>OFTY01000660.1_pt1 | contig 21324 bp, 19 predicted proteins | sample 1775061 | NCBI WGS metagenome assembly OFTY01 (sample SAMN08195773, study PRJEB24354) | sludge metagenome | isolation source: sludge from phenol fed wastewater aerobic bioreactor B | place: India: Nagpur | collected 2016-09-16 | reverse complement strand
CCGCCCTGCAGCACCACCTGCACCAGGTTGGTGGTATCGGCCAGCAGCACGGCGCGGTTGCCCGCCAGCGCGGGGAACGCGCCGCGGCGCCCCTCCCCCTGCTCGCCGTGGCATTGGGCGCACTGCTGCCGGTAGATGTCCCGCCCCTTCTCCATCACCGCGCCGGACGGCCTGGCCGCGGGCGGGGCGGGCCCGTCCTCCTGGGGCAGGCTGCGCAGGTAGAGGACGATGGCCCGCAGATCGGCATCGTCCAGGTACTGGAGGCTGCGGACCACCACCTCCGCCATGGGCCCCGATACCGTGGCCTGGGGCGATACGCCCGTCTTGAGCAGCGCGACCGCGTCCTCCACGGGCCAGGCGCCCACCGCCGCCTCGTGCGGCGAGGTGAGCGCCGGCGCATACCAGTTCTGGACGGGAATCAGCCCGCCGCGGAACGCCGCGTCCGCGCGCGATCGCCCCAGGCGTCGCCGGCAGTGCGGCCTCATCTGCCGGCAGCGCGGCCTCGTCCAGCCTGTTGAGCGCCGCCACGCCGCCCCCGACCGCCGCCGCCAGCACCACGCAGCCCGCGGCCCAGCCCAGCAGGACACGCGCGGCGTTCATCGCGCCTCCCGCCCGGCCGCGGGTGCGGATGCATGCGGCGGCCGGACGCTGCCGCAGGGCATGGACAACTCCCCCTTGAACGACATGGCCGGCTTGCCCTGGCCGGGGACGGCCTGGGCCGCGAGCCATGCCGACACCGCGCCGACGTCCTCCACCGTCAGCTGGCGCGCTATCTCCGCCATGCAGTCGGGCGCCTGGGCGCGCCGCTGTCCCGTTTGCCACGCGCCCAGCTGGCTGCCCACGTAGTCCCGCGACAGCCCCAGCAGGCCGGGAACGAAGGGCGCGACCCCGGTCATGGCGTCGCCATGGCATTGGACGCAGGCCGGGATTTTCCTGCCCTCGTCGCCATGGCGAACCAGCTGCCGGCCTCGCTCGATCAAGGCCTGCGACGCCGGCGCGGGCGCGGCAGGCGCATAGGGCAGCTCCAGGGCGGCGAAGTACCCGGCAATCTCGCGCAGATAGTCGTCCGTCAGGTGCTCCAGAAGACGGGACATCTGCGGATAGCTGCGCCGCCCGTCACGGAAGTTGAGGAGCTGGTTGTACAGATACCCGGCAGGCTTGCCTGCAATGCGCGGGAAATAGCCGCCGGGCGTCGCGCGCCCCTCCTTGCCGTGGCAGGCGGTGCAGGCCAGCACGCGGGACCGCATGTCGTCCGCCGCGGGATCGGCCTGCGCCGCAGGCCACGCCAGGCATGCACAAAGAACCAGCGCGGCGCGCGTCCAGGGAAGCACCTGCGCTCATCCCCGCCCGGCAAACGGCATCTTCGTCGCCATCACGGTCATGAATAGCACGTTGGCATCCAGCGGCAGGCCGGCCATGTGGACGACCGCGTCGGCCACATGCTGGACGTCCATCACCGCCTCGGCGGCCACCGAGCCGTTGGCCTGTGGCACGCCGACCGTCATCGGCTGTGCCATCTCGGTCAGCGCGTTGCCGATGTCGATCTGGCCGCAGGCGATGTCATAGGGCCTGCCGTCCAGCGCCAGCGTCTTGGTGAGACCCGTTATGGCATGCTTGGTGGCTGTGTATGGCGCCGAGCCCGGGCGCGGCGCGTAGGCCGACACCGAGCCATTGTTGATGATGCGGCCGCCCATCGGCCGTTGCTTGCGCATGGCCCCGAACGCCGCGCGCGCGCAGAGGAACGAGCCGGTGAGGTTGACGCCGACCACATCGTTCCACACTTCGACGGGGATCTCGTCGATCGTCGTCGACTTGTAGCTCATCCCGGCATTGTTGAAGAGCAGGTCGACGCGGCCGAAAGCGGCCAGCACCGTCTCGAACAGGTCGTCCACCCGGTCGGCCTTGCTGATGTCGCAGGCGACCGCGAGCGCCCGCGCCTGCGTATGGCCCACCTCGGCGACCGCTTCCGCCACCGCCTGGTCGAGCACGGATTTGCGGCGGCCGCAGAACACCGTGTTCCAGCCCGCCTTGAGCAGCGCCGTGGCGACGCTCCTGCCGATGCCCGTGCCCGCGCCGGTGACGACGGCTGTCCGTTCAACTGTCATCGAGATTCTCTCCCCGTGCATGTTCAAAACATTCGACGTCATCCGGCTACGGGATGAAAGGTCGAGGCAGTAAATGCAGGTGATGAAGGAGATGGCAAGCCGGATGCCTGGAGCATCGGATCGAAAAGTGTGCCCGGCTTTTTCGGATTGTTCCGGCGCTCGATCAAAGTGTTGGAGCGTCCCTTGTGCGTCCAGTTGGCCGCACGGCGTTTCAAGGGCCGCTTCCGACAAAAAGGGCGGTGATTGGCGACCGCCCTCATCTGAACCGGGCTTGGGAGGAGGAAAGCCGATCCGACTGTTAGAATCATGCGCTTCCGAGGTTAACGAATGGTTAACGCCCAAAAGTCCCGCTCCACCGAAAAAGACTACCAGCGCGGATTGGGCGCGGTTCCCGCCCTCGCGGCGGGCACCTTGGCCGCGGAAACCGTCGCCTCGACATGGTCGACCAGCGCATCCGGCAGGCCGAGGCGGCCGGCAAGCAGGTCGAGATAGCCGCGCTCGGCGCGTGTGTCGGGATCGATGGTGAGTCGCGACGCCGTGTAGAGTTCGAGCTTCTGCGCTTCGGTGTGGGCGGCCGCCACCAGTTCGTCCAGGTCGAGTGGCCGTTCCAGTTCCGCCATCAGGAATTTCTCCGCCTCCGGCCCGATCCCCGAAAGGCTGAGCTTCTTGCGCTCGTCGGCGTCGACATGGCCGTCCGCCTTGGCCGCTGAGATCATCGCGCGCACCAGCGTCAGCGTGAACGCGTCCTCGCCCTGCGGCGCCTGCGAGGGATGAAAGCCGGTGTCGGCGGGCGGCGGCAGCAGTTCAGGCTCGCCGGCCGGTGCCTGGGCCGGCACGGCGCCGTTCTTGTAGTTCTGGTAGGCCTTGTAGGCGAGACCGCCGATCGCGGCGAGGCCACCGAGCCTGATCGCGGTGCCGGTGACCTGGCGTCCCGCGCCGGTTCCGAGCAGCACGGCGGCAATGGCGCCGGCGGCAAGAGGATTGTCCTTGGCCATCTGCACCGCCTGCCCCGCCTTGTCACGCACGGTGGCGTCGGTTCCGGGGATTTGCGAGCCAAGCAGATCGTCGAGGAGCTTCTTGGGGTCGAGCATCAATGTCTCCAGAATTGGCCCGGCCGAACGGGCTGGTTGCGAACGTCGAAGACGTAGGTCCCGAACCCCGACATTACAATGACAGGACGGACGGCGTGGCGTGCCCCTGTCGGAACGTTCCGACTCACCCGATCGGCAAGCGCGATCCAGGGCATTCCTCACCTGGCGCGGCATCCATCTAAAGCCCGCATTCATCATGGGCTTGCGACGCAACCGAAAAACTCCGCAAGGCCGGTAGGAGGTCGTCCGTCCCAAGCTTGCCAGCCGCTGGCTGTCATATGACCGGACTGTAGGCGCTTCCCCACACGTCGGGCGACAAAGCGGGGGGCGGCGTATCCGCCGACCGACACCCAGGTGGCGACTGCCGGAAATCTTAGCCGGACAGTGTTCATGAACCTGTCATGCGCCCCTGCATATTCTTGTACGTCCGCAGGGTTGCGAAACGAAAGGCACTCCGATGAAAAGGCATGTTTTGGCACTGGCAGCGGGCACGCTGGCAGCGTTTTCGTCTGGCACATTGTCGACTTCCGGCGCTATGGCGGCACCCTACAAGCACGTGCTGCTCATCAGCGTCGACGGTCTTCACGCTCTCGACCTAGCAAACTATGCCGCCAGGAATCCGGCGAGTTCCCTGGCCGCGCTTGTCCACACCGGCATTTTCTATCCGAACGCGCTCACCAGCGCGCCTTCCGATTCGTTCCCGGGCTTTGTGGCGCAAGTGACCGGCGGTACGCCGAAATCAACAGGCGTGTTCTATGATGACAGTTACGACCGCACCTACTTCGCGCCGGCTTCCGATTGCAAGGGGCTGCCGGGTGCCGAGGTGGCGTTTGCCGAGAACATCGATGTCGATTCGACACGCCTTGACGCCGGTGGCAAGCCGGGCGATTTCCGCAGCCAGATCGACCCGGCAAAGCTGCCGATGACCCTGATCAACGGCAAGTGCTCCGTCGTCTATCCGCATGATTTCGTACGCGTGAACAATGTCTTTGAGATCGTGCGGGCTCATGGCGGTCGCACGGCCTGGTCCGACAAGCATCCAGCCTATGAATGGCTGAACGGTCCTTCCGGCAAGGGTGTCGACGACCTCTATGCGCTTGAACAGGACAGCCTCATCCCCGGAACGAAGGTGAAGACGACGGGCAGCTTCAAGGCCGAACAGGCCTTCGACGAGGCGCGCGTCAAGGCCGTGATAAACGAGATCAAGGGCCTCGACAGCACTGGTTCGCATCCCGCTCCGGTTCCCGAGCTTTTCGGCATGAACTTCCAGGCGGTGAGCGTCGGCCAGAAGCTGCCCAAGGCTGGCCCAGGCGATGAACAGGGCCTGGTCGGCGGCTATCTGGACGCCAGCGGCTCGCCGACCAATGGCCTCGCCGGTCAACTCGCCTATGTCGATGGCGCGCTCGGCGAACTGACCGCCGCGCTCAGGGATAACCGCCTCGCCGATTCCACCTTGATCATACTTGCCTCGAAGCATGGCCAATCGCCCATCGACCCGGCGACGTTCCAGCCGCTGGACGACGATCCCTATACGAAGACGCCGGGCTATGCCTTCCACATAGCCGACGACGCCGCGCTGATCTGGCTCAAACCGCAAGACCGGACCAAGAACCTCGCCGCGGCGCAAGACTATCTCGAAAAGTCGAGCAAGGCCGAAGGCATTGCCCAGATCCAAACGCCGAACGCTCTCGCGCTGGCCTATCAGGACCCGGCTACAGACAGCCGTACGCCGGACTTCATAGCGACGGTCAATCCGGGCGTGGTCTATACTTCCGGTTCGAAAATAGCGGAGCATGGCGGCGCCAACGCCAATGATCGCAACGTGGCGCTGCTGATCAGCAGTCCCTCGATCGAGCCGAGATCAGTGCCGGCACTGGTACAGACGGCGCAGGTAGCACCCACCATCCTGCGCGCCCTGGGCTATGACGCCAGCGAATTGCAGGCCGTGAAGCTGGAGGGTACCCAGGACCTGCCGGCGATACCGTTCTGAAACTCGAGCCACGCGATTTCACAATCAGCCGCCGGGCATGCCCGGCGGCTGATTTTTTCGCGGACATCAGCGCCGGCAGGCGCGACCGCTTCGAAAATTGCTTATCGGTGCATGGCATGGCGGCCGGCCGCGATTGCGTCGCGTGGATGCGGTCGACGAAGGTACCAGGCGCGATGCTCAGGAACCGATATGCGGCGCCTCGCCGCGCGAGCGCGCCAGTTCGACCTGACGGTGCCGCTCCGCGTAGCGCGCGCGGTCCCCGTCGCTGCGTTCCTCAACGCAATGCGGGCACGACACGCCCTCGACATATGCGGGCGAAGTGCGATCCTGCGGCGTCAGTGGGCGACGGCAGGCGCGGCACAGCTGGGCCTCGCCCTCGGCCAGCCCGTGCGATACCGACACACGCTCGTCGAAGACGAAGCACTCGCCCTGCCACAGGCTCTGCTCCGCCGACACATCTTCCAGATATTTGAGGATCCCGCCCTTGAGATGGAACACGTCGTCGAAGCCGAGCGAACGGACATAGGCCGTCGCCTTCTCGCAGCGGATGCCGCCAGTGCAGAACATGGCGATCTTCTTGCCGTCGAGTTCGGCGCGGTGCTGCTCCACCCAGGCTGGAAATTCGCGGAAGCTCGTCGTGGCCGGGTCGACCGCGCCGGCGAAAGTGCCGAGCGCCACCTCGTAGTCGTTGCGCGTGTCGATGACGATGGTGTCGGCATCGGAGATCAGCGCGTTCCACTCGGACGGCGCGACATAGGTGCCGACGCTGTTGGTCGGGTCGATGTTCTCGACCCCCATGGTGACGATCTCGCGCTTCAGCCGCACCTTCATGCGATGGAACGGCATTTGCGCGGCGCTGCTGTACTTCACCTCGAGGTCGGCCAGCCCTTCGATTGTCTGCAGATGATCGATCAGGGCCGGGATCGCCTCTTCGCTGCCGGCGACGGTACCGTTGATGCCTTCATGCGCAAGCAAGAGCGTGCCCTTGATGCCATGTCCGCAACAGAAAGCGGCGAGCGGCGCGCGCAATGTCTCGAAATCGTCGAGCCGGGCGAATTTGTAAAGCGCGGCGACGCGGAACGGTCGAGCCAGGGTTGCGGTTGTCATGCCCATGCCACTAGACCGTGGTGGAAGGCGTTTCAAGACCGTGCCGGCATGACGGCCGTGTCCCCACGTCGCTCCAACCCGCGTGACATCGCGACACGCCCGCTTTCGTGGACTTGGGGTACCCCTTCTGCTAATCGGTTGAAATAAATTCCGTCGAGAGAAAAGCGAATGACCAGCAAGACCGAGAAACTCCTGTCGCTCCTCGATGGCCAGCCGGTCATCCCCGTTCTCAAGATCGCCAATGTGGCTGACGCCGTGCCGCTGGCCCGCGCGCTGGCCCGCGGCGGCCTGCCGGCGATCGAGATCACACTGAGAACCGCCTCGGCGCTGGAAGCGATCAGTCAGGTGGCTGCCGAGGTCGAGGAGGCTATTGTTGGCGCGGGCACCATTCTCGATGCCGCGCAGTTCGAGAAGGCCGCCGCTGCCGGCTCGCGCTTCATCGTCAGCCCCGGCATCACGCGCGAGCTGCTCAGCGCGGCCGACGACAGCAATGTTCCCTTGCTTCCGGGCGCCATAACGCCCAGCGAGATCATGGCCGCGCGGGAAGCCGGCCTGCGCTTCCTGAAATTCTTCCCGGCAGAGCAATCAGGCGGTATCGCCTCGCTGAAGGCCTTCGCCTCGCCGCTCGCCGACGTGAAGTTCTGCCCGACGGGCGGCATCTCCGGCAAGAACGCCGCCGACTATCTCGCCCTGTCCAACGTGATCTGCGTCGGCGGCTCGTGGGTAGCGCCGGACGAACTGGTCAAGGCCGGCAAGTGGGATGAGATCGAGGCCCTGGCGCGGGCGGCGAGCACGCTGCGCAAATAACGTGTCGCCAGACGTCAAAGGGGCCGGCTGGCTCGCGCCGACCGGCCCAGGCCATCAGGCGCGCTTACCTGCAGACCTTGACCTTTTCGACAACCTTGTGATGGTGCCGCCAATGCGTGACCAGCTTGGTGACGCAGTGATGCCTGCCATGTTTGACGACAATGGTCTCGGCCTGGGACGGAGCGACGCCAGCCGATGCGGCAACGAGCGCCAGCACCGACGCCAAAAGTATGTTTTTCATGGATTTTCCCGTTTGAGTGAACGGGGATGAAACGGGCCGGCGGCGGCGCGGGTTCCTGCATCACGGCAATGTCAGGACATCGTAACAGAAACAGCGAACGCTTTACGCGGCCTTCGAATCCACGGCACGAAAAAAGCCGCGTCGGTCGCCCGGCGCGGCTTGATCTGACGTCGGCCGGCCACCCGATCAGTTGGCCGGGAAGCGAGCGACCGAGAGGAACTTGACCGCATTTCCGCTGAAGCGGTTGGCGTCCGGCACCTGGTTGTCCGGTTGGAAGCCGGCCGTATAGACCTCGCTCGGCCGCGTGTGCACGGCGTTGTAGGCGTAACGCGGCGCGGTGGTCGGGCTGGAAACCGTCGAGATGGTTTCGCCGCTGGCAAGCGCCCAGCGGGCGGCCTGCGGCGCAGCCGCAACCACCATCGGCTTCGCCTCGGGCTTGAGGTCGCGCGCGGTCGGCTTGGCCTCCTTGCGCGTCGTCTTCACGCCAGCGCCGATCGCGGCGGCAGGATCGGATCCGGCGGGCCTGGCAACGACCGCCTGGCGCGGCGAGGCGGCATCGACACCCGAAGGATCGCTGAAGGCGGAACGCGGCGGCTGCGAGAGCGACGCGACCTGATAGTCGCCATTGGCGGGCTCGGCCTGGCTGGCAGGATCGACCTGCGCATTGGCCTCGTCGAGCACTGCCTTGACCTCGTCGTGGCGCGCCGGATCAGGCCGCGCCGTCGGCAAGACCGAGAACGCGTCGGACGCAGTCTTCCTGTCTGGTGTCTCGGCCAGCGCCAGGAGAACATCCTTGGACGGTTCCTTGCCCTGCTTCTGGGCCAGATCGGCCGGAAGCGAGCGGTCGGGACGCCAGGTCGGCAGCGGAATGTTGTTGATCGCCACCTGCGGGGCATCCGCTGGCGCGGTGTCATCCGTCGCCGATTTGTCAGCCGTGGCGAACGGTACGTCCGATGGCACGGGCGCGCTGGCAGGCTGCTTCGCCGCCGACGCGTCGGCCATGGCGAACGGAACGTTGTCAGGCGTCGTGGCGCCAACGTCGACCTTCGGGCGCGGCGCGAAGCCAGGCACGGGGATGCTGCGCGCCGGCAGCGCCGCGATGATCGTCTCAGGCGTGTCCTTCACCGGCTCCGGCGCGGCGTCGGCCTCGGCGACCTGCGGGATCTCGGCGCGCTTGGCGTTTTCCGGCGCCACGATGGCTATGCTCGGCTGGTTGTTGCTCTTGGCGTTCGAAAGCAGCGGCTTGACGGGCTTGGCCTTGGCGGCCGGGACATCTGACGCGACGTCGGCGCTGTCGTCGGCCTCGTCGGCCCCGCCGCCACCGAAGAAAGCGGCAAGCAGGCCACCGGAGCGCTTGGTCGAGCCGCCGGCGCTGGCCAGTTCGATGTTCGGCGTGCCGGAGCCCTTGCGGGCCTTGTAGGAGGCCAGCGCCTGGTCATAGCCAGGCAAAGGACGGCCGTCGTTCGGCACATGCAGCGTCTTGCCATTGGGGAACAGGCTGACCAGTTCCTGGCGGCTGATGCCCGGCCAATGGCGCACATTGCCGACATCCATATGGACGAAGGGCGAACCGGAAGACGGATAATAACCGACGCCACCGCCCTGCATCTTGAGGCCGATGTTGCGCAGCTTCTTCAGCGGCACGCCGGGAATGTAGAAATCCATCGCCTTGCCCAGCATGTGCTGGCTTTCCTTGGCGACACCACGGCTGCGGCTGCGCAGCATCGAGTTCGTCGCCGGCGAACGGTAGCCGCAGACCACCTGGATATAATCGGTGGCGCCGCTCTCGCGATAAGCTTCCCAAACGAGATCCAGGAGGCGCGGGTCCATCTTGGTCGGCTCGTTGCGGCGCCAGTCGCGCAGGATGATGTTGATCTTGCGCAAACCTTCGGGATCGTAGCGGCCATTGCGCTTGTAGACGATCTCGGCCTTCTCATGCGTATGCAGATGATAGAGCTTCAGCGTACGCACCTCGGCGCGCGCAGCGGTCGCCGCGGCGGCAACAAAGCCGAAAGCAACGATCACCGCCGCCAGCCATTTCGGCCAGGTGCCCATGCGATCGTGCTGCCTGTTTGTGTGTCGTTCGATTCTGTTCAAATCAAAAGGCCCTGCAGGCTGCCGTTTGTCCCCGGATTTGCCCAAACGGATGTGGTGTGACTCACATCCGAATATCCATCCTAATGGTTAATCATCGCTTATTGAAGCAGAAATGCGGTAACACCGTGGCGATATCCCGTCAAAAATGGTTCACGCGGTTTCTTGGTAAACCGCTGGTTTAGATCATGATTTCGGCGTTTACCGCGGACACGATCTGTTACCACCTGCCTCAATCCGTGAACATCGAAAGGATGCTGAGCTCTTCGCCTCGCGCCCTGGCCGAGCCACGCAAAATGCATTTAGCAACGGCAAGCTTTTGCCGCGCTTGCCCTCCGCACACAGTCCCCAGAATCGTCGGACTTCAGCAAAGGATCAGGCGTGAAAACAAAGCCTTGGAGAGGAGTGGCCAGCTCGCTTCGAGTCGGCTCCACGCCTAGGAAGCCAGCCTGTCGATCCGTCCGGTTTCGGGGTCGATGCCGTATTCCTTGAGCTTTCTGTAGAGCGTCGACCGGCCGATGCCGAGCCGACGGGCCACTTCGCTCATCTGGCCGTTGTAGTGGTCGATGGCCAGCTTGATCATCTCCAGCTCGACATCGGCGAGTGCCCTGACATTGCCACGATCGTCGAGCGCCCGCAGCATGCCCGGACGGAGAGCCGGCAAGGCTGCCGGGTCGACCTCCGCGACCACCCCGTCTTCGGCGGGTGCCTCCGGCAAGGTGGCGCGGTCATCGAGATCAACGGTGCCCTCCACCTGCGCCCGGATCTGCGGAAACTCCTCTTCGGTCAGCACGTCGCCGTCGCATAGGACGGAGGCACGAAACACGGCATTTTCGAGCTGTCGGATGTTGCCGGGCCAGTCGTAGGCCTGCAGCATGGCAAGGGCCGTCGCCGAGATGCCGCGCAGGCGGCGCGACGGGTCGGCCGGAGCCACCTTGTCCATGAAATGCCGCACGAGATGCGGGATGTCGGCGCGCCGGTCGCGCACCGGCGGCACCAAGATCGGGTAGACGTTGAGCCGGTAGAACAGGTCCTCGCGGAACCTGCCGTCCTTGACCTGCTGCAGCAGGTCGCGATGCGTGGCGGAGATCAGCCGGATGTCGACCTTGACGGTCGCACGGCCGCCGACCGGGTCGACCTCGCCCTCCTGCACGGCGCGCAACAGCTTGACCTGCACGTCGAGCGGCAGGTCGCCGATCTCGTCGAGGAAGAGCGTGCCGGAACTGGCCTCGACAAACTTGCCGGCATGCTTTTCGGTGGCTCCGGTGAAGGAGCCCTTCTCGTGGCCGAACAGGATCGATTCGACCAGGTTGTCGGGGATGGCACCGCAATTGACGGTGACGAAGGGCTTCGAACGGCGGTCGCCGCTGCCCTGGATCGCCCGCGCGACCAACTCCTTGCCAACGCCGGACTCGCCCTCGATCAGGATCGGGATGTTGGACGCCGCCGCCTTCTGTCCGAGGCGGATGACCTTGTCCATCGCCGGACTATGGGTGATCAGGTCCCTGAAGGTGAGATGGCCGCCGCGCCGCCGCGCGCTGCGCTTGAACTCGCCCTCGACCGCCTCGACCTTCAGCGCGTTGGCGATCGACGTCTGCAGCTTGTCCGGAGAGGCAGGCTTGACGACGAAGTCGAAGGCGCCGTGCCGCATCGCCAGTACCACCGTATCGATGCCGCCCTGCGCCGTCTGCACGATAACAGGCACATCGAGGCCACGTTCGCGCATCGCCTTCAGCACGCCGATGCCATCGATGTCGGGCATGGAGAGATCGAGGATCACCAGCGAAATCTCGCGCCGCCCCTCCAGCGCTTCCAGACCGGCGCGGCCGCCATCGGCGACGATCGCGGTGTGGCCGAATTTCGTCACGGCCGCCTCGAGCAGCCTGCGCTGCACGGGATCGTCATCGACTATGAGTATGGAACCTGTCATGACTGATTGAACGACGCCCCGCCCTAGGAAATCCGCCTATGGATCATCTTGGCACAGGGTTCTAAACAAGGTTTCAAAAAACCCGGTGAACGAATTCCTTAGGATTTGACCGGCCGGCTTTGATTCTCCCCCCGCCCCTGATTCTGGAAGGTACGGCAATGCGCATTTCTCTTGGTCGTCGGCAGCTCTCGGCGGCATCGTCCGGACAGGGCGCGGCGGAGCTCGGCGACCTGCCGGAATGGAACCTCGCCGATCTCTATCCCAGCATGGATGCGCCCGAGCTTAAGCGCGATATCGCCAAGGCCGTCTCCGACGCCACCGCCTTCGAAAGCCGCTGGAAGGGAACCCTTGCCGTGGAAGCGGCGCGCGCCGGAGAAGGCCGGCTGGGCGAGGCGCTGCGCGCCTATGAGGGGCTGGAGGAACTGATCGGCCGCATCGTCTCCTACGCCGGCCTCGTCTACGCCGGAAACACCGCCGACCCGCAGCGCGCCAAGCTCTATGGCGACATCCAGGAGAAGATGACCGACGCCAGCGCGCATCTCCTGTTCTTCGCGCTTGAGCTGAATCTCGTCGACGACGCCGTGGTGGAGAAGGCGCTGGCGTCCGACGCCGTGTTCGGCCACTACCGGCCGTGGGTGCTCGACCTACGCAAGGACAAGCCCTTCCAGCTGGAGGACCGCGTCGAGCAGCTATTCCACGAGAAGTCCGTCACCGGACGCGGCGCATGGAACCGCCTGTTCGACGAGACGATGACCGACCTGCGCTTCGACGTCGACGGCGAGGAACTGACGCTGGAGCCCGCGCTCAACAAGCTCCAGGACGCCGACGGCGAGGTGCGCCGCGTCGACCGCGGCGAAGCCCACGCCCAGCGCCCGGACGCCCGTCTGGTCGGGCGAGAACACGGTGTCCAGGGTGGGGACGTCCGGGGCGCCGCGCTTGATGCGCCGCAGCACCTCCATCTGGCGGTCGAAGTTGTCGTAGGGCAGGTGCGCGCCGCCGATGGCGCGCAGATCGTCCACCGTGGCGGCTTCGCGCAGGCCGCCCTCGGTGGGGAAGCGGTAGTCGTCCATGACCTTGAGGTAGTCCCAGTCGTAGGCCCGCAGGAAGCGCAGGTGCACGTCGGCGGACAGCTCGGGTTCCCACAGGGCGCTGCCGAAGTGGATCCAGCTGCCCACCGGCGGCGCATCCACCCGTTCCCCCCGGGCGGCGGCCATGAAACGTTGCATCTTGTCCATCACTGCATACCTCCGAGATAGGCGGATTGAATGTTCGGGTCGCGGGCCAGTCCGGCGGAGGGGCCCTGCATCACGATGGCGCCGTTCTGCAGCACGTAGGCGCGGTCGGACAGCGCCAGCGAGCGGTTGGCGCTCTGCTCGACGACGAGCATCGTGGTGCCGCGCCGCTTCCAGTCGAAGAGCAGATCGTAGACGATGTCCACGTAGGCGGGCGACAGGCCCATGGAGGGCTCGTCGATGACGATGATGCGTGGCCGCTGGATGAGGGCGCGCGCCATGGCCACCATCTGCTGCTCGCCGCCCGACAGCGTGCCGGCCACCTGGCGCAGGCGCTCGCGCACGCGGGGGAACTGGGCCACGGCCTCGTCGAGCCGCGCCCGCGCCTGCGCGCGCGTCAGGCCGCGCCGCTGGGCGTACAGCCCCATGAGCACGTTTTCCTCGACCGTCATCTCGGCGAACAGCCGGCGCGATTCGGGGATGGAGGCCACGCCGCGCGCGATCACGTCCGGCGTGCTGGCGCCGGCCAGGTCCTCGCCGTCCAGCAGCACGCGCCCGTCGCGCGGCTTGACCAATTGGAGGACGGTCTTGATGGTGGTGGACTTGCCCGAGGCGTTGCCGCCCAGCACGGCCACCACCTCGCCGGCGGCGACCTCGATGCTGACCTCGTGCAGGGCCTGCACCGGCCCGTAGAACACGTTGACCGATTCAAGTCTGAGCAGCACCGCGGCCTCCCAGGTAGGCTTCGATCACCTTCGGGTCGTTCAGCGCCTGCTCCGGCGTGCCGTCGGCGATGATGCGCCCCGCATCCATGACGACGACGCGCTGGCTCATCTGCCGCACCACGTTCATCTTGTGCTCTATGAAGATGAGCGTGAGCTCCGGACGGGCGGCCTTGATGTCGCGCAGCAGCGCGGCCAGCTCTTCGGTCTCGGTGGGATTCATGCCGGCGGTGGGCTCGTCGAGCATCAGCAGCTGGGGGCGGCTGGCCAGGGCCCGGGCGATTTCCACGCGCCGGCGGTTGGCGTACGACAGGGTGTAGGTGTAGTGGTCCAGGCGCGTCGCCAGGCGCTCGCCGAAGAGCCCGATGATGTCCAGGGCGTGGCGCTCGGCCTCGCGGTAGCGCGCGCGCCAGGCGGGCAGCCGCAGCAGCGAGGCGGCGGCGTCGCGCACCGTGCTGCCCACGGAAAACGGGTGCGAGGCGTAGAACAGGCCGTAATAGGCGCCCACGCGCACGCTGTCGAGCACGCTCATGCCGGGGAACACGCGCGCGGTCTGGAAGCTGCGTACCATGCCGAGCGAGAAGCGATGCGCCGGCGCGAGCCGGGTGACGTCGGTGGCGCCGAGGCGGATCGTGCCCGCGTCGGCCCGCATGACGCCCGAGATCAGCTGCACCAGGGTGGACTTGCCGGCGCCGTTGGGGCCCACGATGGCCGTGGTGGAGCCCGGTTCGATGCTCAGGCTCAGGTCGTCGCAGGCATGCAGGCCGCCGAAGGTCTTGCTCAGGCCCTCGATGCTGATCATGGCGTGCCTCCCGTTCCCGCGGCGGGCGCCGGGGCGGCCGGCGCCCGGCGGCGGCCGAAGGACAGCGAGGTCAGGCCCGAGGGCAGGAACTTGATGATGAGGATCAGGACCGTCCCGTAGATGAGCTCGCGGTATTCGGCGTGGCCGCGCAGCAGCTCGGGCAGCGCGATGAGCGCGATGCCGCCCGCCACGGCCCCGAAGGGCGAGACGATGCCGCCCGCCAGCACCATGGTCAGCAGCAGGAAGGAGAACAGGATCAGGAATGAATCGGGGCTGACGTAGGCCTGCTGGTAGGCGAACATCATGCCGCCCAGGCTCGCCATGATGCTGCTCGTGATGAAGGCGATGACGACGTAGGGCGTGGCGTGCACCCCGTAGGCGTCGGCCGCCAGGCGGTCCTCGCGGATCAGCTGGAAGTTCATGGACAGGTGGCCGCGCTGCAGCAGGTGCACCAGGTACAGCGCCAGCAGCAGCACCGCGAAGCACAGGGCGGTCATGGCTCCCGGGAATTCCAGCGCGCGCCCGCCCAGCAGGGCGAAGCGCGGCTCGCCGATGCCGCCGATGCCCATCGGGCCGCGGGTCAGCGGGATCGCGTTGAGCATGACGAGGTAGCCGATCTGGCCCAGCGCCAGCGTGGCCAGGGCCACCATGTGGCCCGAGAGCTTGAGGATGGGATCGGCGAACAGCAGGCCGGCCAGGGCGCCGATCACGATCACCGACGGCAGGACCAGCTCGAACGGCCAGCCCAGCCGGGTGGTGATGAGGGCGCAGGCATAGGCGCCCACGCCCATCAGGGCGCCGTTGCCGACCGAGACGTAGCCGCTCATCCCGGTCAGCACGGTCAGGCCCAGCGCGGCCGTGGCGAAGATGGCCCCCTGGGCCAGCACGCCCGACCAGTAGCCGTCCATTGCGAAGCTGGCCAGCAGGCCGATCAGCAGCGTCAGGCCCATGGTCCAGCGCATGGGGATGGGCCGCGTGCCCATGACGGTGACCGGAAAGCCGGAATTGTCGGCCAGGGGCGAGGTGGTGGGGATCGCCCCGGCCCCGCGCGAGCCGCCCAGGCCCTGCAGGGCGCGCGAGCCCAGCAGCCCCTGCGGGCGCAGCACCAGCACCAGCAGCAGGAGGGAAAAGGCCACGATGTCGCGGTAGGCCGAGCCGATGTAGCCGCCCGCCAGGGACTCGAAGACGCCCAGCACCAGCCCGCCCAGGACGGCGCCGGGCAGGCTGGCCACGCCGCCCACCATGGCGGCGGCAAAGCCCTTCAGGCCGAACGGCAGGCCCATGGACGGGTCGATCTGCTGGAAGTACATGCCCACCAGCACCCCGCCCAGGGCGCCCAGCCCGCCCGAGAGGGCGAACACGGCCAGCTTGGCCGGACCCGTGCGCACCCCCATCTGCTGGGCGGCCACGGCGTCCTGGGCCGCCGCGCGGATGGAGCGCCCCAGCCAGCTGAACTTGAGCAGCAGGCTGAAGACCGCCATGAAGGCGAGGGTGACGGCCAGGATGACCAGGTCGGTGGCGCCGAAGTACAGCGGACCGGCCTGCAGGCTGATGCCGGCGTAGGGGTTGGGGAAGGCGACCGGGTCGGGCGACCAGATCAGGCGCACCCCCTGATCGAGCATGAAGGACAGGGCCAGGGTGCTCAGCAGGGGGGCGATCTCGGCCGAATCGCCCAGCCATTCGACGGCGATCAGGTCGATCAGCAGGGCGATCAGGACGGAGCCGGCCAGGGCCGCCAGGAAGGCGGCCCAGAGCGGCAGGCCCCAGAGCGCGGTGCCGGCCCACACCAGGTAGGCGCCCGCCATGACCTGCGAGCCCTGGGCGAAGTTGACGACCTTGGCCACCCCGAACACCAGGGCGAAGCCCAGCGCCACGATGGCATACACGCTGCCGATGGCCAGGCCATTGATGAACTGCTCGATCAGGACGACCATGGTGCTGAGGCGGCGTGGGGTTCAGGGAGCCTGCACGAACTTGCCGCCCTTGATTTCGAGCCAGGTGATGGTCTTGTCGATGTCGCCGTTCGCGTCGAATTTCATCTGGCCGGTGGTGCCGCGCACCTGCACCTCGAACAGCTTGTCGCCCAGCGCCTTGCGGCCTTCGGTGCCGCTGCCGGGAACGTCGTCCAGCGCGGTGCCGATCATGGCGATCGAGTCGTAGCCCACCGCGCCGAAGGCGTTGGGCGTCTGGTCGTAGGCCTTTTTGTAGGCGGCCACGAAGTTCTGCACCACCGGCTCCTTGCTTTCGGCGAAGAAGAAGGCGGGCACGTGCCAGTTTTCCACGGCGTCGTTGCCGGCGAGCTCGACGAGCTGGTGCGTGTACAGCGCGGTGGACGTGATGACCTTGGGATTCCAGCCCGCGGCCTTCATGCGCTGCGCCAGGACGGCGGCGCTGGCGTAATGCAGGGCCACGTAGACGCTGTCGGGGTTCTTTTCCTTCAGGACCGTGACCAGCGTGCGCAGGTCGCGGGTGTCGGGCGCCACGGCCTCGGCGGCCACGATGGTGCCGCCCTTGGCCTCGAAGCTCTTCTGGAAGACCTTGGCGGCCGAGTTGCCCCAGTCGTCCTGGCGGTAGACGATGGCGGCGGTCTTGCCGCCGAGCTTGTCGGCCACGTAGTCGGCGATCCGGTCCGCCTCGATGGACTGGGTCGGCGTGCCGCGGAAGGCGTACTTGGCCAGGCCGGTGAAGTCCGGGTGCGGCGAGGTGGGCGGCCGCCATGGCCGCGGTGCTGGTGAAGCTGCCCACCGCCGCGATCAGGTCCTTGTCCTGCGCGAATTCGCGGGCGATGTTGGTGGCCGTCTTGGGCTCGCCCCGGTCGTCGCGCACCAGCAGCTCGATCTTGTGGGCGTGCTTCTGCTGGTTGTATTCGTTCACGTACAGCTCGACCGCCTTGCGGATCTGCTGGCCGTTTTCGGCGTTTTCACCCGTCAGCGGCACGAACACCCCGATCTTGGCGACGCTGTCGGCCGCCGTTGCGGGAGCGGCCAGGAATGCCATGGGGGCGATGGCGGCGGCCACGGCGAGGGTACGGAAAATACGGTAGTGTGCCATGTTTTTTCACTCCGGTGTCGGACTCGGGAATCGGATGGGTGCCGGACCCGCCCGGCGGACCAGCCGTGTCCGAACCGGTCGGCGGGCCCATAGGCAAAATATAAAGCAAGCGGGCATTTTATGCGTGGGCTTATGGCTGCCGCGCATAAGCATTCACGTGCGGCCGCGGCCCACAGGGCGGGCGCCAAAGCCCGCGGCACGAGGCTTGCCGGGGGTTTTCGCGCCCTGGATGCCGCGGGCGCGCATTCAGCAGCAATTCGCATTCCGCCTTAAAATCCCGGAATCCGTTTTTTCCACCATTCCATTCTTTTCTGGAGGTCCAGCCATGGCCCTGGTTTCCATGCGTCAGCTCCTCGATCACGCGGCCGAGCACGGCTACGGGATTCCCGCGTTCAACGTCAACAACCTGGAGCAGGTCCAGGCCATCATGGAAGCCGCCGTCCAGACCGACAGCCCCGTGATCATGCAGGCCTCGGCCGGCGCGCGCAAGTACGCGGGCGAAGGCTTCCTGAAATACCTGATCCAGGCCGCCGTCGAGTCCTATCCGCACATCCCCGTGGTCATGCACCAGGACCACGGCCAGTCGCCCGACGTGTGCCGCGGCGCCATCGAACTGGGCTTCTCCAGCGTCATGATGGACGGCTCGCTGATGTCCGACGGCAAGACGATCGCCTCCTACGAATACAACCTCGACGTCACCCAGCAGGTGGTCGCCATGGCGCACAAGCTGGGCGTCACCGTGGAAGGCGAACTGGGCTGCCTGGGCTCCCTGGAAACCATGAAGGGCGACAAGGAAGACGGCCACGGCGCCGAGGGCACCATGACCCGCGAGCAGCTGCTGACCGATCCCGAGCAGGCCGCCGACTTCGTCAAGCGCACCCAGCTCGACGCCCTGGCCATCGCGGTGGGCACCAGCCACGGCGCCTACAAGTTCACGCGCAAGCCCACCGGCGACATCCTGTCGGTGCAGCGGATCAAGGAAATCCACGCCCGCCTGCCCAACACCCACCTGGTGATGCACGGCAGCTCCAGCGTGCCCCAGGAACTGCTGGCCGAGATCCGCCAGTTCGGCGGCGACATGAAGGAAACCTACGGCGTGCCCGTGGAAGAACTCCAGGAAGCCATCAAGTTCGGCGTGCGCAAGGTCAACATCGACACCGACATCCGCCTGGCCATGACCGGCGCGATCCGCCGCTTCCTGGCGGAAAACCCGTCCAAGTTCGACCCGCGCGAATACCTCAAGTCCGCCCGCGAGGCCGCCAAGAAAGTCTGCCTGGCGCGCTACGAGCAGTTCGGCACGGCCGGCCACGCGTCCAGGATCAAGCCGATCCCGCTGTCGGACATGGCTGCGCGCTATGCCGCCGGCGAACTCAAGCAATTGGTGAAATAAAGCTGAAATGAAGGCCCTGCTCCAATCCTCCATCGAGTCGCTGCCCCTGCTGGGGCGCGGCAAGGTCCGCGACATGTACGCCGTGGGCGAAGACAAGCTGCTCATCGTCGCCACCGACCGGATCTCGGCCTTCGACGTGATCCTCGAAGACCCCATCCCCGGCAAGGGCCAGGTCCTGACGGCCCTGACCGAATTCTGGCTGGGGCGCCTGGGGCACCTGATCCCCACGCACGTCACCGGCATCGCGCCGGAAGACGTGGTCGCCCCCGGCGAACGCGAGCAGGTGGCCGGGCGCGCCATGGTGGTCAAGCGCCTGGAGCCCATCCTGGTCGAGGCGGTGGCGCGCGGCTACCTGATCGGCTCGGGCTGGAAGGACTACCAGGCCACCGGCGCGGTCTGCGGCATCGCCCTGCCGCCGGGCCTGCGCCAGGCCGAACGCCTGCCGGAGCCGATCTTCACCCCCGCGGCCAAGGCCGAATTCGGTCAGCACGACGAGAACGTCGATTTCAACTACGTCGTCGCCCAGGTGGGCGCCGACCTGGCGGCCGAACTGCGCCGCGTCACGCTGGCCCTGTACGCCGAGGCCGCCGAATACGCCCGCGGCCAGGGCATCCTGATCGCCGACACCAAGTTCGAGTTCGGCCTGGACGCGCGCGGCACGCTGCACCTCATGGACGAGGTCCTGACGCCCGATTCCTCGCGCTTCTGGCCGGCGGACGGCTATGCCGTGGGCATCAGCCCGCCGTCCTTCGACAAGCAGTTCGTGCGCGACTGGCTGGAAACCCAGGACTGGGACAAGACCGCGCCGGCGCCGCGCCTGCCGGCCGACGTGCTGGAGCGCACGGCGGCCAAGTACCGCGAAGCCCTGGAGCGCCTCACGCGGGGCGCGGCATGACTTCGCCTGCATCTGCATCCGCATCCGCATCCGCCTCCACGTCCGCATCTGCGTCCGCGTCTTCTTCCGCGTCCGTGTCCGCGTCCGGCGCGGCGCCGCTGGCCGGCCTGATCATGGGCTCGTCCAGCGACTGGGACGTGATGCGCCACGCGGCGGCGGTGTTCGACGAATTCGGCATCGCCTACGAGGCGCGCGTCGTGTCCGCCCACCGCATGCCGCTGGACATGGCCGAATACGGCGCCCGGGCGGTGGAACGCGGCCTGCGCGCCATCGTCGCGGGGGCGGGCGGCGCGGCCCATCTGCCCGGCATGATGGCGGCGCTGACGCCGGTGCCGGTGTTCGGCGTGCCCGTGCCCTCGCGCTACCTGCGCGGCGAGGATTCCCTGCTGTCCATCGTGCAGATGCCGCGCGGCGTGCCGGTGGGCACCTTCGCCATCGGCGAGGCGGGCGCGGCCAACGCCGCCCTGCACGTGATCGCCAACCTGGCCATGACCGACGCCGCGCTGCTGCACAGGCTGCAGGACTACCGCGCGCGCCAGACCGAGGCCGCGCGCGCCATGGTCGTGCCGCCGGAGGCGCCATGAGCGAGGTGCCGGCCACGGATCCCACGGCGCGGCGGGAGGCCGGCGCCGCGTCTTCGGCCGCATCCCCGGCCGCCGCGGCCTGGGGCGCCGCGCCGCTGCCTCCCGGCGCCTGGCTGGGCGTGCTGGGCGGCGGCCAGCTGGGCCGCATGTTCTGCCAGGCCGCGCAGGCCCTGGGCTACCGCGTGGCGGTACTGGACCCGGACGAATCCTGTCCGGCGGGCATGGTGGCCGACGCGCACATCCGCGCCGCCTACGACGACGCGGCCGGGCTCGACCGCCTGGCGCAGCGCTGCGCCGCCGTGACCACGGAATTCGAGAACGTCCCGGCCGACAGCCTGCGCCGCCTGGCGCGCTCGCGCATCACGACGCCCTCAGGCGACGCCGTGGCGGTGGCCCAGGACCGGCTGGCGGAAAAATCCTACATCCAGGCGGCGGGCGTGCCGGTGGCCGCCCATGCGGCCATCCGTTGCGCCGCCGACGTGGACGCCTGTCCCGACGCGCTGTTCCCCGGCATCCTCAAGACCGTCCGCTTCGGCTACGACGGCAAGGGCCAGGTCCGCGTGGCCTCGCGCGACGAGGCCCGCCAGGCCTTCGGCGCGCTGCGCGGCGTGCCCTGCATCCTGGAGGCCCTGCAGCCCCTGGACCACGAGATCTCGGTGGTGGTGGCGCGCGACCTGCGCGGCCGCGCCGTCAGCTACCCGCCGTCGCGCAACGTCCACCGGGACGGCATCCTGGCGCTGGCGGTCGCGGACGGCTCGGTGCCGGCCGGGATCGCCGACCAGGCGCGCGGCCATGCCCTGTCCCTGGCCGACCACCTGGACTACCACGGCGTGCTGTGCGTGGAATTCTTCGTGCTGCGCGATGGCCGCGTGCTGGCCAACGAGATGGCGCCGCGCCCGCACAACAGCGGCCACTACACCCAGGACGGTTGCCTGGTGAGCCAGTTCGAGCAGCAGGCGCGCATCATGGCCGGGCTGCCGCTGGGCGACACCGCCTTGCTGCGGCCGGCCGCCATGCTCAATCTGCTGGGCGACCTGTGGTTCGACGCGCAGGGCCGGCGGCGCGAGCCCGACTGGGCCGGCGTGCTGGCGGTGCCCGGCACCCGCCTGCACCTGTACGCCAAGTCCGAGGCACGCCGCGCCCGCAAGATGGGCCATGTGAACATCCTCGGCGCGGACGCCGCGCAGCTGCGCGAGCGCATCGCCCGGGTGTCGGCCGTGCTGGGGCTGCCCGATGCCGATGCCTGATCCGCGCCCTGGTCCGCGCGCAAACGCGGCGGAGGC
>OFTY01000658.1_pt1 | contig 21351 bp, 9 predicted proteins | sample 1775061 | NCBI WGS metagenome assembly OFTY01 (sample SAMN08195773, study PRJEB24354) | sludge metagenome | isolation source: sludge from phenol fed wastewater aerobic bioreactor B | place: India: Nagpur | collected 2016-09-16 | reverse complement strand
GGCTCGGTCGCGAGCAGCAGTGCGTACGCCACCAGCCAGTGCTCAATCATGTAATGACCACCCGTGACAACATCGATTGAGACAGCGATGTGCGCCGCACGCATCTCCAGCAACTCCTCGCGGCGGCCAGGAAGCACGTCGGCGAGTTCGCCCAACGCCCACGCTCTACTCAGATTCAGTCCATGCAGATGCGCGATCTGGCCATCGGATTCATCTGAAACCGCTGCTGGTGTCAGCCAGGCAGGCCCGGCTGTTGGTAGAAAACGCTCGATCCAGAGTGCAAAGGTTTTCTCGTTCAACACTTTGCTCATCAGTACCGCTTCGGTGAGGCCACCACTCAGGAAATCCGCCCCGCTGGGCTCATAGGCAAACGGATAGGAAACATCATCCTTGAACCAATCCGCCGCACGCGAGGCGATGAGCGCACACAGCTCATCGCCGTGGCGTTGGGCGTAGGGAAGCGACAGGTTTATCGCAAACGCCGTATTCGGATGCATGCCAAAGCGCTGCGGATACGTCAGCTTCGGCAGCCACTCCAGAAGCTGCGATGCCAGTTGTTTCGAAAGCGACAGGAGGTTCGAAGCCCAGCGGCGTGCCTGTTCGTCATCTTGCTGGTCAAGCTCGACCTGCAGTTTCAGCAGCCAACCCCAGCCATACGGCCGTTCGAAGCCGGGACGTTTCTGGCAGAAAGCTGTTTCCCGCGCGATGTTTTCTGCCGTGAGCAATGAGTCGATCATGCCGCGAGCTTCGGACTCTGATGGCAAGCCGGGATAGAGACGCATCAATCGAGTTGCTACCCAGTACATCTCCACACAGCTGTGCCAATCGAACGATCCGAAGAACGTCGGATGCAGCTCGCGATGAAGGGCGTAGTCCTCGTTGGAATCCGCCACGAAACAGGCGAAGTGCGGAAACTCACGCTGAATGTTGCCGATCGCCAGCTGCAGCCAGGTCTCCGCGGTTTCGGGGGTAAGTGCAAAATCGTGTTTGGTGGTGGACATAACGATCTTCTATGCGAACGACCGAGCCTGCTCTATGCCTCCAGCAATAAAAACTGCCGCTTGATCGTACTTTGGGTGTCAGGTGCGCTGACCCGCGTAGCAAGCTGTCGCAACGCGAGTGAAGGGCTACCTTTTCATCAGCACTTGAATCGAAAAGGCGCCAGGGATCGATGCAGGGAAAGGCGTAGGAGGAAGAGCGAGAAAAAGCCGCGCCCGTTACAGCGCGAAGGCCGGCCGGCCGTCGATGCGGCCGGTCGGCCCCGGCAACAGCCGTTTACAGCGAGCCGTTGATCGTCAGCATGAAGCTGCGCGGCGTGCCGTAGACATTGCCACTGCCAACATGTCCAATGGTCTGGTAATAGGTACGATCGAACAGGTTGTTGACGTTCAGCGCCATCGACCAGTGATCATCGATCCGGTAGGCCGCGCGCAGCGTGACCACGGTGTAGAAGCCCTGCGTGATCTTGGCTTTCTGATACGGCACCTGGCACCTGCCGAAGGCATCGGATGACGCGCAAACAGAATCCGTGAGGTAGCTAGCGGACTGCGCCAGCACGCCGCCGCCGAGGCTCCAGCGCTCGCCGGCGCCGGGCAGCCGATAGTCGGTCCACAGCTTGAGCAGGTGCTTGGGCGCGAAGCTCGCCAGGGGCGGGGCCGCGCCGGTCAGCGTGGCGGAGCGATTGACGTTGAAGGTGTAGCCCGCGCTCCACAGCCACCGCGATGTCAGCTGGCCACTAAGTTCCGCCTCCACGCCTTTGCTGGTATTGGTACCCGGCAGGTAGCAGCAAGAATTCCCGCCCACCCTCCTGAAAGGATGGTTGGGGTCAAACAGGGCCACATTGTCTTGATGGATCTTGAACAAGGCGAGCGAGCCGTTGAGCAGCCCGTGGTTCCAGGCGGCCTTGATCCCCGCCTCGAGATTCACGCCATGCACGGGAGGAATCGGGTTCCCGGCCGCCGTGATAGTGTTGCCAGCCGGTCGAAAGACATCGACGTAGCTGGCATACAGCGAATACTGCTTGCTGATGTCGTACACGATGCCCGCGTACGGGGTCACCACCCCGGTACTGACGGTCGCGGACTTGTAGGGGCTGAGCGATTGGCGACGCGAACCGAAATCCAGGGCAACTGTGGTGACGTCACGCAGACGGTAATAATTGTCGCGCGCGCCCAGCGTGACGGACCATTTGTCCCATGGGCGCAGGCGCAGCACGGCATAGACGCCGCCTATCCTCGTGACACCACTGCCATCCATAAGAAAATAGGGGTTGGTCGGACCCGCCGGTGCCAGCGTGTAGGCGGTCGGGTCGAATCGCCAAGGGTCCAGCGCGGGGGGGCCAAGCGGCGTTCCATTGCTGAACGAACTATGCGAAGCGAGCCTTGCATAGTCCGCACCGAGGGCCACGTCCTGACGGCGGCCGCGCCAGTCGAAGCCACCGGTCAAGGTGGCGTCTGCCGTGATCTGGGACGACGAACCTGCGGATGAAGATTCAAGCGGCAGCCCCTTGATCAGATCCGTGGCGGGGTTGATCCCGCTGTAGGGCGGATCCCACTCCAAGACGCCCCCCTTGCCGTGTACCCGGGCCAGGTCGGCCTTGAGTTTCCAGCCGCCCCCGAAATCGTGGGTCAGCCCCACGAACGCTTCCGTCGTATGTTCAGCATCGTGACTCTGTGGAAAAACCAAACCCTGGGAGCGCGGCAGGTGCGCATCGGCGCCGGTGGTGTAGCGCGGCAGACCCGAAGTCATGCCGGTCGAACCGGCCTGTTTGACCGAACCGCCCACGGTCAGCGTGGTCGAAGGCCCGAGGTCGTACGCGAGCACGCCGTAGAGCTTGTGCGTTCGGCTGTTGGCCGTATCGTAGAAGTAGTGCTGCTCGGTGTTGCTGACCGCCACGCGCCCGCGCAGGGCGCCACCGAAGCCGAGCGGACCCGTCGCATCCAGCCCCAGGTGGTAGAAGTCCCACGAACCGAGTGTTGCGCTCAGGTTGGCCTCAGGCGTCGCCAGCGGCTGCTTGCGCACCAGGTTGACCGTCGCGCCCGGACTATTGAAGCCGCCGAACAGGCCGTCCGCCCCACGCAACACCTCCACACGATCGTATTCGGACATGTCATCGATCGGCGCTCCGTTGCTTATTAACAACTGTGCGCCGCCGTCGACGTGGTATCCGGTAACCCCGAAGCCTCGCGAATAGAAAACGGTATTCTTTGTGCCGATGGCCTGGACCGTGATGCCTGTGGTCCAGTTGAGGGCATCGGCCAGACTGAAGTCGTTCTGCTGCTGCAGCAGCTCCTGCGACATCACCGACACCGACTGCGGGATCTCGCGCAGCTCGGTCGGCACGCGCGTCGCTGCGTAGCCCTCGGCCGTGGCGGTCACCGTGACCGTATCCAGCGTCTTGGCGTTGCCGCTGCGGTCTGCAGCGGAAGTCCGGTCCTTGCCGACCGTCCGGGCGTTCCGCGGCGCCCCCTTCACGATGGCGATCGCCCCGTTGCTTTCGCGCACAACGCGGAAACCGGTTTTCGCCAGCAGGTTTTTCAACGCGTCGGCGGCGTCGAGCGCACCGTGCACGCCCGCCGTCGTCACGCCGCGCACGTCTTCGCTGCGATAGATGATCTGCAGCCCGGTCTGCTGGGCGTAGGCGTCCAGCGCGCTTTTCAGATCCCCTTGCGGGATGTCGAAATCACGCACCTGCGCGGTCGCCGCCCCGACCGCTGCCAGCATGCCCAACGCGCATGCCCCCAGCTGTTTCAGAAACCTTGCTCGAAACATTTCCCCACCCCTCTGGCCCGGCCCGAGATTGCCGTACCAAACCGAGACAAGGGAGCGAGGAAAAGCCGTAACACGCCTGCTCGGAAATCTCGATCTCGTCGGTCATCGGCGCCAGGCCGAAGTCATCGCCCCCAGCGGGTCGACCTCGGCGATCAGCCCGACGTGCCTTCGCCATCGACAAAGCTTGCGCGGAATCGCGCGTCGCCCTCTACGCGTGCTCGGTGCCGATGGCTCTTTGCATGAGCGCTTCGATCTCGTCCGGATCGCTCGGCACGAGCGAGCTCAGGATTTCCGGCTCACTCCGGGTTACCAGCACGTCGTCCTCGATGCGGATGCCGATGCCGCGCCATTTGGCGCGCACGCCCTTCGCGTCGGGTGCGATGTAGATGCCCGGCTCCACCGTGACGACCATGCCCGGCTCCAATTCGCGGTATTCGCCATTGACGCGGTAGTTGCCGACATCGTGTACGTCGAGGCCAAGCCAGTGGCCGGTCTTGTGCATGTAGAAGCGCTTGTACGTACCCTCCCTGATGTTGTTCCTCAGGTTGCCCTTGAGCAGGCCGAGCTTGATCAGCCCGGCGGTGATGACGCGTACCGCGGCGTCGTGGTAGGCGATGAACGACCGGCCCGGCCGCACTTCGGCAACCGCCGCCTGATGCGCGGCCAGCACGATGTCGTACAGCGCGCGCTGCGCCGGCGTGAACCTGCCGTTCACGGGGAACGTGCGGGTGATGTCGGAGGCGTAACAGTCGAGTTCGGCGCCAGCGTCGATCAGCAGCAGATCGCCGTCCTTGAGCAGTGCGTTGTTCGCGACATAGTGCAGTACGCAGCCGTTGGCACCGCCGCCGACGATGGGCGTGTAGCTCGGCACCGTGCCGTGCTTGCGAAACACGTGGAGCAGCTCGGCTTCGACCTCGTGCTCGTTCATGCCGGGTTGCACGGTACGCATCGCACGCAGGTGCGCCTCGGCAGCGATCTTCGCGCACCGGGTCATCACCCTCTGTTCGGTCCTCGTCTTGTACAGGCGCAGCTCGTGCAGGATGTGGCCGAGCGCTACGAACTCGTGCGGAGCGCGGCCGCCCGTGCGCGCCAGCGCGCGGGTGCGGTTGACCCAGCCGATCAGCCGGGTGTCGAACTCGACGTCGCGACCGAAATGGTAGTAGACGCGCGAGCGCCCTTCGAGCATGCCGGGCAGGATGTCATCGATGTCGTCGATCGGGAACGCAGCGTCCATGCCGTAGCGTTCGACCGCACCCTCGGTACCGGCGCGCGCGCCGTCCCAGGTCTCGCGATAGGGATCGCGTACGCGACAGAACATGACCTGCTCGCCACGCTTGCGGCCGGGAATCAGCACGAGCAAGGCCTCGGGTTCGCCGAAGCCGGTCAGGTACTGGAAGTCGCTGTCCTGCCGATACGCATAATGCGCGTCGTTGTTGCGCACACGCTCCGGTGCGGCCGGCACGATGCAGACCGCGTCGTCGCCGACGATGCGCATCAATCGTTTGCGACGGCGGGCATATTCCTTCGGTTCGATCATGTGGCTCGCTCTGGATGGCTGCACCCGGCGCATCGGCTGGATGCAAGCCAGGTAGGCAGCATTGAAAACTTCGACTTGGTTCGTTTACACGCCGGCAGGCTTGCGGCGGCGCTCGCTCATTTGTCGGCCAGGTCTTTCTCGTCGAGCACGGTCACCGCGCCGATCCCGAGCGCACGTACCGGCTGTTCGATCTTCGACAGGTCACCGATCACGATCCAGGTATAGGCATCGGCCACGAAAATCGCCCGTGCCGCGGCGGCAACCTCCTCGTCGCTCAAGGCTTCGAGGCGACTCTTCATGCCCACCGCGTAGTCATCCGGGCGCCTGTAGAGATGGTTGCCCGACAGCGTGTTCATCACGGCACCCGAGGTTTCGTAGCTGCCCGGCAAGGTGCGAATACGCTGCGCGCGGAGCTTGTCGACCTCCTCCCGCTCGGGCGGATGAGCGCCGGAGATGGCCCGAAGTTCGTTCAGGATTTCGCGCATGGCTTCCGCCGTCCGGTCCGTCTGCACGGGCGCGGAGATCGTCAAAGGCCTCTGGCCAAGGGCATCCGGCAATGCACCGCGAACACCATAGGTCCAGCGCTTGTCTTCGCGCAGATTCATGTTCAGTCGTGAAGTGAACGTCCCGGCGAACACGCCATTGGCCATCTGCGTGGCGAGATGGTCGGGAGACGACGTCGGCGACGCCAGGGTGCCGGCGACGATCTGCGACTGGATCGCGCCGGCGCGATGGATCAGGAATACGCGAGGGCGTGATGGCGGCGCCACCCGTGCGACACCGGCCTTGATCGCGGCGGGAGTCCCGACGGCCCAGTCGCCGAATGCGGCGTCGAGCAGAGGAACGATCGCGTCCAGCGTCGTGTCGCCGACGACGAAGATCGTGGCATTGTCCGGGCGGATGACCTCGCGGTGAAAATTGAACAGGTCGGCAGGGGTCAACGATCCTATCGATTGCTCGGTACCGATCCCTGAAGACGGTGCACCGTAGGGATGCTTGTCGCCGTACAGCAGCGGCGGCAGGACACGATTGGCCAGGGAGTCCGGGCTGCTGCGTTCCTGCCGGATGGCGGCGAGCGTCAGTGCGCGGATGCGTTCCAGGTCCTCGCCGCGAAAGGTGGGAGTGCGCACGACGTTCGCCAGCAGTTGCAGCGCCCCGGACAGCCCCGAGTTCAGTGTGCTCATGTCGACCGTAGCGACGTCCAGACCAGCCGAGGAGGAGAGCGTCGCCCCCAGGCGCTGCAACCGCTTTGCAAGCTCGACGGAGCTGCAGTCCCGCGTTCCTTCCCTGAGCATCGAAACCGCCATGGCGGTGAGTCCGGAGCGGCGTCCGCGATCGGCAAACGGGACGGTGTCGAACTGGATCCGCAGTTGCGTCGCGGGAATCTCGTGACGTTCGGCGAGCACGACCTCGATGCCATTCTTCAGGCGCGCACGCTGCACCTGCGGGAAGCTCAGCTGCGGAAATACATCGACCGGAGGCACGCCGCGGCTGCGATCGATCGCACTTTTTGCCACCATATTTATTTGCGGCATGGCGGCGGGCAGCGGCAGCGGCTTGTCTTCCGCCGCGGGCAGGCCTTGCGTCCGCGCGTTGGCAACGGTCGCGTCCATGCCCGGCTCGAACGGTTTCACCAGCAGGGTGTGGTCGCCGCGCGCCAGCCATCGCTGCGCCGCCGCAAGAACAGTCGCCGGCGTGGCCGCCTGCAGCCGCGCGAGATCGGTCCGGTAGGCGGAGGGATCGCCGCGATAGACTTGGCCTTCGGCAAGGACCACCGCCTTGCCGCTGAAGCCGCCCACCTTCTCAAGGCCAAGTACGAATTGCGAACGCAGCGACATCTGCGCGCGCAGCACCTCGTCCTCGCTCGGCCCTTCCACGAGAAACTTCGCCCACTCTTCCGCGACGGCCGTTTCGACCGCGGCCGGATCGACACCGCTGCGGACGTCGACGCCCAGCAGGAACATGCTGGCCAGTTCCAGCGCCAGCACTTCCACGGACACGCTATCCGCGAGTCGATCACGATAGACCAGACGCTGCACCAGGCGCGAGGTTTTCCCGCCGCCGAGAATCGCCGCGGCCAGACGCAGCAGCGGCACCTCGGCATGGTCCAGCCCCGGCGCATTCCACTCGCGCATCAGCCGCGTCTGCGGCACATGGTCGTACAGCGTGCCGCGCGTCGATTGCGCGCGCGCGGCAATCCACGGCGCCGGGCGAACGACCGGCGGCCCGGAGGGAATGTCTCCGAAATAGAGCTGGGCCTTCTCGCGTGCGAGCTCGGGGGTGATGTCGCCCGCCAGCACGAGCGTGGTGTTGGCCGCACCATAGTAGGTACGGAACCATTGCCGCACGTCATCGAGCGAGGCGGCATCGAGATCGTCCATCGAGCCGATGGTCGTGTGCTGGTAGGGGTGATTGGCCGGGAACGCGTCGAGCTGGATGTTCTCCATCACCCGGCCGTACGGCTGGTTCTCGTTCTGGCGTTTTTCGTTCTGCACGACGCCGCGTTGCGTGTCCAGCTCGGTCTGCCCGATCGCTCCGAGCAAGTGCCCCATGCGGTCGGATTCCATCCACAGCGCCATGTCAAGCGCGGTCGTGGGTACGGTCTGGAAATAGTTCGTGCGGTCGAACCAGGTCGTGCCGTTCTGGTCGGTCGTGCCGGCCAGTTCGAACGGTTTGAAGAACGTGCCCTTGTGATGTTCGGAACCCGAGAACATCAAGTGCTCGAACAGATGCGCGAAGCCGGTTTGCCCGGCTGGCTCACAGGCCGAACCGACGTGGTACCAGATCGACACCGCCACGACCGGGGCCTTGTGGTCTTCGTGAACGACCACGGTCAGGCCGTTGTCGAGGCGGAATTTCGAATAAGAGATCACCGGCATGTCCATCACTGCGTTCCCATCCATCACTGCACTCCCGCCTGTACCGTTGCCACCGGCAGCGACTGCATCAATCCGCGGTGCCAGCGTTCGCCCAATTCATGATTCAGCGCCGCCTGTTGGGCAGCGTCGATGGCATTCCATTTCACCTGCAGCGCACGGACTGTCTTGATCTCTTCGTAGGCCTCCCGTACCTCCGGACTGGCGTTCGGATTGGATTCCCACTTCTTCCGGGCGGCCGCTTCCGCCGCTTGACGCTCAGTCCACTGCTCGGCCGAATACCCTTGCCGGATCGCGGTGCCGTACAAGCCGAACCACAAGCTGCCGAGCGCGCTCTGGACCGCGTTGCCGAGTTCCTCCGCCGGCCAGCCCACCGTCTCCGCGCAGAACGCCACGGCCCATGACATGGAATCCTCCTTTCGATCCGGCGCGATGGCCGCGACCGCCTCGCGCGCGGCCTTCCATTCCATGTACCCCGGCCGGTCGCCTGCCGCTTCGCGGGCATGCAAGGCGGCAAGCTGGCGGATGGCGGGCTTGATGCCATCGGCGACCACCACGCCGAAGGGCAACGGGGCATCGATCAGGTCGAGCAGCAGCCAATGCAGGAACCGCGGCGTCACGCTGTGCAGGTCGGCGCCCACGGGGATCGCTTCCAGCCAACGCACCGGATAGTCGCCGGTGGCTCCGCGCAAGCTGCGATACCTTTCGCCGTTCGGTGTCTGCACCTCATCGGCGACGAACACGTGGACGAATTCTTCGAGCAGCGCAACGTGCGAAGGGATGCCGAACCTCGTTTCGTAACGTTCCAGGTCGCTGCTGTGCGAAGCGGCGCCGATCAGGCTGTACCTGCCCTGGTCGGTGTCCGCGACGGGCGGCATGCTGCCGATGGCGCGAATTTCGTCGGCGGCGACGTGCTTGCGCACGCGTGCGACGGTGTCGTGTTTGAGCGCGTCGTCACCCTGGAATGCGCGCCATTTCTTCGCCGGCGGCACGGAACGCATTGCAGCCATTGCGCCGGCGTAGCGATCGAAAAGCGTCGCCAGACGCGATTTGCTTTGCTGCCCGATGGCGCGCTCGACTTCCTTGCCGTGCTTCAGCAGCAACAGCGTCGGCAGGCTGCGGACACCCAGGCGCTTGCTCAGCTCCTTGTTGTCGTCGGCATTGACCTTGACGAACTTGATCCGCCCCGCGTAAACCCGCGCCATTTCCTCGAACAAGGGGGCCAAAGCCTTGCACGGACCGCACCATGGCGCCCAGAAATCCACGCAGACCGGAAGCGCGGACCGCTCCACCTCGGCGGCGAAGTCGTTCGCCCCGACCTCGATAACGTATTGGTTCATCGACTGCACTCCCGTGAAACGAAGGATGGGGGGCGCGCGCCGCATCCCGCGCAAGCGCGACGGCGACGCACGCCCTCACCGGTGGATCGGCGAATTACCAGCCGCAGGCGCCACATGAATCCAATGCTGCGGTTCCGCCCACGCCTTTGGCGTACTTGCCCTTCGGGCGGTCCTCGCCGACGCGCAGCGACTCATCGCCAAGCGTCGTGGCCATGCTGCTGCGGGTGGCGACGACGGCATCGATGGCGCGCTTGGCATAGTCGGTACCGCTGGCCGGGGAACGCTGCTTGATCCGATCGGCCGCGTACAGCGACTTGGCGTCGCCCGCGATGCGGCGCAGGTCCGCGGGCGTGAACCCCTCGGTACTGCGCGCCAGCAGCGCATAGTCGATCGACGCATGCCCGGGCAGATCCGTGCTCATCCAGCGCTTGAGGATCTGTGCGCGGGTGTCTTCGTCCGGCGCACGCGTTTCCAGCCACAGCTCGACGCGCCCGGAGCGCAGCAGTGCGTCGGGAATCTTGCGCACGTCCATGGCCGTCATCATCACGCAGACGTTGTTCGCCGTCTCGCTTTCCAGGCCGTCGAGCAGCGACAGCAGGTAGCGCGCGAGACCGCTGATGTGCTCGATGCGGAACAGCACGTCGGCGTCGTCGATGAACAACACCGCAGGCGAATTGCGCTTGGCCTCCTCGATCACACCCTGCAGTTTGGCGAAGAACACCGTCGGCGGTTCGGTCACGAAGGAGCCGTCGATGAGAAAGAACTTGCCCTCGATCCGATGCGCGAGCGCCCGCCCGATGCTGGTCTTGCCGGTGCCCGGCGGTCCATACAGCAACACGCCGCGCTTGGGCTTGAGGTCGAGCCGCTGCGCCAGTTCGCGGTTCTTCAGCGGCAGCACCAGGTGGGTGTCCAATTGAGCGGCGATGTGTTCGGAACCCGGCAACGAGTCGAAGCTCAAGGCCTCCACTTCGTCCAGGCGCGCGTTGGAGTTCACGACGTATCGCTCCAATTGCTCGATGAACGTCGTCGCACTCGGCGCCGGATCGGCTTCGACGAGCTTGCACGCGGCACGCAGCTGGTGGCCGTTCAACATCGAGGCGAAGCGGTACACGAGCTGAAAGTCGATGCCGGCGGCCTTGGCTGGACCGAGGATGTTTTCGGCAATGGCCGCATAGTCGTTCGGCGTGAACAACGGCATGTCCACCATGGCCGCCGCGTCGCCGTACAGATCGGTGCTCGATTCCCACTGCACGGGCAGGCGGCCGGCAAGGACCAGCCGCTTGCCCGATTTCGCCACGGTGTCGTAGATGTGCTTGCGCACGACTCGTGCGAAATACTGCAATCGTATCGCCGAGGTATCGAACGACAATGTGCCGAAATCGTCGACCAGGACCAGGTCGGCATGCTCCAGTGCATCCAGGATCAGTGCGCCGATTGCCGCATCCGACACGTCCGGGCCACGAGCGGCGGTTGCTGCGGTGACATCACGCAACGAAATCCGCTTGCCTTGGTATTTGCGGGCCAGCGTGTCGAGGATCGCACTGCGGCCGAAGCCGTCGGCGCCCGCCAATGCCACGATCGGCGTGACCGCGAGCAAGGTTTCCAGCTTTTCGCAAACGTGGCGTTGGGCCGGGGTGAGTTTGAACGAGGCGGCGGATTCCCCGGCAACCGGTGCGGCCGGTTCGCTGTGGGTGCGCTCGATTTGGGTATTCATGGAAAGGTGTCCTGATGGAGGATAGGAGATAAGAGATGCGCGCGACGGAAGACCGGGGTCAGGCCGCCACACCGATGCGCAGCTTGTCGTCGCCGAGCAGGTCGGCCATGTTGTTGCGCGAGGCGACGATCTCTTCCACCGAGCGGCGCACGTAGGTTTTCGCATCGGCGGTCGTGCGGCCGGCGGCGATATCCGCGGCATACAGGGTTCTGGCATCGCGCACGATGCGGCGCAGGTCCGCCGGCGTGCAGCCTCCGGTGATCGCGGCCAGCGCCGCATAGTCCACCACATCGTGTCCGGGGATGTCGCTGCCCATCCAGCGCTGCAGGATGCGCGCGCGCGTGGCCTCGTCCGGCGCCTTGGTCTCCAGCCACAGCTCGACGCGGCCCGAACGCAGCAGCGCTTCGGGGATCTTCTTCACGTCCATCGCCGTCATCATCACGCAGACGCTGCCGGCGGTGGCGCTTTCCAGGCCGTCGAGCAGCGAGAGCAGATAGCGCGAAAGACCCGCGACATGCTCGATCTTGAACAGCACGTCGGCATCGTCGATGAACAGCACCGAAGGCGAATTGTCCTTGGCCTCCTGCACCACCTTCTGGATCTTCTGGAAGAACGCGGTCGGCGGCTCGGTGACGAAGGTGCCGTCGATCATGAAAAACTTGCCCTTGATGCGGTGGGCCAGGGCGCGGCCGATGCTGGTCTTGCCGGTGCCCGGCGGCCCATACAGCAGCACGCCGCGCTTGGGCTTGAGGCCGAGCTCGGCGGCCAGCTCGCGGTTCTCGAACGGCAGCACGATGTTGGTCTCGAGCGCATCGGTGATGTGCTCGGAGCCGGGCAGCGAATCGAAGCTGAGTTCTTCGACTTCCTCGAGCCGCGTGTTGCTTGCGACGATGTAGGTCTTCAGGCAGTCGATGAAGTCACCGGTCGAAGGCGCTTGCTTGCGCTGGCGCAGCAGCTGGCTGGCCAGGCGCAACTGATAGCCTTGCAGCATGCCCGCATAGCGGTGGACGACCTTGAAGTCGATGTTGGCTGCGTGCGCCTTGCCGAGGACGTTCGCCACGATTTGCGCGTAGTCGTCCGCGCCGAAAATCGGCATGTCGACAAGGATGGCCTGATCGTTGAACTCATCGGACGTCGATCCCCACAAGGGCAGCGGCGAGCCGATGAGCAGCAGTCGCTTGCCCATTTGCGCGGCGGCATCGCACAAGCGCTTGCCAACCAGCCGATTGAAGAAATACATGCGCGACATCGCACGCGACACGAAGCTCAAACTCGAGTAATCGTCGATGATGACCAGATCGACGCCGACGAAGGCTTCGAGGACGACCGCTTCCACCGCCTCCTGCCATTGCGCGCCATGCCGGGACTCGGCCGCGGCGAAGATTTCACCCAGGCTGACGATGCGGCCGCCGTGTTTCGCCGCGAGCGCACTGGCGACCGTGGTCTTGCCGATGCCGCTGGCGCCGCTCAACGCCATCACCGGCGAAGTTTCGAGCAGGCGTTCGAGCTTGTCGTAAACCGCCTGCTGGACGGGCGTCAGCACCGTATTTTCGACGATCGCCGACAGGGCGCCGGAAGCCTTCGCCTGCGATGGGGATTTGATGCGGGTATTCATGGGTGTCCTTCGATGGGCTGAGTGGCGGGACAATCGGGCATTGCATTCGACGATGCCGCGGCAAGCTGCCGTGCGGACCATCGGATGCCTGCCGTTTTGCAAGCATGGCCATGCTAGGCAGGCCACATCGCGTGCACACCCTCCCTTGGTAGGGTCTTGTGCTTGCATCGGGCGAATATCCCCGCTGCCTGGCTCACCTTGAGGGCAGCGCCACCAACTGGGTGCGGCTGCGGATGCCGAACTTGTCGTAGATGTGACTCAGGTGATCCTTGACCGTACTGATCTCGCGGTGCAGTTGCGCCGCGATCTCGCGATTGCTCTTGCCTTGCATCACCAACAGGGCAACGTTGCGCTCGCCTGGCGTGAGCTGGGCGAGCACGGCAAGCTGCGCGGCGGTCGGTTCCATTTCGGCGCCGGCGCGGGAAGCCATGTCGCTGTAGCGGATCAGGAACGAGGGAGCGCCGACCGCATCGCGGTGCTGTTGCGGCACTTCGACGGTGGCCTTGAAGCCATGCTTGACGGGATGCCGGATGTCCTGCTGCGGAACGCGCTCGCTGGAACCCTGGGCGACCAGCTTCGCCATCCAGCGTTGGCGCAGATCCAGGCAAACGGTGCGAAGTTCGTCGGGCAGATGGAAATCGTCCTGGTCTTCGACTTGCGTGGCAGGCGCCGACAGTTGATTCCAGCGCCGGGTCTGGCGATACCCCTGCGTGTTGCCGAACACCGGCCTCAGCTCCCAATCCAGCAGCAGCAGGCCGACCGAAAGGTCGTCAAGCACATCCATCACGCTGGACTCCATGACGTGCTGCCGGTCTTGTTCGAGCACCCGCCGAGCCAGGGCTTCGAGCAGCGCATGCACCGCGCGCACGCGCGCCACGGTTTCGCTGGCGAACGCCCCATCCTCACCGCCACGGAACAACGTGACGCCGGCGCGCACCACGTCGCCACGGCGGGAGAGTGGAATCACCAGCGCTTGCTCCCAGCCGGTGGGCTGGAACAGCCGATGAAGCTCCCCCTCGGCGTCGGACAATCGGGAGAGCGAGACTGCAAATGGCCCCTGCGGCAACGGGGCACCGGACGCATACAGCGGTGCCAGCGCCAACACGCGGTTGCGCCAGATGCCATGGGGATTCGTGCCTGCATCCCCGCTGGCCGGACTGGCAGGCGCTTCGCCGAACACGACGGTGGTCCAATCGTTCCACGCGATCGCGGTGCGATACGGCGCGAGCGATTCGAGCAGAACGCTCATGGATTTCCAGAAGCCGGCAAGATCCGATGCCGCCGCCAGATCGGCCAACAGCGACATCCACGGCGTCAGCGGCCAGGCGCTGCCAGAGTCGGCCGCGCCCGGCGAAAACGGTGAACCATGCTGTCCCTGACCGGCGTCGCCGATCCGGCCGCTGGCCGACGCCCGCTCGCCGATGCTCATCCGTGCGTCCCTGTCGCTGACGCGTGAGCTTCGGCGGCCGGAGGCTCGGTGCGCGGCGGCGGTTCGGCTTCGACCGGATTCGTCACCTCCTCGCCCAAGGCTCGCAGCTCTCGCGTGGACGTCAGGCGATAGCTGCCATCCGGATAGAGGCAGAGCGCCTGGTCGTGGAATGCCAGGATCGTCTCGCGATGGCCCACGCTGACGTAGGTGACGTTCGCCGCCTGCAACAGGCCGTACAACACCGCCTCGGTCGCGATATCGACCGCGCTGGTGGCTTCGTCGAGAAACACGTAGCGTGCCCGCGAGATCAGCGCGCGCGCGAATCCGATGCGCTGCTGCTCTCCCAGCGAGAGCACCCGGCCCCAATCGCGCACGGCCTCCATTCCCCCGTGTTGGTCGAGCAGATCGGGCAGGCAGACCTGTTGCAACACCTGCTGCAATTCGGCGTCGGTGACGTCGTCGCGCATATTCGGGTAGAGCAATTGCGAACGCAGGTCGGACAGGATCATGTAGGGCCGTTGCGGCAGGAACATGCACTGCTCGCCCGGCGGCATCGTCAGCACGCCGCTGCCGCGCTGCCACAGACCGGCCATTGCGCGCAGCAGCGAACTCTTGCCCACGCCGGTCTGGCCGACGACGATCAGGTGCTGGCCGGGCGTGAGGCGAAGGTTCAGGTCGCGCACCAGGCGCTGTTCGCCGCCCGGCGTCTCCAGACTCAGTCCGCTGATTTCCAGCGTGTCGCCCCGCGCCAGTGCAATCGTCGGCGCATCATCGCGCGTGCGCGCGGCATCCATCGCATCGAAGCGCTCGAGGATCTGGGCCAGCCGCACGGCGCCGGGCGCAGCTGAGGTGAGTATCGGGATGAAGTTGCCCAACGACGTCAGTGCGCTGAGCATGCTGCCGGCGGCGACCGTCGCCATCGCAATGGCGCCGAATTGGATCTTGTCCTGGAAGAACAACGGCGCGATCAGGAAGAACGGCATCGCCTGCCAGATCACGTTCAGCGCCTGCAGGACGCCCGAGGTCTTCATCTGATAGATCAGCACCGCGAGCTTGGTGCGTGTCACCTTTGCAAGGCGGCTGTCGATTTGTGCTTGCTCGCTGGCTTCACCGCGGTAGAACGCCACGGTTTCGGCATTCTCGCGCACGTGCAGGATGCCGTAGCGCAGGTCTGCTTCGGCGACCGTGTTGTCGAAATTCAGCCGGATCAGCGGCGTGTACATCAACAGGGTGACGAGCGTCTGGATGACCGCGTAACCGATGACATACAGCATCATCGTGCGGCTGACCGAGGCGATGATGACTCCACCGGTGACCAGTTGCAGTACCTGGGTCAGCAGCATGCGCGGGATCAGGGCAATGACGTTGATGAACGGCGGGATCTGTTCCTGGATGCGTTGGTCGGGGTTGTCGAGATCCTCGCTCAGGGCGATGTCGTAGTAAGTCCTCTTCTGCAGGTAACGGCTCACCATGTAGTCGGTCAGCCATTGGCGCCATTCCACGTTGAGCACGGCGGACCAGTAAGACATCAACAGCTCGGCCACCACGTACAGCGCACCGACGCCGAGGGTCGACATGAAAAAGACGGTGTAATGCGCGTGATCCTTGGCAACCAACGCGTTGGTCATGTCCTTGGTCAGGATTTGCGTCCATGCCATCAGCCCAGTCATGGCAGGCGCCAGCGCGAGCACGCCGAACAGCAGCAGGCGCGGGCGCCAATGGCCGGGCTGTGCCCAGTAAGGCCGAGTCAGCCGCCACAGGCGTGCAAACAGCTTGCGCGAGATCTTGTAGTCAGCCGGGTCGACATTGAGCGAGCGTGCGTCCATTGATTGGGGATCGATGCAGGGGGAGCGGCGGGGGGGAGGGAGAGGGAAGGTGAGAAAAAACCGCTCCCGTTCGACAGCGCGAAGGCCGGCGGCCGTCAGATGCGGCCGGCCGGCCCCGGCCGTTTACAGCGAGCCGTTGATCGTCAGCATGAAGCTGCGCGGCGCGCCGTAGAAATTGCTGGGGGCAACACGTCCTATGCTCTGGTAATAGGTACGATCAAGCAGGTTGTCGACGTTCAGCGCCATCGACCAGTGGTCATTGATCCGGTAGGCCGCGCGCAGGGTGACCACGGTGTAGAAGCCCTGCGTGACATTGGCTTTCTGATACGGCACCTGGCACCTGCCGAAGGCATCGGATGACGCGCAAACAGAATCCGTGAGGTAGCTGGCGGATTGCGCCAGCACGCCGCCGCCGAGGCTCCAGCGCCCGCCGGCACCGGGCAGCCGATAGTCGGTCCATACCTTGAGAAGGTGTTTGGGCGCGAAGCTCGCCAGGGGCGGGGCCGCGCCCGTCAGCGTGGCCGAGCGATTGACGTTGAAGGTGTAGCCCGCGCTCCACAGCCACCGCGATGTCAGCTGGCCACTGAGTTCCGCCTCCACGCCCTTGCTGGTATTGGTGCCCGGCAGGTAGCAGCAATAATGCCCGCCCACCCTCCTGAAAGGCTGGTTGGGATCAAGCAGGGCTACATGGTCTTGATCGATCTTGAACAAGGCGAGCGAGCCGTTGAGCAGCCCGCGGTTCCAGGCGGCCTTGATCCCGGCCTCGAGATTGACGCCATGCTCGGGAGGAATCGGGTTCCCGGCCGCCGTGATATTCCCCCCCGCCGGCCGAAAGACATCGACATAGCTGGCATACAGCGAATACTGCTTGTTGAGGTCGTACACGATGCCCGCGTAAGGGGTCACCACCCCGGTACTGACGGTCGCGGACTTGTAGGGACTGAACCATTGGGGACCCGAACCGAAATCCAGGGCAGGTCTGCCGTGCGAGCGGACACTGTAATAATTGTCGCGAGCACCCAGCGTTATCGACCATCCCTCCCATGGGCGCAGGCGCAGCGCGGCATAGACGCCGCCTGTCTTCGTGACAGAACTGATACTGCCAAGGAAATAGGGATTGGTCGGACCCGCCGGTGCCAGCGTGTAGGCGGTCGGATCGAACCGCCAAGGGTCCAGCGCGGGAGGGCCAAGCGGTGTTCCCGATTCGATGAATGACGGATGCGCAATGTACCTTGCATAGTCCGCACCGAGAGTCACTTCCTGACGGCGGCCATGCCAGTCGAAACCGCCGGTCAAGGTGGCGTCTGCCGTCATCTGGGATGACGGAGTTACGGATGAAGATTCAGTCGGCAGCCCCTTGATCAGACCCGTGGCGGGGTTGATCCCACCGTAGGGTGGATCCCACTCCACGTTGTGCCCCGCGACGTTGATCTGGGCCAGGTCGGCCTTGAGTTTCCAGCCGTCCCCGAAGTCATGGTTCAGCCCCACGAATGCTTCCGTTATATGTTCGACATCGCGACTCTGTGGAAAGACCAGGCCCTGGGAGCGCGGCAGATGCGGATCGGCGCCGGTGAGGTAGCGCGGCAGACCCAAAAACGCGCCGGTCGAATCGGCCTGTTTCACCGAACCGCCCACGGTCAGTGTGGTCGAGGGACCGAGGTCGTACGCGAGCACGCCGTAGAGCTTGTGCGTCCGGCTGTTGGCCGTATCGTAGAAATAATGCTGCTCGGTGCTGCTGGTCACCACGCGCCCGCGCAGGGCGCCGTTGAAGCCGAGCGGGCCCGTGGCATCCAGCCCCAGGTGGTAGAAGTCCCACGAACCGAGCGTTGCGTCCACATTCGCCTCGGCCGTCGCCAGCGGCTGCTTGCGTACCAGGTTGACCGTCGCGCCCGGATCGTTGAAGCCGCCGAACAGGCCGTCCGCCCCACGCAACACCTCGACACGGTCGTATTCGGACATGTCGTCGACCTGCATTCCATTGAAGAACATCGACACCTGTGAGCCACCGTCGACGTGGTATCCGCCAACCTCGAAGCCTCGCGAATAGAAAAAGGCATTCTTCGTGCCGCCGCTCCGGACCGTGATGCCCGTGGTCCAGTTGAGGGCGTCGGCCAGATTGAAGTCGTTCTGCTGCTGCAGCAGCTCCTGCGAGATCACCGACACCGACTGCGGGATCTCGCGCAGCTCGGTCGGCACGCGCGTCGCTGCGTAGCCCTCGGCCGTGGCGGTCACCGTGACCGTATCCAGCGTCTTGGCGTTGCCGCTGCGGTCTGCAGCGGAAGTCCGGTCCTTGCCGACCGTCCGGGCGTTCCGCGGCGCCCCCTTCACGATGGCGATCGCCCCGTTGCTTTCGCGCACAACGCGGAAACCGGTTTTCGCCAGCAGGTTTTTCAACGCGTCGGCGGCGTCGAGCGCACCGTGCACGCCCGCCGTCGTCACGCCGCGCACGTCTTCGCTGCGATAGATGATCTGCAGCCCGGTCTGCTGGGCGTAGGCGTCCAGCGCGCTTTTCAGATCCCCTTGCGGGATGTCGAAATCACGCACCTGCGCGGTCGCCGCCCCGACCGCTGCCAGCATGCCCAACGCGCATGCCCCCAGCTGTTTCAGAAACCTTGCTCGAAACATTTCCCCACCCCTCTGGCCCGGCTCGAGATTGCCGTACCAAACCAGACAAGGGAGCGCGGAAAACCCGTAACACGCCTGCTCGGAAATCTGTGTTTCGTCGTCGTCTTCCTGTATTAGAAGGCCGCCAAGTCGAACCCGGTAGCCGAATGCGAGGGGTGGCGCGGATTCGGATGCGACCCGCTGGCACCTACGGCTCGGTCGCGAGCAGCAGTGCGTACGCCACCAGCCAGTGCTCAATCATGTAATGACCACCCGTGACAACATCGATCGAGACAGCGATGTGCGCCGCACGCATCTCCATCAACTCTTCGCGGCGGCCAGGAAGCACGTCGGCGAGTTCGCCCAACGCCCACGCTCTACTCAGATACGGAGTGCCTGGCCAGTGAGGGCGGCTTTCCCGCGCTACGCGCAGGGGAGGGAACGGCGCGGGAGGGAGAGTGAGAAAAAAACACGTCCGTTCGACAGCGCGAAGGCCGGCGGCCGTCGATGCGGCCGCCGGCCCCGGCCCCGGCCGTTTACAGCGAGCCGTTGATCGTCAGCATGAAGCCGCGCGGCGCGCCGTACCAATTCCCACCGCCGACATACCCAATGGTCTGGTAATAGGTGCGATCGAACAGGTTGTTGACGTTCAGCGCCATCGACCAATGGTCATCGATCCGGTAGGCCGCGCGCAGCGTGACCACCGCATAGAAGCCCTGCGTGATTTTGGCGTTCTGCCCCTGCACCAGGCAGTTGCCGAAGGCATCGGATGACGCGCAAACAAAGTCCGTGTTGTAGGAGGCGGACTGCGCCAGCACACCGCCGCCGAGGCTCCAGCGCTCGCCGGCACCGGGCAGCCGATAGTCGGTCCATACCTTCAGCAGGTGCTTGGGTGCGAAGCTCGCCAGGGGCGGGGCCGCGCCGGTCAGCGTGGCGGAGCGATTGACGTTGAAGGTGTAGCCCGCGCTCCACAGCCACCGCGATGTCAGCTGGCCACTGAGTTCCGCCTCCACGCCCTTGCTGGTATTGGTGCCCGGCAGGTAGCAGCAATAATGCCCGCCCACCCTCCTGAAAGGCTGGTTGGGATCAAGCAGGGCTACATGGTCTTGATCGATCTTGAACAAGGCGAGCGAGCCGTTGAGCAGCCCGCGGTTCCAGGCGGCCTTGATCCCGGCCTCGAGATTGACGCCATGCTCGGGAGGAATCGGGTTCCCGGCCGCCGTGATATTCCCCCCCGCCGGCCGAAAGACATCGACATAGCTGGCATACAGCGAATACTGCTTGTTGAGGTCGTACACGATGCCCGCGTAAGGGGTCACCACCCCGGTACTGACGGTAGCGAACTTGGTGGGGCTGCCTAACGATTGGGGACCCGAACCCATATCCAGGGCAACTGCGGTGACCGAACTGCTGTTGTAATAATTGTCGCGAGCACCCAGCGTCATCGACCATCGATCCCATGGGCGAAGACGCAGCGCGGCATAGACGCCGCCTGTCTTCGCGACAACACTGCCACTGGCAAGAAAAGAGGGGTTGGTCGGGCTGGCCGGTGCCAGCGTGTAGGCAGTCGGATCGAACCGCCAAGGGTCCAGCTCCGGGGGGCCAAGCGGTGTCGGAGTGCTGGACGACAAATGCACATTGTACCTTGCATAATCCGCGCCGACGGCCACGTCCTGACGGCGGCCATGCCAGTCGAAACCGCCGGTCAAGGTGGCGTCTGCCGTAATCTGGGACGACGGATATGCGGATGACGATGCACTCGGCAGCCCCTCGATCAGGCCCGTGGCGGGGGTGATCCCGCCGGAGGGCAAAATCCACTCCAAGCCGTGCCCCCCGGCGTGTACCCGGGCCAGGTCGGCCTTGAGTTTCCAGCCGCCCCCGAAATCGTGGTTCAGCCCCACGAACGCTTCCGTCGTATGTTCGGCATCGCGACTCTGTGGAAAGACCAGACCCTGGGAGCGCGGCAGATGCGCATCGGCGCCGGTGAGGTAGCGCGGCAGACCCGAAAACCCACCGGTCGAATCGGCCTGTTTGACCGAACCGCCCACGGTCAGCGTGGTCGCGGGACCGAGGTCGTACGCGAGCACGCCGTAGAGCTTGTGCGTCCGGCTATCGGCCCCCTCGTAGAAATAGTGCTGCTCGGTGTTGCTGGCCACCACCCGCCCGCGCAGGGCGCCACCGAAGCCGAGCGGGCCCGTGGCATCCAGCCCCAAGTGGTAGAAGTCCCACGAGCCGAGCGTCGCGTCCATATTCGCCTGCGCCGTCGCCAGCGGCTGCTTGCGTACCAGGTTGACCGTCGCGCCCGGATCGATGGCGCCGCCGAACAGGCCGTCCGCGCCACGCAACACCTCGATGCGATCGTATTCGGACAGGTCGTTGATCTGCATTCCGCTGAACATCAACACCTGTGCGCCGCCGTCGACGTGGTATCCGTCAACCGCGAAGCCTCGCGAATAGAAATAGGTATTCGTCGTGTCACCGGTCTGGACCGTGATGCCCGTGGTCCAGTTGAGCGCGTCGGCCAGATTGAAGTCGTTCTGCTGTTGCAGCAGCTCCTGCGAGATCACCGACACCGACTGCGGGATCTCGCGCAGCTCGGTCGGCACGCGCGTCGCTGCGTAGCCCTCGGCCGTGGCGGT
>OFTY01000657.1_pt1 | contig 21352 bp, 17 predicted proteins | sample 1775061 | NCBI WGS metagenome assembly OFTY01 (sample SAMN08195773, study PRJEB24354) | sludge metagenome | isolation source: sludge from phenol fed wastewater aerobic bioreactor B | place: India: Nagpur | collected 2016-09-16 | reverse complement strand
GCTGGAAGACCAGCGCCGCGATGCGGACACGCTGCGAACGGTGAAGGACGGCCTGTCGGCGTTGATCAACCGCGCCCAGCGCGACCCGTCGATGATGGGCCGGTTCGACGCCGAGGTGCAACCGATCCTTGAGGCCGCGCCGGCCCATCTGCGCGCGGCGCTGCGCACCGAGACCTTCCAGGCGGCGCAGGCGCAGGCGCTGACCGCGCGCATCAACGCCGGCGAGTTCGACGCGGTGGAAGAGGAACTGAAATCCGGCCGTCACGACGGGCTGGATCCGGCCATTGTCGCGCGTCTGAACGAGACGGTGAAGTCAGCCAAGGCCAACGGCGTCGTCGTCGACGCCCAGGAACAGGCCGATCTGGAAGCGGCGGTGCAGGCCGACCTTCGCAACATCCTGAAGGGCGAGGCGCCGGACGCCAGTTTGCTATCGCGGGCGCGCCTGATCGGCGGCGACACCCTAGCGTCCGCCATCCGCATCGACCAGCAGGCGGCGCAGAACATGCGGCCCCTGATGGCGCGGCTGCGCACCATGACATCGACGCAGGCGGAAGCGGAGGTCGAGCGGCTGACCGCCGGGGCGACCGACGCCGTGGGCGCGCGGACGCTGGAGCTGGGGCTGGAGATGATCCGCCAGGACCGCCAGCTGCGCGCCGACCCGGCGCGATGGGCCGCCACGCCGGTGGGGCCCGGCGATCAGGCGGCCGAGACGGTGCGCGAACGGCAGCGGGCGTTCCTGCTGGAGCCCACGCCGGACACCGCCCAGGCCTATGCCCGGGCCACCTGGACGGCGCAGAGCGAGGCGGGCGTGCCGTCGCAGGATCGGCGGCTTCTGGATGCGGCCATGGCCGAGGCCTGGGTCAAGGATCTGGACGCTGAAGGCACGGGCGAAGCCCAGCTGGCCGCGCTGGCCGGGCGGGCGGCCCTGTTCGGCGACGGTTTCCGGCCGCAGATCCTGCGCGAACTCAAGCTGGCGGGTCTCGGCGACGGCGACCTTGGGGCGCTGTCCTTCTATGCGCAGAGCCCGCGCCGGCTGGCGCTCTATGCCCGCGACCGGGGCGAGAAACTGACGGAGCTGGTCCCGGAGAAGGCCCAGCGGGAACGCCTCGATAGGGAGGTGCAGGCGGCGCTGGCCCCCTATGTACAGGCGCTGGGCTCGCGCGACGGCGCCGCCGGTGCGACCGAGGCGGCGCGGCGAACGGCCTATGGCATGGTCAAGCGCGGGGAAAGGGTGGCGGACGCCGTGCGGACGGCGACCGCGCCCATGGTCGATAACTTCGACTTTCAGGGCAGCTGGGCGGTGCCGCGCGACCAAGGGTTGAACCTGGGTCGCGTCACCCTGAGCGCGCGTCGGGAAGTGGAAGCCCTGATCCGGCGCAACGGACGCGACGGCTATGCGCCCCCGTCGCCCCGGTTCACGCCCGAACAGGCGCGACGACTGTACGCCGATCAGGTGGCCGAGCGGGCCTATTGGCGCAACCTGAACGATAACAGCGGGATAGAGCTGGTGATGCCGGACCTGCAGGGGCGGCCTGTGCGGGTCAAGGACGGGCGCGGGCAGGATGTGGTGCGCACGTTCGAACAGCTGCAGCGCGAGGGCCGGGCGGTGTCCGCCGGCCGCTGATCCGTCCGCCCCCCGTTCGGGCGCGGCCAGATTGGAAGGATGAGCGATCCCTTTCGTCAGAATACACGCAGCGCCAGCGACGACGAGCTGGCGCAACTGGTCGAGCAAGGGCCGGTGTCCCGCAGCCTGGGCCGCTCGCTTGTGTTCGAGGAAAGCCAGGTCACGGATCGCGTTCTGGGCTTTCTGGAGAGCGACCGTCGCCGCGCCTTTGACGAACAGCGCGCCGTGGTTTTCGGGCGTCAGTACGCCAATGAGCTGAGCGTCGAGGCGGCCAATGAGGCCTACGGCGTCGACGGCTATCTGAGTTTCAATGCGCCGGTGAACGCGCACCGCGCGGCGGAAATGCACCGCCAGGCGGTGGAGCGCCGCTATCGCGAGGAGGCTTCGGCGCGGGCGGACCTGAGCCTGGCCGAGACCCTGGGCGCCAGCCTGACCGGCGCGGCGACCGATCCCGTCATGCTGCCGACGTGGTTCATCGGCGGCGGCGCGGCGGCCGTCCGGGCCGTCGGCGCTACGACGGCGACGACGCGACTGGGCAATGTCGCGCGCGGCGCGGCCGTGGGCATGATCGACGGGGTGACCGGCGGCGCCGTCGCCGAAGGTATCAACCTCGCCGCGCGCCGCAGCACCGGCGAGGACTACACCCTTGGCGACGGGGCATTGAACGTGGTGCTGGGCGGCGGCCTGGGCGCAGTGGTCGGCGGCGGGGTTGGCGCGCTGACCCGCCCCGCCCCGGTTCGCCCGCCGCGCCCGGCTGGGGCCATCGCCGACATGATCGCGCGCAAGGCGGAGGCCGCGGGCTTCAACCCTGACGACATCATCCGCATCGCTCAGCTTGAAAGCGGACTGGACCCGAACGCCGCCAATCCGAAATCCAACGCGCGCGGCCTCTTCCAGTTCATGCCCCCCACAGCCCAGCAATACGGGCTGGCCGATCGCATGAACGCCGAGCAGTCCACCGACGCCGTGCTGAGGCTGGCCCGCGACAATCACCGCATTCTGAGCCGGACGCTCGGCCGCGCGCCGGACGGGGCGGAGCTATACCTTGCCCACCAACAGGGCGGCGGCGGGGCGGCCGAGCTGCTGCGCGACCCGAACCGGTCGGCGATCGACGCCCTAGCGGCGGCCGGGGTGAAGAACCCGGCGCGCGCGATCCGCCTGAACGGCGGCCGCGCCGACATGACGGCGGGCGAGTTCGCGGGCCTGTGGCGCCGCAAGTTCGGCGCGGCGGGGGCCTCGCTGGAGCAGCTGACGCCGCGCCGACCGCCGCGCGTGCTGGACGGGCTGACCGAACATGAGCGCGTGGGCGCCTTCGCCGAGGCGGTGGAGAAGATCGCCGAGGACGCCCCGGTCGACCTGGGCGCCGTTCTGGCCCGCAGCGGGCTGGATGCGCTGGACGAGGCGTCCGCCGTTCCCAGCATCCGCGGCCGCTGGCTGGACGCCGACACGGCCATCACGCGCTCGGGCGGGGAAGTGCCGGTGCGGTTCGGCCTGGTGGAGCTGGACGATCTGAAGACCAGTCACAGCGACGATCTGACGCCCGAGACCGATTATCCGCAGGCGCTTCAGCCGCGCGACCGCAGCCGGGCGGGATCGCAGGCGGCCAACTATGCGCTGGAGCGCGACCTGAACCCGGACCTGCTGATGCGCGACCGGGCGGCGGCGGGCGGCGCACCGATCATCAGCCCCGACGGGGTGGTCGAAAGCGGCAACGGCCGCGCCATCGCCCTGCGCCGCAGCGCCAACACGGGGACCGAGGCCTGGACCCGCTATCGCCAGGCGCTGGAGCGGCAGGGGTTCGACGCCGAGGGCATGGAGCGGCCGGTGCTGGTGCGGATGCGCACCGAGCCGATGACCGGCGCCCAGAGGGCCGAAATGGCGCGGGCGATGAACGAGGCCCCGACCGAGGCTTTCTCGCCCGTCGAACAGGCCCGCAGCGACGCGCGGCGGCTTGATCGCGAAACCATGGGCCTGTTGCAGGGGGATGATCCCTTCGCTGCGTCCGAACGGCCCTTCCTGCGCGGTTTCATCCAGCGGGTCGCCCCGGGCGAGGCCAACGCCCTGACCGATGCGCGCGGGGCGATCAGCCAGGCGGGCCGCAACCGGGTGCAGGCCGCCCTGGTGCAGGCCGCCTACGGCGACGACCTGTTGACGGCGGCCCTGTTCGAGAACGCGGACGACCTGGTGCGCGGCATCGGCCGGGCGCTGGCCGACGCCGCACCCGCCTGGGCGCGGATGCGGGCCGAAGCGCCCCGGGCGATGGACCTGACGCCGAACCTGACCGGCGCCGTGGCCCTGATCCGCGAGGCGCGGGCGTCGCGCATGAGCGTGGCCGAGCTGCTGGAAACGCGGCTGGGCCAGACGGAGCTGTTCGGCGGCGAGGCGATCAGCCCCGAGACCGAGGCCATGGTGCGGCTGATGTTCCGCGACGAGGCCCTGACGAAACCGCGCGGGAGCGATAGGATCGCCGAGGCGCTGAAGGATTATGCGCGGGGCGCGGCGGCGACGCCGGACGGCCCCGACCTGTTTGGAGACGTCCCCGATGGCCGAGCCTTCCTCGACACCCTCATCGCCCGATACGCCGGGGCCGAAGGCGACGGATCGCGCGGCCTCGCCTACGCCGGGGGTTCAGAACCCCTCTGGTCAACCCGCGAGGGCGGCGCGGCTGAGCCTGCTGGCTTCGACCTTCGACCGGCTGGCGCAGAGCGCGACGGACGAGGAGGAGCAGGACAGCAGCCTGAAGGCCGCGAAGGCGCTGGGGACGCTGGCGAACCAGACCGGCGACAGTCCGAAAGACCAGCACTGGATCCGGCCAAGGTCGTTGCTGCCCGGGCGGCGGAAGTCAGCGCATACCGCAATCTCCTCGGAGAAATCGAAGCTGAAGTAAAATCCAGCCAACCCGTCCTCGATACGAGGGGCCAAGGTACGCAGTATCATGGCGCCAGAGGGCCGATCACTACGCTTGAGGAGGGGTTCTCGAATGACGCGAACATCTATGGCGGCTTCGAGACCTTCTACACAACCGACGCGGCGGACATAGCGACAGGCTATTTTAGGAAGCAACCGAACGCAGTTCTATACGCCACCCGCCAGACCCAAGATGTCCGCTTCTTCGACATGGAGGAAGCTGCGAGCGTTGAGGTGTGGCGCGAGCGGCTCCAGATCGGAGACAATGGCGGCCTGTTAGATTTGGCTCTTGATGAAGCCGCAATCGAACACGGCGGATCGCCTAACCTGCGACAGATCATGGACGAAGCGCGCGGCCTAAGCCGAGGCGAAGGGCTTAGCCGTAGCGATGTCCAAGAGTATTTCGACGGTGTGATCTACTTGCTTCAGCAAGAGGGATTTGGAGGCATGCGTCACATTGGCGGGCTTCAAACATCCCGGCCGGCCCACGAAGTGAAAATCTACTTCAGACCGTATGAACAAATCGAACTCCGCGCCGTCCCTGTCCCTCGCGCCGACGCGCCGCCTGAGCTGGCCGTAAAGCTAGAGGAAGCCACCGAAGGGCTGCGGCAGGCCGAGGCCCGGTTTGAGAAGGCGCAGGCCGATCTGCAAGAGGCTGAAGCTGCTGCGTCCCGCGCCGCCGCGCCACAGCAGCGCCTCGAACAGATCATCGCCGCCGACCCCGAGCTGAAAGCTCTGGTCGAGGACACGGACGCCCTGGCGCGCCAGGCGGGCGTGGAGATCGAACCATCCACAGGGCGGGACGATCCGTCCACAGTGGCCGAGGCGGTGCGGGCGGCCGCCTTCTGCCTTGCGACCGAATTTGGCGCATGAACGCCGTTCGCTCTGATCCCATGAAGATCACGACCCACACCCCCGTTCTGGCCGCCGTCGCCGTGTTTCCGGATCAGGTGCAGTTCGACTGCCCCGCCTGCGACCTGACCCACCTGCTGATGCGCGAACTGGATTTCCGCGAGGACCGCGACGGCGTCTGGCGGCTGAAAGAAGAGCCCGGTCTGGAATGCGACTGCGGCGTGCTGATCGCCGCCGACTTCCGCGTGACGCCCGAGCGCCCCCCTGACCCAGCGAGCGAAGCCCCATGACCCGCGCCTGTCACTCCCCCGTCCGCATGGCCACGGGGGACGCCTTCAGCGACGAAGAGATCGACGACATCCTGAACCGCCTGCTGCTGCGCGCCAAGCGCAAGGGCGAAGGGTTCGATCGCGAGGCGCTGAGCGAGGCGGCGGCCGAACTGACGCGCGAGCAGGTGATGGGGGTGCTGACCGAACGGCGCCTGCGCGTGGCCGCCAAACGGGCCAGCCAGCGTTTCGACCAGCTGGTCGAGGGCATGGGTCCCGCCGTCGGCGACGAGGCGGACCGGCTGAAGGCGTTCAACGTCGGGTCCGAACGTCAGGGGCTGGGCGCCAGCTTCAGCGTCGACGCCGAGGCGCGCGCCCGCACCGTGGCCCTGTGGGGCGAGGCCGAGCGCCAGCTGCGCGAGGCGGGCGTGATGGGACGTCTGTCGGGCCTCACCGTCGACGTGGAGTTCGAGCGCGCGATCCGACGGGAACGCGCGCGGCTGAACGGCGCGGCGGTCGAGCCGACCGGGGACGGCGACGCCCTGAAGGTCGCCGAGATCCTGAACGCCCTGTCGGAAAAGGGGCGGCTGATGCAGAACGACGCCGGGGCCTGGATCGGGCGTCTGGAAGGCTACGCCGGGCGCCAGAGCCATGACCGGCTGCGGGTGTCAGGCGGCTTCTGGCGCGAGTTTCAGGCGGGCGGCGTCGCGGCGCTGGGCGACATGAAGGGCGCCAGTCTGAAGGCCAGCCGCCGGGCGTTCCGCGAATGGCGCGACTTCATCCGGCCGAAGCTGGCGGACGACACCTTCGCCGGGATAGAGGCGCGCGATCTGGACGAGGGGTGGACCGACAGCGCCCGCGACCTGCAGGCCAGCGGGGCGATCGACGACGCCGCCGACGTGCGCGAGGTTTTCCTTTATCGCGCCTGGTTCGACATCGTGTCGGGCAAGAGCGAGGTGCTGGGCGGGGCCGACGACATCGGCGATTTCCGCCCGCCCGCGTCCAAGGCGCGCAGCGTGTCCAAGAGCCGGGTGCTGCATTTCAGGGATCCCGACGCGGCGCACGACTATGCGCTGCGTTATGGGCGCGGGTCGCTGCTATCCAACGCCATGGGCGAGCTGGAGCGGGCGGGCCGCAACACGGCGCTGATGAACCGATGGGGACCGGCGCCCGAGGCGATGTACCAGAACAAGGTCGGTGAGCTGCACGCCCAGGCCCGCGCCAGGGGCGACGTGGCGGCGGCGAACAAGCTGCTGGCGGCGCAGCGGCGCGCCGAGTTCGACGAACTGACGGGCGCGGGCAGCCAGCCGGACAATCTGCGCCTGGCCATCATCGGCCGGTCGATCCGGCTGCAGCAGAGCCTGGCGAAGCTGGGGGGCATGGTGCTGTCGAGCATTTCCGACACCAGCCTGGCGGCCACGGCGATGAAGCGGGCGGGCGCGACCTGGCTGGACGGCTACAACGGCGCCCTGCGCGGCGTGGGCCGGATGCAGGGGGCGGAAGGCAAGGCGGCGGCGGATCTGCTGGACGTCGGCGCCCGCTCGGCGGCGGCGCACCTGACGGGACGTTTCCATGCGGCGGACGGCCCGCTGGGCTGGACCGCCCAGGCCCAGCAGCTGTTCTACAAGGTCAACCTGTTCGAGTTCTGGCAGGACGGCCTGCGCCGGGGGGTGGCGGAGATGTACGCCGCCCACCTGGGCGCCGAGGCGGCCAACGGCTGGGCCGCGCTGAACGCCGGCACGCGCGAAACCCTGGAGCGATACGGCATCGCAGCGAAGGACTGGGAGCTGATCCGCAAGGGGCTGGTCGAGCCCGAGCGGGCGAGGGACCGGCCGCGCAGCCTGCGCCAGAGCGCCGACGACCGCATCGGCCCGGACGTCAGCGAGCCGGAAGGCCGCCGTTATTTCACCTTCGAGGCGCTGGACGGGATCAGCGACAAGGCTCTGCTGGCCCACGCGGGCCTCAAGGGCAAGGACGCCACGGCCGAGGCCGCGCGCCGCGTGCGCGAGGATCTGCGGATCCGGGTGCAGGCCATGGTCGGCGGCGTGCTGGACGACGCCATGACCGAGGCGCGGGCGCGTGAACGGGTGGCGATGACGCGGGGCACGAAGCCCGGCACTGTCTGGGGCGAGAGCGTGCGCGCCTTCACCCAGTTCTGGAGCTTCAGCGCGGCCATCCTGGGGCGCCATGTCGCGCCGGCGGCGCGCGGCTATGCGGGGCAGACGCCTGTGGCCCTGCTGGCCCACGTCATCCTGGCCTCGACGGCGCTGGGCTATCTGGCGCTCCAGGCCAAGCAGATCGCCAAGGGCCGCGAGCCCCGGCCCCTGTTCGACGACGACGGGGCGTTCGTGGGCGGCGAGCTGTTCATGGCCTCCCTGCTGCAGGGCGGCGGGCTGGGCATCTATGGCGACTGGCTGTTCGGCGAGGCGAACCGGAACGGCATGGGCTTTTCGGTCGGATCGCTGGGCGGGCCGGCGGTCAGCGAGATGGAGCGGCTGACGACGATCGTGCGCAAGGCGGTCAGCGGCGACCCCGGCCAGCTGGAGGACCTGCCCAGCGACGTCATCAACGGCGTCAAGGCCAACACCCCGTTCCTGAACCTGTTCTACGCCCGGGCGGCGATGGACTATCTGATCTTCTACCGCCTGCAGGAAGCCACGAACCCCGGCTCGGTCGCCCGCTATGAGAAGCGGGTGGAGCGGGAGACCGGGGCGGGATGGCTGGTCCGCCCGACGGATTTCGACGGGGCCTGATCCGTCCGCCCCCCCGATGGGCGGCGCCAGTCTGGCGTCATGACCACGACGCCTTCGCCCACCATCAATGTCCTGGTTCCCGAAGGGACCGCCATCGGCCCCTGGCCGACCGGCTGGACCTATGCCGACCCGGACGATGTCTGGATCTATATCGAGACCGGCGGCGAGCCGGGGCCGGACCTGGTCCTGGACGTCGACTATACGCTGACGGGCTCGAACCCGCGCGAGAACGGCGGCGAAGTGAACTTGAGCCCGGCCGCCGTTCCCGTCGGGGGATGGCGGCCCGAAGGCCAGGACCGCACGCGACTGATCGTGCGGCGCTGGACGTCGCGCCGCCAGGGCGTCGCCCTGCCCGACGCCGAGGGCCACAAGCCCCGCGCCACGGAAATGGCGCTGGATCGCGCCATGCGCATCGCCGAGGAGTTGTCGGATCAGCAGGACCTGGCCGTGGTCGTGCCCCCGGGCGGCGTTCCGCCAACGGCGGCGGATCTGGAAGCGGCGGCGCAGGCTGGAGCGCTGGCGGCCGCGGCCGCCGCCGTCGCTCAGCAGGCGGCAGGCCAGGTGTTCGACAAGGCGAACCGGGGCCTGGACAACGTGGCTACCCAGCGCGAGGACGCCTCGGCCGTGGCCGTGCCCGAACTGGATTGGCGTCAGGCGCAGCCCCGCCGGCCGATCGAGTTCGGCGCGATGCCCGTCGTCGATGCTGACGATCTCGGCCCCTGCGCGTGCGATGCGCTTCAAGCCATGGTCGACGGCGCATACAACAGCGGCGCGACGCTGCCTGGCTTGCCGGGCGGCGGCGTCATCGAAGTGGACGGCACCTTCTATATCAACAGGCCGCTTTACCTGCGCAGCTTCGTAGAGCTGCGAGGCACAGTGCGCGCCGGCATCCTGTCTGACCACGATGGCGCGACGAACACCAACCCCGGGTTCTCGCGGTGGGCCAATGGCTCACTGAAGGGCACCATCATCTGCGGCCCCAACGGCAAGATCGTGCCGAAGGACAGTTGTAAAATCAGACACATGAATATCGTGTCATCGGCGGCCGCGACCATGCCGCCGAATGGTGACGCGGCGGGATTGAGGGCTTACGTCAACGGCTTCAATGCACACCCGATCGCCGTCGAAGGAGCCTATGGCGGCGCGGACATCGTGGTCGAGGACAGCTTTGTCGTCGGGTTCCAGTTGGCGTTCAAGATGGTCTACACGGAGCGGTTTGATATCCGTTTCTGCCGGATCGATTGCATCAACGGCATCTATGCTCAGGACATCTACGACGACAGTCGGTACGTCTATAATCATCACTGGCCGTTCGCCATCGCTCACCGCATCGACGCCTCGGACCCGGCCGCTGCGCAGATTTCACGTGAGTACGGCACTGCCATCAACTTCGGCAAGAACCCTGCGGCGGATCGCTCCATCGACGCCGGTCACGTCGTGGGCAACATGATCTACGGCTACAGCGTGGCGATACGCTTGCAGGACACGAACGGCCTGCACTGCCTGGACAACTGGATCGACGGGCCGAAGGGCCGGACAGATATCAACACGACCGTCGGACTGGTGATCGAGGGGAACTGTCGCCGGACAAAGATCCTTGGGAACCACTTCGACAGCCTCGGCGTGCTGATCGACGTGAAAGGCTCGGGCGGCATCTTCGACAACAACACTCTGTCCGGTTGGACCGACAGGGCCATTCGTATCTGGGACGGAACGGCCAATCACTTCGGCTTCACCATGATCCAGGACGGAGCCGCATCTGACGGCTCGATCGACTTTATGAACGGCGCCGCAACCGTCCGCTTCGACAGTCTATGGTTCTCGGTTGGGAGGGGGGCGGCCGCCAATGTCCCGACCGTACCGGCCAGACGACTGGGCGTCAGCTTTGGGGAAATCAAGAACACCACGCCCGTGGCGGGCTTTACGCCCATCGACCTGGAGCAGTGGCGAACGTCAGTCGAGGTCGCCCGGTCGGGCGGTCCGCAATCCCTGACTGCAGGCTCCTATACAAAGATCGTTTTCGATCAAACGCTATCGGACGGCCTTAGCGAGTGGAACGGCGCCCAGTCCACCTATACCGCCAGAAAGGCCGGGCTGTATCGCGTGGAAGTTGTCTTTGGGCTTCAACCGGGCACTACGGCCGGGGGCGCCCTCGCCGTCGAGTTCCGCAAGAATGGCGGCGCCCTTGACGCCTACCGCTGGCAGACCTTCGAGCAGGGACACACCGGGATCGTCCAGAACGGCATTTCCCGCACGATAGGCCTGGCCGCTGGCGACACCCTCGCCTTCTATGCCTATACCGATACCGGGGGGAGCGTCGTGAGCGGAAAGACGGGCCTGCGCATCAGGCCCGCCTGATCTCGTCAGCGCGTGGCGAAGAAATAGGCCCGCGCGTTCTCCCGGGGCACAAGGTGATTGTCCGGGTGATCGGCGGTCAAGACGGTCTTGAACCCGCAATATTTCAGCATGGCCACGACCGCCGCCCGGTTGGGGATGTAGTAGTTCGTCGGGTCCTTGTTGAACGCCATCCCGTTCACGAACAGCATCGCCGGATCCGGCTCGTCGAACAGGGCCAGACACGTCTCGATGATGAGGCATTCCTTGGCCACGCGCCCGGCGTTCTCGATGACCGTCAGCGGATCACGGACGTGATAGATGACGCCCGAGAGCAGCACGACATCGAACTCACCCACCGTTTCCGGCGAGATCTGCGTGGGGTCGATATCCATGTCTTCGACTTTGGACCCGGTAACTTCGCGTACCCAGTTGAAACCGTCCTGGGTCCCCCAGCCCGGGCCGCTCCAGCAGTAGTGATCGGTCGCCAGGACGCGCGCGGCGCCCCGTCGCTCCGCCTCGAAAGAGAAGAAGCCGTCCCACGCGCCGATGTCGAGAAAGGTCTTTCCCCGCACCGGATAGCTGAAGATCGTAGCGGCTTCGTCGTTGCACATCTGGTTCGACTTGAAGCCCGGCGTGACGAGCCCGTCCCCCACGTCGATCGAGTGAAACCAGGTGATGTTGGCGGGAACTTCGCGGAGTGCGAGCGGATGCATTTAGACCCCCGTTAGTGGAACGTCGATCACCTTATCTTTCTGGCCGGTGGACGCAAGGCGATCTCGTCCGCCCTCTCTGTGGTCAGCCCCACTGTGTCGTCATGAACGCGACCCAAGGGCGAACTTTCTGATGGCCGGCTGGAAACCTCTTCTTCTGGAAGCGGCGTCGGCCGTGTGGACCTGGGCGCAGGCCCTGATCCCTGGCGCGCTGGGCGCGGCCGTGGCGCAGGCCTGGGAGCGCGGACTGGGGCTGAAGGACCGGCTGGTCCAGTGGACCGTTGGCCTGCTGTTCGCCGCCTATGTGGTGCCTGCGCTGGGCCACATCCTGCACTGGGGCCAGCCGGTGACCAACGCCGTCGGCTTCGTCGTCGGCACCATCGCCTTCAAGGCGGTGGGCAAGTGGCGCGAGGCCGCCATTGAGGGCGGCGCCGGGGCCTTCAGATCCCTGCCCGAGATCGCGCGCAGCTGGCTGCGGCGGCCGGGCTCTTCTCCAGAAACACCGAAGGAGGGCGGCCAATGAGCGCGTCCATCGTCAAGCCGTTCCGCTTTTCCGCGCGGTCGCGTCGCAATCTGGCCGACGTGCACCCTGACCTGCGGGCTGTGGCCGAACGGGCTCTGGAACTGTCGCCCGTCGATTTCGTGGTGACGGAGGGCCTGCGCACCGTCACGCGGCAAAAGGAGCTGTTCAGGGCGGGGGCGACCCGGACGATGAACAGCCGCCACCTGACGGGCCACGCCCTGGACGTGGCCGCCTGGGTCGGCGGAACGGTGCGCTGGGACTGGCCCCTTTATGGGCAGATCGCCGGGGCCTTCAAACAGGCGGCGCTGGAGCGCGGCGTGAAGCTCGTCTGGGGCGGCGACTGGCCCAGTTTCAAGGACGGGCCGCACTTCGAGCTGGACCGGAAGGCCTATCCCTGATGACCGGCCTGTTCGCGGCGATCGAGACGTTGAAGGCGGGGCGCAAGTTGCTGACCCTGCTGGCCGTCATGGGCGTGGCGGGCGGCCTCTATGTCTGGGGCGAGCGGGCCGCGCGCGATCGCGACAGTTTGACCGTCTGGAGCGATCTGGCCTGCACGGCGGCCGGGGCCGAGTTCCGGCCGGAAGGCGCGAAGAAACGACAATGGGGCGCGGCCTGCCTGGCCGAGATCAAGCGACTGGCCGAGGTCGAGGCCCAGGTGAAGCAGGGGTCGCTGGACGCCCTGCTGGCCGATCTGGAACGGCGCGAGGGCAAGGAGGCGGCGGACGCGGCCCTGGCCGCCGTTCTGTCGAAACGGACGGCCGAGGTCGTCGAACGGATGGAGGCTGCCGATGCAGCGGTTGAAGGCGATCGGGTGGACGGCGGCTGGGCTGCTGCTGTCAACGAGCTTGGCGGCCTGCGCAACGACCGGCGTTGAGCCGACGAGACCTGAGCCCATGGTGGTGGTGCGCACGGTGAAGGAGACGCCGCCGGCCGAGCTGCTGCGCTGTCCCACCCCGCCGTCCGGCCTGCCCACCAAAGGCGAGGCGGTGATCCCCCCCAACTGGCGCGCCGGGATCATCGGCCTGGCGCGCGGCTATCGCGGCGTCTCGGACCAGTTGAGCCGCCTGATCCAGTTCCACACGGGCGAAGCCTGCCCGACCCTCGGAGAATAGACCCATGCCCGGCCAATATGACCGCTCCGCCAAGACGACCCGCCCCTATCTGTGGGCCAATGGCCAGCACCTGACCACGGCCGGGGCCGCCGCCGTGCGCAGCGCCCCGGTCGCCGCGATCGAGATCTGTCTGTGCGCCGCCGTGGCGGGCTATGTGAAGGTCGGCGATGCGACCGTGACGGCCTCAGCCGGGGCCGGATCGCTGTATCTGCCCGCCGGCCTGCCCTTCCACCTGCAGATCGACGAGGGCCAGCGCGTCAGCTTCATCCGCGCCGGGGCAACGGACGGGGCGCTCTCCATCCTGCCGGTGCGCTGATGCTGGTCCAGCCTGGGGTTCTAATGGCGGTCGGCCGAGAGGGGGCGGAGCTTGCAGCGCCAATCGGACAGCAGTTGTTCACGGGCTCAGGCTACTTCATAGTTCCGGACGGCGTCACATCGATCTGTGCCGTTGCGATCGGCTCGGGCGGCGATACAGCTCTCGCTAACTGGGGTGAGTGGTACGGTGGCGGCGGTGGCGGGCTCGCCTACAGCAACGACCTACCTGTGACGCCGGGCGAAAGCCTCACGGTTCAGGTAAACCGCTCAATTTCTCGTCTGAGGCGCGGGACCACCTCGCTCGTTGAGGCGTCCGGAGGGAACTTCGACGAAGAGATCAACTCTGCAGCACCCGGAACGGGAACTGTTGGGCAGGTGCGACGGGTGGGTGGCGCCTCCAGCTATGCGTTAGGCGCAATGTTGGCAACCGGCGGCGGAGCGGCTGGATATACGTCAGACGGCCTGCACGGAGGCGACGTAGGGATTTCCGGCAGAGCTGGGGGCGGGATGTCTCCATACGGCGGAGGGCCTGGTGCTGATGCGGGCGTAGCCGTGGGTGCTTCGTCGACCTACGGCGGCGGTGCAGGGGAAAACGCCAGCCCCGGTCTCGGCTGTGTTCGCGTCATGTGGGGGGATGGCCGAGCTTTCCCCAACACAAAGACCGAAGATCTTTAATCACAACGTTGCGTTTTCAGTGTCCGCGCCAAAGCCGCGGCCTGAGCCGCTCTGTGCCCCTCGTCCCAGGCGCGGGGCTTCAGCGGGATCTCCAGCAGATCGACGCCGTGCAGGCTGTCCCGGCGGCTAACGCGCAAGGCGTCGGGATAGACGCCGCATCGTTGACACCGAAACCGCAAGGTCTGAAGCGGATCGTCCGCCAGCCGGGCACCGATCTTCCAGACGTCAAACTCGACAGTAAGATGGCAGCCTTGGCAGTAGAAGGACAGCACCAGGTTGCGGTGCGCCACCACATCGCGGGCGGTCAGTCGTTGGGGCGTCCATCGGGCGGGGTCCATGACGGCGCGATACGCCCGCCGTCCCGTGAACACAAGGAGAACATCAAAGGCGCAACCGGGCGTGTGACTTTCGCACCCGGAGGCGACCCGGGAGGCCCGAAAGCAACCCTAGTTGTTCGCCGTAGATGCTGGCTTTAAAGCTTAGGAGCGTCGCCCGTCCGGGTTCTCTTAATCAGCGGGTCCACAGTTCGAACCTGTGATCACCCACCATCGTCTCTTTTCTCAGCATCGTTGGATGGGTGTCGCTTCGGCGCGAAACCATCCTGCCGCGTGCGGTTTCTGCTAGAAGACGCGCATGTCTGACGCCGTCTCGATTCCCGCCGCCGCCCTCACCTCCCACGGCCCGCTGACGGGCGTGCGCGTGCTGGACCTGTCGCGGGTGCTGGCCGGGCCCTGGGCGACGCAGACCCTGGCCGATCTGGGCGCCGAGGTGATTAAGATCGAGCGGCCGGGCGCGGGCGACGACACCCGCCACTGGGGCCCGCCCTTCACCACCACGGCCGATGGCCAGCCGGGAGACGCCGCTTATTTCCTGTGCGCCAACCGGGGCAAGAAGTCGGTGGAACTGGACATCGCCAGCCCTGAAGGCGCCGAGGCCGTGCGTCGTCTGGCTGCAACCTGCGACGTGGTGGTCGAGAACTTCAAGACCGGCGGGCTGAAGAAGTACGGCCTCGACTACGCCTCGCTGGCGGCGGTCAATCCGAAGCTGGTCTATTGCTCCATCACCGGCTTCGGCCAGGACGGGCCGGACGCGCACCGGGCGGGCTACGACTATATGATCCAGGCCATGGGCGGGTTGATGTCCATCACCGGCCAGCCGGACGGCGCGCCGGGGGCCGAGCCGATGAAGGTCGGGGTGGCGGTCGTCGATCTGTTCACCGGCCTGTACGCCTCCAACGCCATCCTGGCGGCGCTGTGGCACGCACGGGCGAGCGGCGAGGGCCAGCACGTCGACATCGCCCTGTTCGACGTGCAGGCGGCCATGCTGGCCAATCAGGCGAGCAGTTACTTCGTGTCCGGCAAGGCGCCGACGCGGATGGGCAACGCCCACCCCAATCTGGCCCCCTATCAGCCCTTCCCCTGCTCGGACGGCATGGTGATCATCGCCGTGGGCAACGACGGCCAGTTCCGCGCCCTGTGCGGCGCCCTGGAGCTGCAGGTCGAGGATCGCTTCGCCACCAACGCCCTGCGCATCGCGAACCGCGAGGCGTTGGGGCCGCTGATCGCCACGAAGACGCAAGGCTTCACCATGCAGGGGCTGATGCAAGCGCTTGAGGCGGCGGGCGTGCCCTGCGGCCCGGTCAACACCATCGACCAGGTGTTCGAAGAGCCCCAGGCCATCCATCGCGGCCTGACCGTCGAGCAGACGCGGCCCGACCTGGCCGATCCCGTCCGCACCGTCGCTTCGCCCATCCGCCTGTCGAAGACGCCGGTGCGCTATGACGCCCCGCCGCCGAAACTGGGGCAGGATACGGAAGCGGTGTTGCGCGAGCTCATGTCAGAGGACTGAGCCTATCCTCCCGCTCATACCCGCGGAAGCGGGGACCCAGCAAGAGCTTCACATTCGGAGAGTGGATCGGGCAGCCAAGCATCATACGCTGTGGTTGCAGCCAAAGCACTGGATCCCCGCTTCCGCGGGGACGAGCGGAAACCGAAGAGTCAGCTGACCTGCCGCTTCTCCAGCTTCCGCGCCAGGGTGCGGCGGTGCATTCCCAGGCGACGCGCGGTTTCGGAAATGTTGAAGTCGGTCTCGGCCAGGACTTCGTGGATGCGCTCCCACTCCAGCGTCTTGATCGAGGTCGAGCGCGCCGTCAGGGGCGCATCGGGATCGCCCGCCTCGCGGCCGAAGGCGGCTTCGATGGCGTCGGTGCCGGCGGGCTTGGCGAGGTAGTGCCGCGCGCCCAGCTTGATCGCCTCGACCGCCGTGGCGATGCTGGCGAAGCCGGTCAGCACCACGATCACCAGGTCGGGATCAAAGGCGTGCAGCGTCTGCACGCAGGTCAGGCCCGACGCAGTTCCCAGCTTCAAATCCACCACGGCGTAGTCGGGATGGTGCGTCTTCAGCAGTTCGACCATCTGGTCGTGGCTGTGAGCCGAGACGACCTGATAGCCGCGCCGCTCGAACGACCGACGCAGGGTGCGCGAAAAGGACTCGTCGTCCTCGACGATCAGAAGCTGGCGGGGTTCGTCGTTCATCTCAGTCCCTCTTTCCAGGCCCCTCATTTCGGCGCCAGGGCGTCGATCGGCAAGGTCAGGCGCACCATGGCGCCGGCAGCGCCGCCCTGCCCTTTCGGCCGATTCACAGCCACGACCGTCCCGCCCAGCTTGCGCATCACATTCACCAGCAGGAACAGCCCCAGGCCCGCCCCCGCCCGCGCCTTGGTCGACTGATACGGCTGGCCTAGCTTTTCCAGAATAGCTGAAGAAAAGCCCGGCCCGTCGTCCTCGAAGGCGATGAACAACCCGCCCGCGTCGGCGGCGGCCCGCACCTCCAGGTTTCGCGCTCCGGCTTCATGAGCGTTGTCTAGAAGGGCGCTGAACACCTGCTTCAAGGCGGGATCTACGATGATGGACGGATTGCCGGGCGCCGGGCCGTCCAGGGTCACGCGCATGGCCTCCCCCGACTTGTCGGACCATTCGGCGATGATCTCCTGCAGGAAGGCCTTCAGGGTGGTGACGGTCGGCGCCTCGCCCCGCGCCTCGCCCGCCGACATCAGGATGTTGGTGACGATGGATTTGCAGCGCTCGACCTCGGCCTGCATCTGCTCGATGTCTTGCACCATATCCTCGTCGCGGTTCAGCGCAGGCATCCGCCGCCAGTCGCTGAGAATGACGGAGAGCGAGGCCAGGGGCGTGCCCAGTTCATGCGCCGCGCCTGACGCCAGCAGGCCCATGCGCACGATGTGGTCCTGTTCCGCCGCCTGCTGCCGGGCCTCGGCCAGATAGGCGTCGCGGGCGCGCACGTTCTGGCTGGTGCGGGTGACGAAGGCGACCAGCAGCACGGCGATCAGGATGAAGTTGATCAGGGCGCCCTGCTGGATCAGGCCCAGTCGCGCATCGGCCCCGGCGGGCAGGTCCAGAGGCTGGCGCCAGATCGCCAGGAAGGCCAGGCAGGCCCCGGTCGCCAGCACGAAGCCCCAGGCGTAGGCCGGGCGCAGCAGCACCGCCGCCAGCACCACCTGCATCAGATACAGGGCCGCAAACGGATTGGTCGCCCCGCCGCTGAAGTAGAGCAGCCAGCTCAACGCCGCCACGTCGACGCATAGAGCCAGCAGGATCTCGGGGTCGGTGACGACCTTGCGCCGCAGGGTGACGGGCGCGCTGACCAGGTTCATCACCGCCAGGGCCGTCGGCGCCAGCAGCAGCGGCCCTAGCGGCAGATGGATGCCTAGCCCCCAGTGGACGATGACGATGGTCGCCACCTGCCCGATCACCGCCAGCCAGCGCAACTGGATCAGCAGCAGCATGTTGCGTCGCCCCGCCGCGCCCGGCGACACGGGCGTCTCAGCGTTGGCGTCCATGCCCATCAGGGTGCGGGCGAAGCGGCTCAGGGTCTGGGTCTGCATCAACGTCTTCCCAGCCTACGGCGTCGTTCTTCGCGCAGCCACAGCACCGTGCCGCCCGCCGACATCAGCGCCAGGCCGAACCAGGTCAGGGCGTAGACCAGATGGCTGTTGGCGAACCGCACCACCGTCAGCCCGCCGCGCGGCCAGCCGCCCGGATTGGGCGTCGCATCCGCGTCGATGAAATAGGGGGCGACCGGGCCGCTCAACTGCTTGGCCTCAGCGATCGCCGCCACGTCGCGCGAGAACCAGCGGTCGCCCGCCGGATCGTTGTCGCGCAGAAAGCCGCCCTCGGGTTCGCTGATCCGCAACAGGCCGGTGACGGAGACAGGCCCCTCGACCTGACCTTCGGCGCGGGTTTCGGGCGCGGCGCGCTCGGCCGGAACGAAGCCCCGGTTGATCAGAACGGTGAAGCCCCGCGCGTCCGTCAGCGGCGTCACGACCCAGAAGCCCGGCCCCAGGTCCGTCACCGCCTTCACCCGCACCTCGCGGTCATGCGCAAAGCGGCCGCTAGCGATGACGCGGCGGTACTGGTCCGCCTCACGCGTCACGGCGTCGAAGTCGGCAGGCCCCGGCGCCGGGACAGGATCGGCGTGGATGCGGCTGTCGACCTGGCGGATCAGCTCCTGCTTCCACGCCAGCCGCTGGACCTGCCAGACGCCCAGCGCCGAAAAGCCCGCGATCAGCACGGCGAACGCCGCCAGCCCCGCGACCAGTCGACGACGTGAAACCGGACCGGAAACCGGATCAGGGGCCGACGATGGCGTCAAACGGCGGTCTCCGCGGGCGAGAGGGCTCAGCCCATCCCCTGCATGTCGTGGACGGGCATCATATTGGTGTTCAGGTGATACATGACCCAGACCGAACCGGCGACGGCGATCACCACGATCACCAGGGTGAAGATCAGCGCCAGCATGTTCCACCCGCCCTCGGACTTATGGTTCATGTGCAGGAAGAAGATCATGTGGACCACGATCTGCACCACGGCGAAGGCGGTGATGATCAGGCCCGTCAGCTGCGGCGCCAGCACCCCGGCCATGACCAGCCAGAACGGAATGGCGGTCAGCACGACCGACAGGCCGAACCCGATCAGATAGCCCTTGTAGGTGCCGTGATCGTGGTCGTCGCCGTGGTGATCGTCATGATGATCCACGGCGTGCTCATTGTGGGCTTCAGCGCTCATCGCAGCATCCCGAACAGATAGACGAAGGTGAAGACGCCGATCCAGATGACGTCGAGGAAGTGCCAGAACAGGCTCAGGCACATGAGGCGGCGCTTGTTGGCCTGGATCAGGCCCTTCTGACCTACCTGGATCATCAGGGTGACCAGCCAGATGACGCCGAAGGTGACGTGCAGGCCGTGCGTGCCCACCAGTATGAAGAAGGCCGACAGGAAGCCGCTGCGCTGGGGCGTGGCGCCCAGGTGGATCATGTGGGCGAACTCATAGAGCTCGATCCCCAGGAAGCACAGGCCGAACAGGCCCGTGACCGCCAGCCAGACCTGCGTCTGCGCCACCTTGTTCCGGTACATCGCCAGCATGGCGAAGCCGTAGGTGATCGACGAGAACAGCAGCATGGACGTGTTCACCGCCACCAGCGGCAGGTCGAACAGATCCTTGGGCGCCGGGCCCGCCGCATAGTTGCCGCCCAGCACGGCGTAGACGGCGAACAGGATCGCAAAGATGAGGCAGTCGCTCATCAGATACATCCAGAAGCCCAGCATGGTGCTGTGGCCCTCCGGGTGATGCGGCTCCTCTACCGGGTGGAAGATCGGCCGCCCGGCGTCGTCGACATAGTCGGGGTTGAGGGAAGGTGCGTGGCTCATCGGATCACCCTTGCGTCGCTGCTGCGGCCGCCAGGGCCTTGGTGCGCGCGTCCTCGGTCGCCTGAACCGTCTCGGCCGGGATGTAGTAGTCGCGCTTGTAGTTGAAGGTGTGGAAGATGGCGTAGGCGATCAGCGCCGCGAAGCTCGCGGCCGCCAGCCACCAGATGTACCAGATCAGCGCGAAGCCCACGATCAGCGACAGCGCCGACAGGATGAACCCCGCTCCGGTGTTGGACGGCATGTGGATCGGCTTGAAGTCGCTCGTCGGGCGCTCATAGCCGCGCGCCTTCATGTCCCACCAGGCGTCGCCGTCGTGGATGATCGGCGTCTTGGCGAAGTTGTAGTCCGGCGGCGGGGACGAGGTGGCCCACTCCAGGGTGCGGCCGTGCCAGGGGTCGCCCGTCTCGTCGCGCAGCTTGTCGCGGTTGATGATGCTGACGGCGAACTGGATCAGCATGGCCAGGATGCCGACGGCGATGATCGCCACGCCCACAGCGGCGATGATGAACCAGATCTGATAGGCCGGATCGTCGAACACCCGCATCCGCCGCGTCACGCCCATGAAGCCCAGGACGTACAGCGGCATGAAGGCCATCCAGAAGCCGACCACCCAGCACCAGAAGCTGACCAGCCCCCACTTCTTCTCCAGCTTGAAGCCGAAGGCCTTGGGCCACCAGTAGTTGATGGCGGCGAACAGGCCGAACAGCACCCCGCCGATGATGACGTTGTGGAAGTGGGCGATCAGGAACAGGGAGTTGTGCAGCACGAAGTCCGCCGGCGGCACCGCCAGCATGACGCCCGTCATCCCGCCGATCACGAAGGTCAGCATGAAGGCGACCGTCCACATCATCGGCAGTTCGAAGCGGATGCGGCCGCGGTACATGGTGAACAGCCAGTTGAACAGCTTGGCCCCTGTCGGGATCGAGATGATCATCGTCGTGATCCCGAAGAAGGAGTTCACGGACGCGCCCGAGCCCATGGTGAAGAAGTGGTGCAGCCACACCAGGTAGGACAGGATGGTGATCACCACCGTCGCATAGACCATGGAGGTGTAGCCGAAGAGCTTCTTACCCGAGAAGGTCGAGGTGACTTCGGAAAACACGCCGAACAGCGGCAGGATCAGGATGTAAACCTCAGGGTGACCCCAGATCCAGATCAGGTTCACGTACATCATCGGGTTGCCGCCGAAGTCGTTCGTGAAGAAGTTGGTGCCGATGTAACGGTCCGCCGACAGCAGGACCAGCGTCGCCGTCAGGATCGGGAAGGACGCGACGATCAGGACGTTGGCGCAAAGCGAGGTCCAGGTGAAGACCGGCATCTTCATCAGGCCCATGCCCGGCGCGCGCATCTTCACGATAGTCGCGATCAGGTTGATGCCGGATAAGGTCGTCCCCACCCCCGCGATCTGCAGCGCCCAGATGTAATAGTCGACCCCGACGCCGGGGCTGTAGCCGATGCCCGACAGCGGCGGATAGGCCAGCCAGCCGGTGCGCGCGAACTCGCCGATGAACAGCGAGGCCATGACCAGCACGGCCCCCATCGTCGTCATCCAG
>OFTY01000651.1_pt1 | contig 21611 bp, 21 predicted proteins | sample 1775061 | NCBI WGS metagenome assembly OFTY01 (sample SAMN08195773, study PRJEB24354) | sludge metagenome | isolation source: sludge from phenol fed wastewater aerobic bioreactor B | place: India: Nagpur | collected 2016-09-16 | reverse complement strand
TCATCATTACGACCGGCGGGAGAACTCTCGTGAAGTTTTGTGACGAGGCTGACGATTGCATTTCACCCGCAGGGAGAAATCTCCTGAAGTTGCGTGACAACGTTGAGGATTGACCATTCCACACATCGTAAACCCTCAGGAGGTTTCTCACTCCGCTTCGCTCCGTTCGAAACAAATTGAACGGAATTGCTAAACAGTTTTGTTTTTTGTACTTTTCTTAAGTAATTAAATTTCAAAACGATGAAGCCGATTTATGCTCTATTGCCGCTGTTGTTTTGGTACTCCAGTGTCGTGTTTGCGCAACAGAAGATCGTTATCTACTTTGCTACAAACAACGACCGATTAACGGTAGAGGCAAAAAGTATGATCGACGATGCACTGTATAAAAGTGATTACCCGCTTGATATACCGGTAAAAGTGTATGGATACACCGACAGCGTGGGAGACTCAGCTTATAATCGAAAACTCTCTGTTCGGAGAGCTGAAGCAGCAAAGCAATACTTGCTGGAGAGAGGCGTGCCAGCGACAAAAATCACCTTAGTACTTGGTATGGGTGAATCGGAGCGGCGTAGTGTGCAGATAGAACGGGGCGAAGTGCCGGCGGCTGTAACACCAACAGCACCGCAACGCCAGCTTGCACAGATCAAAAAGGGCGAAAGTCTCGTTTGGGAGCATATCAACTTTGAACCCGGCAAAGCTACTTTTTTGGAAGAAGCACGAGAGCCGCTCGAAGCGCTGGCGGAGACCTTGAAAAGCCATCCAGAGATCGTGATTCGCCTTGAAGGTCATACTTGCTGTAGAAATTATCCGCCCAATACAGACGGCAGTGATGATGAGGACATTTTACTTTCCACAGAACGTGCCAGACAGGTGTACAGATACTTAATTTCCAGAGGGATAAATGCCAGGCGTCTAAGTTACCATGGATATGGTGGCTTTCGCCCCCTCGTTCCTGTAGAGGTTACGGATGCGGACCGTGTCAAAAACCGCCGCGTGGAAGTGAGGGTATTGGCACGGTAAAGTGATGCGGATATTCGGAGATGATCAACTTTTCATCAATTGCATAAATGAAAATGGTATTTAAGCCAGGAACTTTAAGCATTATTTATTTCTGTCCATAAATCCTTCCATTCGCTGTTTATTGCGTTGATCAGCGCTACTTTTTTGTCCCGGCGAAATTTTTTGATTTGCTTTTCGCGCATTATTGCGTCAGCTATCCGATCGAAAACTTCATAGTAAACCAGCTTTTCGACATTATATCTGTCCGTAAAGCTTTTTCTGTACCAATGGCTCTTATGTTGATTTACACGACGCAATAAATTCGAAGTGACACCCACATAGAGCACATTATGGTGCGTATTGGTCATGATGTAAACATATCCGCCTCTTTGCATGGACTATTTTGAAAATTCCATTAAAATTATAAAATACATACACATTTACGTGACTATAAACCAATTATAAATGATTGCTCATCGTTGTTCGTCATTTCGACCGCAGGGAGAAATCTCCTAAGGGTTGCGGTAAAGTTGAAGATCGACCATTCCGCACATGACCAACGCTCAGGAGGTTTCTCACTCCGCTGCGCTTCGTTCGAAACGACGTAATTCTATTTGGCGCTGATAACGACGTGGCCCATTTTTGACGTTGACCTGGTGCGTAGCTGTGTTTTATTAGTTCATCAGTGTTCGTCATTTCGACCGCAGGGAGAAATCTCCTGAAGTTGCGTGACTCCGCTGAGGATTGCATTTCGACCGAAGGGAGAATCTCCTGATGTTTTGTGACAACGTTGAGGATTGCATTTCACCCGCAGGGAGAAATCTCCTGAAGTTGCGTGACACTGCTGAGGATTGCTTGCCCCGCGCATCGTCAACCTTCAGGAGGTTTCTCACTCCGCTGCGCTTCGTTCGAAACGACTATTGCAAGTTCTTGGCAGAAGCACACAACCTTCGAGAAAGTTGAAATTTCTTTTTGCTCAGATATTTTTAGTTCCTATCTTCGCGCTCCAATTCTCATTTTGCTCTTATTATAAGGTTGCATTTGGGAGAAATGGCAGTGTAGTCCTGAGTTTTTGCAAAGGATCGATGCTGCTGATTCGCTAACACCAAAAAAGAAAGGTACAATGGCTAAAGAAATCTCTGGCTTTGTGAAACTCCAGGTAAAAGGAGGACAAGCCAATCCCGCACCGCCAATCGGTCCGGCGCTCGGTTCCAAGGGCGTAAACATCATGGAATTCTGCAAGCAATTCAATGCACGCACACAAGACAAGATGGGCAAGGTGCTTCCCGTAGTGCTTACGGTGTACACCGACAAGTCTTTCGACTTCGTCATCAAGACGCCTCCTGCTGCTGTGCAGTTGATGGAAGCATCAAAAATCCAGAAAGGTTCTAAAGAGCCAAACCGCAACAAGGTGGGTAAGGTTACCTGGGCTCAGGTAGAAGAAATCGCAAAAGACAAGATGGCTGATCTTAATTGCTTCACTGTGGACAGCGCCATGAGTATGGTAGCCGGTACAGCGCGCAGCATGGGTCTTACTGTTGAAGGCGAAAGACCAAATGCTCAATAATCCATTGATTCATCTTACTAAAATCTTGTAGCAATGGCTATTACTAAAAAAAGAAAAGCTGTAGAAGCTAAACTCGATAAAAACAAACAATATACGCTTGCTGAAGCTGCTTCCATGGTGAAGGATATTAACCTTACCAAATTCGACAGCTCGGTAGATATGCACATTCGTCTGGGTGTTGACCCAAAGAAGGCAGACCAGGCCATACGCGGTACCGTTTCCCTGCCCCATGGTACGGGTAAAACAAAGCGTGTGCTTGTGCTTTGTACGCCAGATAAAGAAGCTGAAGCAAAAGCAGCAGGTGCAGACTATGTAGGTCTTGATGAATTTGTACAAAAAATTGATGGCGGCTGGACAGATATTGATGTAATCATCGCCACACCATCCGTTATGCCAAAGATCGGTCGCCTGGGTAAAATCCTCGGTCCCCGCAACCTGATGCCCAACCCTAAAACAGGTACGGTAACCAACGATGTAGCAGCAGCGGTAACAGATGTAAAGGGTGGTAAAATTGCCTTTAAGATTGATAAGGCTGGCATTATCCATGCGTCTATCGGTCGTGTATCTTTTACTCCCGAAAAAATTGCTGAAAACGCTCAGGAACTGATCAACACACTTGTTCGTATGAAGCCCGCCACCGCCAAAGGCCAATACCTTAAAGGCATCAGCATGGCTACTACCATGAGTCCGGGTCTGTTGATTGATACAAAATCTGTTTCTTAATTCGGCAATCCGGCAATTCGATGATTGTCCCTTTGCTAATTGTCAAATTATCAAATTTTTAAAAAAATGACACCTGATCAAAAAAATGAAGTGATTGAAATGCTGAAGGAGAAATTCTCTCAGTACAACAACTTCTATATCACAGATACTGAATCGCTCACCGTAGAGCAGGTGAGCACACTTCGTCGTCACTGCTTCAATAAGCAGGTGGAGATGAAAGTGGCTAAGAACACGCTGATCAAAAAGGCTTTGGAAAGCCTCGATGCAGAACGTTTTGCCGGTGTGTATGATGCCTTGCACAATGTTACTGCGCTGATGTTTAGCGAAAGTCCCAAAGAGCCTGCACTTATTCTTTCTTCCTTCCGCAAGGATACCAAGGGAGAAAAGCCGGTGATGAAAGCTGCCTTTATTGGTGGTGAAGTCTATATGGGCGACAATCAGCTTACGGCACTTACCAAGATCAAGACGAAGAACGAGCTTATCGGCGAAGTTATCGGCTTGCTACAATCGCCTGCAAAACGTGTATTGGCTGCTTTGCTGCACCATCACGAAAAGCAAGCTGAGGGCGCTGCTGCAGAGTAATGCGCTAATGTGCTACTAGCCCATTAGCTAATGGCACATACAATCAAAACAACGACCTTAGCTAATTAGCTAGTTAAAATTAAACCGACGCCCTTGAGGTTAAAACAGGGCAATATTTGTTAACCATTCCGCCGGAGCAAAAGCAATGAAGGCGGTTAAAAAGTAAAAAACATGGCAGACGTAAAAGCATTAGCAGAATCGCTGGTAAACCTGACTGTAAAAGAAGTACAGGAACTGGCAGATGTATTGAAAGCAGACTATGGCATCGAGCCGGCAGCAGCAGCAGTAGTAATGGCCGCTGGTGGCGACGGTGGCGGCGCAGCAGCAGCTGAAGAGAAGACTGCATTCGACGTAGTACTGAAGAGCGCAGGCGCTTCTAAACTGAACGTTGTAAAAATCGTGAAAGAACTTACTGGTCTTGGTCTGAAAGAAGCTAAAGAACTGGTAGATGGCGCGCCTAAGAACGTTAAGGAAGGTGTAAGCAAAGCTGAAGCTGAAGAGCTGAAAGCAAAGCTCACTGAAGCTGGTGCTGAAGTGGAAATCGCTTAATTGCCGATTTTTAAAAATCATACAAATGAGCTGACCTATGGGTCGGCTTTTTTGTTGGGTGCTACGGTACCCGCTGAGTCGACCATAAAAAATGCCGGAGCGTTTTGCCCCGGCATTTTCAAGGTAGCGTTTGTATTTACTTACTGAAACTCGCTGTCGTCGATGCCCTTGTTGACTTCTACAGACTGGACGCTGATCGTTACCACTGGTCCGGCTGTCACCTTCATGCTGTAAGGAATCTTATAGCCATTGGTGCCCGGCACTTCTTTATAATCAGCGTACTCCTGTATCACTGAGCCGTTTTCCGTGCTTTGTACCGTTTTCAGCAACAACCCGGATTTTACATCATAGTAATTTGTCGCCTTGCCCTTTTTGCTGGTTTCTTCTACGGCATATACATCATTGCCATCCAGCTTCTCTATGCCTTTAAGGTTGTAGGTTTTACCATATTTCTCGGGGTGCAGGTCTGCATAGATATCTGCATCTTCTCTGGCTTCTTCAAGATCATCTCCTTCCAGTTCTGCCTTTTGTCCCTGAGCTTCTTCATAGCCTTTGTTACCGTCGAAAACCTTTTTCTGCAACACCATGCCCATTCCCTCCATCACAAACTTCAGCTTGTTAGGTGCCTTCTTTGTCTCGGTTACTGTCAGTTCCATACCCTGCACCGAGCCCTTGCTTACTGTTTTGATGTCCTTGATAGAATTTATCACTTTCTCGCCACCTATTGCGGCCACATACTTCTTTACTACGTCTGCGCCTGTAAGATTAGCCGGGGCTGCGGCTGCCGGTGCTGCAGGCTTTATTTCGCGGCCATAAGGATCGAAATATTCCAGTTTACCGTTGCTTGCAAAACGGGTCAGGGTCTTCGCCACATCGTCCTTACTACCCACCACTACAACGTTTGCCTGATCAGGATGGATGTATTTCTGCGCCACGCTCTGTACATCCTGTGCGGTAACGGCAGCCAGATTTTTCAGGTAGTTCTGATAATAGTCTTTTGGCATCTTGTATCGTTCTATGTTGATGGCATATTGAGCCACCGTACCCGGGTTTTCCAGTGCAATGGCAAATGCTCCCGACATGTTTACGATATGGTTTTGCAATTCCTCTTTTCCTACCGGCTTTGTGCGCAGGGTATTCATTTCCGCCAGAATTTCCTGCACCGAACTGTCGGTCACTACATTGCGACCCTTGGCGTAGGCAGTGAAGGTGCCCTTAAGATCGTCCTGCGAGAGCGATGAATAAGAGCCATAAGTCCAGCCATGCTTTTCGCGGAGGTTTAGAAACAGACGACCGTTGGAACCGCCACCCAAAATGGAGTTGGCCACACGGGCTTTGATCGCATCGGGTGCGCCGGGTTTCAGATCAACCGGGTACGTAACGTTGATGACGCTTTGCACTGCAGCCTCGCGGGGAACAAATACCACCCGGCGGGTTGAGGGTGCTTTCGGATCGCTATATTTTGCCACCGGAACCATTGCCTTTGCCCATCTGCCAAAGTATTTCTCCAGAAGCGGTTTTACTTCCGCCACGGTCACATCGCCCACTACGGCCATATAGGCTACGTTGGGACGGAAATAACTGCTGTAGTATTTCTTAACCCGATCGAGTGTGATCTTCTGAACGGTTTCCTTGTTGGCCACTTCGCCATAGGGATGCTGCTTACCGAAGTTCACCACAGCGCTTACATTGTTGAGCATGGCATCGGGCTCGTTTTCGGAAGCCTCCAGACCCGAAAGCGTGCGGGTTTTTATCTTATCCAGTTCCTCTTGTTTGAAGTCAGAATTCATAGCGATATCAGCCATCAGTTCAAACAGCTTTTCACCATGTTTTTTCAGGCTGCTGCCAGACATACCATCATCAGAGGTATTAATATTGGCTCCGATAAAATCGATCTCCTTATTGAGTTCATCTTTCGAACGGTTTTTCGTACCGCTGAGCAGGAGTTCTGACATCATTTCCCTGTAGCCCGCCATCTCGCCCTCCAGTTCCGGACGAATGTCCAACTGGATGGAAACGGCCAGGGTAGGCAGTTTATGATTTTCTACCACAAAGACCTTTAGTCCGTTGGGCAAGGAGAAACTTTCTGTTTTACCGAGTTTTATTTCAGGGGCCGGACCCGGCTTAGGACGTTGACTGCGATCCAGCGATTGCGCACCGGCACTGAGCGCCGCCGCACAGAAAAGTATAGAAAGAGTTGTTTTTTTCATCGTATTGAATTGAAGATTTTACGTGATGACTATTTATTCTCCATGGATTTGGGTAAATAATACACCACCAGGCGATTGTTCTTGTTGAAGTATTTGGCAGCAACACGTTTCAGATCTTCTTTAGTGATCTTTTTGTAGAGTTCCAGCTCGGTGTTGATCAGGTCTGCATTGCCCAGAAAGGTATAGTAGGTAGCGAGGTTTTGCACAACACCGGCTACCCGCTGGTTTTGCGTCACGAAGTCGTTTTCAGCCTGGTTGCGTAGTTTCTGATACTCTTCATCGCTTACATAGTTTTCGATCACCTTATCCACTTCAGCTTCCATTGCTTTTTCCAGTTCTTCCGGCTTCACTCCTGCATTGGCTATACCGAACATCATCGCTACACCGGGGTCTTCATTGGGAATGGCAAACGCGCCCACGGCCAAAGCCTTCTGCTGTTCATCAACAATGGCTTTCTGAAACCGGGAACTCTTGCCCTGAGACAACAACTGTGTAAGCAATTGCAGGGTGTAGTTGTCTGCGGTGCCGAGTTTGGGTGTGTGATAGGCCAGGATGACTGCCGGTAGCTGCACATTGTCGTAGAAGTTTACGCGCTTCTCTTCGGTTTGCTCCGGTTCCACTTCGGTGGGGCGTGGAATGGCCCTGGTGCCTTTCGGAATATCGCCGTAATATTTCTGGATAAATGCCTTTGTCTCTCCGATGTTGATATCGCCGCCCACTACCAGCACTGCATTGTTGGGCACATAGAAGGTTTTGTAAAAATCCATGAATTCACACCGCACTGCATTATCAATGTACAGCTCATTTCCGATCGGCGTCCAGCGATAGGGATGCTTCGTGAATTCATTCTCATATACCACACTCAGCAATTGGCCGTAGGGTGTGTTATCATACCGTTGTTTCTTTTCTTCCTTCACCACTTTGCGCTGCGTCTCCACGCCAATGGTATCAATTTTTGCATGCAACATGCGTTCGCTTTCCATCCATAGTGCCAGCTCCAGTTGGTTGGAAGGCAGCACTTCGTAATAGTAAGTACGATCCTGCGTAGTGTTGGCATTCAGTTGTCCGCCTGCTGCCTGAATCATTTTCATGTATTCGCCGCGGCCTATGTTCTCGCTTCCCTCAAAAAGCAGGTGCTCAAAAAAGTGAGCGAAACCTGTACGTTGCGGATCTTCATTTTTGGATCCTACGTGATACATCACCGAAACGGCTACGATGGGCGTTGAGTGGTCTTCATGCAGTATAACATGCAGCCCGTTAGGCAGGTCATACTCCACAAAATTGATCTTCGATGATTGTGCGCTGACACTTCCGGAAAGCGCAAGTGCACCTAACACCAAGATTGAGAAAGCTTTTCGCTTCATAATTGGGAAAATTTTTAGCTGCGAATTTACACTAAGCCTGCCTTTTTATTCTGTGAAATCCATGCTTTTCCCCCAAAATCTCCCCCGCCGGGCAGATATTTGCACAGCAATTTTAGGCTATGATTAACACGGTGCTTTTTGATATGGACGGTTTACTGCTTGATACCGAACCGCTTTGGGGAGAGAGTATGATGCGCATTGCCCGAAAGCATAATATCCCGATATCAGGAGATCGTTTCAAGGAAACCACAGGCTTGCGCATCCATGAAGTAACAGAATACTGGTCGGTAAAATATCCCTGGCAGGGAAGCGCGCATCACGAGGTGGCTGAGGAGATTCTTGACGATATCATTGATGCCTCCCTCCAAAAAGGCAAGGTGCTGGCCGGTGTATTACAAGCCCTCGAATTGCTTAAAGAACATCAGTATAGAATCGGTCTTGCCTCATCTTCTCCCACACGGATGATCCATGCTTTGGTGGAGCATTTCGGACTTTCCGGCTACTTCGATCAGATCACTTCTGCCGATAGTGTTGAGCTGGGAAAGCCGCATCCTGCCGTCTTTTTGCACTGTGCACAACAATTAGGAAGCCCTCCTATGCAATGTGTGGTACTGGAAGATTCGGTGAATGGAATGATCGCCGGAAAGGCTGCGCGAATGAAGGTGATCGTTGTTCCGGATGCCTTGCATTTCGATGATCCGAGGTTTGCGCTCGCCGATAAAAAAATTGCTACGATGGAATATTTCGATCTTGATATGCTGCAGACATTATGATTGCTGATCCTTGATTCTTGTCGGCAGATCGGGTAACCCAATGCGGAAAATTTTTCCTCCGGTTAAATCCAAAGACCACAGTAGCTCGTATTTGTTAGTGATTCACTAAAACAAAAAGCTATGAAGAAATTATTTTTTCTGCCGCTCATTGCCATGGCAATGATTGCTTATGCAGGCAAGGGCGAAAAGACCGTAATGGTGGGTGGTGCTCCCATGTATCCCTCCAAGAACATTATTGAGAATGCCGTTCACTCGAAAGATCATACCACGCTTGTTGCCGCGGTGAAAGCTGCGGGGCTGGTATCAACGCTGCAGGGCGATGGGCCGTTCACAGTCTTTGCTCCTACCAATGAAGCCTTCGATAAGCTACCCAAAGGAACGGTGTCAACCCTCCTGCAGCCCGATAACAAAAGCAAACTCACGGCGGTACTTACCTACCATGTGGTTGCCGGTAAGCTGGACGCAAACGATTTGATGAACATGGTAAGGAAAGGAAACGGAACTGCAGAGCTGACAACCGTGCAGGGAGAAAAGTTGTGGCTGATGGAAAAGAATAATGAATTATGGCTTAAAGATCAGCAGGGAAATAGGGCAAGGGTGACGATCAAAGATGTGTTTCAGAAAAATGGCGTCATTCATGTAATTGATACGGTGCTGATGCCCTGAGGTTTTGCTGGTTTAAATTGTAGGCTACATCCTATCTTTAGGGGGAATTTTTTCTCCCTTTAGTTTTTTTAGCTGTGAGCAAAGAAAGCATTTCCGTTTTCGATATTTTTAAGATTGGTGTAGGTCCCAGCAGCTCTCATACCCTCGGCCCCTGGCGTGCAGCCTTACGATTTATTGACAGTATTGCGCTTACAGGTCTTGAGAAGGTCCGTAAGGTGAGGGTATTGTTGTATGGTTCGCTGGCTAAGACGGGCAAGGGGCATGGCACTGATGTAGCGGTTATACTCGGCCTTTTGGGTGCCGACCCTGTGACCTTCGATGTGGGCCTCATTGACAGTACATTGGCAGAAATCAACTCGGAAAAGACCCTGAGCCTGGGTGGTGTCCGCCATCTCGACTTTGACCCCAAAGCCGATGTTGTGTTTCTAATGGATGAATCCCTGCCCTTCCACCCCAATGCTTTGAGCTTTCTCTGCAGCTTTGACGATGGCCATGAGATATGCGAAACCTATTATTCTATTGGCGGAGGCTTTGTGGTAAAGGAAGGCGAACATGGTAAAAAGTCGAGTGGGGTGGAGCTTCCTTTTCCTGTGGAGAAGGCCGGAGATTTGCTCCACTGGTGCCTGAAGACCGGACTCAGCATTTCGGAGGTGGTGTTGGAAAATGAGCATGCATGGCGAGCAGAGGAAGACACCCGAAGAGGTGTGCTCAATATCTGGTCGGTAATGCGCGATTGCATTTACCGCGGTTGTCATATCGAAGGCGAACTGCCGGGCGGACTGCATGTAAAACGCCGGGCTGCTGCACTCAATAAGCGATTGCTGAAAGGCAGAACTTACTCCTGCTACGAGGAATGGATCGAGGCCATCCGCAGCGGCGGCCAGGGTTTTCAATACACGCTCGACTGGGTGAGTTGTTTTGCCCTGGCGGTAAATGAAGAGAACGCTTCTTTCAGCAGGGTGGTGACGGCGCCGACCAATGGTGCTGCAGGCGTAGTGCCCGCAGTGCTGCACTATTTCATCGCTTTTTGCGACGGCTTGCATGAAGACAAGATCGTTCAGTTTTTGCTCACCGCATCAGAGGTGGGTAGTATTTTTAAGAAAGGGGCCACACTATCGGCAGCGATGGGTGGGTGTCAGGCCGAGATCGGTGTGTCCTCGTCTATGGCGGCGGCTGCACTTACCGAATGTCTCGGAGGCAGTCCGCGTCAGTGTCTGATGGCTTCCGAGATCGCCATGGAACACCATCTGGGGCTCACCTGCGATCCGGTTGCTGGTTTGGTACAAGTGCCCTGCATAGAACGTAATACTATGGGCGCCATCAAGGCTATTACCGCCTCGCAACTGGCGCTGCAAAGCAATCCGGATAATGCACGGGTATCTCTGGATGCAGTGGTAAATACCATGTGGATGACCGCGCTGGATATGAACCACAAGTATAAAGAAACAGCGGAGGGCGGACTGGCAGCGCATATTCCGCTCGGGTTGAAGGAATGCTAATGCCTGAACAAAAAAATGACCGGTAATTTTTTTGAAAATCCTACCGGTCTTTTTGCATGAGCACTACGACAAATAGGCATGGTACATCCACACTAGTTTTTCCTGCGCGCGGATATAGTCACTCATCATAGCGTTCGTTCCCTCATCATGAGCTTCGGCAGATAGCGTCAGTATCTCTCTTTGCACGGTCAGCAGTTGTTGCATGCCCGCTACAATATGCTGTACGCATTGCTTTCCATCGCTGATATTCTTTGTCTCTTTAATGGACGATAGTGAGAGGTAATCACTAAATGAATGAAGCGGGGTTTCGCCAAGGGTTTTTATCCGTTCAGCAATTTCATCAATTTTCAATACCAGGTCGTTATACAGTTCTTCGAATTTTACATGCAGTTCGAAAAACTTTTCGCCCTTAATGTTCCAATGGTAGCCCCGCACGTTGATGTAAAAAAGCTGGTAATTGGCGAGGAGGTCATTAAGCTTTTGAGCCAGCGCTTTCGAATGCTGGTCGTTGAGTCCGATTTGATTGATCATACTGATAGATTTTCCGATTAAAGTTACCGACTAAATAATTTCCGCACATTCGCTAAATAACATGAACCCGGTTGTTGCCTCGCCACTTAATTTTTCAGATTTTTCTCATCTGATGATATTATGTACGGGCACAGCAAAACCTGCACATAGCCTGCAATCGGCCATCAACTGCCGCTTTGCTATTAAGGTCTAAAAAGCTCCAGCAGAAAAATAGCTACAAGAAAAATCTACCCAATCCGCGGTATTGATGAGATTATTGTATGCTGATATTTTTACTAAAAAGCATTTCTATGAAAAACATAATACCCTTCCTGTTTTTGATGATCTCCTTATCGGCAGAAGCTCAGGTAGCCTGGCAGAAGAATTATCAGATATCCGACCCTGCTGCATTTACCGTGTTGGAAAGAGCCCAAACGCTAGTCCAAACTGCTGATGGCGGTTACCTTGTCGGAGGATTTTATACGCAGGCCAATGAAGCAAGGCTTGCCTATCTGATGAAGATAAACGCCAATGGAGACTCCGTTTGGACAAAGCTCTATACCTATTCCAGCCGTTTGGCAAAATTGTATTTTGACAACAATAACGATCTGCGGGGTGTCTTCGAAATTTTTGCACCGGGCAATGGTACTTCTCTTTATTTCACGAAGATTGACCCGGCAACCGGAGATACACTTGCCGGATCTTTCAAAGCTCCCAAATCCAACAATCTGGATGTATATCGTTATACCAGCCACATTCAGCTTGCAGATAACTCTTATTTACTTGCAGCACAGGGCAATGGTCAGGCGGGATATTTTGAAAGATTTACCCCCGGCGCCACCACAGCTACCTGGTATGCCGACAGTCTCGCCAACAAGGTGATCACATTTACGGATATGGTGCTCGACGGACCTGACGTTGTACTTTCCGGCTGGAATGGCGCACCCGGTGGATTGAATGTAAACTTTATGGTGGCTAAGTACGACGTAGCAACAGGGATGCCAGTGTGGCGCAGAACCATGCTTTATGCCAACCGTACATGCTGCGACAGCCGCGGCCGATGCATCATAAAAAATGCCGCGGGCAATTACGTAGTGGGCGGCGAATGGCGCGAGGTGTTTAATAGCGTGGTTTATATTACTCCGGCGTTGTTCGTGGTCAGTCCGAATGGCGATAGCCTTTCAATAACGGAAACACACACGGGCGGCACTGTACAAGATATTGTAAAATGGGGCAACTACCTGCTGGCCTCAGGGCAAATTGAAAAAGATGATCTTGCCCCCGACAATTCAATGGCTCATCATACCGACATTGGTCTGATCGTGATGGATGATAATGCCCATCTAATTAATTTTTCTCAGCGCTTCAACAATCTCATTATGATCCCCAACAGTTTTGGAGGTGGATACCTCGGCACTTACTGGAGTAATGGCGGACTGATGGTGGATGCTACCAATAATGTGCTGATCTATGGACAGGGCGCGCATCTGCCCATGGGCAATAGCTCCACAGACCAAAACAGCTTTGTGGCTAAGCTAATGCCCAACACTACCGATGTGCCAGACTTCACTCAACAGAAATCCGGTTTCCGTTTCACACCCAATCCGTTCGACAATCAATTCAAGATCGAAGCGGAGGAGAAAGGCAATGTTATTGTGACCAACCTGCTCGGACAAAAAGTATTTGAAGACGATATCGATGGCTCGCTCACTGTGTCTGCAGACAACTGGGCTCCGGGTCTATACCTGATCCGTTTCGACAACGGCAAACGTGTAACCACGGCTAAGATCATTCGTAGATGAGCCGTCAGTGATCCTGGTGTTACGGTCCATCTGCTCTTAACAACCGTCTGCTTTGAACGCAGCTTCAGGACGAGGCTCAGCGCGAAAGAATGCTGTCATCGGGTGTGCGCTCATATTCTTCAATACTTTGATCGAGTGGCACACCCTTATTAAAAATGAGTTCACAGAAATGGTTGCCGGCCTGCGTTCGCTGTGTGCCCGAAAACTGGAGTTTGCAGTCGGATATATTGTTGCGGGGCAATAGGGTATAGCCCTTATTGACCAGCAGCACAATCAACACAAGGACAATGGGTATCATTGAGAAAAAAGCCCAGGGAAATTTTCCGGGTCTGATGATGCGCTTTCGGGCAACGGGTGGTTGGAAGGAAAGCAAAACTTTTAGCTTGTCATAGTCCCAGCAAAGCAGATACAGATTGGCAAGTACCATAAGCGGTGAGGTGAGGATGGAGCCCTCAAAGCGCAAGGCATAGGATAGAATGCAAATGTTGAGGATAATAGGGAAATACAGTATGGCCCCAATCGTTGCAGTGCGCGGTATAAGCAGCAGTACTGCCGTCGCTATCTGCATGTAGCCAATAAAGCTGTAATAGTAGCCGGTATGATACAATGCCTCCAGATAATGACCCATAGGGTGATTTACGGACAGCCCGCTGGCAAAGCGCTCGCCGGCTATCTTGACGATACCGGCAATAATAAATCCCATGGCCAGAGCGATACGGTTAAGCCAGGTGAAATAATAAAACCAGCGATTGGCAACCGTCTGTTGATGCAATTTGTCGAGTCTTTCCGGGAGTTTCATAGTGTTGGTGGCGTGTTGGTGGCAAACTCAAATATAGTTGCAGCGCTCCTAACCGGTCTCCCCCGTTTTGCGGGTTATGCGTTGGCGCTTATGTACGTTCGGAGGCTAATTCTTTACTCTGCCGGCCTTCATTTTGATTCTGAAATCCGGAAAACATCACCGCTGCGTATTCCTCATATTCTTGCAGCAATTGTTTGTCTATATGAAATGAGCGGACAGATGAAAGATGATATTTCGTTTCGGGCCTGATTTGATGACCTGCCGCCAGTCTGTTGTAATGGAGACATTGTATCCGGTCTGGGGAGACGATCACAAACCAGGCATTCTTATACGGATAATCGTTGTACCGATCATCGAAAGCAAAGCAACCATTAGCCCTATACTTTACCTCCATATAAAAAAGCTGACCCGTTTTAGTACTCTGCACCACAAAATCGGGCATGAAGCGCAGTGCCTTACTTGTTTTCTGATTGTTGCGCGCAAGCGATCTGCTCAGGAATGGATGTAGTCGTTCGAGCCCGTAATTGAAGACATTATATGCAGCATTAAGAAACAAATCTTGTATCAACTGCTCGGCCATCCGGCCTTTAAGCATGTTTAGGTTGGTGTTCGGTTTCATAGTCAGGTGTGTAGTAAGCAGTATCGGAAAGCTGATTCTCAAAATAGGAAAAAGGAAAAACCGAATCGAATTTTATTCTTCCTCAAAACCTTCGAAACACTTCGTCCAAATGCACGGAAATATAAACGGGCGCACGGTCCGCTCCTGCAAAAGCTGCACGGAGCATACGCTTTGCCCATCTTAACGCCGCATATCGGTCGGTTTTGGAAAACGCGGGCTCCAGACGATGCCCGGCCCACCGGGTCATTTTCTGCACATGCCGCCATAGGTCCCGGTAGGGATGCCGGCTTTCTATATGCCAGGGTTTTACACCACCCACGAAATGTACAATTGCCGGATGATCCCTTGCCGCAAGTAAATCTTCATGCAATGATTGTCGCACGGTGACATCTTCTATGGCATAGAAATCCTGCATATTGTACCGGAACGAAACACGCCTAATTCTTCCCCGCAGCACATAGTTGATCGCATCCTGATCATAGAATTTGCAATGGGCTTTGTTTGCCACGATATACGACAATATCTTTTCGGGTAAATTTTCTGCCCGCCAAAGGTCAAGATTCAGGAGGCACATGCCACTGTTATAATAGCCATTGTACATCTCATAGTTCAGCCGGTTGAAATCGCGGATATCGTCATGATGCAGATCTACACTCATAGCTGCGGCATAATTGCCAAGATCCGTTTCCCAAAGCTCAAGGAGGCTATCCACCACCAACATGTCACTGTCTAAGTACAATACTTTTGAAACCGATACAGGCAACAGCGAAGCGATAAAAAGTTTGTAGTAAATGGCCACGGTGAAATGAAAGGCTTCCGGCATTCTGGTTTTAGCTTTCCAGTCGGTAATGCTGTAGAAGTGAAGCTGTGTTGCCGGAGCTGTTTGCACCGTAGCTTTCAGAAGCCGTTTGCTTTCTTCGGAAATACTTTCGCTCAGGATGTGGAAGTTGATAGCTGTGTCGGGATGTGTCTTCAGTATAGAGGCAATGAGCACACCGCCCGGCATTACGTATTTTTCATCAAATCCAAAGGCTATTTCCATAGATCTATGCGGTGATTATACTCCAAAAATAATCGGGAAGTTCAAGAGTTGACGGGCATGTTGAAAAGAGAAAAGGGGCGGACCCAAAAGCCCACCCTTTACAAGTATATCTAAATCCGTATCCAACTATGGATTAAAGATGTTGGCATTGTTGCGGTACCCGCTTTCTGTATTGCTGTACCAGTCAACATACGACGTACCGCCCGACTGTACCCACGCTGCAAACTTCAGGTAGGTCTGCGTAATGTCGGCACGCTCGATGGGGTAGTGGAAGGGCGACACCGGCACTTCAATAGCATAAGGCAAGCCCGACTGTGTGACGTAGTAACGCTGGTCTTGTACACTACTGTTGTCGTCGCCGGTACCAAAGAGGTTGGTACTTGCCAGGTCTGTCGGCTCGTGTCCGAAAAGGTGTATCTCATTGCCCCGGCCGAGGTCGCTGTTCCAGATAAAGGGGTTGTAGCCCGTAAGTCCAAAGTTGCTCAGAGATGGGCCATTGGCTACGTCGAAGCTGAACGTATAGGTTTCGGGTGCGGCTGCGCTCTGTGCGGGGTCCGTGTTCCAGTTGCTGGCCTGCGTACGCATGTTGTCGAACAAGATGACCACCGCTTTGGTTTGTCCTGCCTCGAGTACACCTGAGGTCAGTCCCGAAACGCTGCTCCTGTTTACCGGAAACTGAACACCGAAGCCGTTGGGAAAACTACCGCCCGTGGCTTTGAGCTCCAGATTGCCGTTTACCTGCACTACATTTCCGGCGGCGTTGGTAACAATCTTGTAGCGGTAAGCCATTACCAGATCATTCAGATCGTAGTCGCCTTTACCGGGCCACTGATCTTCAAAAGCTACGGTTGCCATTTCTGTGCTCGAAGGATAGTAGTTGTTATAAGCCTTTCCCGGATCGTTGGGATATTCATCGAGGTTGTCACTCACTCCATCGTTGTCCGCATCGGTAATTGCAGGCGTGCCGTTACCCGTTCCGTTGCAGTTGTCGGTAGGGATGTACAGCGAGCAACCCGACGAAGCACCCGAGCCCAGCCTGTTTCCATTGGTGTTGTAGTTGATGTTTGCGTTGCACACCATCAGGTTGCCAGAGAACTTGCCATTGTCGTTCGACTGCGGATTGCCGGTGATGTTGCCGTTTACCTTTACCAGCGCGGTATTGCTGCCACGTCCATAGATCAGGCCGTCCATGTTGAGCGTATTGGACTGAAACATGGACAGGCTATACATAGAGAGTTCATTGCTTCCGGTGATGTTGGTATGACCGCCCACTTGTATCAGCTTGTAGTTAGTCACCTTGGCGTTCATGTTAAACGCACCGCCGATGATCAAAGCACAGTTGTTGATGAGGTTGGGGCTGCTTCCGTTTTGTGTAAAATCTCCGGTAATATCAATTTTACCGTTGTTGGTTAGTGTCTGTTGTGCGTTGTTGGTAAAATATTGGCCGGTGATCAGGCCGTTATTCGTGAAGCTCATCTGGGAGTTTACATTTAGATAGCCGGTGTAATTGTAGGTGCCGTTGTTGATGAAAGAACCCTTGTTCATACCGATGGCGGAGCCGGTCATTGTACCGTCGTTTTGCACCGTGCCGGTAGAGTTCATGTTGAAGTTCGAAAAGTTCAGCGTGCCTTCATTCAATATAGAACTTGCATCATCCAGATTGATATTGGTGCCATTGGTGATACTTGCTCCACTTGCAATCTTCAGGATGCAGTTTCCTTTCATGTTAAGACTGTTCAAGGTCACATTGCTTCCGCACACATTAATGGTGCCGCCTGAGATATTGTTGAAAGACACCGTGATATTATCGCCGGTGATACATACCACGTCGCTGCTGCCTACGTTCACGCTGTTGGTACTGCTGGTAATGGTGTTGGTGCAACCCGTGCAGCTCACAGCAGTCGTCTTCATTTGAGGCGTCTGCATTTTTTGTCCTTCGTTGCTGCCTCTTTCCGTAAAGCTGAGGTTCAGGGTGTTGAGGTGCGCATCGGCTTTTTGCACGGATCTTGAGCCATCGGGCGAAGATTTTACCACATAAAGCTCAGTGATGTTTTTTGCGATATACAGTGTGGCGCTATACGGGTGTGCTATAGAGGCACTTCCCTGTGCGATCAGTTTTCCATCGTCATAAGGGTTGCCATCGTACACAGCAATCGTGTGCAAGGCGTTGCCAAAACGTTCATCCTGCACGTCCACAACTACGGATACATTGCGTGAACTTTCCCAGGTAAAGCCATCCGGAACTCTGAGGTCGTCAATACTGTTTACTACAGGATTCGTTTCCTCGCTTTGTTCTTTTTTACAGGCCGGCAATACGGCGATGCCGAGCAGACCGATAAATAGCAGTGTCGTTTTCATCATCATAAGTGTTGTAAGAATGATGTAAAACTACAGGGCCGTGTGCCGAACAAAGAAAAATACGCGCGATTCACAAAGCAATAACATTGTAGCTCGCCTGCATCCGATCAACTGAACTCAATCTTGCTCCAGAGCATTGAGGTATTGTTCCAGCTTTCCTTTTTTGTCTGCTTCTTCCGCTTTGCGAAGTGTCTCGGACACAGATATATTGTATGCCGGCGTTTTTACATAGGCGATCAGCGTGCGGGCGGCACCAGCGCGCACTTTGATGCGGTTATCTTTTTCTTCATGATGGTTCATCTGGTAGAGCACCATTCCCGCCATCAAACGTGGAAGCAGGGATAGGTTTTCATCGTACAGCTTTACAGAGGCAACATCCAGTTCAAAAGTGTATTCTTCGGTTTCTGTCATCCACATCATTAGATAGCTCCCGGCCTCTTTGATGTCCTGATCACTTGTGTCCGGCGGTGTAGCCAAAAGGTATTGGGCAGCCTGCCTTGCAGCTTCGTTGGCACGGGCTATTTTCTGAGCCTTCGTTCCTTCTACTGTAGAATAGTCGGGTTTTTGCTGCGCATAGCAGGATAAGAATGGGAAAAGAAGCACAAGTAACGATAGTAGCTTTTTCATAAACGGTGTGTTTTCAGTAAGATACGGAAAAGTGATTACGGCACACTTGAGCAACGGAAAAGTTTTTAAGCACGGCACGGCTCGTGAGCTAATAGTCTTACGGCAGTAAATTCAACCTACCGCCACAACACGCTTATTTATCCTGCACACATCGGCAAGACGCCTTTACTGTTGTGTTTGCCGGTTGAAAGCCTGTTTGAAGCACTGCGCTAAGCTGAAACAAAACCGGTTGCCGGCCACCGCCAAAGGCTGAATCGGAGGAGGTCCAAAAATTGGCGACTGCGCCTAACTGAGAAAAATACTCTGTGGCCCCTGAAAGCACCGTATCGGCCAGCCCACCCGGTAATGCAGAAAAGCCGCTGCTGTTGTCCGCGTTGGGGTCCGGTGCTGTCCACGCAGGGGATACCGACATCAGTTTTGGACGAGCGGCCGGCAGCCCTCCAAGCGTATTGATCAAAGCCACCCATTCACCTTTACTGGGAAGGTGCCAGCCGTTAGGGCATACCCCTTTGATTCCGCTTGGCACTGTGCTGCTCGGAGCTGCATTTTGAACTGCCTCGCCGAAGTTGTAAAGGCGGCCATAGAAATCACAGTTTGCAGGATTGTTGTCATAACAACGACTCAGTGGCGTCGTAAAACGTAAATTTTCTGCCATCCAACGTTGATCGCCGATGCATACAGTCTTATAAACATTACCATCCCGGGGATCCGTCATGCTGGCTCCACATACATCGAAGCTATAACCGTCATGTCCGTCATGTTTAAATTTGGCTCGAAAGGCATCCGGATCAACAAACTCTGAACCGTCATGTTTAAGATTAGCTTGCCCGGTACTGTCGAACTTGATAATCAAAGCACGCAGCAGTGTGTCTTCCATATTTTTTGCAAACTTGTTACTGACGGGTAAAGCATCACCATATTTATCATCGAAGTAGCAATAATAGGATATGGGATCGAGGCTCATGAATGCAGGTTGTATGGGAAGTGCACGAGGATCTGATGTTTTTCTGTAGCCGCTATAACAGGTGTTAGCGAATACAACCGTGTTCTTCAACTTTGGCGTGGCACTAATCCATTTGCTCGTTACCATCACACCCACGTCTTTTAGTCCTATTACCTGCTTCCAGTCTTTCGGCTGTTTACTCAGTGCTCCGGAGCTGCCGGTGACCTTGATGTCTCCGGAAAAAATTCTGTCGAAGGTTCCCGTGCCCCCGTAGCTGTCGAACATGGTTTTCAACTTTTCCTCTGATGCCCCCTTTGCCTGACTTGCATCTATTTTTCCTCCAAACAAAATGCCATCCGGCGCTCCATGCGAATCGAAAATAACGAGCCCATATGCAGCCATGGAATCAATTAAAGCAGGTTTGCAGTTACTTCCCTTTACAAGTCGAACGTTAAACTGTTTGCTAGATGCTGCAAAAATTGCCAGTAGATTATTAAGGTCGGTCTGATTGTAAAACTCTTCGTAAGGTATCACGATCAACACATTTCTGTTGGTTATTTCTACCGAACCGGCGGTGGATTTAAGCCATCCTCCGCCACTGCCCCCGCCGCCCCGGTATAGCGGAAATCCCATGTCATCTACGAGGTCAAGATGATAGCAGCCTCTTAATCCCGACGCCAACTCGAAACACAGGAGTAAGCTGTCATATAGTTCAGCGCTCTTAACATTGGGTTGCGTTTTCACCCACTCATAGGTCAATGCCAGTACCTGTTGCGCGGATCCATTCGTTTGTTCGCCAATTTCTGCAAACTTTGTTCCGATAGCTTGCAGCGAGGACACGAGTTCCGATGCACTTTGTCCTTCACTTCCCCCTCCGTCCGTATTTTTTTTACAGGCAAGGATGGTTAGACCCAAAATCGCGAAACAAAAAAATACCTTTTTCATGGGATATGTTTGAATTCTAAATTAATAAAATTGAGTTTGATATTCTGTTGTTTTCAATAGGACTCAAAAGATATTCGTTGTAAATGCAGAGATTTTGCTACGCTGTTCTTACGCAGTAAGTTGGAAAGAATACGCTGATGGCATGTTTTGGAAGAAGGAGGCGGTACGGCTTCATTGCATTTACCGACAATGCGCGCTCAATGAAAGCTGCCGTTGTGAAGTATAATGGCCCTGCGGGAGAAACAGTTGGCAACGCAGGCTTTGCTGCGTCTCTTGTCCGCTAGAGGCTTTCATCTGCAATAGACGGCCGCCGCTTACCCTATCAAAATCGCGATCAAAAAAATAAAAATTTTTCTTCAATTAATAAGCCTACCTTCGGTGCTTAATTTCATCTTTTTATTTAATTACAATGCAAGAAGGCACAGTAAAATTCTTCAACAACGCCAAAGGCTTTGGCTTTATTACGCCGGCAGATGGTGGTAAAGATTTGTTTGTTCACGTATCTGGTCTGCGCGACGAGATCCGCGAGAACGACAAGGTATCTTACGAAGTGCAAAATGGTCAAAAAGGTTTAAATGCAGTGAACGTTCGCGTTCTCTAGTTTTTTCAATATTTATCATTTCTGGTCCCGCCCACAGCGGGACTTTTTTTATGGCGAGCCTGCTCGAAGGCAGGGCGGCCACAAGCCTTGAATGTCGGCAGTTTTTGCTTGGAAAAGACGGTTGAACCTAACGGAGAATTATAGCTTTTCCATAGTCAATTGCTTTGTGAATCTCCGCTGGTTTGCTAATTTAATCGGAAAGACTAGCGACAATGTTTAAGTTCTGTACCTTCCTTACTTGCATTTTCTTTTCCTCAATGGTGTTTGCGCAGAATGATGCTGACCAAGGCTGGCATTTGAAGGACCGGCGTACCGATGGATACTTTGGTATTAGTTTGGAAAAAGCCTACAACTTTTTACACGAAAAGGGGATTAAACCGGTAACGATCATCATCGGTGTACTTGATACTAGGATCGACACAGCTCACTAGGA
>OFTY01000650.1_pt1 | contig 21634 bp, 15 predicted proteins | sample 1775061 | NCBI WGS metagenome assembly OFTY01 (sample SAMN08195773, study PRJEB24354) | sludge metagenome | isolation source: sludge from phenol fed wastewater aerobic bioreactor B | place: India: Nagpur | collected 2016-09-16 | reverse complement strand
CGGTTTCATCTACCGCTACAGGCGTGGAGCCTGTTGTATCAATCGATATTGCTTTAATATTTGCACTTACCGATGTACCTGCCTGCGTCAAAGCCTTCTTTATTACCGTTTCCAGTCCTTCCACATAATCCAGCGGATGCTGGCGGAATTGGTTGATAGAAGCATCGCAATACAATCCATCTCTCCATCGTGGATAATAAAACAGTGAAGTGCTCACTTCCCGGCCACTCGCGGTATCTACAATAAGACAGCGTACAGAATCTGTACCATAGTCGATTCCAATACAATAGTTATCAGAAGCCATGTTAAAGGTGTTTTATCAGTGAGTACTTCTAATAAGCGGCTGGTTCTCGTCAACAGTCATTGCATGAGCTTTTCCTGCTCCCCATATTGCATAATAAGCGATGAATGCAAAGCATGCCATTGGAATAACAAATGCCACGGACATACTCGTATGATCGCCGAGAGCGCCCATTAAAGGCGGGCAAAATGCTCCCCCGGCTACAGCCATTACCAGGAATGAGGAGGCTTTTTTAGTAAGCGGCCCCAGGCCTTTTATGCCGAGCGCAAAAATGGTTGGGAACATTACAGACATAAAAAAGTAGGTAGAGAACAAAGCGATCACGCTTATCCATCCCAGCCGCATCACTACAATAGCTGTCAGGATAGTATTGGCAATTGCATAGATCGCCAGTAATTTTCTTGGCGAAATAAATTTCATGAAATATGAACCAGTCAAACGCCCTATCCAGAAAGAACCCATTCCACCCAAAGCCAGGATAAGAGAAGCAGCCTGTTCGGGGTTTTTAGGCATGAATACCTGCCCAAAGCTGCCCAGATGTTCCATCATGGAAGCTATAGTGGTTTGAAGATTTGCAACAGCTTCAGTCACATAATTGATAAAAAATGAATTGACACCGGTTTGTGCTGCCACATATAAAAACTGTGCTATCACTGCCAGTATAAAAGCGGGATGTTTGAGTAATTCGCGGGTTGGTGCATTGGCCGCGATCCCTTCTTCATTCTCTTCCTGGATCGCAGGCAACTTTGTAAAAAGAAAAAGAATGATCGCCGCTACAACGATGCCACCAACCAGCATGTAAGGCGGTATCAGTGAATCGAATGTTCCGGCATTACCCGATTTTTCAGCTCCGAATATAAAGAGCCCGCCCATCAATGGTCCTAAGATCCAGCCAAGCCCATTGAATGACTGTGCGATATTAATACGTCTTGCTGCACCCGAAGAAGGTCCGAGTACGGTAGCATAAGGATTGGCAGCAGTTTCCAGGCAAGCCAATCCGCAGGCGAGAATAAAAAGTGCGATCAAGAAAGGAATAAATGCGGCAATCTTTGCTGCCGGGTAAAATAAGAAAGCTCCTAATGCAAAAAGGCATAACCCCAGTATGATCCCCTTTTTATATCCATGGCGTTTCATAAAAAGGCCGGCCGGATAGGCCATAGCCAGGTAGCCGATATAGAGAGAAAACTGGACAAACCCCGACTGGGCCTTTGTAACTCCCAACGTATCCTGGAAATGCTTATCAAGCACGTCAAGTAATCCGTGCGCAAATCCCCAAAGCAAAAACAAGAGAGTGATCAGCGCAAAAGGCCTGAAATAATTTATTCCATCAACGCCTTTAAATAAATTTTGAACCGGTCTATTTTTCATGCAGCAATCGTTTTTAAATTATTTATACAAAGGTCCATAGACATTACAGGCACGGTAGTCGGCTCCTTCAAGATTTGAACCGAAAGCACTCCATGCGCTGGGCCGGAATACTTTTTCTTCGGGCACATTATGCATACAAACCGGTATGCGGAGCATTGACGCAAGTGAGATCAGATCATGGCCGATATGGCCGTAGCTGATAGCGCCATGATTAGCACCCCAATTGGCCATTACGTTATATACATCCGTGAATACGCCTTCACCGGTAAGCCTTGGAACAAACCAGGTGGTTGGCCAGCTCTTATCTGTTCGCTCATCCAATGTCTTGTGTACATTTTCAGGCAGGTCTATTGTTTCCCCTTCTGCTATTTGCAACACGGGGCCAATCCCTTTTACAAGATTCAGGCGGCACATGGTAACAGGCATACAGCCCCTGGTCACAAACTTGGAAGAATACCCTCCTCCACGGAAGTAACCATTATTTGCAGGATACCACGTTGTAGCATCCAAACATTTTTTTGCTTCTCCTTCAGTTATCTCCCAATATGGCTTCATCGCAGGTTTGCCTCCGATGCTCTGCTGACCACTGCCATCAAGTGTTGCAGATCCTGAATTGATAAGATGTATAAAACCATTAACAGCCCTGCCTTCAGGTTTCCAGCCGGTAACCCTTTCAACAGCATCAGGGCTCCAGTAGGTCCTTACATCTGCAAATATTTGTGCAGTATTTGTAAGCAGGTAATTGAACAGCATGGAGATCCCGTTCAGAGAATCGTTTTCTGTTGCAACCATGTAAGGTGCACGTATCCCGTTCCAGTCGAACGAAGAGTTAAGAATAGCTTCGGGAAAATCACCATTTGGCAGGAAGTCTGTCCATTGCCTCTGCCCCTGGAAACCGGAAACGATCGCATTATGCCCATGGGACTCTTCCCCAAATCCTTTTTCTTTTAAGTGATCATTCCCTATCATCAGGTCCCTTATGATCAACGTCATTTTTACAACGAACTCCCAATCCTTATCTTTTTGTTCCCGTGAAAATTGCTTCTCGGATATATTAAAGTCTTCTCCTTCCTTACAATGTTCCCTGACCCATGACAGGGCTTTTTTATATTCATCCTCATTATAGATCTTCTTTTCTATGCGCCTTAATACTTCAGAAGAATCCACATACTCATTACGCATACCCAGGTATTCCTGGAATAAAGATGGCGTTACCATCGAACCTGCAATCCCCATTGATACGGAGCCGATCGAAAGATAAGATTTACCCCGCATGATGGCTACGGCCAGTCCTGCTTTTGCAAAACTCAGCAACCGGTCTTTTACATCCGCCGGGATCTTCTCATCTCCGAGATCCTGTACATCCCTGCCATAAATACCAAATGCAGGCAGGCCCATTTGATTATGTGCAGCTAAAGTTGCCGCAAGGTATACTGCACCTGGCCGTTCTGTTCCATTAAATCCCCATATAGCTTTCGGAAGAGTTGGATTCATATCCATCGTTTCGCTTCCATAACACCAGCAGGGCGTAACAGAAAGGGAAACACCCACGTTATTTGCTTCAAATTTCTCGGCACACTGTGAAGCTTCCCTCACACCCCCGATGCAGGAATCAGCAATTACACATTCTACCGGCTTTCCATTTGGGTACTTTAATTCTTTCTCAAATAATACTGCAACGTTTTTTGCCATTGCCATAGTTGTTTGCTCCAACGATTCCCTTACACCACCAAGCCTGCCATCAATGATCGGGCGTATACCTATTTTCGGATAACCTGTTTGTTTACTCATATGATAAGTTTCTTTTCGTTAAAATGCCTTTTTAATCTCCTCCAGGGGTATGCCCAGTAATTTAATGGCGATCTGGTCCAATACTTTTTCTTCTCCTGTAAAATGAAACACCGTATGATTATGTGATAGCGATTGCCCCGGTTTCAGAAATGCGGCGGGTGACACGCTCTCTATTTCATAAAAAGGTCCCATTTGAGTGCCATCGGCCAAAGGCCCATCATTATATGCATTGACAGCATCGCCGGAAAAAGGCGGTTTCGATGTGTTCCATTCCTGGTTTAAGTATTTTGCTGAGCTGTCTGTATCAAACAATGTAATAGTGAGAACGTTGTTTTCTGCATCATAGCTGCCTGCAACAGGCTTTGCCTTAACAGGATTTACACCAAGCTTACCACGGCTTTTGCCGTCCGCTTTAAAGAACAGAATATCTTCCGTATGCTTTATCCTGTCGGGAGGGATCTGCCCAAAATAATTGGTAGTTGCAACCTTTTCAAATTCTTCAGCCTTTGTCTTTTTAAAGGGGACCACGATCACTGTTGCCGGAGACGGTTTAAACATGTCCAACATCCAGATGCAGGGCATTCCTGTGCTTTCCGTCCAGGCTTGGTTGCCCTTATTCGTGATCCTGTTTTCCGTTTGGTAGCCAACTGCTTTTACAGCAGGGTCAAGCGAAAATGAAATGAGTTGTGAAATTTCTGAGAAGGATAAAATTTTTACCGACCGGTCGACCATTACATCAAGGGGGGTGTTATTGTAATTAATTAAATGCATTGACTTCTGCATATTAACCATTACATCGGTCTTGCCTGTCACCGTCCATGGCTCGGTATCAATTGCCGAGGGCGTTTTCCAATTAGTAAAAACCATAGAATCTCCTGGTTTAAAAAAGAGGGAGAACCTGCCTCCTTCCGGCCCCAACCACAAGCGGTTTTCGCCTCCATATGCATTCATGTGTGCATCAACAGCACCTGTAAAAGCTTTATAGTTTACCCAGCCAAAACTTAATCCGCTATCGCCATCTGCTGTAGATGTAAAAACTTTAGCCTGGTATTTCGGCGATACGATAACCCGGGCATTCCCTGTTTTATCACTTAAAACAACCAGGCTATCGTCAGACTGTTGCAGGAAATTATGGTCGTAACCAAAACTTCCTTGCTGATAAGAACTCATAGTATCACTATTATTGAGCTTTTTCTTACTCTCGTTGTTGCAGGAAGAAACAACTATCATAATTATCAAAAGCGGGTGAACGAATCTTTTTATCATGATTGGATTTTTAATAAGTCTTATAAGCATTATTTCAATTTTGTGCCACAGCTTTTTCGTAAAACCAATTTTGCTTCAACGATAACATCGTTGTATTTCTTTGTATTAATATTATTAAGCCGGTCAATGATCAGCTTTACCGCATTCTTACCAATATCTTCCAGCGACTGGCTGATATATGAAAGCGGGGAATAGAAGAAATCAAAAGCATCACTTTCGTCAAATGAGATAATAGCCAGGTCATCCGGAACTCTAATTCCCAGCTTGTTAATTGTTTTAAGGCCTTCTACAGCCAGGGAGTTTGTTGCAAAAAAGAAAGCATCCACCTTTAATTCAGGCTTCAGAAGTTTTATTATCTCTTTGTTCACGTCGGGGCCAATGTCCTGGTAAGAAGCTTCAAGGAGCCAGTCTTTCCTGAACCGAATACCATTTGCCTTCAATGCTGCTTTATAACCATTTTTCCGTTCCTGCATATGCGGCAGGCTGGTACCATAAGCCATCATGGCAACTCTACGCCTTCCATTCCTGATCAAATGTTCTACTGCCTGATAGGCTGCCTGAAAATTATTAATATGCACACTGTCGGCCTCAATATTGGGAAAATACCGGTCGATCAATACGATGGGAATGTTTCTTTTCTGCAGCGCTTTTATTTGCTTTTCGGTATGTTCTGAAGGAGCTATAATAAATGCATCAACCAGGCGGTTCAGGAAAACATCTATCAGTTCCTGTGATATTTCAGCACTTTCATCGCTGCTGCCGAAAATAACAACGTAGCCCTGCTTCCTGGCTTCGTCTTCGATGATCCTTGCGATATTCGAAAAGAAGGGGTTGGAAATATCGGCTACTATCAGTCCTATCGTATTCGTTTTGCCGCTTTTCAAACTCTTGGCGATCAGGTTGGGCTGATAATTTAGCCTGGAAGCGGCCTGGCGGATCTTCTTTGCCATTTCCGGACTCACCCTTGCTTCTTTTTCCTTATTGTTCAAGACATAAGAAACCAACGCGCCTGAAACTCCAAGACTGTCTGCTACATCTTTTAAGGATACTTTCTTATTCATTTTCCAGTGTACTTTAGCGTTTACAATCTATTTGTATTTGCAAATTTACCCGCCAGACAAAATAGATCGCTCCTAATTATCATTAATAAATCTCTTTCCATAATGGTCCACCATCCGGTTATAGGCTTCCGAAGCAGCTCCATTTCCCCAATCATATATTGTAAATTCCCCGATACCTATTCCGGCAGGGTCGGTTTCACCACCATGGCCATAATTCTCCATCATAAAACCATAATCTTCCTTACCCAAAAAAGACCATTTACGCTCCCATTGCACTTTTGTTTTGATGTTCAGCGGAGTGTACATCATTACAAATGAAGCCCGCAAAGCAGCCAGCCCCCGTTGAATATATTCCGTATTCTTAAGCTCCTTTCCATATTTTATGATCAGTTCTGAAAACAGGCTTTGACGGGAATCATCCCATTCACCATCGGCATTCATGACCCCAAAACCGCCAAGCACATTCACATACATATAGGGAGGTTGCCAGGAGGCCTGCGTCATGAGCATTTCATCCAGCACACGCTGGCCATATTGAATATACTTTTTATTGCCGGTGACCTTGTAACAATTCAAAAGAGCTTCCGCCGTCCAGTACATGGAAAAATTATTCTGCTTGAACATATTGTTTCTTTTCACCTTTTTGTCAACCAAACTGTCTGACCCATAGCGGCTGCAAGACCAATACGTTTCGAAATCCTCCCATTGCCCTACCGGGATAATTTCAGCTATAATTGAATCCATTGCCCGCAATGCCGGCGCCAGGTACTTATTGTTTTTGGTCGATTTGAATAATGTCAAAAGAAACGTTACAGACATGGCCGATTCCGGTGATTTATTAAGATACTCCATCGGCTTCAGGTCTTTCAATGATAGCCATCCCGGAAAGAATCCATCTTCACGTTGAATTTGAATTAACTTATCCGCATATCTTGCCGCATAGTTCAGCAACCGTTCATCTTTTTCAAGCTCCTGGTACCAGGTCAGCATAAGATAAGCTGTGAAACTCATATCCAACACATGATAGGGCGATTCCCGGAAATCCCATGAATAGGGATTCCTGTTTGAATTGCCGAAGTAATACTTATCCCAGCCTTTCGAGCGATTATACGATTTTCCATTATTCTCCACCTTTTCCATTTCCGTTCCGATAACGCTATAAAAAATCCCATCTGTTTGAGGGAAAGAAAGGGCAAGCTCCTTGGTTTTTAAAGCATAATTCATCAGCGTACTATCTTTCTTTCTCCTTGCATACCGGAATAATCCTTCTGCAGATCGTAAAGAATTGAACCATGCCTGGTTCCATATAGAGCGAAATTCCCTTTCATCAATATAACCCTGGTAGTTGGGGCTCTGTGTAACGTTTACAATAAAAACCGGAGCTCCCACTTCTTTTCCCTTTATTGTAAAATCCTGCCACACACTTTTTTTCCAGGTATCAAATGCCCAATCATAAGTCTGCCTGACATACGGTTCCAGGTTCTTGTTCATCAACGGCTCGCCGGACTTGTATAAACCAGCGCCCCAATTTTTCCAATAAAAAGATAATATATTTCTCCATGGATCAAATAAAGCATTTTTATCACCTGCAGTCATTATATAAAAGCCATATTCGGTTTTACCGGGTGCATATGCTGCACCCGGTTTCCGAACAAACAGAACATGTTCTTTTACAGCAGACTTGCTTAACCCAAGCGTGAACTTATTTTCCGGGGCATTCATGTCCATGTACCAACCGGCGGAAGAACCCTTTCTTAATATATCGATATCAGGAATAAGGATCAGTTGTTTTTGCGCCGAAGCGCCGATCATTGCAGGTGTTCTGAATACATGCTGCGCGATAATATGATCGTTATCCGGCGTCAGATGCGGTGCCCAGTTAAAACTGGCTTTAAAAGCGGGCAGAATAATGATCTGCAAATCGTTTTGCTTTACAGAGTCGCTTAAGGCCCAACTGACATGAACACGGACCAGGTTCTTCGAAATCACCGTATACTTTACCGAAGGTTTATAATTGCCCAGGTTCCCATAATTGATCGATTGAACGTAAGGCAAAATACTTTCCGGCAGTTCAGGCGTCTGCGCAAGAACATTCATTGAAAACGGGCATATGCTTATGAAGCCAAGTATCAAAACCAATTTCAGTCTCATGCTAACAAGTATAAACGATTATCCTAAAATGGCACATATCCGGGATTCTGTACAACAAGCGTATTGGTCTGGCCCTCTGTATTGGGAAGCGGGGCAAGCAGGTCATGCGCATCAATTGTAATATTCAAACTCGGAAATTCCTGTGCCAGGTGAGCATTCATGATGCTTATAACTTTTGCCTGGTCCAGCCGGAGCAGATCATGCCATCTTTGGCATTCAAATGCAAATTCAACCCGGCGTTCATGCATTAATTTATCAATAAATGTTCCGGGGGTAGCAGCACTGATTGGTCCAAGATGGGCCCTGTCTCTTACATCATTTATCAAACCGTACGCCTCACTGGATTCACCCAGGGCTTCCGCCAACATGAGTTTTGCATCAGCATATCGCAATATGGGGAAGTTAGTATTGGCATCATTCCCGCTTTTAACCCCGGCATCCTTAAATTTAAGAATATAAGGCCTGCCAGTGGGATCGTATGCGATGGATGCGGCAAATCTTGTATCACCGGCTTCAAAAGAATTGATAAGGTCCAATGTTGGTGTATTCGGAGATGTGCCGCCGTTGATCCCACCCGGAACGTTTAGTGCCGGTGGTGCAAAAAAGTTCCAGAAAGGGCATCCGTTTAATGGGGGAAGGAATTGCAGCTCAAATATAGACTCAGAGGAGTTTTTAGTTCCGGGAGCCCAGATATCAGCATAATTGGTCAGTAAAGAATAAGGTGTACCGGCAAATACAACTTTGCGCAAAGCTGTAACAGCAGCCGGTTTGTCTCCTTTCTGTAATTGAACTTTACCAAGCAGTGTGTATGCAGCATACGAAGTAGCTCTTCCAACACCGGTTCCGGAATAACTTGGAGGAAGGGTTGTTGAAGCTGTTTGCAGGTCGCTTATGATCTGCTTGTAAACATCATCAACACTTGCCCTGGCGAGATCGGGATTGGCAAATGATCCTGTTTCATGCAAACGCAAGGGGATTCCTCCATAGTCTTTCACAAGCAAAAAATACATATGCGCACGGATGAACAATGCTTCGCTCATCATCTGGTTTTTTCTGGTTTCATCCATAGCAATAGCAGGAGCACGGTCCAGTATCGCATTGCACAGATTGATGCAATCATATGCACTTGCCCAAAAACCGGTAATGGAAGTATTGCCAGCTTCTTCTGAAAAATTATCTACAGCACGGTGTTCGCTTTGACGTCCATAATTCTGGTTGGTATTATCTGAGCGTGTTTCTTCCAGGTTATAAAGGGCCAGTTCCCAACTGGTGAAGGTATTTCTTTGTGCTGCATATATTCCATAAACCGCGGCCGTGAGATCGGCTTCTGTTTTATAAAACTGTTCTTTGGGAATTCTATCTATTGGCACAACATCCAAAAAATCTTTGGAGCATGCCGAAAAGATAGGGATGACCAGGGCAAGAACCAGCCATTTCCTGTTTAAAAATATATTCTTCTTCATGATACTTTTTTTATTAGTTAAAATGAAAAATTAATCCCTAAAGTGAAGATCCGGGGAAGAGGGGCAGTAGCCACAGAATTAAGGCTCAGTGTTCTGTGATCTCCGAATATCTGGGTATCGAAGCCATTCCTTGTCGCCTGTGGATTTCCTCCCCTGTACTTTTTAAACGTGTAGAGGTTTTCTACAGAGATATAAGCCCTCAGATCATTCAGGAATATTTTCCTGCTTATGCTTGCCGGGAATGTATAGGAAAGATTTACGTTCCTGATCCTTAAATAGTCAGTCTTCTGCACTTCCCAGGAGGATACAGCGCCTTCATCATTATAGCCTGCTCTTGGAACCAATCCATTGCCTGGTTGGGCTTCGGAAATATAACGGCCATCATAAAAATAAGTATCCATATTTGTGTTACGGCTATGGAGACTGAAGATCTGGTAAACGAAGTCAAGCATTTTCGCTCCGGCCTGACCTTGCAATAATGCAGAGAATCTGAAATTCTTATAAGTCAGTGATGTGTTGATGCCATAGAGCCACCTGGGGTTATTGTCTCCTACCAATACACCGTCTGCTCCATTGAACGCATCAATAAAGCCATCGTTATTTGCATCCAGGAATTTATAATCGCCTGCTTTATCCCCTACTTTCCGGGCAACACCATCATCAATATCTTTTTGTGTAAGAATTCCGATCTGTTTCAGTGCATGTTCCTGTTCCAGCGGGCCTCCGATCTCTGTTACAAGCACATTGAAGAATTGCCGCAATGGAGCGCCTGTTGGTCCAAGTTTCAATACTTTTTGTTTCAGGTGCGACACATTAAAACCGAGGCTCCAGCTGAAATCTTTATTTTTAATAATCTCGGCGTTCACTGTAGCTTCATATCCCCATTTTTTCATGCTTCCTATATTAGCCAGGTTACCACCATAGCCGAGAGAAGGCGGAACATTTACATTTAATAAAAGATCATTGGAGATATTATTAAAGTAATCGAGTGTTACGGAAACGCGATTCATCAAGCCAAGATCAAGACCTATATCTGTTTGTTTGGATTTCTCCCAGGAAAGGTCGGGGTTTCCGGGATCGGCATTAACAAAACCAACAACTGAATTATTTCCAAAAGAAGAATTAAGTGATCGCAAGCTTGATTTGGATGTGAAATCGCCTATAAAATTACTTCCGGTTACACCATAACTTGCCCTTATCTTAAGATGATCTATTGCCTTCATATCCTCCATAAATCTTTCATTCGACACATTCCATGCGGCAGCAACAGAGGGGAATACACCCCAAAGGTTGTTGGTACCAAACCGGGAGCTTCCATCGCGCCGTACTGTCGCAGTCAGCAAATACCTGTCCTTATAGGAATAATTGGCCCTGGCCAGGTAAGAGATAAGCGAGTTCCCTGATTCGCCGGAGTAAGCACTTTGAACAGTACCGAAGTTCACTGTTTGCGCAAGGTTGCTTGAGAAGCCGTTTGCATTAGCACCATTCGATTCAAAGCTGACTTTCTGAACAGTATAACCCGCTAATACTTCAAGCCGGTGATCCCTGTTGAAAGTAGTTTTGTAGGTCAGTGTATTTTCGTTTAACCAGTTGATGGTCCTGGTTGAATTAAGCTCCAGTGCTGTAACAGGATAAAGGCCCTGACCTTGCATTCCCTGCGCCTGGAAGAATCTGTATTTATTATCCAAAATATTAGCCCCGATAGAAGATCTGGCAGTTAATCCTTTTAATAATTCTACTTCCAGGTATGCGTTGGAAAGCAGAAAGAAATTCTTTTGTGTCATCTTATAGTTTTCCGCAATGGTAAGCGGGTTAACCATATTATAGCCTAGTATACCATAAGAGTTAACATCGGATGGCGTGCCATCCTGTTTATATACCGGGATTATCGGGGGAAGTAATACAGCAGCACCTGTTAATGAAGAGTAATCATCTTCCGGAGCGCTTAAACGTTGTGTGGTAAAATTGGGAGAAAGGTTGATGCCGATGGATATTCTGTCAGATGCTTTGTATTGCGCTTTCATCGTCGCTGAATATTTATCAAACCCAGCGTTCAACAGGATATCATCCTGTTTCAGGTATCCGCCGGAAATCAAATAAGTCAGTTTATCCGTTCCACCGGAAATTGTCAACGCATAATCATGGAAAGGAGCTGTTCTATAGATCACATCCTGCCAGTTGGTGCTTGTTCCGTCCCAGTTGGTAACCCAGGAAGGTATGGGGGTACCATTGTTTTGGGCTTTTTCTTTGTACCACTGTACGTACTGTGCACCATCCAGGACATCATAGAAATCATGCTTATTAGCTTTAGCAAAACCAGTCTTCATATTCACGGAAACCTTTGCCTGACCGGCTTTCCCGGATTTTGTTGTGATAATGATAACTCCGTTGGCGCCTCTTGAGCCGTAGATGGCGGTTGAAGAAGCGTCTTTCAGGATATCAACCGATGCGATATTGGAAGGGTTGATGGCTGCAGCATTCACAGCATCCGTCGGAAATCCATCTACTACAAAAAGCGGTTGCCTGTCGCCTGAAATAGTACCAATTCCACGGATCGTTATTTCAGCAGTATTTCCGGGCCTTGCGCTGCGTGGAGCAACATCAATTCCTGCTGCTATACCTGCAAGGGCATCTTCATAAGAGCTTACAGGGCGGTTTTCAATTTGTGCAGAAGAAACGGAAGCAATAGATCCTGTAAGGTCTTTTCTTTTCTGGGTTCCGTATCCTATTACAACAACTTCGTTCAGGTTCCTGACGTCTGTTACGAGTTGTACATCGATTCTTGACTTGTCGCCAATAATTATTTCCTGTGGGAGATACCCCGAAGAACTAAAAGTCAGTACTGGGTTTTGCTGATTGTCAGGGACCCTGATGGTGAAGTCCCCTGAATTATCAGTGATCGTGTTGACGTTAGTACCTTTTAAGGAAACTGTTCCCCCGGCCAGCGCTGCCCCGTCCTGGCTTCTTATCTGCCCCGTTATCTTCCTGTCAGCTGCGGTGCGCGCCCCCGCAGAGACAGATAAGCTTATTGAAGCGATAAGCAGAATGAAAGAAATTTTTTTTACTATCGATTTTGAAGAATACCGGAAGGATATATCAATAGCAGTAGCAAGCAACCATTTCATAAATCGTTGATTTAATAATTAGTTTTGATATTATTGTTGATTACGGTTTCCTATACAGGCAGGATGCATCTAGGGTAACCTGATGGCCGGCAGGCGGGGAATGAATATTGCAGTGTATCATCAGACTTTTATTAAAAGAGTGTAATAATCTATATTCTTATCACCATCACACGATCTCCACTAAAGCCTAAAAACCAAGTCACCACATTTCCTTTGCGCTAAATCTTGAAAAAAATGCTTGCTTAAGCGTTTAAGCAATGAAATTATGCTTAAACCTTTAAACAACCAAAAAATTATTTTTTTCGGTTAGATGCAGGCGATAAAAAATCTTGCAAAATGATTGATCGTTCGGAGGTTCTATGATATTCAAATAAGGAAATTAATAGTTGATCGTCCTCACGAGTTCTCTTTCTTACATAAAGGGAAGATGGTTGCATTTGCTTTGGCAGGCATTGCAACACTATTGCATTTAACGAAATTAACTTACATTCGTCTTAATGAACTCTTACGCAATCAGGTAGCTCAAAACACAGACACATGAAAAAACTATCATTATTCATTATTGTCCTGGTCTCTTTCTTCACCACTTCTTACAGTCAGCAAGGACGTTCCGCTGCCGGCTCTTACATAAAGGAACACTTCGACAAAAAAGAAGTATATATCACCATGCGTGATGGGGTGAAGCTTTTTACATCGATCTACACACCTAAGGACGCTTCCTCCACCAGGACTTACCCGGTGCTCATGCAAAGAACCTGTTACAGTGTTGCACCCTATGGTGAAGACAGATACCCGTCACGCCTCGGGCCCTCGGAGACGCTCATGGAAGACGGTTATATCTTCGTGTACCAGGATGTACGGGGTCGCTGGAAAAGCGAAGGAACATTCACAAACATGACACCGCAACTTGACGAACACAAGACTTCCACAGATGTAGATGAATCGACAGATACGTACGACACGATCGATTGGCTGATCAAAAATGCGGCTTTTAACAATGGCAGGGTCGGGCAATACGGTACATCCTATCCTGGTTTCTATACTGCGGCCGGTATACTTTCCGGCCACCCGGCATTGAAAGCATCATCACCACAAGCGCCTATATCTGATTTCTTTTTTGACGACTTTCACCATAACGGAGCGTTTCTTGAGAGCTATATCTTCACCTTTCCCGTTTTTGGCGTTCAAAAGAAAGACACGACCAGCAAGTCGTGGTACAGTGATCCGGCCATCAACATTAAACGCCAGGGTCCGGACGGCTACCAGTTTTTGCTGGACCAGGGACCTCTTGTAAATTTCAATCAATGGTATAAAGACAATTTCTTTTTTCAGCAGTTGCTGGATCATCCGAACTATGACAGCTTCTGGCAAAAAAGGTCCCTGCCAAAACATTACAAAAAAGTTTCACCCGCAGTTATGATCGTTGGCGGCTGGTTTGATGCAGAAGATCTGGCGGGCCCATTGACCATTCACAAGGCGATAAAAAAATCAGACCCCGGCGCGTACAACACCATCGTCATGGGGCCTTTCCGCCATGGTGGCTGGGGACGCGAACAGGGGCACACGATGCATTCCAACATTTATTTTGGAGACAGCATCGCTACATTCTATCAGAAAAATATCGAGGCGAAATTTTTCAACCACTTCCTGAAAGGTTCAGGCGATAAGAATTCCGGTTTGCCGGTAGCTTATATGTTCAACACCGGTAAAAAACAATGGGAACAATTTGACAAGTGGCCTGCAGGCAATGCAACACAGCAGCGGCTTTATCTTGCAGCCAATGGCAAGCTTGAATTTACAGCACCTCAACGCCCTGCTTCTGTTTCATTCGTAAGCGACCCGGCAAAGCCTGTCCCTTATACGGAAGACCTGACCACTACCCAGGGTTTTACACCGGCCAACTACATGAGCGAGGACCAACGCTTTGCCGGCAGGAGAACAGACGTACTGGTATTCCAAACGGATGTATTAACGGAAGATATCACACTCGGTGGCGAGATCATGAGCCATCTGAAAATTGCCACAACCGGCAGTGACGCAGATTGGTTTGTCAAACTGATCGACGTTTATCCGATGGATGAGCCCAATCATCCATACATGCCTAACAAGAACATCGTACTGGGCAACTATTGGCAAATGGTGCGGTCAGAGATCATGCCCAGCCGCTTCCGCAACTCTTTCGAAAAGCCGGAAGCGCTACAGCCAAACAAAAAGACCGAAGTAAATTTCCGCCTGCAGGATGTATTGCACACGTTCAAAAAAGGCCATCGCATTATGATACAGGTACAGAGCACCGCTTTCCCGCTATTTGCCATCAATCCCCAAAAGTTTGTGGCGAACCCTTATAAAGCGGCTGCAAGCGATTTTATTAAAGCTACTCATACAGTGTTTAATGATAGTTATATCACTGTAGATGTATTGAAGTAAGCAGGCTTTCGGTGTTAGATTATCTTTTTATTCAGAGGCCGTGTCGAATCGACACGGCCTCTATGCATCAATTATCTGATAGATCAAAAGGTCATCCCTTTAAAAACTCAGCCCGCCTTCGCTAAAGCTACGGCGGGCGCAGTGGAGCTGAGGGGAATCGAACCCCTGTCCAAACATATTCCTCAAAAGCTTTCTACATGCTTATTTCCTTATTACTTGTCGGCATTGCACAGGAAAAGAACAAACCAATACAACACTTAGCTGGATAGTCTTAAGCAACGGTCACAGCCTTCCGTTACAGCAACCTGTTTTGTTTTTAAGTCGGCGGCGGGGCGTGGTAACAGATCAACCGGCCCGGCGGCCCGAATGACTAACTAATCACTGATTAGGCAGCCATGGCATACTGAGTATTGCCATTTATAGTTTGAATATTCAGATTTACGTGCTAATTATCCAACGCACGGCATGCTTACACTTTCAAAGATCTATGCTGTCAAAACCGGTACAGCCCCTTTTTAAGTCAGGAGTCGTTAGTCGGTAGTCTGGAGTCAAACTCCAAACACAGATAAATAACTACTGGCCCAATTGATATATAAAAACTACACTTAACTCGATTCCTGTAAAACTTTCTGACTCCAGCCTGATTACTCCCGACTCCTGACTAACGGCTCCTGACTCAAACTACCTTCCCCAGCCAAACCAATCATTCCCATTCGCATACAACATCAATGCCAGCAACAAGACCATGCCAACCACTTGCGCATACTCCAGGAACTTCTCATTTGGCTTACGGCCGCTCACCATTTCATAGAGCGTGAACATTACATGACCGCCATCCAACGCCGGAATAGGTAAAAGGTTCATAAATGCCAGGATGATGGACAGAAAAGCAGTGATGTTCCAGAATGCCTCCCAACTCCAGGTGGTCGGGAATACGGAACCAATTGCTTTAAATCCGCCTACAGCTTTATATGCTTCTGTTTTCGGGTTCAGAATCAATTTAAACTGATCTATGTAATACCCAAGTTTTTCAAATGTCAATGACACCCCCGCAGGAAAAGCTGCAAAAAAGCCGTATTTGCGTGTTTCTGTCTTATACGCTCCCAATTCCTGGTATTGTTCAGTTTTCAAGTATGGAATTCCTATTTTTCCGTCACCATTTACTTTCGAAATCAGCTCGATGGTCTGTCCTTTTCTTTCCACTGTTAACTTCACAGTGCTATTTTTATGACGGTTGGCAACGGTTGCTATTTCATCATAGAACTGAACTGGTATAGAATCCACAGCTATAATCTTATCCATTTCCTGCAAACCGGCCTTTTTACCATATAAGGTATCCATATCCTTATCATATTTCCCTACATAAGCAGGTATACGACGTTCAAGCAAAAAACCTTTTTTACGCTTGCTTTCAACCAACATTCCAATCAGGCGCTCTGGCAGTTCTATATGGATCTTATTTCCATCTCGTACTAGATCTATTTTTCTACCAAGTATCACCTGCGCACCCAGGTTTTCAAAATATTCTACTGGTTCGCCGTTTACGGCAAGTATATGGTCGCCATTCCGCAAGCCTATCTTGGTCATCAAACTGTCTTGTGTCCATATGCCATCCCTTACCGTATTCATCGGGGTTTTATCTTCCCCCCAGATCATCAACACAAATGCATACACCACAAACGCTACCAACACGTTCATAATAATCCCTCCCAGCATAATGATCAAACGCTGCCAGGCCGGCTTGCTGCGGAATTCCCAGGATTTAGCCGGTTGTTTCATCGCTTCCTTATCCATGCTCTCATCGATCATACCGGAAATTTTTACATAGCCGCCCAAAGGAAGCCAGCCGATCCCGTATACCGTTTCTCCTACTTTACGCTTTACCAGCGCAAACCAGGGATCAAAAAACAGGAAGAATTTTTCCACCCTGCAGCCAAACCAGCGGGCGGTGATATAATGCCCGAACTCATGCAATACGATCAGGATAGATAAAGCCAGCAGCAACTGCCCTACCTGCACACTCACGGCTGCCCAGTTAATCGCTAATAAAATCATATATTTCTGCTACGTTGAATTATTTATAAATGACCGCAAATATCCGTTAAATATCAAATATTTTGGAACCGCCGGTGGATTATTTAACAAAGCTCTCTCCTATAGCTTGATGATGTCGGCTGCATAGGTCCTCGCTTCGCCATCGCTCTCAAAATACTCTTCCAGTGTGGGATTTTTAACAAAAGGGATTTTTTGCATGGTCCGCTCAATTACATCGGTCATATCCAGGAAATTGACACGGTTGCGGAGAAAGGCATACACTGCCACTTCATTGGCCGCGTTCATAACGGCGGGTAGATTGCCTCCTTTGTCAAGCGCTTCAATAGCCAGCGCCAGGTTACGGAAAGTGCGCAGGTCCGGCTCTTCAAAAGTCAGGTTATTGAACTTTTTGAAATCCAGGCGCGGGAAATTATTGGGTATGCGCTGAGGGAAAGCCATGGCATACTGGATCGGCAGTTTCATATCAGGCAATCCCATCTGTGCCTTAATACTTCCATCTTCAAATTGCACCATGCTGTGGATAATGCTTTGGGGATGCACCACCACCTGTATCTGGTCAGGCTGCAGGTTGAACAGCCATTTTGCTTCGATCATCTCCAGCCCTTTGTTCATCAACGTTGCCGAATCGATCGTGATCTTGGCGCCCATGCTCCAGTTGGGATGCTGCAAAGCATGTTCACGCTTTACATTCACGAGATAGTTTGGTTTCTTTCCCAAAAAAGGACCTCCCGAAGCAGTGAGCACTATCTTCTCTATTTTATTTCTTGCTTCGCCCACCAGGCATTGGAAAATGGCTGAATGTTCTGAATCAACCGGGATCACCGGTACGCGATACTCCACTGCTTTACGCATGACGATATCGCCGGCCACTACCAGTGTTTCTTTATTGGCCAGGGCAACAGCTTTGCCATTTTCAATGGCTTTGAGCGTGGGCTTCAACCCGGCATAGCCTACAATGGCTGCCAGCATCAGATCATATACATCCATGGAAGCCACTTCTTCCAGGGCTTTTTCGCCGGCAAAGACTTTTATATCTGTTGAGGAAAGGGCCTGCTTGACGGTTGAATATTTTTTTTCATCGCCGATCACCACAATATTGGGATTATACTTCAGCGATTGTTCGATCAACAATTCTTCATTGCCATGTGCTGTCAGCACTTCTGCTGAAAATTTATCAGGATTTGCAGCTATCACGTCCAGTGCTTGCGTACCTACAGAACCGGTGGATCCGAAAATGGCAATGCGTCGTAATTGTTGATCAGGCATGTTTGGCAGTTTCTATTAGGTTTGAAGACCATCCAAATTCAAAAATCAAAAATAAAAATTAAAAAAGCGTTGCAAGCAATCTTTTGCATTTTGACTTTTGATTTTTGAATTTTGACTTACTGGATCGTCCATTTCTTTAATTCCTCGGCGATCTTCCTGTCGTTGCTCAGCCTGGGCACTTTATTTTGCCCACCAAGTTTCCCTATGGATTTCATATAATCAATAAATCCATTTTTTCGGACAGGCGTGATCTTCAGCGGCTCCAGGATATTACCTGTGATCAGATCATCGTAATATACGTTTTTACGGCGAAGGTTTTCGTCCACCTTTTGCGCAAAGGCCTTCATATTGCCCGGCTCATTTTCAAATTCAACAAACCATTCATGGTATGATTTACCTGCATCACCGCTCACATAGGGTGCTACAGTAAATTCAGTGATATGTACTTTCTCTTCTGCTGCTGCTTTTTGCATGCTGTATTCCACTTCTTCACCGATCACGTGCTCACCAAAGGCAGAAATAAAATGCTTGATTCTGCCGGTAACTACCAGCCGATAGGGATCGGTGGATACAAACCGTACCGTATCGCCAATATTATATCCCCACAGTCCTGCATTGCTGTTAATGATCAAGGCATAGTTCTCTCCTACTTTCACATCACGGAGGGAAAGGCGTGTTGGGTTTTCATTGAATATTTCTGCTGCCGGCACAAATTCAAAAAATATTCCATCATTTGTATTCAGCAATAAACCTTCAGCTTCCCGGGTGTCCTGGAAAGCAAAGAATCCTTCACTGGCGGGATACAATTCCACACAATCCACTGTTCTTCCGATGCTTTCAAACAAACGTGCTTTATAAGGCTCAAAGTTCACACCGCCCTGCATCATCACACTGAAATGGGGAAACAATTCACCGATCTTCTTTCCGCTCCGGCGCATCAGTTCATCAAAATACATCTGGATCCATGGTGGGATACCACTGATCAGCGTCATATCCTGGTTGATCGTTTCATCCACGATCTTGTTCAGCTTGGTTTCCCAGTCTTCGATACAATTGGTTTCATAAGAAGGCAACTGGTTCGACCGGAGATAGGGAGGGATCTGGTGATTGGCAATGCCACTGAGACGGCCGGTAGGAATGCCGCCTACTCTTTCCAGCACAGGGGAACCGGACAAAAAGATCAGTTTTCCGCTAAAGAAACGGGTATTGCCTGTTTCGGCTGCATAACAAAGGGCAGCATTACGGGCTGTATTGAAATGGTTGCTGACGGAATCCTTGGTAATAGGAATATACTTGGTTCCGCTGGTGGTACCGGAGGTTTTTGCGAAATAGAGGGGCTTTCCTTTCCAGAGAATATTATGCTTGCCTTCCTTGATCTGGTCTATATATGGCCTGATCTGCTCGTAGTCGCGGACAGGAACAGCCTGCTTGTATTCTTCATAGGCCGTTACTTTATCGAGGCCGGCATCCTTGCCAAACTGGGTGTTGCGGCCGGTTTTCAACAGCATTTTCAGAATAGCTTCCTGGTCTTCTACAGCGGTCGTCGCTCCCTTCTGGACATGCTTATATATATAGGAAGCAAAGGGTTTAGCTAGTAAGGATTTGATTTTCAAGACACAAAGATTTATAATAAGGCAATTGCCCTGTTTTCAATGGCATCCGGACCAGGCCCAACTTAAAGATTAAACGCTTAAAAACCGGGGAATACCGACGTTTTAAACTGTTAAACTTTAACCTACAAAATTGAAAAAACCTTCAAAATAAGTTCTCTCACTGCCGGAAAGGAAAACCGCCTGAGGCCGGGATTTTAGTAGCCGGCATCGGGCGTTTTAAACAACAAAGATAAAGGAAGCAGGTTTACCTTTGCTACCTGAAATCCAGTGGTTCTGCCCTGGAATGACTGGTTTTGGGGCTTTAAACCCGAAATGCGCCAGCCTCTCCGGGATTTGCTGGCCAAAAGGCCTAAAATCGGGGGTAAAACTTTGATATTCCGTTTGCCGGTTCATTTTTTCCCCTTACCTTTGCGTCCCTAATTATAGATTTATGATAGCAGTAGTAAAAGTAGCCGGCCAGCAATTCAAGGTTGAAAAAGACCAGACTTTGTTCGTTCCCCATGTTGCGGGCAATGCCGGTGATAAATTAAACCTGGAAGTGCTATTGGTAGATGCCAATGGAAAACTGTCTATAGGTTCATCTGTTAATGCGAAAGTGCAGGCAGAGATCGTTGACCAGGTAAAAGGTGATACCGTGATCGCCTACAAGCAAAAAAGAAGGAAAGGTTTTCACAAAAAGAAAGGTCACCGTACTGCTTATACAAAAATCAAAGTAACAAGCATCGCTTAATTAATTCCTAATAAGAGATTCCGAATTCCGGTTTATACTTATGATGGAATTGGGAATAGCATTTAAAACTTTAAGTTATGGCACATAAGAAAGGTGAAGGTAGTGTAAAGAACGGCCGCGATTCACAAAGCAAACGCTTAGGTGTAAAGATATTCGGTGGTCAGCCTGCTGTATCCGGAAACATCATCGTTCGTCAGCGTGGTACAGAGTACCATCCTGGTAAAAATGTTGGTGTTGGTAAAGATTTTACCTTGTTCGCATTGAACGATGGTGTAGTTGAATTCCGTAAAGGAAGAAACAACAGAACCTACGTTTCTGTAAACATAGCAGAAGCCTAAGTTTGTTGTTTGCCATTTTTTGTGGAAAAAAAATTTGGGTAGTATAAAATAATTATTATTTTTACTATTGATAACCCATTTTACTAAACATTAAATTCTAAAAAAATGGCAACAAAGAAAAAAGCTGCTAAGAAAGCCGCTCCAAAAAAAGCCGCTAAAAAAGCTGCTCCTAAGAAAGCTGCTAAAAAAGCTGCTCCTAAAAAAGCTGCTAAAAAAGCTGCTCCTAAGAAAGCTGCTAAGAAATAATTCTTGCAGTATTCAAATAGCTAAAGTCCCGGTTCTGCCGGGACTTTTTTTATTGTTTCAGGCAAAGGCGCAAAGGTTCACCAAGAAAAATCCACTTCTCCCTCTATCTCATAAGAAAACAATTCAACAATGTATCACTAGAACAATTAGCTTTTTCTCTAATCCGTTCGCTAAAGCGAATGGCAATGAAAAGCTGTTTCAATTTTGATAGCATCCATTTCCCTTTCATTGAAAATTGATCAATGAGCATTGCTCATTGAAAATTTTATTCTTCCTTCATTTGAAATACCTTGTTCCTTGTTCGATATTCTTACCTTGCTTCTTCAATCATAACCATTATGACGAACGAAGCGATAGCAGATAACTTTTCGCTGCTGGCTAAACTGATGGATATCCACGGTGAAAATAGTTTTAAAACAAAATCTTATTCAAG
>OFTY01000648.1_pt1 | contig 21687 bp, 18 predicted proteins | sample 1775061 | NCBI WGS metagenome assembly OFTY01 (sample SAMN08195773, study PRJEB24354) | sludge metagenome | isolation source: sludge from phenol fed wastewater aerobic bioreactor B | place: India: Nagpur | collected 2016-09-16 | reverse complement strand
CCCTCTCGGCAGCAGGTAAAGACCGGTCAGCGGGTTGAAGTAAAACCCTACGCCCGGGCGGTTGCGGGCATTCTGCACCAGTACGGTGATATTTGCATCCGCGGTTAGTTTATCGTTCAGCAGTTTCAGCGTCTGGCGGAAGTTGAGGGTATGCCGGTTGAATTTGCTGGTGGGCATGATGCCTTTGCTGCTGGTATTGGAATAGGAGAAATAAGACTGCGCGATTTCGTTGCCACCGCTCAGCGCTATGCTGTTCGTATAGGTGGCACCGGTATTGAAGAAGTCTTTCACATGATCTTTCGCACTGCCTTTAGGACCCCAGCTTTGGTTGTCACCGGGACCGGTACCGGGATTGTTGGGATCCGGCGGCGGTGTTTGCAGATAGCGATACTGTAATTTCGGTTTCAGCATAGCGGATTCGAAGGTCATGTCAGACGAAAAATCGATGCGCGTTCTGCCGGCACGGCCTCTCTTGGTAGTGATCACGATCACGCCGTTGGCGGCCTGGCTTCCGTACAAAGCCGCGGCGGATGCACCTTTCAGGATATTGATCGTTTCGATATCGTCCGGGTTGATATTGGATATCCCGTCACCACCATCCCTTCCTGCGCCGCTCTGGATGTCTGAAGACTGGCCGAAGGAGTTCACCGGTTGAGAAGGAGAAAAGTTCGCCATCGGCACACCATCTATCACATACAGCGGCTGGTTCTCACGGGTGGATTTGTTACCCCGCATGATCACGCGGGCAGTACCGCCCAGGCCGGATGCGCTTCTGCTGATGGTCACGCCTGCGGCTTTACCGGCGAGACTGTTGATCACGTTCGCATCTTTCACGCGGCTGAGATCGCTGCTGTTCAATTGTTGTGTGGAGTAGGTCAGCTCTTTGGACTTCTTTTCGATACCCAGTGCTGTTACCACAAATTCGCTAAGGGATTGTGCGTTCTCCTGCAAGGTAACGTCGTATACATTACCGCTGCCCACGGCCACCTCCTGGGTGGTAAACCCCAAAAAACGGAAGACGAGGATATCGCCGGTGTTGGCATTGAGCACATAGGTTCCGTTTGGGCCCGTTTGTGCACCGCGATTCGTATTCTTGATAACTACGGTTACGCCGGGCAGCGGCGTTCCTTTACTGTCCTTCACGGTACCGCGAATCTCTTTGTCCGCCAGTGTGGCGCCGTTCATCAGGGTAACCGATGTTAAAGATCCGTTATGCTGCTCCTTGTTTACTATGATCTTATCATTTTTTCTTGTAAATTTCAGTCCGGTTTGTTCTGTCAGCTGTTGAAGCACCTCATCCACAGGCAGCTTCACGCAGTTCAGATTGATCTTCTTCTTGAGATTCAGATCGGATTTGTCGTAATGGAAACTAAGGCCCGTTTTAGACGAAATCTCAGTAAACACGTCCTCCATGTTCTTGTTCTTTACCTGGATCGTGATACTGATGTTCCTGGTGTCCTGCGACTCGGCGTGAGCACTGGCGGTGTAAGGAGCCGCCAGTGTGAAGGCCAATGCAAGCCAGGCCAGGGAAAGAAGGCGTAGGCTTTTTTTCATACATCTAGTTTTTGCTTTTAAGGAAAATTGTGTCGTTCTTGATCGTGTAGCTGATGTTTTTGGTCAGACAAATGGTTTCTATGATATCCTGCAGGTTTTCATCTTTAAAGAAGCCGGTATACTTCCACGTTGTTTTCTCGCTTTCGTTGATCACTGTTACATCGTACCTGTTCTCGATCTCTCCCATCACTTCATCGTAAGAAGCGTCTTTGAATACGAGGAAGCCGTGTTTCCATCCCACGATGTCGTCCGCTTTGCCGAAGGTGGTTTTGGCCATGCTCAGGGACTGCCGGTCGTAGCTCAGCTGTTCGCTCGGCAACAGGATCACCGGTGTGCTGCGTTGCTTATCCAGGTGATCCACTTTCACTTTACCCGTGAGCAGCGCTACGGTAATGCGGTTCTCACGTGCATAGGCCCTGATGTTGAAAGAAGTGCCGAGCGCTGTGGTGGCGATATCCCCGCTATGCACCACAAAGGCGCGGGCGGGATCGCTGGCCACTTTGAAGAAAGCTTCCCCTTCTTCCAGGTAGATACTGCGGGTGTTCCCTGAAAATTTCTCCGGATAGCGCAGGCGGGAAGATGCGTTCACAATGATGGTAGATCCGTCCGCCAGCACTACTTTCTCCGTGGATCCTTTGGTAGTGGATATTTCCACATAACCGTTCCGGACCACCTTGTTCGTTTTCACTTCCGGGGATTTTGCGGCCAGCCGGGCCGGGCCGGCAACAGGAGCAGTTGGCACGGGTTTGTAAAATAAGGCAAAGGCTATGATGCCCGCGAGCATGGCAGCAATACCCGTATACAGCCAGGTGCGGCGGATGTTCCGGCGGGCGATGGGAGGTTCTGCCTCAGGGGTGCCGATCTGTTCATGAATGCGCAATCTCACTTCTTCCAGCTGTTCCTTGAGAAAATCATCTTCGATCATCGCGGAACGATGCTGGTTAATACTGGCAAACCACTGTTCAATAATCCGGCTTTCCTCCGGGGTGCACCTGCCCTGCGTATAACGCTCCAGTACTTTTTTGATCTGTTCAATATCCACTACCGTAATTTTTGGTGATATAGAAGGGAGTCGTGCCGGGATCAAAAAAGTACCATCCGGTTATAAAAAAATATAACTGGTTTTGGAACAGCCTGATAATGAACCTGTAATTAAAATAAGCCGGGAACTATAAAATAGAAAGGATGACGGCAACCAGCAGCAGGTCTGTTTGGGTGTAATGGGTACGTAATATCTTCAGGGCTTTGGTGATCTGGTTCTTCACCGTTTGCTGGGAGAGGTCCAGCTTCAGGGCGATCTGCTCTATGCTGAGGTTCTCGAATCGACTGAGCATGAAGATCTCCTTCATGCGGGCGGGCAACAGGTTGATAGCTTCAAATACTTCGTGGGCCTTGGTTTTGTAGTCGTATGTTTCTGAGACATTATGCGGTTGCGCATCGAAGTGCTCGATCAGTTGCTGGAGGTATTTGCGATAGGTGGCGTCTTTCCGGTAGAGATCGATGATTTTGTAGCGGACGGACTGGTAGAGGTAGGACCGGAGAGAGCGTTGTATGTCGAGGGTATTACGTTTCTCCCAAAGCGTGGCGAACAGGTCCTGCAACACATCCTTGCTGGTTTCCCCGCGATCTGTTTTACTGAGGATATACAGGTATAAAGGACGACTGTAGCGTTCATAAATGGTATTGAACGCCGTGATGTCGTCATTCTTCAAACGGGATAACAATTGCTCGTCGGAATAGCTATTGTACATAAAAGATCCGGGTTGATAAAAGGCTGTTGCGCCTGGTTGTGCTAACGCTGTAATATCTCTTCTAACGTGTCTTGTTTCTGCTAAAACTGGAAATGAAAATAGTCATTCTCATTAAAATTAAAACTTTTTCAACAAGCAATTTTAAAATATTTCTTCATGTAAGAAGTACACAAAGTCTTTAAAAATTGATTTCGTTATATGAAAAAGGGTGATTAAATTTGATATCAAATTGATATCATTCTAAAATATTCCGTTTTATGGAAAAGATTATCAGGCCTATGTCGGGCTACCTCGCATTTGTACTAAGCATTTTCTCTTTTGTGGGTGCTGTTTATTGTATTATCCAGGCTGCTGCGCATGATCCTGGCAGCTGGACCATCCTCGGCATTGCGCTCTTCATCATCTTCATTTTTCTTTCCAAGGGGATCATGATCGTGAATCCGAACCATTCACGGGTGCTTACTTTCTTTGGCATGTATGTGGGGAGTGTGAAACAGAATGGTCTTTTATGGGTGAACCCGCTTTACCGGTCACAGAACATTTCCCTTCGCGCCAATAACCTCAACGGGCAAACGCTGAAGGTGAATGACAAGATGGGCAACCCGATCGAGATTGCGGCGGTGATCGTGTGGCAGGTGAGCGATACTTACAAGGCGGCGTTTGAAGTGGAAGGCTATCAGCAATATGTACAGATACAAAGTGAAGCAGCGGTACGGCACCTGGCCACCACTTGTCCGTATGACCGTCTGGAAGACGAAACTGCGGAGGTCACCCTACGCGACGGTGGAGAGAAAGTGAACGAGTTACTGGAGCAGGAGTTGAACGAGCGGTTGCATGCGGCGGGCATCGTCGTAAAAGAAGCGCGTATCAGTCACCTCGCCTATGCACCGGAGATCGCCGGCGCCATGTTGCAACGCCAACAGGCCACCGCCATTGTAGCTGCCCGTTCCAAGATCGTGGAAGGCGCGGTAGGCATGGTGGAGATGGCGCTGGAGCAATTATCCAAAAAACAGATCGTTACGCTGGACGAAGAGCGTAAAGCCGCTATGGTGAGTAACCTGATGGTGGTGCTTTGCGGCGAAAAAGCCGCCACGCCTGTGCTGAATACCGGAACTTTATACCAATAGGAACTGAACATGGCTCCCAGGGAAAAAAAATCATTTGTATTGCGGATAGATGCGGCAGCCTACGAGGCATTAGAACGATGGGCCGCGGACGAATTCCGGAGTGTGAACGGGCAGCTGGAATGGTTGCTGGCAAAGGCGTTGAGAGAAGCCGGGCGGGATAAGAAATTACGGGAGAAACGGGACGATAAGAAATGACATAAAAAAACCGGTGCGGCTCTGATACCGCACCGGTTTTTCTTTTTAAAGCTGCCGGCCTACTGACGTGCCTTCTGCATCGGGTTGCCACCGGTGGAAGTTCCGCGAACGGGCGTCTCCATCCTGAACAACTCAAATTTGGACGGAACGGCCTGGCGAGGCCAGTAGTTGTTGGTTTCATCGATATCCGCCGTTTCCCGGAGGGGATCCAGGTGCAGGGATACTACCTGCTTGTCTTTCGCGAAAACCTTGGTCACTTTATACTCATTATGCCGCCAGATATAGGCGGAGATACGATCTGTTTCTTTTGTACCATCTGCAAAGGTCCATTCCAGGATGATGGGCATCACATTCCCTCCCACATTGGAGAACGACACTTCGTAGAAATTCTTTTTGCTTTCGTACAAACGCTTTTCATCCACCGTCAATGAATCCTGGAAACGTTTGAAAGCATCCGTCTGCTCAGGCGTGATGGCGTAGCGGTCCCATTTGTTGTAGAAATCCTGCAGGCTGGTATCCTGCTCTACCGCAAACTTTACCCCCTGCTGCAGGTTGCGCGTTTTTGCAATATGTGTACCATTCCGTTCTGCAAGGCTTTCAGCCTGTTTGTTGGCAATGGCAGGCTCTTTTGTATCCATCCTGTACCACTTCACGGTATCGATGGAAATATCCACCGGCTCGGTGCCGAAGAACCATCCTCTCCAGAACCAGTCCAGATCCACGGCTGAAGCGTCTTCCATGGTACGGAAGAAATCGGAGGGTGTAGGGTGTTTGAATGCCCAGCGGCGAGCATACTCCTTGAAAGCATAGTCAAACAGTTCCCGGCCCATCACGGTTTCCCGCAGGATATTGAGCGCGGTGGCCGGTTTGGCGTAGGCATTTGGGCCAAACTGCACAATGTTCTCGGAATTGGTCATAATCGGTTCCAGCTGATCTTTCGGGAGCTTCATATAGTCCACAATGCGATGCGCGGGGCCACGCTGGGAAGGATAATTGTTATCCCACTCCTGCTCTGCCATGAACTGACAGAAAGTATTCAACCCCTCGTCCATCCATGTCCATTGCCTTTCATCGGAGTTCACGATCATTGGGAAAAAGTTATGCCCTACTTCGTGAATGATCACGCTGATCGCTCCGTACTTCGTGGCTTCGGAATAGGTGCCGTCTTTTTCAGCACGGCCATAGTTGAAGCAGATCATCGGATATTCCATCCCATTGGCTGCTTCCACGGAAATGGCCACCGGGTAAGGATAAGGAATAGTATGTTTTGAATAGACCTTCACTGTATGCGCCACGGCTTTGGTAGAATAACGGCGATAGATAGGATATGCTTCCTGGCCGTAATAACTCATCGCCATGGTTTTCTTTCCTTCCACATTCACAGCCATCGCATCCCATACGAGGCGGCGGGAAGACACCCAGGCGAAATCCCGTACATTTTCTGCTTCGTACACCCAGGTCTTTTTAGCACCGGATTTGTTTTTCATTGCTTCCTTTGCTTCCTGCAGGGTAACGATCTCCATCGGCTGCGCGGAGGTCTGCGCCTGCTGCCAGCGCTGGAATTGTGCAGGCGTCAGCATTTCTTTATAGTTGCGGCATTCGCCGGTAGCACCCACTACGTGATCCGCGGGCACGGTCATTTTTACTTTGAAGTTCCCGAAGGTGAGGGCAAATTCACCGCGACCAGTAAACTGTTTGTTCTGCCAGCCCTGGAAATCAGAATAAACTGCCAGGCGCGGATACCATTGGGTGATGGTATAGAGGTAGTTGTCGTCTTCCTTAAAATATTCATACCCGCCGCGGCCACCCAGCGTTTGGCGGCTGGGGATGTTATACCACCAGTCCACATTCAAACGGATCTTCTCACCCGGCATCATCGTCTTTGGCAGATCGATGCGCATCATGGTCTGGTTGATAGTATACGACAGCGCTTTCCCCGATGCGTCCGTCACTTTCACGATGTTTACCCCATGCCCGGGCTCGATGCCGAGAATACCGTTGATGCTGCGGCTCGTCATCCTGTCCGTCATCCTGCTTCCGTTAAAGCTGTTGTTGTCGCTTTTCGGATCGTGCTCATTCTCATCCAGCTGTAACCAGATGTAGGTCAGCGGATCGGGAGAATTGTTGTAATACGTGATCGTTTCGGAGCCGGTCAGCTTTTGCCTGGCCTCATCAATCTCGGCGGCAATCTCGTAATCCGCCCGTTGCTGCCAGTATTTTGGTCCGGGTACCCCCGATGCAGAGCGGTACATGTTCGGATCCGCGAGGAGATAGGAAAGCTGCTCAAAACGGTTGCCGTGGTTGGAGCCAGGATTGTTCTGTGCTTTTAATAGCATAGGTGCTGCCAGGAGCAGGCAACACAGCAATTTTTGCCTCATAAGCGATTCAGATTTGATATAATCAGGGGTGGATCAGTATCCACATCCTTTCAAGACACATAATAAACGCAACGCCAAATATAGCGGCTGAAACGAACATAATCCAGTCCGGCCGCGGTATTTTCTTCCACCAGGCGATCCCCAGGCTGAGCAGTAGATATACTGACACAATCAGCAGTTGCCCGAATTCCAGCCCGAGATTGAACGCCAGCAAAGGTTCCACAATGTTGGCCTGGGAACCGAGCATGCTTTTCAGGTAGTTGGAAAAGCCCAGTCCATGGATCAGTCCGAAGAAAAGAGCGAAAAAATAATTCAGTTGCAGGTTAGCGGCGGGCTGACTTCTGCGTCCTACATTGCTCAATGCCGTGATCACGATGGTGACCGGGATGAGGAATTCGATCCAGGCGGAAGGGATGCGGATCACCTGCAACACGCTCAGGGCCAGTGTGATGGAATGCCCGATGGTGAAGGCTGTTACCAGCACCAGCAGTTTTCTCCAGTCTTTCCACTGGTACATCACACACAGCGCCAGGATGAACAGGATATGATCATACCCTTTGATATCGGCGATATGCTGCCATCCTTCCTGGAAATATAAACCGAACTCCTGCATGGCATGGATTTTTGTAAATTCGCCAATTATAAACAAGACAAGTTAAAAAATAAAATTTTTGAGGGCCAATGGGTGTATTATTATGCAAATGGTTGCTGCCGTTGTGGGTGAGTGTGGTGCATCCCTTTTACCTGAGTGTGACGGAGATCCGGCATAACGCCTCCCGGAAAACGCTGGAAGTGAGCTGCCGTATTTTTACAGACGATCTGGAGAAGTCGCTTAACAGGCAATATCATGTATCACTGGATATCATGAAACCTAAAGACCGGAAACTGGTGGACAGTCTGCTGGCGAAGTACATCGGTCAGCATCTGCATATCAGAACAGACGGGAAAGCGGCACCGTTGCATTATCTCGGTTACCGCATCGAGGAAGATGCGGCCTGGTGTTTCCTCGAATCAGCAGGGATCCCTGTGGTAAAGCAGCTGGATATCGACAATGATATCTTGTACGCCGAGCATGAATCGCAGAGCCATATGATCCATGTGATCGTTAACGACAGGCGGCAGAGCACGAAGATCGACAATCCTAAAGCCAGCGCCAGCTTCCACTTCTAGCGATTATCCACAAATTTGACAGGTTTACGGCTACCTTCGGGGAACTGCATCTTCAGGATGTCCTGCATACTGCCGTACCTCACCTGCGGTATCACGCGGAGTGCAGCCTGCAGGTAAGATTTGATCCGGCGGTCCACATCCTCGGATTCTTCCACAGGGTGTAGATGCAGCAATATTTCATCCGTGCCGATCTCGTTGGAAAAAACTTCCACTACAAATTCCTTCACATCTTCCATTCCGCTTAACAGATCGTATAGTGCGGGCGGATAAAGCGTGGTGCCTTTGTATTTGATCATTTGTCTTCTCCGTCCGATCACGGGGGACAGGCGAATGGTTTGGCGGCCGCAGGCACAGGGTTCTGAAAAGTACTGGCAGATATCGCCCGTCTTATACCGCAGCAGGGGTATGGCTTCCACACCCAATGTGGTGATGGTCACCTCCCCCGGCGTGCCCGGCGGTACCGGCTGGTCCTGCTCATCCAGCAGCTCCACGATCAGCAGCTCCGGGTGATGGTGACCGCCTTTGCCGGCCCTGCATTCCGTGAACGCTGTCTGCATTTCGGTGGATGCGTAAGTGGAGAACAATTGTATATTCCATTTATCTGTGATCTTCTTCCCCAGTATGTTCAATGAAAAATCCACATTCCGGATATTCTCCCCGATGCACACGGCTTTTTTAACAGAAGAGGCATTGATATCGATGCCATGCTCTTCTGCGAAAGCGATGAGTTTCAGGATGAAAGAAGGCACGGCTACGATGGTGGTCGGCTGAATGCGGCGGATGTTCTCCCACTGCAGGGAAGGCACCCCCGGCCCCACGCGCAGCACACCCGCCCCCAGCTTCCTGATCCCGGAATAGTAAGCCATCCCGGCCATAAACTGCCTGTCCAGCGTAAGCATCAGTTGAAAAATATCTTCATCGGTGCCACCGGCGCAGCTGAAGGAAATGTATTCGTTATAAGTGAGGCGTTCGAGATCTTTTTCCGTCAACGGAATGATCACCGGTTTGCCCAAAGTACCGGAGGTAGTGGTGTATTCCGCGATCTTGCTTTTATCCACGCAAAGGAAATCCCAGTTCCGCTGTTGCAGGTCTTCCTTTCCTACGGCAGGGATGCGGCGAAGATCTTCGATCGTACGCAACTGGTCGGTTTGCACATCATGTTTCGCAAACCATTCCTTGTAAAACGGGGAAAACTGCCGCAGGTAGCCCAGCAGATGCTGCAGTTCCTTTTCCTGGAACTGTTTAATAGCTGCGGCGGATTGCAATTCTATATCGGGTATGTACATAAGCTTTGTTTAGAGGATCACCACAGTGGCCATGGCAACGGAACGCACGTGTGAGAGGGAAACGAAGATCTGTGTGATCTCCTGCAGCGCGGGCATTCCTTCCGCATTGCCGATGAGATGTATCTCCGGTTTGCCGGCTTCGTTATTCCTGATCTCGATCTCGTTAAAATGAATGCCGCTTCCGCCCCATCCGGTGCCCAGCGCTTTCAGGAAAGCTTCCTTGGCGGCAAAGCGGGCAGCATAGCTCTCGTATTTGTTCGCCTGTTTTTCACAATAGACGATCTCCGCGGGTGTGAACACCAGCTCGCGGAAACCCTGCCCCTTATCTATTTTGGTGGCAATGCGGTCCACTTCGATAATATCTGTTCCGATGCCTTTCATTTATGGCTTCAATTGCTCCGCTATCTTCCTGATCTGTTTCTCCACATGTTCCTTCTCTCCTTTCGTGGCGATCTCTTTCGTTAGTGCCTGCTGGTAATACTTTCTCGCTTCTTCGTAAGAATGATGATCATAAAGATAATCACCTGCCAGCACATACGCATGGTAGTACTGCGGATTGTCCGCCACCATGCGTTGTACGTCTACGGGTCGTTTATCCATCACGGCGGCTTTCAGCGTACGGAAATCCCTGAACCGCCGGTAATTTTCGGTCAGCAGGAAGGTATCGGCCGGAATGATGGCGGCGCTGTCGCAGATTTCGTGATCTGTTTTGAGTCCGTTCATCGCGAAAACCTTTTTCAGGTCATAGGCCACGAATTCGCCCAGCTGCCAGGGGGCGGTGGATATCCATACTTTGAGTTGTTGGGGTTGGAAAACGATGGAGTGGTGAGCGATCAGCTGGTTGAGGGCTTTCTCGTTCCCCATGCCGATGTCCGCATCCCTGAGTCCCTTCTGATCCCGGAGAATAGCCACCGTTTTAGCGACGGTATTCTTCCCGTTGCGGTGCAGCAATTCCTGCAAACGTTCGTAACGATAGGGGGAAGCGCTGCCTGCCAGCTGTTCCTGGTTGGGGGCTGAGGCGCCGAGCGATTTGCTCTGGAAATGGTTGGCGCAGGAGATCTCGTCGCTCTTTGGATCATAGAGCGCCAGGGTCTCCGGCGTTTTCTCGATGATGGCCGCACGATTATCGCAGGCAGAGCCGATCAGGAAAGATTCCGATACGAACATCTTTCTCCGTTCCGCGATCTTGTACGCTTCATCGATATTTCTGGCGTATTGCAGTATTTCCCGCGCCACGAGAGACACCGGCGTAGCCGATCCTGAAGGGATGCCGGATTTTGCGGCGTTGATCGTAACGGTCAGCCCCTGATCGTTCATGCCGGACACAACACCTGTAAATCCCCCCCAGATGATCGTCATGAAACGATAGCCCTGATCAGGTTTATAAAAGGCTACGATCTTATCTTCCGCAAATTTATCTCCCACATAAAAATCGAAATTCCGCCCGATGATCAGGCTACTGTCTTCCGAGCGCCCGTTCCAGGTGCCGAAAGAGGTACAACCCACCAGCGCAAGATTTTGCAAAGCATGGCCGATATCGTGGGCGGCGTGGTAATTCATGATCCGCTGATAATTGGAACCGATGAATGTATATTTTTCGGAAGCGGCGAAGGACACCCCGTAGATCTCTTCCTTGTATTCCTCCGGCACATTCTTGTCCATATTCCGGTTAAACCATCCGATGAGGTATTTCAGAAAATGCTGATAGGTACGGGAAGGGATCATCCTGCTAATCTGCTCCGTAAAATGATCTTCCTGCCGCTGTACCAGTTCCTCCGCCAGTTTACCGTAAACGACGCCCCGTTCGAAAGGCTTTCCTTCCACATACATCTCGTACAGCCCGCTCCGGCTTTTGCGGAACCAGTTGTTTCCCAGCGTAAAGGCGGTAGCATTCAGCGGTGTGCGCTGCCATTGCAGGCTGCTTTTATCCGCGATCTCCGGCGGCGACATCCGCGCTACGCTGTACAAATAAATGAAGAGGCCGATCAACAGCAATACGAAGAAACCGATCGTATACAAAAAACCTTTCCATATCCTTCTCCATATTTTCTTTCCGCTCACCATATTATGCTTTCTTGATATCGTGCAATAATTTTTCCATACCCAGTAACTCGCCGCAGGTAACCACCGCACTCATGCTCACACCCAGTATGCCGTGCATGTTCAGGTTCTGCCCGGTAAGGAACAGGTTCGAGAGTTTTGTACGGGCAGAGATGAAAGTGCGCAAAGGGTTGGTACTATCTTTCAATATACCGTACATAGCCCCGTCGTATGTACCGATGTAATCCCGGAAAGAAAGCGGCGTGGCTACGTAATAGCTCTGGATACACTGCCGCAATACCGGGAAGCGCTTCTCTACCACATCCAGCAGGCGCTCTGCCTTGGCTTTTTTGAAGGCTTCATAATCCGCACCACGACTCGCCTCGTTTGACACCGTATTGAATGTATCTTTCCAGGGTTCCACTTCTTTAATGTTCATATACGCCATGATAGACAGTGCATTGGCAAAATGATGATCCTTCGGGTTCGGTGAAATGAACATCGAATAGTTCGCCGGCCAGGTGTCGTCTGTGTATACGTGACCGCCCCAAACATCGTCTATATCGTGATAATAATAATTGTAGTTCATATGCGGGAAATATCCCGGCTTGAGCACGGCATTCAGCATCAATGTGGAATTGGAATTCTCCAGCCCTTTGATACGCGCCCTGTAAGCATGGCGGATGGAATCGCCTTCCAGCATATCGAGCGTATTGGAAGGATGTACATTGGAGATGAACTGCTTCGCTGTAAAACGTTCTCCCTTTGCGGTTTCCACGTATTTCACATCATGACCCTCCGCCACGATATGCTTTACTTCCTTGTGTTTTAACAGGGTGCCGCCATTCTCCATGATCACACGGGCAAGCCACTTCCCTATCTGGGAACCGCCGTTCACGCATTTCCAGGAGCTTTCGATATAGCTGTTCAGCACGAGCGCATGTACATACATCGGGGTTTTGCCTTCCACGCCGGCATACAGCGTATTGTTGGCCGCCAGTACCTGTGTAAGGCGCTTATTGGAAGTGAGACTGTCAATGAACTCGGCTGCATCAATGCCCAGTACGGCTTCCTTTTCATCGTAGCCGCCCATGCGGAGATTGTACAATGGGAACTTTTCGCAGATATACTGCAACATCCGGCAATATTCCCGGAGCGCTTTCTCTTCGCCCGGAAAATCCTGCAGGAGGCCTTGCACAAAAGCTTCGTAACCTTGTGCCATTTTGTATTCCCTTGGATCTCCGTTAAAAGCGATCCGGTCGAAGCAATCCGCGTCCAGCCGTTTAAGATTCAGCTTGTCCATGATGCCGAGGTATTTGAACACCTGATAGAGGTTCTGGCCTTCCGCCAGTCCGCCTACATAATGCACACCCGAATCGAAAATCGTTTTATCCCTGCTGAAAGTCTGCAGGCATCCGCCCAATTGCTTGTTCTTTTCGAGCACGCACACTTTGTAACCATTCTTGCTGAGGATCGCTCCGCAAGACAGGCCGCCAAGACCGCTGCCTATAATGATCACATCGTAATTATGCGTATTGCTCACTGAATGAATGTTTGATGATGAAAATGACATTTGAGGTATACTTCGTGTTATCGATCTGCTCCATCCTCGCACCATTGCGTTCAACAATTGTGCGGATAGCGGCGGAAGAAAAGTATGACAATGGTTTATTATCCGTTTTATTAAAGCCGAGCAGTTTTGTACTGAACAGCTCGGTCAGCCTGGTTCGTTCGTGCCGTTTGCTCATATCCATATCCCCGTCTCGTACAATGATCACGCCACCGGGGTTGAGTTTGCTGATGCATTGCTGCAACAGCTGTTCCCGGGCTTCCGGCTGCAGGTAATGCAGCACGTCCAGCATAACGAAGGCATCCTGATGCTGCAACGTGTACTTTGAAATATCCGCCGCTTCAAAGCGGAGGTTTTCCCCGCGGAGATATCCCTCCTGCGCCACTGCGATCTTCTCCTCATCATAATCCACGCCCAGTATCTCCCGTTCCGGAGAAAGGAACTGCAGCATATAGCTCATGAATCCGTAGCCACAGCCGATGTCCATGATCTTCCCCTTCTTCGGCAACAGCTGATCGAAGAGCGCGTAGTTCTTTTCCATGGCCGTTTTCACGCGCATGTACCATTCCAGTACAGGGCCTTTATAGAGGTAATTGTAGATCAATTGTTCCCGGTAATATTTGGGCACCTCTATTTCCTGCCGCAGCTGCTCGTATTCCTGTTTGAAATATCTGCTGACCAGTTTGGTGCGCGCGCTGTAGTTATCTCCCCACCGTTTGTCTTCCGGGCGGATGCGGGGAAGGAATTTGAGGGTGAGGGTGCCGTCCTTCAACAGAAAATCTCCTTTAGACATCGTATAGGCGGTACCGTGAATCACCACCGGCAAAATATCGAGCCCCATTTCTTCTGCGAGGTAGAAAGCGCCTTTATGAAAGCGCCTGATGCTCGCGTCCGGAGAACGGGTTCCTTCCGGGTACACCACAATGGAATATCCTTGTTCCACACGGCTGCGGAGCTTTTCGATACTACCTTCCGCGCCGTCCTTCACCGGGTAATAATCCGCCATCCGCACCACATAACCGAACACCGGCGAGCGGTATACCCATTCGTTCGTCAGCAATATCACATTGGGATGCATGGCGGTGGACATGAGGATATCGAGGAACGACTGGTGGTTGCTGATCACGACAGCCGGTTTGGAGAAATCCTCGCCCTCCGGATTCAACGTCTGCTTCTTCACATTCCCCATGATATGGAGGAGGCTCCAGGTGAATTTGGAAAGCAGCCAGTGATAGGCTTTCTTGCCCTTCTCGATATTGAAAGGATTAAGTTTGATGAGGATCACACCGGCAATCGTCAGCAATACCGCGCCCATGGTAAAGTAAGCGAAGGCGAAAGTGGAAAGGGCCCAGCCTGTGAGGGTCCAGGGAGCGCGGCCTTTCTTCACGCGGTTGGTGATAAGCCAGTTGAAGAATAAAGGGATCAGCACCTGCGAGGTCAGCACCACACAACTGATACCGATCACGGATACCAGCGCTATCGAGCGCAGGGAAGGGTGTTTGGCGAAGATCAGCACACCGAGGCCGAGTATGGTGGTAATAGCGGAAAAGAGGATGGATGATTTGAAGGACGGCAGATGCTCCCCTCCGGAGCGATATTCCTGCAAGAGCCCATCCATCGTAAAAATACTGTAATCATCCCCCAAACCGAAAATGAAGGTGGAGAGAATGATATTGACGATATTGAAAGGGATACCGAACAGGCCCATGATACCAAGGATCCATACCCAGCTGATCAGCATGGGAATAAAGGTGATAAGCGCCAGTTCTATTCTTCCGTATGACAGCAGCAGCGCGGCAAATACCAGCAGGGAGGTCATCCATGCGATAGTGTTGAACTCATCCCGGATAATCTCCGCCATCCGGTTAGCGGTATACTGCTTGTCAAACACCGCCGTGTGCGGTTGATGCTCCAGTGCAGCGTAAACCTCCTGCTTCCGGGATGGATCCACTTTCAGCAGGCTTACTACTGTTTTCGGGGTAATGAAATCATTGATCAGGTTCGCCTGCAATAATTCCGACTGCTCCGGGGAAACCGGGGAGAATTCTTTCTTTATCAGCGTTTCAAAGGGATCAAAAGCTGCGGGTTTGAATTTATAAGCCAGGCCTTCCACCCGGAGCGCCTGCAACAACCACTGCTGTTTCTCCGGTGTCCAGTAAGCTTTCCAGCGCGCAATGCGTTTGGCCTGTTCTGCTTCGGAAAGCAATAACCCCCTCGTCCCCGAAATCTTTTTAATCGCCCCGCTGTTCACCAGTCCGCGCAAAATAGTATCCGCCTGTTCCCTGCTTTCGAGCGCGGCATTCAGGTCCTTCCCGTCAGAAACCATGTACACGGACTGTGCCGTATAGGCGTTCAGGTTATTCAGCTGTTGCTCCGCCCGTTGCAGTTTCCCCGACATAAAATTCATCCGCATCATATCGCTCTCGAACGTCACGTTCTGCATCGTGAAGAAGAACACCACCGTTAACACGAGGATGCCGTATACGAGGTATTTGTTCTTTTCCAGCCGCCAGCCGGATATTTTATCCACCCAGTTATGATGCGCCACCTGCCCTTTTTCCTGCGGCAGCCGGATCATATGTGGCAGCACGATCAGTGAGAACAACGATGCGCCGATGAGACTGAAAGCCGCGAAAAGTCCCACATCCTGCAACATCGGGGATTTTACGAATTGGAGGCAGAGGAAACCGCCGATGGTGGTGAAGCTGCCTAAGGTCATGGGCATAGCCAGGTCGCGGATCACCTGCCGCATATCCGGCAAATGCCGGTAGTGATTGAACACGTGCAGGGAATAGTTCACCGCAACGCCCAGCACCACACAGCCCGCTCCCAGCGCGATCACGGAAATGCTGCGCTGTATAAGAAATACAAAAGCCAGCGAAAACACGGCACCGAACACCACCGGCAACATGATCAGCAGCGGCGCACGCTTCCTGCGGAAGAACAATGCGATGAATACGATGAGGAGAACGATGGTAACGCCCTGTGTAAAAAGCGTATCCTGCCGGAGCTGCGCCGCATTGCCCGCCGCTACCGCCGTAGCGCCGAAGTAGCTGACCTCGCTGCCGGGATGTTGTGCCTGCAGGGTGTCCGTCAGGGCATCCAGTCCTGAAAGGAAGGCCTTGTTCTTCCCTGTTTCATTCGGAGAATGTAAAGGCGTGATGAACATCAGCAGATGACGGTGATCTTTGCTCATCACATATCCTTCATACAGCTCAAACCGATCATCCACCTGCAATTGCTGCAATTTTTTAACCCCCAGCCAGGAGATGCCCACGGGGTCCGACTGGATCATCTTCTTCAGCACCATACCGGCCGGAGAGATCAGCACGTTATAGTTGGAGGCCAGGGTTTGTTTTATTTTCTCCGGCGCAATCATGGTATCGATCGCGGCGTAATCCTTTTCTTCGAGGAATACCGGCAGATGGTCCTGCACAGCATGCATAAGGTTCATGAGCAGGGCATCATCCTGCTGCGCCTGCACGAGTTTGATGTTTGATTTGATGGACGGGGCTTCGAGTCCTGCCGTGAACTGTGCTGCCAATGCCACCAGGCTGTCCGGCTGACCTTCCGCCAGCGTATCCCGCTGGTTCAGCATCACCACCAGCTTATCCGCAAACTTTGAATTCTGAAGGAACTGTTGCAGTTGACCGATCTTTTTATCCTGCGGCAATACACGGGTGATATCTTCTTCCAGTTTTACCTGTAAAGCCAGCCATCCGAACAGCACGAAACTCCCGAGCGTAAGCAGCCATAAAAGCGATTTACGCTGGTCGAAAAAGTTGTAGATCGATATAAAAAAAGTTCCCATTGAATGTTATAATTGTTAATCTGCCACCAGGCGTTTCCTGCGGAACACCTGCAACAACACATATGTGATCCCTCCCGCCAGCAATCCTGCAATGATCGCGAGCGTAATACTTCCGCTGATATATTGCAAGAGGTTCTGCTGTATGGACGCGAGAGTGATATCTTTTTTGAAAAGCAGCCAGGTAGCATCCTGTTTCACATATAGCCGCCCCGTTACAAAACTCATGTAAATGATCAGCGGGATCATGGGAGGAATGCTGATATTGGCTGCGATGAACACGAGACCTTTATTCAGTTTCAGCAATGCCGCGGTCACCAGGGCCACGAGCATTTGAAAGCCCCATAGCGGCACGATTCCCATGAACACGCCGAAACCGACGGACAGGGCTTTCCGGCCGTTGCTTTCTTCCGGGCTCATCAAATATTCCCGGAGCAGTTGCTTCAAACCGCCTTTGGAAAAGATAAAGCGGATGAAATTACGGGGATGGATATACGCAAATGCGATGGTCACCAATACGGTGTTCAACACACTGATGCGGGAAAAATCGCGGAAGGGCCGGAAGTGCGATACGCGTTCTTCCGCCGGCGGGTAATAGACCTGCACCGGTATCCATTCGATCTTAATCCCTCTCCAGGAACATTTCACCAGCACTTCAATCTCAAATTCATACTTCGTACAGGAGAACCGCATTCCCTTCATGGCGTGGAGGGGATAGAGGCGGTAGCCGGATTGTGTATCCGGTCCTTTCAATCCTGTTTCCACATAGAACCAGAAGTTGGAGAACTTGTTGGCAAACGTGTTCTTGCCCGGCATGTTCTCCTGCTGCAGGTTGCGCGCGCCGATGAAAATGGCGTCAGGCTCGGTTTCCAGCTTTTCGAGGAACACCGGGATGTCTGATGCAAAATGCTGCCCGTCCGCATCCATCGTGATCGCGTAATCATATCCCTGCTCTGTGGCATACCGGAAACCCCGGCGCAGGGCGATACCTTTCCCGCGGTTGGGCGAATAAGCCACTACCGCAACTTCCGGGAACTGCGCCAATACCTCCGCGGTATGGTCCGTAGCGCCGTCGCTCACCACAATCACGTGCCGGGTGTAGGCCAGCACATCGCGCAAAACGTTCCCCAGCGTACCGGCGTTATTGTACGTGGGTATCAGCACGCAAACTTTGCGGGCTTCAAATTGTGCATCGTATGTAGCTTGCGGTGTCATTATCTGAACAATCCCTGGAATTTCAGGAAGGTGATGGCTTCGTGTTTAATCACGGCATTCGCCCTGAATGCGCCTTCCACTTCCGTGTACGTGATTTCAACGGTAACCTGCGGCGCCTGCCGCGGGTCGATCATATTCAGGAATTTCATGTTCGCGGCTTTTTCTACCAGCAATTTCCTGCCCACAGCGCCGGAGAGCAGCTCCTGGATGGTTTGCATCATGCAAACACCCGGTACTACCGGCTGATCGGGGAAATGACCACCAAAAACAGGATGGGCGGCGTTCCACGCGATAGTAGTGTGAACAGTTTGCGCATCCGGTTGCGTTTGTGCAACGATCGTATAGAATTTTCCTTCTAACATTATTTTTCCACGCGTTGTGATGAAATATTAAATTTTACGACTTTATGCTGTATCAGGATAGAATCCGGCACACCATTCCGGTAAGCGGTGAGCCAGGCTTCCACTACGGGTTTGCGGCCGGAGCCGTTCTCTACCCGGAGCAGCGCCCTGCAATCCTTGTCCGTGATATAATAGATCTTCCCTTTCTTCAGTTTGAACGCGGTGTACCGGAGGTCGTCCTTCATAAAAGCTTCTGCCGTTGCGGGGTCCTGCCGCATCAGTACCATTTCAAAATCCTTCTTCAGCGTTTTCACGACAGCCTTCCTGTCCATTTTCGGCAGCATGTAATGTTTGGTGAACGAGCCGTCTTTCCCGAATGCGAAATCGAAGAACTTGACGCCCGTTTCCGTCATGAACACTACACGCATGCTGCTGTCCGGCATCGGCTTGAATACAAGGAGGCCGCTGAAGTGGTGGTTCAGCACTTCCACCTGCGTATTATACAATACCGACCCTGTGAACTGCGGCTGAAAACGTTTGATGCAGGCCGCATCTCCGCCGGTGCGCTGCAGAGAGCGGTAAGCAGAGCCGCAGGAGGCCAGCAGGCAGGTCAGCAGCAGCCAGCTATTTAAGCGCAAAAGTCTCATCCGGTATATTCACGTTCATTTCTTTCTGTGTAAAGCTGATCATGGTATCATCGCCGGAGGGCTCATGCATGGTGATCTTTACCACAGAGAGGTCTTTCTTGTCCACCAGCAGTTCGATGGACGCGAAAAAATCCTTCAGGCCCTTGGTCACCGGCGTCATTTGCAGGAGATAGTACTGCGTATTCTCCTGTACTTTGGTGGTAAAGTCCTTATTCCCCAATACATTCCCCTGCACGCAATCCGCGGTGATCTTGCTGATCTGTTCGAACAGCTTGTTCCCGCTGGCGGCAATGCTTCTGTCGCTGCGGGAATCCTTGATGCGGAAAGACTTCCCGTTCACGATCATCAGATAGTGCGTAGGGCTAAGGTATTCCATCCGCACCTTATTCTCCTTCTTGAACCAGAATTTCCCTTTGCTCACGATCTTTTCAGAGAGCATGTTCAGGTTCTTCTCCTGCACAAAATCGCTTTTTATGGATTGCGTATTCTGCGCAGCTTTTGCAAACTGCTGTTTGAAGGCTTCCAGGTTACCCACAGGTTTGAAACCTGTTTGCGCCGCGGCGTTTAAAGCCAGCAGGCAGCAGCCTGCCATGATCCATCTACGCATAAGCCGGTACATTTAATAGTTGATCGATCCGTCTGATCGCAAATCCCTGCTCCCGCAGGTACCTGATCAGGCCGGGTAATATTTTTGCCGTGGCGGCGCCGGTATCGTGAAACAGGAAGATGTCTCCCGGCCGCACGTTCTTCGTCACTTTTGCCAGTAGCGCTTTTTCATCCCGCTGCACGGTATCCATCGAGCGGATGCTCCAGCCTACCGGGATGTAATTATTTTCTTTGATCGCCTTTGCCAGCATGGGATTGGTGACCCCGTACGGCGGGCGGAAGAGTTTGGGCTTTACCTGTATGGCCGCAGCGATGGCTGCATCGGCTTTGCCGAGATCGTTCGCCATTTTGCGTGCGGGGAAGAGATCGAAGAGCGCGTGATGGGAATAGGAATGATTCCCGATAAGATGCCCTTCTTCGTATATCCGTTTCAGTAAGTCCGGATGCGCTTCCACGCGATGCCCTATACAAAAAAAAGCAGCCGGCACCTGGTGCTGCTGCAGTATCGATAATATCTGCGGGGTATTACCGGCGGCGGGTCCGTCGTCGAAAGAAATCGCTACAGCCTTCTCTCCACCGTCCGCCCTGCATAATACATTGATATAAAAATTGGAATTGACGAAGATGGCGCCCCAGGCGGTAAATCCCAGATACATCCCCACCACCAGCAGGAACAGCCATATGGAAACCGGCGTCCACCATTGATTCACGGCGAGCAGGGCCATAAATGCGGCCCAGCAGGTGATCTGTATGACGGGGTACTTCAACATGCCGTTAAAAGAATAAAAGAATGATGCGTTGTATGTTGATGATTCCAGATCAGTATTTTTTTGAGGTTTGCGGGCGATGCGCCTTTGAACATAGCCGCGGCGGGCATCTCCCGGTTCTGCAGGGCGAGGGTGCCGAGCCATATCGCGAAGGCGGAGGCGGTGGGGTATTCTCCGCACAAGTGCTTGAATGCGGCGACAGGGTGTTGGGGGAAGAGGGCGTCCTCTATCGTTCCGTAAACGGCATCGTCTTTCACATCGCCATTTCTGCCGGTAATCAGCAGATCAACATCTCCATGGCGTTTTAAGAATGCTTCCAAATGTGTGCGCACTTCTTCCGCAGATGCAGGTTTGTACAGCATTTCCACGGCGGTAAGTTCTGCTTTGGATTGCGCATCCTTTTCCGCACCGAGCACGAAGAAAGCGCTGCCTTCTCCGGCGATGGTGCCGGTGGTGCGGGACTGCAGCAGTCCGGTGTTCTTTGTGTGCTTGTACAGGCCAAACCGGGAAAGGATGGTATGACTGTAGTCGGTGATCTCATCTACGGCACCGGTGAGCACCTTGCGGGAAGGGTCCTCCCCCAGGAACATCAAACTGTCCAGCAACGCATGTTCTACTGAAAAAGCGCCATGCACGAAGGTGTTATTGTAGGCGTGGCACCCGAGCAGCAACGCGATCTGTCCGCCTACGGTATTGTGGGTACTTTGAATAAATGCGGTAGGTGTAAGCATATCTTCTTTCTGCGTCACCAGCTTATTGAGGAACACGCCGGTATCTGCCAGGCATCCGTAGGCAGTGCCCATGATGATAGCGTCCGGCATGGCAACACCGGCATCCTGCAAACTGATATGAGAAGCGGCCACTCCCATCTTGATCACGCGCCCCATGCGCCGGATCTGCTTCACATCGATCCACTGCCGGTAATCCGGGTCCGCCACCAGCATACGGCTGCCCTCATACTCCCGAATGGTGGCCGGAAATACGCTGCTATCCTGCGGGGATACACAACCGGTGCCTTGAATATATGCCTTCATAAATAGCTACTTTGAAAAAACCAGGCTGGAACAATTCCCGCCAAACCCGAATGAATTGGACATCACATGCCGGAATGCATTCCCGCGGGAGAAAGCAACAGCCGGTGCAAAGGGCACTTCTTTCATCTGCGTGGTGAAACGCGCATTCGGATAAATGATGCCTTCTTTCAGACCATATGCAGCAAACACGGCCTCGAT
>OFTY01000646.1_pt1 | contig 21745 bp, 24 predicted proteins | sample 1775061 | NCBI WGS metagenome assembly OFTY01 (sample SAMN08195773, study PRJEB24354) | sludge metagenome | isolation source: sludge from phenol fed wastewater aerobic bioreactor B | place: India: Nagpur | collected 2016-09-16 | reverse complement strand
TTTGTTTTTTCAAGCAGAAGACGGCATACGAGATGCTTAGCTGTGACTGGAGTTCAGACGTGTGCTCTTCCGATCTTCTGGGGCTGCGGGCCGGTGGGTCTGTTCGCGATCAAATGCGCCTTCCTTCAGGGCGCAGGCCGCGTCATCGCCATCGATCACCACCCCAACCGCCTGGCCCTGGCCAGGGCCAACGGCACCGAGGTCCTCAACTACCACGAGGTCAGGGTGCGCGAGGCGCTCCAGGAAATGACGGCGGGCCTCGGGCCCGACAGCTGCATCGACGCAGTGGGCATGGAAAGCCACGGCTTCTCACCCGACAACATCGTCGACGCCGTAAAGACCTCGACCCGCATGGGGACAGACCGCGCCCACGTATTGCGCGAAACCATCATGGCGGTGCGTAAGGGCGGCACGGTATCGGTGCCCGGCGTCTACGGCGGCTTCGCGGACAACGTACCGGTTGGCGCCTTCATGCAGAAAGGCCTGACACTCAAAACCGGCCAGACCCATGTGCAGCGCTACCTGCCCGCCCTGCTCGAGATGATCCTGGACGGCCGCATCGACACCACCGACCTGATCAGCCACCGCCTGCCGCTCGAGCAGGCACCCGAGGCCTACCGCAACTTCAAGGAAAATCAGAACGAATGGACAAAGGTAGTGCTCCATCCGGAATGAAGGCCGCAACACAAGCCATGTCGCAGCTTAGCGCCAGGAGCGGCCCTGATGGTCGACTGAATAGAAATCCGTCGGGTGAACGCCCAACACTGCCGCTAACTTGCCTAGGATCGCCACAGTCGGGTTGCCCTCGCCGCGTTCTATGCGGCCCAAGTGACGCATTGCCAGACCGGCTTCACCCGCCAATGCCTCCTGGCTCATGCCGCGCTCCTTGCGGAGGCGCCTGATATTCGCGCCGACGATCTTCTCCCATTCCATCGGCGCGATGGTGTTAGCGGAGCGGTAACCTCTCTAGGACATCTATGTCCTATTCTTCATGAGGGGCGATTATGGGGTGTCTGGCGGGTCTGATGTTCGGCGCGGTTGGTTTTTTCGTCGCCGGACCGATAGGCGCGATCATCGGTCTGCTCATCGGCATCCTGGGCGCCGTAGGAGCGAAACGCCGATGAGAAGGTTGCTTATCCTGGCAAGCGCTGGGGCTCTGCTGGCCGGCTGCGCCACCACGCCGCCGTCGGAGGTACGAATGATCCCCACGGCCGATCATGGCGTGGGCGTCCGCTTCTCGCGCGGCAACGCCCTGATGGTGTCGAACGGGCCGTCCGGCGCGATTATGCTGCTGCCGATCCGCTACAACGACACCCAGAAGTTCTTCTTCTCGATCGCCGCCCTCAACACCTCCGGCTATCCGATCAACATCGGTTCAGAGGACGTGCGCCTCTATCTGGATGGGCAGCCCTACAGCGTTCAGGACTTCGACTATCTGCGCCACAGCGCGCGCACGACCGCCCAGCGCGAGATGAACCTGGCCTGGGCCGATGCGGCGGTGGAGTACTTCCTTACCCTCCAGGAGATGGAGGATCATCCGCGCCGCCACGACATCGCCTACCGCAGCGCCTCGGGGCAGTTGCAGGCGTCGCACGACCACATCCAGCGGCGCCTGCGGCAAACTATCTCCACTCTGGGACGGACCATGCTGGAGACGACGACCATCGATCCCGGCACGGCCCACGGCGGCGCCATCCTGGCCGAACAGATCGTCATTCCTGACGGCATGGTCCGCGACATGGTGATCGAAGTGCGCTTCGGCGGCTTCCCACATCGGTTCCGGCTAAACTTGGCGCCCTCGGGCACCTACGCCCCGACGCCGGTCGATATCCCGGCCGTCCCCGCCCAGATCACGCAAGAGCTGATGCGCACCCGCGAGACCTGGCACTGGACCGACGGACCACCGCCGTCGCCAGCGATCTTCAAGGGTATGCCGGTGATCGAATAGGCTGCGTTGCTGTTGAGATCATTCGCAACTGATCAACGCACGCAACACGAGCGCCGTTTCACTGCCGCGAACGACGGGGCGTCCATTATGGAGCCCGACGAAGCTGGCGCTACGGACGGGGTCCCGTGTGATTTCAAGCAGATTATCTCCCTTCGTCAGAACCAGGGGGTAGGGGCACAGATAGATCATTGAACAATATCCCATAGTTTGACGAGCCCACCCTCTCCGGCAGGAACGTGCGCGCCATCAATCCGATGTTTCCTCAGGCCGGCCCCAACGCGTTCATACATGGCGTCAAATTGCACCGCATCTTCGGTGCATATTCCGCGCTGCCTCATGATGCGTATGGTGATCGTCCTGGGCGGCAGCGGCTCTTCTGCCTCCCGAAGCACATCCAACAGGATGCTGGTTACCTCACCCTTCTGCGAGCGTCTGGACGCCGACCGATTGGGTCGGATCGCGCTGATGTCGACCGAAGAGTCGAGAAGTCGAATAGCCCCTTCGATGTGGGTCAGGTCACTCGTCAATCTCTGCAGAGCCGATCGGACTTGATCGGCCTGAGCTGCGATCTCTGCGTATTTGCGAATGAGCGCATGAAGCGCGAGCGGGTTGGCGGCGCCTAGAGGCACCAAGTCTTGGTTTGTCGGCATATCTCCTGTCCTACGGCACGCTCCCGGATCAGATGCGTGGCGGCTTGACGCTTCCCGATAGGCGTCACCTGCAGGACAGAATGTACAGAAAATCGTTTTGAATCAGAAATTTATTTAGGTGAGTTTGCTACCCAATGCCGTCCAAGAGCCGAAGGCGATTGGCTAAGGCGAAAGGGTGAGGGTTCCCGGCGGAAGTCGGCGTGAGCCGTTGCGCGTTCCCTTCAATCGCGAACCCTCACCCTTTCGCGCAAGAACGATCGCTACGCTCTCGTGCGCTCAAGCCCTCTCCCATCGGGAGAGGGTTTTTCATTGCCCCCTTGCCAGCGACGTTCTGCTGTCGTTGATGCGCACTGAAGAAGCCGGCTCCCATAGCGCCGGTCGCGGAGCCGCCTTTCCATGTTCAGCCTCCTGAACCTCCAGAGCCTGTTCGGCCTGGTCGTCATCGTCGCCGTCTGCTGGGCGATTTCCGAGAACCGCCGCGCCTTTCCGTGGCGGCTGGCGATCGGGGCGGTGCTGGTGCAGGCGGCGCTGGTGCTGGCGACCTTCGCCATTCCCGGCTCGCAGGTGGTGCTGGACGGCATCAACAATGCGGTGAAGGGACTGGAGCTGGCGACTGCGGAGGGGACACGCTTCGTCTTCGGTTATCTGGCGGGCGGGGATCAGCCCTACGCCGTGGCCAATGAGGGCGCCCTGTTCACCTTCGCCTTCAATGTGCTGCCGCTGATCCTGGTGATCTCGGCCCTGTCGGCCCTGCTGTGGCACTGGAAGATCCTGAAGTGGATCACGCTCGGCTTCGGCTTCCTGTTCCAGCGGACCATGGGTCTGGGCGGCGCCTCGGCCCTGGCGGTGGCGGCCACCGTCTTCCTGGGCATGATCGAAAGCCCGATCGTCATCCGCGCCTATCTGGACAAGCTGAGCCGCTCCGAGGTCTTCCTGATGATGGTGGTTGGTCTGGCCACGGTCGCCGGCTCGACCATGGTGGCCTATGCGACCATTCTGTCGCCGGTGCTGACCAATGCGGCGGGCCACGTCCTGGTGGCCTCCATCGTCTCGGCGCCCGCCGGCATCCTGCTGGCCCGCGTCATCATTCCGGAAAAGCCGGGCGAGGGCGGGGCGGTCGCCGACTACAACTCGGCGCTGAAGTACGACAGCGCCGTCGACGCCATCGTGAAAGGCACGTCCGACGGCCTGATGGTGGTGCTGAACATTTCGGCCGTGCTGATTGTCTTCGTGGCCCTGGTGGCGCTGGCCAACGTCATCCTGGGCGGCTTCGTCATCGCCGGAGAGCCGCTGACGATCGAGCGCATCCTGGGCGTGCTGTTCGCCCCCGTGGCCTGGCTGACCGGCGTGGAATGGGCCGACGCCCAGAAGGCGGGCTGGCTGCTGGGGGTCAAGCTGACCCTGACCGAGTTCGTCGCCTTCATCGAGCTGGGCAAGGTGCCCGTCGCTGAGATGAGCGAGCGCACGCGGATGCTGATGACCTACGCCCTGTGCGGCTTCGCCAACATCGGCTCGGTCGGCATCACCGTCACCGGCCTGTCGGTGCTGATGCCCGAGCGCCGCGAGGAGGTGCTGGGCATGGTGTGGAAGGCGCTGCTGGCGGGCTTCCTGGCCACGCTGATGACGGCCTGCATCGTCGGGGCCTTGCCCGCCGCCGTCTTCGCCTAGTAGCGTTCCGAGGGCAGCCGAAGGGAACCCTCTGATGAAGCTCTATGAAAGCCGCCGCGCGCCCAATCCGCGCCGCGTCCGCTGGGTCATGGCGGAAAAGGGCGTGATCGACGTCGAGCGGGTCGAGATCGAGCTTCTGGCGGGCGAGCACCGCACACCGGCCTATCGCGCCAAGTTCGGCGTGCCGCACGTCCCGGCGCTGGAGCTGGACGACGGAACCTGCCTGACGGAATCCATCGCCATTTGCCGCTATCTGGAGGCCCTGCATCCCGAGCCGAACCTGTTCGGCCGCGACCCCAAGGAGCAGGCGATCATCGAGATGTGGATGCGCCGGTGCGAGATGTACCTGGCCAATCCGATGATGCTGAACGTGCGCTTCACCCACCCGGCCCTGGCCGCGCTGGAGGCGCCCCAGCCCCAGGTCGCCGAGTACAACCGCCTGGGCGCCGAACGCTTCATGAAGACGCTGGATCGCCACCTGGCGGAGCATGAGTTCATCGCCGCCGACCGCTTCACCATCGCCGACATCGTCGGGGCCGTGGGTCTGGATTTCGCCCGCCTGGTCAAATACCGCCCGCCCGAGGAGCTGACCCATCTGGCCCGCTGGCTGGAGACGTGCCGCGCCCGTCCGGCGGCGACGGCGGGGATGTGAGCCTGCCTTGCGGACTCTGACGGCGCCGGATCGCGGGCTGGCTCTGATGCTGGCGGGGCTGGCGGGCTATGTCGACAGCCTGGGCTTTCTGCATCTGGGCGGGGTGTTCGTCTCCTTCATGAGCGGCAACACCACGCGCATGGCGGTCAGTCTGGCCGAGGGGCGTTGGGGCGCGGCCCTTGAGGTCGCGGCCATACTGATCCTGTTCGTCGTGGGGGCCATGATCGGCGCCCTGATCGCGGGCGCGCAGGGACCGCGTTCGCGCAGTCGGGTTCTGGCGCTGGAGGCGGCGCTGCTGGCCGGGGCCGCTGTGGCGGCAGGCGTCGGGGCCGCGACCATGGCCATCGGTCTGATGGTTCTGGCCATGGCGGTCGAGAATTCGGTCTTCCTGCGCGACGGCGAGGTCGGGGTCAGCCTGACCTATATGACTGGAACCCTGGTCAAGACCGGCCACGCCCTGGCCGCGGCCGTGCGCGGCGGCGACCCCTGGGCGTTTCGGCCCTATATGGCGTTGTGGGCGGGGCTGGCCGGGGGCGCGCTGATGGGCGCGGTCGTCTACGGCCGTCTGGGGCTGACCGCCCTGTGGCCGGCGGCCGCCGTCGCTATGGCCCTGGCCTTGGGCGTACGGTTCAACCGCGCGGCGTGAACTTCCGGATCACGCCCGAGAAGGTCATCAGCAGCCGTTCGCCGGTGGTGATCTGGCCGCGCACGAAGATCAGGCTCTTGCCCGCCTTGGTCACCTGGCCGGTCGCCTCGATCAGTTCGCCCACATAGGCGCCGTCGATGAAGGTGGAGTCGAGCTGCACCGTCACGCCCGAGGCGCCCTCCATCTCCTGATAGGCGATCTGGAACATGGCGATGTCGGCGAAGGTCATCAGGCAGCCGCCGTGCATCCGGCCGCCGGCGTTCATGTGCTTCTGCTCGGCGCGGAAGGCGCAGCGCATGTGCCCGTCGGGATCGGGCTTGCCGTAGAAGGGCCCCACCACCACGTCGAAGGTGTCGCGCAGGTCATAGGTCTGCCAACCGGCGAACTCGCCCTCGGTGACGGTGATTATCTCGGCCATGTCGGTTTTGCCTTCTTTCCGATCTCGCGGTGCAGCATATAGCGCCTATGAGCGATCCAATCGAAGCGGCCATTTTCGAAAAACTGGCCAAGGCCGACCCCAAGAACGTCGGCGGCAAGAGCATTGAACCGGCCGACGTGGCCAAGGAGCTGCAGCCCGAGCAGTGGCAACGCCTGTTGCCCAAGGTGAAGGCGACGGCCCTGGGCCTGATGCGTCAGGGCAAGTTGACCATCACCAAGAAGGGCAAGGCGGTCGATCCCAACAACTTCCGCGGCGTGATCCGCCTGCGCCTGCCGACCGAGGCCGAGACGGCCGCGGCCCTGGCGGCCCTGCCGCCGGTCGAAGCTTCGGATGACGACTTCGACTGAACCGGACAACGGCCTGGACGCGCTCCTGGCCGAGATCCGCGCCTGCCGGGCGTGCCTGGGCCAGCTGCCCCACACGCCGCGACCGGTGGTCATGGTCGCGCCTGTGACGCGCCTGCTGATCTGCGGCCAGGCGCCGGGGCGGCGGGTGCATGAAAGCGGTCTGCCCTTCACCGACCCGTCCGGCGTTCGCCTTCGCGATTGGATGGGGGTGGATGAAGCGACCTTCTACGGCGATCCGCGCCTCGGCGTGGCGGCGCAGGCCTTCTGTTTTCCTGGCACCAATCCCAAGGGCGGCGACTATCCGCCGCCGCGCCGCTGCGCCGAGCTGTGGCGGCCGCGCCTGCTGGCCGAACTGCCGAAGGTCGAACTGACTCTGCTGGTCGGCGGCTACGCCCAGGCCTGGGCTCTAGGCGCGGCGGCCAAGGCCAACATGACCGAGACGGTCCACGCCTGGCGCGACTACGCCCCCGCCATACTGCCTCTGCCGCATCCATCGTGGCGCAATACGGCCTGGCTGAAGAAAAACCCGTGGTTCGAGGCAGAGGTTCTGCCCTACCTTCGTCAGCGGACAGGGGAGATACTGACGTGAAGATTTGGTGGGGCGGATTGGCGGCGGGCCTTATGGCTCTTTCCCTGGGCCTGAGCGCCTGCGCCACGCCGCACGTCCAGTCGCCGCTGACGCCGCCCAACGGGTTCAACGGGCCGCGCATCGAGGCGGGAACCCTGGGACGCGGCGCCTTTGTGGTGCAGGACGGGGCGCGGCTGCCCTATTTGCGCTGGAGCCCGGAGGGGCGGGCGCCCTGGGCCGTCATCGTCGCCCTGCACGGCTTCAACGACCACTACGCCTCCTTCCGCTTCGCCGGGCCGTGGTGGGCGCAGCGGGGCATCGAGACCTGGGCCTATGATCAACGCGGTTTCGGCCTGGCGCCGAACCGGGGCCAGTTCGCGGCCGAAAGCCTGACCAGTCAGGATCTGCGCACCATCGTCGCCCTGGTCCGGGCCGAGCGGCCGAACGCCCTGATCGTGGTGGCGGGCGAGAGCATGGGCGGCTCCTCGACCATCGCCGCCTTCGGTTCGGAGACGCCGCCGGACGCGGATAGGGTGGTGCTGCTAGCCCCCGGCGTCTGGGGCTGGTCCAGCCAGAGCGCCTTCAATAGCGCGGGCCTGTGGACCGCCGCGCGCATGATGGGCGCCAAGCGGGTCGAGCCGCCGTCCTTCGCCGTGCGCGACATCCGCGCCTCGGACAATACGCTGGAGCTGATCCGCAACGGCCGCGACCCCCTGTCGATCCTGTCGACGCGGTTCGATGCCCTGTACGGCCTGGTCGATCTGATGGAGACGGCGACCCAGCGGTTAGGACAGGTCGAGAAACCGACCCTCCTGCTTTACGGCGCGCACGATCAGATCATCACCAAACGCCCCATGCGCCGCGCCCTGGAACAGGCGGGCGAACGGGCGAACCTGACGACGGGCTATTACGCCGACGGCTGGCACATCCTGAATCGCGATCTTCAGGCCGAGACCGTGTTCGCCGATGTCGAATCCTGGCTGCGCGATCCGACACGCCCTCTGCCGTCAGGCGCGCCGGCTGTGCTGCCCGCCCTGCAGGCTGATCCCAAGGCGCGCTGAACGCAGAACCTGCGGAATGCGGAGGCGTTTTCCGCATGTTTCCTAGAAGCCTGGGCGGCCGCATGGTGATGCTTGCCGTTTGGCCAGGCTGCGCGTATGTCCTTCCGCACAAAAAATACCCCAGGAAAGGCCTGTCATGGGCATGACGCTGTTTGATTCTCCTTCTTTCTCGAACCATGAAGGCGTCCACGCCTTCTATGATGAGAAAACCGGCCTGAAAGCGATTGTTGCGGTGCACTCGACCGCGCGCGGCCCGGCCGTGGGCGGCACCCGCATGTGGAACTACGCCACCGCCGCCGAGGCGCTGGAAGACGTGCTGCGCCTGTCCAAGGGCATGAGCTACAAGAACGCCGTCGCGGATCTGGAGATGGGCGGCGGCAAGTCGGTCATCATCGGCGACAGCCGCACCCAGAAGTCGCCGGAGCTGTTCCATGCTTTCGGCCGCTATCTGAACGGCCTGGGCGGTCACTACTACGCCGCCGAAGACGTCGGCACCTCGGTCGAGGACATCGCCGAAGCCCGCAAGGTCACCGAATTCGTTCTGGGCCTGAAAGACGGTCCGGAAGCCTCGGGCGATCCCAGCCCCGTCACCGCCGAAGGCGTGTTCCGCTCGAACCTGGTCGTCGCGCGCCGCCTGTTCAACCAGAACGACATGACCGGCCTGACCGTCGCCATCCAGGGCGTGGGCCACGTCGGCGCCTATCTGGCCGAGAAGCTGCACAAGGCCGGCGCCAAGCTGATCATCACCGACGTCAACCAGGCCAACCTGGAAGCCGTCGCCGCCAAGACCGGCGCCGAGATCGTCGCCCCGGACGCCATCTATGACGTCGCCGCCGACATCTACGCCCCGTGCGCCCTGGGCGCGACCCTGAACCCGCAGACGCTGGACCGCCTGAAGGTCAAGGCCGTCTGCGGCGCCGCCAACAACCAGCTGGCCACGGCCGACATCGGTGACGAACTGTTCAAGCGCGGCGTGCTGTATGCGCCGGACTACGTCATCAACGGCGGCGGCATCATCAACGTCGCCTCGGAAATGAACGCTCGTCAGACCGGCGGCGCCTATGACGCCTCGTGGGTCGAAGGCAAGCTGTCGCGCCTGATGGAGACCTTCGAGGAAATCCTCGAGCGTTCGGTCTCCGAGAACAAGCCGACCCACCTGATCGCCGACGCCATCGCCGAGGCCCGCATCAAGGCCGCCGCCGACAAGAAGGCCGCGGCCCTAAAGATCTAAAGTTTGAAGGTCAGATCGACCTTTGACCAGCTAGCCTGCCTCTCTCGGGAGGCGGGCGGGCGCCGGGGGGCGCCTGAGGGGTGCGGGCCATAAGTCCGCGCCCCTTTATCATTTTTGGGCCTGCGCTAGCGGCCCCGCCTCCCATTCTTTAACGCCTCTTAACGCCGCATTTACCATCCAGGCGGCAGTTTCTGCCTAGCGGGTTCGGTTCGTCCCGCGTGTGCAGGGGCGATGGCGCGTGGGCGGCTTCACGGAAGCTTTGAAAAGGTTCGGCATCGGACGCCTGGCCGCTATCCTGGGCGTGGCTGCGGGCGTGGCCGCCGTGCTGGTCGCCGTCATGCTGCGCGTGGGCCAGGCGCCGGACGCCTTACTCTATTCCAATCTCGACCTGCGCGAAGCCTCCGAAATCAGCGCCGCCCTGGATCAGGCCGGCATCAAATATTCGTCCAAGGGCGACGGCTCGACCATCTTCGTCAGCCGCGACGAGGTGGGCACGGCGCGCCTGATGCTGGCGGGCAAGGGGCTCGTGACCTCGGGCAGCGTCGGCTACGAGATCTTCGACAACCAGTCGGTGCTGGGCCAGACCGAGTTCCAGCAGAACCTGAACGAGCAGCGCGCCCTGCAGGGCGAGCTGGCGCGCACCATCATGTCGATGCGCGGCATCTCTTCCGCCCGCGTCCACATCACCATGCCGCGTCGTGAGATGTTCCAGGCCGCCGCCATCGACCCGACCGCCGCCGTGGTGGTGGGTCTGTCGGGTCGCGACCTGTCGGCCGATCAGGTGCGGGCCATCCGCAACGTCGTCGCCTCGTCCGTGCCGAACTTGAAGCCGGACAAGGTCACGGTGACGGACCAGGCCAACCGCACCCTGGCGGCGGGGTCTGAGGACACGGGCTTCACCTCGGCCACCGCCGAGGCGTCCAAGGCCTCGACCGAGGCGCAGATGCAGGCTCGCATCAAGGACATCGTCGAGGGCGTCGTCGGCGCCGGCGCCGCCCGCGTCCAGGTCACGGCCGACATCGACCACAGCCGCTCGACGACGCAGGAGCAGAAGTTCGACCCGGACGGCCAGGTCGTCCGCTCGACCTCGACCAACGGCTCGCAGTCGCAGGACACGACCGGTCAGCAGGACGGCGGCGTCACCGCCACCAACAACATTCCCGGCGGGCAGGCCCCGAACACCACGCCGATCGGCTCGACCAACTCGGAAAACACCGAGACGACCAACTACGAAATCTCCAACACCACCACCACGACGGTGAAGGAGCCGGGCGAGGTCAAGAAGCTGTCGGTCTCGGTCGCGGTCGACGGCAAATACACTCCCGCCGCCGACGGCAAGGGCGAGCCGACCTATGCCGCCCGCACGGCCGAGGAAGTGCAGCAGATCAAGGCCCTGGTCGCCGCCGCCGTCGGCATCGACGAGACGCGCGGCGACAAGCTGGAGGTCGTCAACGTCCGCTTCAGTCGCGAGCCGTCGGCCGCGCCGGGCGCCGAGGAAGGCTCTTCGATGTTCGCCTTCGACAAGAACGACATCATGCGCGGGGTCGAGCTGCTGATCCTGGCTGTCACGGGCTTCGTGCTGGTCTTCTTCGTCCTGCGTCCGCTGCTGAAAGCGGCGACGGGTTCTGGCGGCGCGCCCGCCCTGGCCGGCGCCGGCGGCATTCCCGTGACCGCCCTGGACACCCAGATCGTCGGCGGAACCCTGCCGGGCGGCGCGCCCATGCTGGCGGGGCCCAGCGACATGGAGCAGCGCATCGACATCGCCCGCATCGAGGGCCAGGTTAAGGCCTCCTCCATCAAGAAGGTCGCCGATTTCGTCGACAGCCATCCAGAGGAATCCACGGCGATCCTGCGCTCGTGGATGCATGAAAGCTGATGGCGGCGCGGCTGGTGTCAAAGGGTGCTGCGGTTGATGACGCGAAGAAGCTGACGGGGCCTGAAAAGGCGGCCGTCGTTCTGCTGTCTCTGGGCGAAGAGCACACCGCCCTGTGGCAACAGCTCGACGATGAAGAGATCAAGGAGGTCTCTCAGGCCATGGCGGGGCTGGGCACCGTCACCGCCGCCGTCGTCGAAGAGGTGCTGGTCGAGTTCGTGTCCGGCATTGGCGGGTCCGGCTCGCTGATGGGCTCCTATGAGCAGACGCAGCGCCTGCTGGCCTCCTTCATGCCCGGCGATCGGGTCGAGGCCCTGATGGAGGAGATCCGCGGTCCGGCGGGCCGCACCATGTGGGACAAGCTCGGCAATGTGAACGAGGCCGTGCTCGCCAACTATCTGAAGAACGAATATCCGCAGACGGTCGCGGTCGTCCTGTCGAAGATCAAGCCGGACCACGCCTCGCGCGTGCTGACGGCCTTGCCGGAAGACTTCGCCCTGGAGTGCGTCCAGCGGATGCTGCGGATGGAGCCGGTGCAGCGCGACATCCTCGACAAGATCGAACAGACCCTGCGCAGCGAGTTCATGTCCAACCTGGCGCGCACGTCCAAACGCGACAGCCATGAGCTGATGGCGGACATCTTCAACAGCTTCGACCGCCAGACCGAGGCGCGCTTCATCGGCGCGCTGGAGGAACGCAACCGCGACGCGGCCGAGCGTATCCGCGCCCTGATGTTCGTGTTCGAGGATCTGTCGCGCCTCGATCCGGGCGGGGTGCAGACCCTGCTGCGCGCGGTCGAGAAGGACCAGCTGGGGCTGGCGCTGAAGGGCGCCTCGGATTCCTTACGCGAAATGTTCTTCTCCAACATGTCCGAGCGCGCCTCGAAGATCATGCGCGAGGATATGGATTCCATGGGGCCTGTCCGCCTCAAGGACGTCGACAACGCCCAGATGGCCATGGTCCAGGTGGCCAAGGATCTGGCGGCGCGCGGCGACATCATGCTGGCCGGCCAGGGCGGCGACGACGAGTTGATCTACTGACATGAGCGCCCAACCCGCCAACGCCGTCCCCTTCGCTTTCGACACCGAGTTCGGGGCCGACGGCGCCGTGCTGCGCGCCTCGACCTGGCAGCCGGCCAAACGATCCTTCGCCCCCGCCGAGGTCGAAGCCCTGGTCGCCCAGGCCCGGCTGGAGGCCCGTCAGCAGGCCTTGTCCGAGGTCGAGGCCCTGCGCGCCGACGCACTGTCCATCCTGGCCCAGTCGACGGCGCAGGCCGCGCCCCTGTTGCGCGGCGTGGCCGAGTCGCACCGTCGCGAATCCGCCGAACTGGCGTTGGCCGCCGCGCGGGTCATCGGTTCAGCCGCCTTCGATCGTTTTCCGCGCCGTCCGCTCGAGGCCGCCATCGAGGCCCTGGGACAGGAGATGGACGCGACGCCGCGCCTTCTGGTTCGCGCCTCGGGGCTGGACGACGAAGGCCGCGCCCAGATCGAGGCCTTGTGCGCCCAGGCGGGTTTCTCGGGACTGGTGGTGTTCCGCGACGAACCGCATCTGCCCGCCGCCGCCTTCGCCCTGGAATGGGCTGACGGTCGCGCCGAATTCGATCCGGCCGAAGCCGAGGTCCGTGTGGTCGCCGCGCTCAACGCCGCCCTGGCCGCCGAAGCCGGCCACGCCGAGCCGCCTCTCGAAGGCGGCGCTCATGACAGAAGGGGCTTCTGATGGCCACCGACGATCTTTCGCTTGAGGAATTCGGCGAGTCCACCGCCCTGAACCTGGCCGACGAGGGGGGCGAGAAGTCGGCCGTCGACCTGGCGCCCGTCTTCGACGTGCCGGTCAACATCTCGGCTGTGCTGGGCAAGGCCAATATGTCGGTGGCCCAGCTGCTGAAGCTCAACAAGGGTTCGGTGCTGGAGCTGGACCGCAAGGTCGGCGAGGCGATCGACATCTTCGTCAACAACCGCCTGGTGGCGCGCGGCGAGGTCGTCGTCGTCGAGGACCGTCTGGGCGTGACCATGACGGAAATCATCAAGACCGAGGACAAGGGCGCCTGATCGGCCGCCCCGTCACGGACAGGATTTTGAAGGAGTAGGGCGATGCGTCTTCTGGTGGTGGGTCGTTTAAGCGGCCAGCTGGCGACGGCGGTGAAGATGGCCATGGCGCACGGCGCCAAGGTCCAGCACGTCGAGCGCGCCGATCAGGCGACCGAGCAACTGCGCCGGGGGCAGGGCGCCGACCTGCTGATGGTCGACTATCGCATCGACATCGCCGCCCTGATCGCCGCCAACGACGCCGAGCGCATCCATGTGCCGGTCGTGGCCTGCGGCGTGGACGCCGACGCGCGCGAGGCGGCCGACGCCATTCGCGCCGGGGCCAAGGAGTTCATCCCCCTGCCGCCCGAGGCGGATCTGATCGCCGCCGTCCTGTCGGCCGTGGCCGACGACGAGCGACCGATGATCTCGGCCGATCCGGCGATGAAGCACGTCATTCAGCTGGCCGATCAGGTGGCGCGGTCGGAAGCCTCCATCCTGATTACCGGCGAAAGCGGCGTGGGTAAGGAGGTGATGGCGCGCTATCTGCACGCCCATTCGCGCCGCGCCGACAAGGCCTTCATCAGCGTCAACTGCGCCGCCATCCCCGACAACCTGCTGGAATCCGAGCTGTTCGGTCACGAGAAGGGCGCCTTCACCGGCGCTGTGGCGCGCCGCATCGGCAAGTTCGAGGAGGCCGACGGCGGCACGCTTCTGTTGGACGAAATCAGCGAGATGGACGCGCGCCTGCAGGCCAAGCTGCTGCGCGCCATTCAGGAGCGGGTGATCGACCGCGTCGGCGGCGCCAAGCCGGTGCCGGTGAACATCCGCATCATCGCCACCTCCAACCGCGACCTGGCCAAGGCGGTGGCCGAGGGGACGTTCCGCGAAGACCTGCTGTACCGGCTGAACGTGGTGAACCTGCGCCTGCCGTCCCTGCGCGAACGTCCTGGCGACATCGCTGTGCTGGCCGACCACTTCGTCAAGAAATACGCCGCCGCCAACGGCGTGCCGCCGCGCGCCATCGGGGCTGAAGCCAAGCGCGCCCTGGTCGCCCACCGCTGGCCCGGCAACGTGCGCGAGCTGGAAAACGCCATGCACCGCGCTGTCCTGCTGGCGGCGGGCGCCGAGATCGACGTCGACGCCATCCGCCTGCCGGACGGCCGCCCGCTGCTGGGCGGGGGGGAGGGGGGCGCGACGCCCGCCGCCTCGGCCTATGACGCCGGCGTGGCCGGTCAGGCGGCTCAGGTCGCCGACGCCGTGACCCGCAGCTTCGTCGGTCAGACCGTGGCCGAGATGGAGAAGACCCTGATCCTGGACACGCTCAGCCACTGCCTGGGCAACCGCACCCATGCGGCGACCATCCTGGGCATCTCGATCCGCACCCTGCGCAACAAGCTGAACGAATACGCCGACGCGGGCACGCCGATCCCGGCGCCCCAGTCGGGCGTCGCGGCCGCCTACGGCGCGGCGGGCTGACCCGATGCGCGCCGACCGTCGCGCCCTGCTGATCGGCGCGGGCGCTCTCGCCCTGGGCGCCTGTGCGCGCGCGAGTGAGCCTGCGGCGGCTGAACCGGCCGTGCTCAACCTCGACCTGTCGGCGCTGGAGGCGCGCCATGGCGGTCGTCTGGGCGTCTCGGCGGCGACCGAGGGCCGGAGCGCCGCCTGGCGCGGCGACGAGCGGTTCGTCTATTGCTCGACCTTCAAGATGTATCTGGCGGCGGCGACCCTGCTGCGCGTCCAGGCGGGGCAGGAGCGGTTGGACCGAGCGATCCCGGTGACGCAGGCCGACATGATCAGCCACGCCCCGGTCACGGAACCGGCGGTCGGTTCGACCCTGACGATCGAGCAATTGATGAAGGGGACGGTCGAAGTCAGCGACAATCCCGCCGCCAACATCCTGATCCGCGAAATGGGCGGGCTGGACGCCTTACGCGCCTTCTATCGTCGCATCGGCGACGACAGCACCCGCGTCGATCGCCTCGAGCCCGAGATGAATCGCCAGGACGGCGACAAGGACACCATCACGCCCGATCAGTCGGTGCGGAACATCCAGCGTCTGCTGGTCGCCGCCGATACGCCGCTGAGCCCGGCGTCGAAGACCCTGTTGATGCGCTGGCTGGTCGATACGCCGACGGGGCAGGGGCGCATCAAGGCGGGCGTCCCGGCGGGCTGGACCGTGGCGCACAAGACCGGCACCGGCGGCTATGGCCCCGTCAACGACATCGGCCTGATCCTGCCGCCGAATGCGGCGCCCATCGCCATCGCGATCTATTTCCACGCCACGAAGGATTCGACCGACGCCCAGCGCGAGGCGGTGATCGCCGATGCGACCCGGCAGGCGCTCAAGGCGCTGGGGCATGGCTGAGGGCCGCCGAATCCTGTCATCAGGCGGCATGAGCTTCGCACGTCGTCATGGCTGACGCGCCCATCCTGATGAAGGACGGCATGGCGCGCCCCACGGGGCGTGACGCGCTCGGCTGGCTGATGCGCGGCGAGGTCGGCATGGCGGTCGGCGTCATCGCCGTCATCATGCTGCTGATCCTGCCCATCCCGAAGATGCTTCTGGACCTGCTGCTGGCCATCTCCCTGGTGTCCAGCGTGCTGATCCTGATGACGGCCGTGATGATGAAGCGGCCTCTGGACTTCGCCATCTTTCCCACGGTGCTGCTGGTCTCGACCCTGTTCCGGCTGGGTCTGAACCTGGCCTCGACGCGGCTGATCCTCAGCAACGGCCAGGAAGGCCACGACAGCGCGGGCAAGATCATCCAGGCCTTCGGCGAGCTGATGATGGGGGGCAACTTCATCATCGGGGTGATCATCTTCGCCATCCTGCTGGTGGTGAACTTCGTGGTCATCACCAAGGGCGCCACCCGTATCGCCGAGGTTTCGGCCCGCTTCACCCTGGACTCGATGCCGGGCAAGCAGATGGCGATCGACGCCGATCTGTCGTCCGGTCTGATCAACGAGGATCAGGCCAAGCTGCGCCGCAAGGAGCTGGAGCAGGAATCGACCTTCTTCGGGGCCATGGACGGCGCCTCCAAATTCGTGCGCGGCGACGCGGTGGCGGGTCTGATCATCACCTTCATCAACGCCATCGGCGGCCTGCTGATCGGGGTGGTGCAGCACGGCATGCCCGCCATGGAGGCGGCCAACACCTATGTCCAGCTGACCGTCGGCGACGGCCTGGTGACGCAGATTCCGGCCATCATCGTTTCGGTTGCGGCGGGTTTCCTCGTGACCAAGGCGGGGGTCGAGGGTTCGGCCGACAAGGCCTTCGTCGCCCAGTTGGCCAGCAATCCGGTGTCGCTGGGCGTGGTGTCGGGCACGGCGGGACTGATCGGCCTGATCCCGGGCATGCCGCTGCTGCCGTTCGCGGCGCTGGCGCTGGGGACGGGCTTCATGGCGTGGAAGCTGGGCCGCGACCGGCTGAAGCCGCCGCCCGCCGAGCCGGTGAACCTGAAGCCCAAGGAGGACGTGGAGGAGCCGATCTCCACCGCCCTGACCATCGACGAGGTGAAGATCGAGCTGGGCTACGCCCTGCTGGCCCTGATCAATGATCTGGAAGGCCGCCGCCTGACGGATCAGATCCGCGCCCTGCGCCGCTCGCTGGCCCAGGAGTACGGCTTCGTCATGCCCAGCGTGCGCATCCTCGACAACATGCGCCTGTCCAATCAGGGCTACGCCATCCGCATCAAGGAGATGGACGCCGGTTCGGGCGAGGTGCGCCTCGGCTCCCTGATGGCGATGGATCCGGCGGGCCGTCAGGTCGAATTGCCCGGCGAGCACACGCGCGAGCCCGCCTTCGGCTTGCCCGCGACCTGGATCGACGATTCCCTGCGCGAAGAGGCGACCTTCCGCGGCTACACCATCGTCGACCCCTCGACGGTGCTGACGACGCACCTGACCGAAATCCTCAAGGAGAACATGGCCGAGCTGCTCTCCTACGCCGAGGTGCAGAAGCTGCTGAAGGAACTGAAGGGCGAGGAGCAGAAGCTGGTCGAGGAGTTGATCCCCTCTGTCGTCACCGTGACCACGCTTCAGCGCGTGCTTCAGGCCCTGTTGCGCGAGAAGGTGTCGATCCGCGACCTGCCCGCCATTCTGGAAGGTCTGGCAGAGGCGGCGCCGCACACCACCAGCGTCGCCACCCTGGTCGAGCACGTGCGCGGCCGTCTGGCGCGTCAGCTGTGCTGGCAGCACAAGGCCGACGACGGCGCCCTGCCCATCGTCACCCTGTCGCCCGAATGGGAGCAGGCCTTCGCCGAGAGCCTGATCGGCCCTGGCGAGGACAAGCAACTGGCCATGGCGCCCAGCAAGCTTCAGGATTTCATCCGCGCCGTCCGCGACGTGTTCGAGCGCGCCGCCATGACGGGCGAGAACCCGGTCCTGCTGACCGGACCGCAGGTCCGCCCCTACGTCCGCTCCATCATCGAACGCTTCCGCGGTCAGACGGTGGTGATGAGCCAAAATGAGATTCATCCCAAGGCTCGCCTCAGGACGGTGGGATCAGTCTAGGTCGCGGCGTGGTAGGGGCTGGACACGGCTTCGACGGCGAATAAGGTTCGCGGCATGAAACGCATTCGGCCGGCCTTGCGCACCTTCGGAACCTTCCTGCGCACCCCGACCCTCAGTCGCTCGATCATCGCCCTTCTGGCCCTGGCGCTGCTGCTGCTGCTGGCGGTCAATACGGCGACGCTGGTGATGATCCAGCGGACCTCCAACTACAACGACACCGTGGACCACAGCCAGCAGGTTCGCCTGGCGGCCAAGGACACGCTGATGCTGCTGACCGACGCCGAGACGGGGCAGCGCGGCTTCATGTTGACGGCGCGGACCGAGTATCTGGGCGTGCACGACAATGCGGTCGCCAAGTTGCCGGCCGTGATCGCTCGGCTGGAAGCCCTGGTTGAGGGCGACGCTGAATCCTCGGCGCGCGTGGTCAAGGTCAAGCAGATGGCGCGGGACCGGCTGGCTCTGATGGATGAAACCGTCAACCTGACCCGCACGGGCCGTATCGGCGAGGCCGTTTCGCGCATTCGCGGCGGTCAGGGCAAGGCTTTGATGGACGCCATGCGCGTCGAGCTGGCCGCCATCGACGCCATTGAAGCGAAACGCCTGGCTGAACGCACCCGTCAGTCGGAGTGGGCCCAGGCGGTGACCGTGGCCGTCAACGCTCTGGCCGGGGTGCTGATCCTGGTGCTGGCGGGGATCAGCGTCTGGCTGGTGCGACGCTATGTGGCCGAGATCGAGGCCGCGCATTTCGAACTGGACCGGGTCAACGCCGGTCTGGAGAACGAGGTGCGCGATCGCACCGCCGAACTGACCCGCGCCAACGAAGAGATCCAGCGTTTCGCCTATATCGTCAGCCACGACCTGCGTGCGCCCCTGGTCAACGTCATGGGCTACACGTCTGAGTTGGAGCAGGTCGCCAAACAGCTGGACGAGCAACTGGCGGCGGTCGAGACGGCGCACCCTGGTCTGGTGGACCCCGAGGCTGTGCGCGCCGTGCGTGAGGACGCCCCCGAGGCGGTCGGCTTCATCCGCACCTCGACGGCCAAGATGGATCGGCTGATCAACGCCATCCTGCGTCTGTCGCGCGAAGGGCGCCGCGCCCTGGCGTCGGAGCGGCTGAACATGACGGCCATGGCCAAGGGCATCGCCGACACGGTTCATCATCAGGTCGCCGAAACAGGCGGCGAGATCGTGGTGGGCGAGTTGCCGATGCTGGAGAGTGATCGCCTGGCGGTCGAGCAGATCTTCGGCAATCTGATCGACAATGCGGTGAAGTATCAGCAGCCCGACCGCCCCATCCGGGTCGAGATCCAGGGGCAGGAGACATCCGGCGGCTGGCTCGAGTATCGCATCAGCGACAACGGCCGGGGCGTCTCGCGCAACGATCATGAGCGGATTTTCGAGCTGTTCCGTCGCTCGGGCAAGCAGGACACGCCGGGCGAGGGCCTGGGCCTGGCCTTCGTGCGCAACATCGTGCGGCGTCTCGGGGGCTCCATCGACGTCGAATCAGAACTCGGCCAGGGGTCGACATTTCATCTGAAATTTCCGAAACGTCTGACTATGCTGGGTGACTATCAAGGAGACCGCCTGTGAGCCACTCAGTGAAGATCGTCATGGTCGAGGACGATCATGGGCACGCCAAGCTCATTGAGAAGAACATCCGGCGGGCGAACATCGCCAACGACATCGTCCATTTCGATCACGGCGAGGCGGCGCTCGACTATCTGTTCAGCGACGAGGTGGGGCGCACCGGCCCCCTGTTGATCTTGCTGGACCTGAACCTGCCGGACATGTCGGGCACGGACATCCTTGATCGGGTCAAGTCCGACGACAATCTGCGCCGCGCCCCCGTGGTCGTGCTGACCACCACCGACGACAAAATCGAAATCCAGCGCTGCTACGACCTGGGCTGCAACGTCTACATCACCAAGCCGGTGGACTACGAGGCCTTTGCGGGCGCCATCCGCCAGCTGGGCCTGTTCCTGTCGGTCATGCAGGCGCCTGAGATCTGACGCCGTGACGGAACCGGGGGCCGCCATACGTCTCTTGTACATCGACGATGACCGCGGCTTGTCCCGCCTGGTCCAGAAGGAGCTCGGCCGTCACGGCTATGAGGTCATCTGCGCGCCCGATGCGGACAGCGGCTATGAGGTGCTGAAGGCGGGCCAGTTCGATGTCTGCGCCCTGGACCACTACATGCCGGGCCGTGAGGGCCTGGACGTCCTGCCCGACATCCTGGCCCTGCCGACGCCGCCGCCGGTGGTCTATGTGACGGGGGCCCAGGACGGCCGCATCGCCGTCGCCGCCCTGCGCGCCGGGGCCGCCGACTACGTCATCAAGGACGTGTCCGAGGACTTCACCGCCCTGCTGCGTTCGGCTCTCGAGGACGCGCTGCTGCGGCGTCGTCTGGAGCGCGAGAACGAAGAGGCGCACGAGGAAGTGCGTCAGGCGCGCGACCGCGCCGAGGCCTTGCTGCGCGAGGTGAACCATCGCGTCGGCAACTCGCTGCAACTGGTGTCCAGCTTCATCTCCCTGCAACTGCGCCAACTGGCCGACGAGGGCGCGCGCGACGCCCTGCGCGAGGCCCAGGTGCGGATCGAGGCCGTGGCCCATGTCCACCGCCGCCTCTACACCTCGGCCGATGTCGAGCGGGTTCAGATGGACGAGTATCTGGCCGGTCTGGTCGATGAGCTGGGCAAGTCCATCGGCCCCGACAGCGACGGGCCGCGACTGACTCTGCAGGCCGAGCCTCTTCAGGTGACGACCGATCAGGCCGTGTCCCTGGGCGTCATCGTGACCGAGCTTGTCACCAACGCCGTCAAATACGCCTATGAGCCGGATGCTGCGGGCGAGATCCGCGTGATCCTGAGGCGTCTGGAGGATGGGCGACGCGCCCAGCTGACGGTCGAGGATGACGGGCCCGGCCTGGGCGACGGCTTGCCCAAGGGCACGGGCCTGGGCTCCAAGATCATCTCGGCCATGGCCGGTGGCCTGCGCTCGACGATCGAGGTGGATCCGGCGCATCGCGGCGTGCGCGCCCTTTTGGCGTTTGATCTCTGACGACGCTTTGGGGGTTTCGCCCGGCGATGCGGCGGGGTTAATCTCCCACGATGAAGCTTCAGTTCGGTACGGCCCGTCCCGGTCTCGATTACATCCACCGTCCCGCCGTCTTCGGCATCGCCGAGCGTGACGGCCGTCTGGCCTGCGTGCGCGTGGATCGCGGCGACGGGCACGCCTATTTCGATCTGCCCGGCGGCGCCCTGGACGGCGAAGAGACGGAGCAGCAGGCCTTGGCGCGCGAGTTCGCCGAGGAGACGGGCCTGATCATCCAGCCGGTCGATCGCCTGACCGAGGCGGCGCAGTATTTCCTCAAGTCGGACGGCACGCCGGTCAACAACGTCGGCGGCGTCTGGCTCGTCAATGTGACCGGCGCCGACCCCTCGGCCAAGCAGGAAGCGGATCATGAGCTGGTCTGGCTGGAGCCGCTGCGCGCCCTGTTCAGCCTGCGGCACGAGGCGCACAGCTGGGCCGTTGCGCGCTGGTTGCGTGATCGTCATGCCGCAGCCTCCGCTTCGGAACCTCGCTAGAGAAAAAGGGTTGTTTTCCTGACGGGCGCCAGTTCCGGCGATCCGAAAGACAGGGAGCTCTCCATGCCCGACCACGACCGTATCGAAGGCGCCGCCAAGAACATGGGCGGCAAGCTCAAGGAAGCCGCCGGCAAGCTGACCGGCGATGAAAAGCTGAAAGCCGAAGGCCGCGCCGATCAGGTGGCGGGCAAGGTCCAGAACGCCGTCGGCGGCGTGAAAGACGCGTTGAAGGGCGAGCGAGGCTAAGACGTCCAGGCGGGCGTTGTCTGTTCATGACGCCCGCTACTCCCTTGATAAGAGAATTTACGATTTATTCGATATGGTCGGTGTAATATTCGAGTGATGGTTACTTTCGGTTAGCGGTAAAGTTCAAAAACGAAAATTTCTATCGTCATTCACAAGGCGTTCACGGGGGCAGCGATGTCCGATAGAGTGTCTGAGACGAGCACGGAGCCGATGGTCGGCGTGCAGGGCGCGACCGGGCTGTCGCATCCCTACCGGCGATTGTACCTGCCGGTTCCTGCAAAATTCATTCTGGC
>OFTY01000643.1_pt1 | contig 21843 bp, 17 predicted proteins | sample 1775061 | NCBI WGS metagenome assembly OFTY01 (sample SAMN08195773, study PRJEB24354) | sludge metagenome | isolation source: sludge from phenol fed wastewater aerobic bioreactor B | place: India: Nagpur | collected 2016-09-16 | reverse complement strand
TACTACATTTGTCACAACATTTGTAGCACCTTCACGTTTATCATGTCTATGAGAAATCTTTATCCTTTTCTTTTGCTTTGTATCCTTGTAACAGCTTGTAACAACAAAAAGAATCTTCCGGATATTTCTGGGGTAAAAGTGGACCTGAAAGTGGAACGTTTTGATGAGGCATTCTTTTCTATCGATACGCTGCAGATTGACCGGGACATGAACAAGGTGCACCAGCAATTCCCCTCTTTCCTGCCTGTGTATCTGCAGAATATTATTGGGATTACCGACCCGGAAGAAGTAAAGGCTTTTTACCGTTTTTACAAACCGGTTTTCGATTCGTCGCAGCTTACCTATAAGGATTTTGAGCCGGTAAAAGCTCAACTGGAAAAAGCGTTCCGTTATGTAAAATATTATTTCCCGGATTATAAAACACCTGTGCAGATCATTCCAGTAATTGGTCGTATGGATTCCCGCCAGGATCTCGCACGCATGGCTAGCGGGGAATATACACCGAATTTTATCGGGCCCGATCTGGCAGGTATCAGCTTGCAATTTTACTTAGGCAAAAATTTCTCCTGGTACAATGATCAGAATTTTATCAATAATGTAGCACCGTTGTATCGCAGCCGCCGTTTCTCCAAAGAATACATTGTAGCAGATGTCATGAAACTGATCACAGATGATCTTTTTCCTGATAAAAGCAGTGGCCGTGCGCTGGTAGAGCAAATGATCGAAAAGGGAAAGCAATGGTGGTTGCTTGATAAGTTCATGCCTGAAACAGCTGACTCCATCCGTACGGGTTATACCAGGAAGCAACTTGATTGGGTTGCAGCTAATGAAGGATTGATCTGGACCTATATCGCCAAAAATGAAGATCTCTATGCAGTGGATCCTGCTACTATACAAACGTATATCGGTGAGGGCCCTTTTACCCAGGGATTTGACCAGGAACTTTCTCCGGGCAATATTGGCCCATGGATCGGAAGGCAGATCATACGCCAATTTGAAAAGATGAATACTACATTTACCATACGGCAAATTATGGAAGCTTCACCGAAGCAGATACTGGAGGAAGCCAAATACAAACCAAAGTAAAATAGTCAGAGAGAGCTCTCTTAATTGTATTTCATCGGAACGATCATCTCGAAGGAAGGAATGTCTACACGGAACATTTGTTTGCTGTCAAGATTTTCCATCTGGTAAGTGCCTTTCATTTTTCCCATTTCAGTACGCAGGTTACAGCCACTGACATACTGATATGTTTCGCCGGGTTTTATGGTCGGCTGCACACCTACCACGCCTTCTCCTTCCACTTCGCGATGGCTGCCATTGCTGTCGAAGATCTGCCAGTTGCGGCGGTGAAGTTTTACAGGAAAAGAATTGTGATTTTCGAGAGTGATACGGTACGCAAACATGAACTCCGATTGCACGGGATTACTGTAATCAGGCTGGTAAAAAGTTTCCACGCTCACCTGCACTCCTTCAGAGATAATGCTGTTCATACCAATCAGTTTCAGTAAAAATAATGAAAAAGCCCGAGGGGAGTAAATATTGAGGGATTTTAATGACCATAGCGTAAATTTGCGCCTTTTAGCACTCATCCTTAATTTTTTCCCTTTATGAAGATAGCAGTAGCCAAAGGCGACGGGATCGGTCCTGAAATAATGGACGCCGTGCTCAGGATTTTTCAAGCCAATAAGACCCCATTGGAATATGAATTTGTAGATATGGGTAAATGGGTGTTTGACAAGGGTTTCAACAATGGTATGACGCCTGAAGCCAAACTGACCATTGAATCTTTGGGTATTCTGTTTAAAGGCCCGATGGAAACGCCTAAAGGCAAAGGCGTAAAAAGCATCAATGTTACAGCACGGAAAACCTGGAACACCTATGCCAATAAGCGCGCTTTTCAAAGTTTGCACGGAGTGGATACCGTATTCAGCAAAGCAGGCATTCCGATCGACATTACAGTGGTTAGAGAAAATATCGAAGACACTTATGGTGGTATTGAGCATATGCTTACCCATGATGTGGCATTAAGCCGCCGCTTCATCACCCGCCCCGGCAGCATGCAGGTGATCCGCTATGCATTTGAAATGGCCCGCCAGAAAAAAGCAAAACGTATCACTTGCGGTCACAAGGCCAATATCATGAAACTGACAGACGGATTATTCCTCGATTGCTTTTATGAAGTAGCAAAAGAATATCCTGATCTCAAAGCAGATGATATTATCGTGGATGATCTCTGTATGAAACTGGTTACCCGTCCCGATGCATTTGATGTAGTGGTACTGACCAACCTGCAAGGTGATATCGTAAGTGACCTTTGTGCAGGATTGGTTGGTGGCCTGGGCTTTGCGCCTTCCGCCAATATCGGCGACCATATTTCCATCTTTGAAGCCGTGCATGGTACTGCACCCGATATTGCCGGAAAGAATATTGCCAATCCTACAGCACTTTTATTGAGCGGCCTTGCTATGCTGCGCCATGTGGGATTGACTGAGAATGCAGCTATTATTGAGAATGCCCTTTTGTATACACTGGAAGAAGGCGTGCATACAGGCGATTTTGGTGATAAGACCAAACCCGCAGTAAATACCACAGAATTTGCAGATGCCATCATTGGCAATTTTGGCAAGCAACCGCAGGTGGGCGCCAAAGCAATCATTCCCAATATGCCCGGCACACCTGCTCCATTCAAACTGGCGCAGAATTCCATGATGGTTTCTACAGAAAGTGAGAACGAAGTGATCGTTGGAGTTGACCTGTTCATTGAAAGTTCAGAGCAACCTGAAGTGATCGCGCATAAATGCCAGCGCCACGCTGGTGTAAAATTCAACCTGATTAATATCAGCAACAGGGGCACACAGGTATGGCCTACAGGTTCTGTGTACACCAATCTCGTTAACCAATACAATGTGCGTTTTGAAAGCATTGATGGTTCTGCGCTTAATCAGCAGGATGTGATTGGGTTGTATGTAAGCCTTAGCGGCGATTTCAAAATATGTTCACTGGAATTGCTGAATATGTGGGGAGATAAAAAGGCGTATAGCCTTGCGCAGGGGCAATAAAACAGGAATTATCTTTTTGAAAGGCTCGCTGATAGCGGGCCTTTTCTTTAAGCAAGGCCGGCGATCTTTGCCGTTGCAACACTTATCAGCACAATACCCATCACCATCAGAAGGACAGGCCATTTCAGCGAGCGGTTTTCTTCAAAAACGTTTTTGAAGAAAAAATAAAGGCCCGACAGGCAAAAGAATATTCCGGTTCCACATATGATCCAGGGAATATTCATAGAAGAGTTGATCGGTTTATTTAAATAAACAAAAGCCTGTCTATATTTTTTTAGTCAGCTTATATCCTTGCTTCAGCAACCATTGCAGCACTTTATCGCGATGATCTCCCTGCACAATAATCTCTCCGTCTTTAGCTGACCCGCCTGATCCGCAAAATGTTTTTAATTTTTTCCCGAGATCCTGCAGATCATCGTCTTTTCCTGAAAAACCTTCGATCAGTGTTACAGCTTTTCCTGCCCTTTGTTTGGTGTCCAGGCGTATGCGCAGTTTTTGCTGTGCAGCCGGCAATGTTTCTCCCTGCTCCTCTGCTTCTTCAAATTTAAAATCAGGATCAGTGCTGTAAACGAATCCGCGGTTGTCTGCTTTGTTTTTCTTGCTCATGTGTTCTTTGTAGTTTCTACGGCCTTCAAACTAAGATCAAGGCTTCTGGCCTGGTGTATCAATGCTCCCACGCTCACATAGTCCACTCCTGTAGCTGCATATTCCTCTATATTTTCCAGGTTGATGCCTCCGCTTGCTTCTGTTTCGAAATCCTCGCCGATCAGTTGAACGGCTTCTGTGATCTGCGCCGGTTGGAAATTGTCAAGCATAATGCGGAACACTTTTCCCCTCCCTACTTTTATTACTTTCTTCACATCATCAATGCTCCTGGTTTCCACTTCTATTTTGAGGCCAGGCTTTTTTTCCTGTACATAGCGGCTGGCTTTCTCAATTGCTTTTTCAATCCCTCCGCAATAATCAATATGGTTATCCTTCAGCATGATCATATCATACAAGCCAAAGCGATGATTGACCCCACCGCCGATCCTGACCGCTTCTTTTTCCAGCAAGCGGAAATTAGGGGTTGTTTTACGGGTATCGAGCACGCGGGTCTTATACCCCTTTAATTTGTCGGTGTATTGTTTGGTAAGCGTGGCGATCCCGCTCATCCGCTGCATGCAATTAAGCACCAGCCGTTCGCAAACCAGGATCGTATGCACTTTGGCATTTACTTCAAAGGCTGTTTCGCCAAAGGCCATCTGCTCTCCATCATTTTTATGAATGGCAAACCTGGCTTCCGGTTCCTTGTAATGAAAGATCTTTTGCGCAATGCTGACGCCTGCCAGCACGCCATCCTGTTTTATTTTCAATATGGCTTTACCGGTTGCTTCAGGTGGTATGCAGGAGAGCGTGGAATGATCTCCATCCCCAACGTCTTCCTTAAGTGCCTCTTCAACGAGGTGGGCCAGTTGTTGATCAAAATTCATATGGCAAAAATAGAAAAGCCTTTCCGTACTTGATTCGGGAAAGGCTTGCCTCGAATTATTTTATTTTTTACTCGATGGAAGAAAAGCGGATCTCTTTCACCACTTCTTTATTTCCTTTTGTTTTCATGAATACATGGCCCCTGAAATTACCCGACTTGGTTTGAAGGGTGCCGATGCAATAATGACCGCCGGGAGAATCGCCTTTATGCTTCAGTTCAAAATTTTTTACGCCTCCGTTGTTGGCAAAAAAATCCCGCAGCACCAGTTGGGCCTGGGCTTTGCTGTAGCTATCGCTTTTAACCGGCAAAGTGAGCTCTACATTATCATCAAAGTATTTGGAAAGCTCAGGTGCATTACCGGATTTCAACGCATTGATCACCCCGTCGATCGTATTGGGTTGATCAAAGGAAGAAAGCACCAGAACAGAAGCAAGCAGTAAGGATGTAAATATCGCTTTCATAATAATTTTGCTTTTCACAGGTAATTCATAATAGAAAAACGTGCCATAGCTTATGATCAGTACAGAGTACTAAAATAGTAAAAACCGTTAGTTTTAAAGCTATTCTGTCGAAATAGATGAATCATCTGTAGATTTACAACGCATTCTTACCGATCTTTTAAAGAATTTATACTAACATAAACAATAAATTATCAGAATGGCACAAAAAAAAGTAATCCTGATCATAATGGACGGCTGGGGATTAGGAAAAGTTGCATCGGCCGATGCTATCCAGCATGCCAATGCCCCTTTCACAAAGGCTTTATACTCAACATATCCGAATTCTACCCTGGTTACATGTGGTGAAGCGGTAGGCTTACCTGACGGTCAAATGGGTAATTCTGAAGTCGGCCATCTCAACCTGGGTGCAGGCCGCATCGTGTACCAGGAATTGCAACGCATCAATGTTGCGATCCGGGAAGGAGAATTTGCAAAAAACGAACAGTTGTTAAAATCTATCCGCCATGCAAAGGCTAATAACAAACCTTTTCATCTTTTAGGGCTTGTAAGCAATGGCGGTGTTCACTCCCATATCAACCACCTGAAGGCGATCATTGATGTTTGCCAGGCAGAAGGTTTGCAAAATGTATTCGTGCATGCTTTCACAGATGGCCGTGATTGCGATCCGAAAAGCGGTTTGGGTTTTATTACAGAATTACAGGAACACCTGAATAAACGCGTAGGCAAAATTGCTACAGTCAGCGGCCGTTATTATGCCATGGACCGCGATAAACGCTGGGAGCGTGTAAAACTGGCTTATGATGCAATGGTGAAGGGGGAAGGACAAAAAGCAACTGATGCAATCGCGGCTGTAGAAAACTCCTACCGCGAAAATATAACAGATGAATTCATCAAACCTACTGTTATCATCAACGAAGGGCAACAGCCTTTGACCACTATCAGCAATGACGATGTGGTGCTTTGTTTCAATTTCCGTACAGACCGCTGCAGGGAGATCACAGAAGTGCTTACGCAAAATGATTTTCCTGAATTCAATATGTATAAACTGTCGCTCGATTATACTACGATGACACAGTATGATCACAGTTTTAAAAACGTACGCGTCATTTTTGAAAATGATGATCTGAAAAATACTTTAGGAGAAGTATTACAGCAACACGGGTTGAAACAGATCCGCATTGCTGAAACAGAAAAATATCCCCACGTATCTTTTTTCTTCAGTGGCGGAAGGGAAGTGCCTTTTGAAGGTGAGACCCGTATCATGATCCCTTCTCCCAAAGTAGCCACTTATGATCTGAAGCCGGAAATGAGCGCTTACGAACTAACTGATGCGCTGATCCCCAAAATAGAAGAAAAAGCAGCTGATTTTATCTGCCTCAACTTTGCCAATGCAGATATGGTAGGCCATACCGGTGTGTTTTCCGCTGCCATTAAAGCCGTGGAAACAGTAGATAAATGCGTGGAGAGAGTGGTAACGGCAGGGTTAAACAATGGTTATACCATATTCCTGACTGCTGATCATGGCAACTCTGATTATATGATCAATGAAGATGGGTCTCCCAACACAGCACATACATTAAACCTCGTTCCCCTGTTCGTGATCGATAAAACATGGAAAGGAAAACTGGAATCAGGAAAACTGGGAGATATTGCCCCGACCATACTGACGATGATGGGATTGCCGATACCGGCTGAGATGACAGGAAAAGTACTGATTGAACCTTAATTATTTTATATTGTGTTGCGTGAAATTCACGTAACACAATTAAGCCACCTCTAAAAAATAATATATGTTCAAAAAGATCCTGCTCTTCCTTCTCGTTGTACTGATCGCCATCCAGTTCATTCATCCTGCCAAGAATCAGTCCGGGGGCCCACAGCCTAATTATATTGGGAATGCCTTTTCCATGCCGCAGGATGTAAAGCTTATCATGGAAAAAGCCTGCAACGATTGCCATAGCAATAACACGGTCTACCCCTGGTACAGCCGCCTTCAGCCGGTTGACTGGTGGATGAACAATCACGTAGTGGATGGCAAAAAACACCTCAATTTCGACGAATACACCAATCGCAATCTCCGCTACCAGTACCACAAACTGGAGGAAATAGCCGAACAGGTAAAAGAGGGCGAAATGCCCATGGATTCTTATACCTGGATGCATAAGGGCGCCAAGCTCAGCCCTGCCGAAAAGGAGAAACTGATCAACTGGGCAGACGCTATGCGCGACACCATGAAAGCTCATTACCCCATAGATAGCCTGGTCCGCAAAAAATAACCCCTTGAGCCTGAAACCCGACGCCGGGCCCGGGTTTTCTCCCGAACCAGGGCCAGAGCCGGAAACTGAATTTTGGCCCCAGTGCAGCATTTGTATGTGAAAATTGTCTAAATTACAGGCAACCAAACGGGACATATGACCGAGGAAGCCATCTTAAAAGGCTGTTTGAATAATGATGCTAACGCCCAGCGGGAGCTGTATAACAAGTACAGCGCTAAAATGCTGGCAGTTTGTTATCGCTATGCGCACAATCGTGAAGATGCGGAAGATATGCTCCAGGAAGGCTTTATAAAAGTCTTTTTACAGGTGCATACTTTTGAGAACCGTGGCGCATTCGAAGGGTGGGTCAGACGCATCATTGTTCATACCTGCATCAACATCCTGAAAAAGAATAAGAAGTTCAACGAAAGCGTAGATATCATTCATGCCACAGGCGTGCAGATAAGAGAAGACAGTGTTCCTGCCATTATCCAGGCAAAACAGGTGGTAGAATGCATACGGCTTTTGCCAATAGGCTACAGGACAGTACTGAACCTGTATGCGGTAGAAGGATATAGTCATCGTGAGATCGCAGCCATGTTGGACATAGAAGAAAGTACAAGCCGGAGTCAATATACCAGGGCAAAGACAATGCTTGAAGATATATTGGTCCGGAAGAGGATCATACAAAAACCAAAACAAGACTTTGAATGGCTTGCAGCAGTTAGTCAGCGGTAGAAGATTCGTACCTAAATTATTAGTAACTGGTTATGGAGAGTAACTACAGCAACAGGGATTTTGAGCAGTTTGTAAAACAAAATGCTGATGAATACAGGATGTTTCCGTCTGAAAAGGTGTGGAATGGCGTGCACAATGCTCTTCATACCCGCCGCAGATGGACTGGATTCGGCCTGGCATTCCTGTTATTGTTAACCGGCGGTGCAGTGAGCTGGGTCATGACCATGTATCCCGTTTCCAAAAAATCGCAGGACATCGCTTCTGTAGAATCAAGCAAGACCAATACAACCGGTTCCACCACTCCGGCAGATCAGCCCGGTGTTCAGCCTACAGAAACAAAAGAACCCCGTCATATTCACGGTATCTTACCTTTCAACAAAGAGACTGAAGAAAATATTGATGTAAAAGTGGCGGCTATTCCTGCCCCATCATCCACAGAGCCTGGTGTATTACGGCCTGCCTTTCCTGCTGAAATTGCTCCTGTAGTTCCCGAATACCAGCAAACAATTGAAAGGGTAGAAAAATCAGCACCCGCGCCGATACATACCGCGCGTGTCAAAGATGCGGATCCTGCAGGAACAACAGCAGTCAGGATTACTGCAACTGAAACACTTTCCAGTCCCGTCGTTAACGAAACAGCGGCTGTAACGGATAATAGAGCAGTTATGCCGGCAGGTTTTACAGAAGAACCTCCTCTCACTATCGAAAGTGTTACCAACTCTTACAAATTTCAACGTATTCCAAAAAAAATAAGCTGGCAATTGTTTATCACACCAACGGTCAGCTACCGGAAACTTGGCGTGAACAAAGGTTTCAACAATGTTACAGGCACAGGATACCCCTTCTCTCCGGCATTGTCTGATGTGAACGAAGCTGTAACACATAAACCCGATCTTGGCCTTCAATTAGGATTCACGGCCCGTTACCCGCTAAGCAATAGCGTTAATCTGAGAGCGGGCTTTCAATTCAACGTGAACCGCTACGATATTAAAGCCTTTACCTATACGGGCGAAATGGCCACCATTGGCCTTAACAGCCCTACTCCCGGAAGTAGTTCTGTATCTGCTTACACCCGCTACAGAAACTACAGTGGATATAAAGCCGACTGGTTGAAAAACTTTTACTATTCAGTGTCTTTGCCTATCGGCGCCGAGCTGAAAGTATTTGGTAATAATAAGACCAGCTTTGGAATTGCAGGTACCATTCAACCCACTTATGTGATCAGTGATGGCGCTTATCTTTTGTCGACTGACTATAAGAACTATGCAAAAGTGCCCTGGCTTACCCGCAATTTCAATATGAATACCGGCTTTGAGGCTTTTGTCAATTACACAAGAGGTAAAACCAGGTGGCAGGTTGGGCCACAGTTCCGTTATCAATTGCTTTCCAGCTTTGAAAACAAATACCCGGTTAAGGAGAATTTGTTTGATTTTGGTTTGAAAGTTGGAGTTACGTTGAATCAATAATACCTTATCCGTCCGTTTTTTGCCGTTTAATGATTTGTTCCCTTTGGAAGAACTGTATGCCATGTATTAACGAGTAAGAGTTTTTTTTATTCACTAATACCAAAACTATAATGCACATGAGAAAACTTGCAATTGCGATGCTCGCAATGTGTGCCTTTTTTGTGTCGGCCACAGCGCAGCAGAAAAAGATCACTGGTAAAATTCTCGACAGTGATGCCCATCCAATCCCCGGGGCTTCGGTCATTATCAAAGGTTCCTCTTCCGGAACAGTGACCGACGAAAATGGGGCATTCTCTCTAAACGCAAACCCAGGAGCCACCCTGGTTATTTCAGCCGTAGGATTTACAACGTTCGAAACCAAAGTAGGAAATGAGTCAACCTACTCTCTCACTCTTGTATCCGAAAGCCAGACGCTTTCTGATGTGGTTGTCACAGGTGTGGCAGGCTCTACAAGCAAAAAGAAGCTGACAGTATCTGTTACCAAAGTGAATGAAGCTCAGCTTAAAGCCGTACCGGGCTTATCAGTTTCCTCAGCATTGACCGGCAAAGTAGCCGGTTTGAGAACATCTTCTGTAGGCGGTGCTCCCGGGCAGCAGGTAGACCTTCTGCTCAGGGGAGATAACGTTCTTAACGTTAGCGCCTCTCCTCTCATCCTCCTGGATGGTATCATCATGCAGGGCAGCCTGGCAGATATCAACGTGGATGACGTAGAATCAATGGAAGTAGTAAAAGGCGCTGCGGCAGCTGCCTTATACGGCTCCCGCGCAGGTAATGGTGTAATCGCTATTACCACTAAAAGGGGGAAAGACGGCATTAACGGCAAACCCCAGGTCATCATCAGAAATGAAGTGGGTTTTCAAGATCTGCAGCATTACTATGAAACGTCCAGGTCGCATTTTTATAATCTCGCTTCAGACTGGCAAACAGCCCAGGGTCAGTATACCAAGTATGCCGGTGTTACATACCCTGCAGGCTATAATGGCGGTTATGTTCCTAACAGCGGCGCTGGCTCTATCATAGGCACTCCAACGATCAAAGACGATGGATATATGGATAATTCATATGGCACATATCGTTTCAACCCGGGTGATATATTTAAAACCGGGCTTTCTTATACAAACTATGCAGCGGTCTCAAACAGGTCAGACAAAAACAATATCTTTTTGTCATTTGAAAACAATGAGCAGCAGGGTGTGGTCAGGAATCGCGACGGATATTCAAGACAAAACTTCCGTTTCAATATTGATCAGCAGATCTCGTCCTGGTTAAAAATAAGCGCGACCAATTTATTTATTAAGCGAAACATCCAGGCTCCTTCAGGTATATTCTATAATGTGGCCCGTATGAAGCCGGATGCGAACCTGTTTGCGGAGAACCCCGATGGAACACCCTATAATTTCAGGATAGATCCTTTCAACGGTGAGATAACCAATCCGCTGTATAGCCTTTATAACACAAGATCAAACAATCATTCCCGCAGGTGGATGGGAAACTATACAGCGAATCTTAGATTTACCAGTTGGGCTAATCTTGATATATCCCAAACCTTCGAGATCGAGAATTCCCGGTCAGAATCAATTACTCCCAGGGATACATATAATGCCAACTATGTATACACAGGTGGTAGTATGAGCCAATCAAGCAGTGAAAACAGTACCCAGAACACGCAGCTTACCCTTAACCTGAATAAACAGTTCGGTGACCTGGGAATCAGGGGCAAGCTTTCTTATTTGTATGAAGACCGCCATTATGAAAGCACAGGGGTAAGCGGTTCCGTGTTCTCCTATCTGAACGTCGACAATTTCAATAATATTCTCACACAAAACGGAGGAAGTAACAGCCGGACAGATGAAAGAGCGCAAAACTATTTTGCCATCTTAGGCCTGGATTATAAAGGCAAGTATTTATTTGACGGTATGTTCCGTTATGATGGATCATCACTTTTCGGTCCTGATGCCCGTTGGAACCCTTATTACAGGCTGTCAGGCGCTTACCGGATCTCCCAGGATGTGAGCATTCAGGGAATTGACGAATTAAAGATCCGTGCTGCTTATGGCACTGCTGGTATTCGTCCGGGCTTTGACTGGCAGTATGAGGTCCTAAACTGGACAGGCCTCGGTAGTGCTGCAAAATCTCAAAGAGGAAACACTTTCCTGAAACCTTCTACTACTGCCGAAGCTGAAATCGGTCTGAATGTTGAGTTCCTTAAGAAATTCACTTTTGAAGGGACTTATGCTCATTCTACAACAAAAAATCAGTTCCTTAATATAGACCTGATTCCTTTCATAAGTGGTGGCTGGAAAAACCAGTGGCAGAACGCAGGAAAGGTGGTATCGAAGACACTGGAGTTTACCCTGGGTGCCAACTGGGTCAATAAGAAAGACTTTACCTGGAACTCAAATATTGTATTCTCAAGGGTTCGTCAGAAAATTACAGAGTTGCCCATTCCTGCTTATTGGTTAAGCCCAGTAAGTGGTGATGTGACTGCATTTCGCGTGGCATCCAATGAGACCTATGGTGCTATTTATGGACACCGGATGGTGCGCACGCTCGACGAAATGGCCAAACAGCTTCCTACAGGTAAAAACATTTCAGATTATACAGTAAACAGAGAAGGATATGTGATCGATGCCGGAACAGAAGGAAAACCAACTGAACGTCCGGTCCTCTACCAGGAAAATGGTGAGACATGGCTGGGCAAGATAGGTGATGGCAATGCCAAATTCAATATGGGCCTTAGCAATACATTAAACTATAAAGGATTTACTCTTTATTTCCTGCTTGACTGGAAAAATGGCGGTGATGTTTACAATAGTAACGGTCAACGGATGGTTTTCAACAATATCAGCAAGCTTCAGGATATGGCTGGCGTACCTGCTGATCAAAAGAAAGCCGCTGCATATTGGAGTTCAGGCATGTATGATGGTAATTTCGCTAATGCATATTGGGTAGAAGATGCCAGCTACTTAAAACTAAGGGAAGTGTCTATAGGATATACCATATCTGCCAAATCGCTCAGTGGATTTCTCAACGGTACTATTAAGGGTATCACACTTAAAGCAATAGGTCGCAATTTGTACACCTTTACAGGCTATTCAGGTTATGATCCGGAAGTTGGTTCAGTACGTCAGCCCATTGACGGTATCGGTGCTAATCCGATCTATCGTACTGTGGCATTCTCTTTAGGAATTAATTTATAAAATGAAAAAGCTTTAGAATATGAAAAAAATAAACAAGTTTGTGTTGACCGCCATCTTTGCTTCAGGACTAATGGTCGGTTGCAAAAAGATGGATGTCACCAACGAAAACAATCCTGACTTAAAGAGGGTTCTTGCCAGCGGCCGTGATCTTGAAGGTGTGGCATCAGCCTTGTACAACACAGTTTTCCAGGGAGAACACAAAGCCGACGGTGGCGGCGTAGAAGCCATGCTGGCAACTGCTGCAGACCATGCAACCTGCTCATGGGGTAATTTTGGGATGAGGGATATGTCATACGAACCCCGTGATAACGCCTGGAATAATTCTCCGGTCTATGCCAATAGTGTCCAAACGGCATATTCTTACAATCAATGGTATTCTGCTATAGGTTCAGCCTCTGATGTTCTGAAAGCGCTCAGTTCTGGTGTGGTAATTGATGGTGGAGCAGCTGATGCCCGCGCAAAAGCTTTTGCTAAGTTTACACTAGGCCTGGCCTATGGTGATATGGCCCTGGTATTTGACAAAGCCCACATTGTCGACGATACAAAAACAGTAGAGCCTAATATCGCAGCTGCCAGCCCTTACAAAGAAGTAGCAGCCGCCGCTATTGCATATCTTGAAGAAGCATTGGCTTTAACTGATGGAAGTTTTTCAATCCCTGCCAGTTGGCTGGGAACTCCGGCCGATGTATCCGGAGCTGACTTTAAAAAAATCATAAACACAACAGCAGCCCGCATCCTCTCTTATCTGCCCAGGAATAAGACTGAACTAGCTGCTGTGGATTGGGCTAAAGTGAAAACCTATGCTGATAACGGTATGACTTCCGACTGGACCATTCAAATGGATGGCACAACCAAATGGTATATGGAAGCGGGTGACTATCTGACTTACCCGGGTTGGGGACGTACCGATATGCGCGTGGTCCACATGATGGAGCCGTCTTTACCGGAGCATTGGGATGATAGCCCCTCTTTCCCTCAGCCTGCTGAGCCGGCAACTTCCCTGGATGCCCGTTTAAAGAGTGACTTTGAATACCTCGGATCAAATGACTTCTCTGCTGCCCGCGGATATTATCACTTCTCCTGCTACAGAAATAAAAGATATGATGATGTTTACACAAACTCTATCGGGCCGAAAGCTACAGTTATGGCCGCCGAAAATGCCATGTTGAGAGCAGAAGCAAGGGCCTACACCAACGATTTGGGTGGAGCAGCCGATATTATCAATACGGGAACCCGTGTTACCAGAGGCCATATGCCTCCTGTTGCAGCCGACCTTGATGCCATTGTTAAAGCCATTCATCATGAAAGGCAGGTAGAAATGTACACAACAGGTTGCGGTCTTCAGTTCTTCGAAATGAGAAAGCTGAACCTTTTACAAAAAGGCACCCCATTACATTTGCCAATACCAGGCACTATCCTCCAACTTTTCGGGGAGACTACTTTCTACACGTTTGGAACTACCGCCAAGGCTGATGGTACTGGCACATCCAACGGAGGATGGAGATAAGAAGACGCAGTAATTAACTATCATAAAAAACGCCCCGCATTTTCCGGGGCGTTTTTCATTCTCCATACCTGCCATTCCTCACTCATCGATCATCATCCAGAAATCCTACATTTGCTTTGAAAGGATTTATTTTAATGAAAAGACACAACTTAGCAGCGATCGTAATTTGTTTTGTGCTGGCGGCTTGCGGCCCTTCTGAAAAAAAAGATGACGGGGAAAGTTTTTTCCCGGTGCTCTCCTTTCTGCGAAGCCAGGTAGCCGACGTAGACACTACATTGAATGCCATCAGGGAATATGTTTCTACAGACAGTTCAAAAACAGATACAATATTCGTTCACCGGGAGCAGTTCCGCCAACTGGCAGAAGACTTCCTTTCTATCCCCGACCTGAGCAAGCCTGAGTATAAAAAAAGATATCGTGAAGACAAGCAATTTGACGAAACACTGAACCGGGCATTATTCACCTACACCCCTGTAGCACCTGAAAAGGAACTTATTCAAAAGCAGGAAGTGCTGATCAGGCCGGATGCAGGCGGCGATAAGATCACCAGTATTATCATTAATAGTGTTAAAAACACAAAAGACAGCGCCGTACAGAAAAGAATGTTGTGGCAGGTAGACCGGAGTTTCCAGATCATAACGATCAAACAACTACAGGGTCAGCCGGAAATAACTACAACCGTCAAAGTTGTATGGAATGAGGAATAGACATGACAGCAGCAGAATTCCAACAGGTAGCGCCGGGCATTCCCCAACAACCCGGAATTTATAAATATTATGATTCATCCGATGCCCTCATTTATGTGGGCAAAGCTAAAAGTATACGCAAGCGGGTAAGCTCCTATTTTAATAAGACCGTCAACAGCTACAAAACACATGAGCTTGTACGGCGGATCCACCACATCGAGTTCACGATCGTGAATTCAGAGCAGGATGCTTTCCTGCTGGAAAACTCACTCATAAAAGAATTCCAGCCGATCTTTAATATCAACCTGAAAGATGATAAGACTTATCCTTTCATCGTAATAAAGAATGAACCTTTCCCCAGGGTCTTTCTGACAAGAAAAAAGATCAACGATGGTTCCGAATATCTCGGCCCTTATACATCGGTAAAAAAAGTAAGGGAGCTCATTGAATTTACCCGTCACACCATTCCCCTGCGCAACTGCTCCCTGAACCTGACAGAGAAGAATATCAGGGAAAAGAAATTCAAAGTTTGCCTTGAATACCACCTGGGCAATTGCAAAGGCCCTTGTGAAGGACATCAGACAAAGGAGGGTTACCAGGAGAATATTGATCAGCTGAAGAACCTGCTGAAAGGCAACCTGGCGCCTGTACTGAAACATTTCAGGGATGAGATGAAAAAATTTGCAGCAGATCTTTCTTTTGAAAAAGCAGAGATCACTCGCAAGAAGATCGAGTTCCTGGAAAATTACCAGGCCCGCTCAGTGGTGGTCAGCATTAAGACCGGCGACCTGGACGTGTTCTCCCTGGTAAAAGACAAAGACATTGCTTTTGTCAACTTCCTGATGGTACGCAATGGAGCTATAGTGCAAACCCATACCACAAAGGTTGAAACACATCTGGATGAAACACCGGAAGAAATATTGAGTTTTTCTGTTGCCACGCTGCGCAGTACGTTCAACAGTGAGGCCAGCGAGATCGTTGTGCCCTTCCCCGTCGAATACCCACAGGACAATATAGAGGTTACGGTGCCCAAAGGTGGCGATAAAAAAAAGCTGCTGGAACTGTCGGAAAAAAATGCAGATTATTTTATAGAAGAGATAAAGAACAAAGCGCGGCTGCAGTTGTCAAAAAATACAGACAAGATCAAGGTGCTGGAGCAATTGCAGGACAATCTTCAGCTTCCTTCCCTGCCGGTACATATCGAGTGCTTTGATAACTCGAATTTCCAGGGCAGCTATCCCGTTTCAGCCATGGTCTGTTTTAAAAATGGTGAACCAAGCAAAAAAGACTACCGGCATTTCAATGTAAAAACGGTGGAAGGCATCAACGATTTTGCCTCGATGAAAGAAGCCGTTTACAGGCGTTATAAGCGCCTGAAAGAGGAAGAGCAGCCTTTGCCTCAACTGGTGATCATAGACGGCGGAAAAGGCCAGTTAGGCGCTGCGCTGGAGGCTATTGCAGAACTGGGGCTGACAGGCCAGACCACCCTGGTGGGCCTGGCTAAAAATGAAGAGGAATTATTCTTTGCCGGCGACCAGGAATCGCTCAAGCTGCCTTATAACAGTGAGAGCCTGAAACTGGTGAGACGTATACGTGATGAAGTGCACCGGTTCGGTATCACCTTCCACCGGCAGAAAAGAAGTAAAGGCACTTTCAAAAATGAACTGGAAGATATTCCCGGCATTGGCAAAGCCACTGCAGATATTTTGCTGAAAGAATTCCGCTCTGTAAAAAACATCCGTGAAAAGGGATTGGAAGAAATTGCAGCGGTGGCAGGCAAGGCTAAAGCCGCTATCATTCATGCTTATTTCAACAAGCAGTAATCTGTGCAGATATTGATTGGCGTCAACGAAGTATTACCTCGTAATAAGCCTGAAATAAAGGCAAAAAAAAATGGGGCCAGGATAGAAATCCAGCCCCGTTTTTAAAATCCAATATCCTATGAAAAACCGAAACGAAAATACAACATTTATCCTATTTTCCTACAGGACTTTTACGATTTTTAAAACTTTTTTTAATTAATTATAAATGAATTCTTTGAATATTAAAAAAGCCCCACTAAAGCGGCTTTTTTATTTGATATAAACAAACTTTTACGAATGAGCGTTAGTATGACCAAAGATCCTGTTCGTAGTTGAAAATTTTCTCTTTGATTGCCTCTCCTTCCAGCAGGGCAAGGATCGGATCTTTGATATAGGTCCTGATATTGCGGTTAGCTGCATTGTCGAGTGTAGACTTTACAATATAGCTGCTGAACATCCTGCTTTCAAACAGTTCTTCCCAGGTCATCCGGCTATTACCCATGTTTTTAGGGTTATAGACTTCATATTTGGTCAGGATCGGGCGAAGATCCGGGTAATAAACCCAGAACATGGTTGAGCTACCCGGGCGTTCCTGTCCATTAGGGAAGTATAATGTTTTCAGCGGGGCAATTCCGAGTATCCTGCAAAACAGGCGGCTGGCTTCGCGGTCGAATACCCATTCTTCCTTGATCCTCAGTTTTACCACTGATTTTCCATCAAAACTGGCGCGGGTAACAACATAGCGGATCACTTTGCTGGGATCGTTGGGATCAACCTGGGGAACTGTGTCAGCAGTACCAGTGGTCATCTGCTCAAGTTCTGCCCTGGTAATGGGAGTAGTGAACCTGTCATCAGCAAAAGCTGTTACCTGTCCGGATTGAACTGCTTTCAACAGCATATTGATGAACATCTGGCTACCATTATCGCTTTCTGCTTCGTAGCGGAAAGGCTGGTTCATTTTTTCACGAAGGTCCAGTTCTCTCCATACTTTTTCTGCAAAAAGGGCATCATCAGCTCTCAGGTGTTCATAATCCAATGGAGTACGGGCATTCACACTGCTTTTATCATAAGCATTGTCATTGCGTTGCGACCTTCTCACCGTTGTATCTGCCATGCCGGAAGAATCCACCACAATAGGAATATTGCCATAGGGATTATAGTTGGAAGGCGGAGCGGTGTTATTCTGCTGGGTCTCCTGCTGCTGGGTTTGCTGGTTTGCCGGAGGGTTACCAGTCCTTCTGGCACGGGTACGCTGTGCATTTGCATCAGCTACCATCAGGGCGCCAAAGGCCATCAGCAAACAACTCTTTACAACAATGCTTTTCATCTTCATTAGTTTATTTAATATAGTACACAAGTGAAGGCAGTTTTTGGCTTCTGCCATCAGGTCCTGTAGCGCGGATATTATCGATCGTTACAGTTCTTCCTGCAGCCAGGTTCTTGATCATGCTTTGGGCTTTAGGGCTCCAAAGGTTACCTGTACAAGGAGCTTCATCGATATCACCTTCTGCATTGTCAGCAGTGATAGTGAAGCTGGTTACACCATATTTCAGGTTAAGCGGGAAGTCTTTGATGTAAGCACCCACACCAGTTTGCGCTTTGAAAGCACCGGCAGGGATGTTTTCACCGCTCGCATAACCACCAACAGTACCTACAGGCTGAGGGATCGTGCGCACGCGGAACTGAGATACACCAGCAACTTTACCGTCTACTGATACAGTTATTTTACAATCGTCGGTTACGCTGTTCACTTTAGCGATGTAATGACCGCCACCCAGTTTTTGGAGGTTGCCGCCACCACCAGAAATGCTAACCTGAACTTTATCGTCTCCACCACCGCTTGCAGCGATAGAAACTTTGTTGTCATAACCGATATAAAGAACGTTCATTTCATCCAGGGCGATTGACGCGCTAGCCTGGCCTACTGTATAAGGAACGTCTTTTTTGATGCTTTGTTGCTTGCCATCCTGATCGAGATAGTTGATGGTAACAGGGATGGAATGGTCACCGATGCCTGCGGTAGGCACTTTCAGGTGAGCAGCTCCATCTTCGCCGATAGGCACTGTTTTTCCACCGATCACGATAGTGGGCTGTGCCGCTTTACTGAAGGCACCCACACCAGCTGTAATCTCGATTTCCTGGCCTGGCATTACATAATTAGAGCTTTGGCCGATGATGGCAGCATAGGTATCGAACCTTACGGTCACTTTACCAACCTGCTCATGGCAAAAAGCTACGATCTTGTTTTCAGAAGTCCTGACATCGTTCTGGAACTTGCTCAGGATGGTCAGCGCAGCAACAGTGGGAACCATGCGGAAATAAGCCGCTTCCCAGGTGTTGTTGCCTTTTGCTTCTGTTTTAGGTTTGGTTAAATCAATCTGTAGTGTTTTTTCAAACTCCGCCTTGACGGCCGGATCAACATTAAGGATATCATTCCTGTATTTCTCCAGCATTTCATAAAGAGCTTTACCCTGTCCTTTCTCAACCATTACGTGAGTAGGAATATCAAGGTTATCCTCTTTGAACTTTTTGGTAGGATCTTTCGGATCGCCATTGGCTTCCGTAATGATCCGGTCTTTCAACCCCTGTATAAAATTGTATACATCTTTTGAACGGCTTTCTACAAATTGAGCTTTGGGAAGCCAGATTTTGGCTTTCTCAGCAGTAGCAGGTTCTGTTGACTTTTCAGCCAAAGAAGCCAGGATAGTCTGCGTTGATTGGTTTACAGTATTGTTAGTATTCTGTAAACTATTATTTACCGTTTTGAAGGCATTCAGGATCTCAGATGACACGTTGAGGGCCAGAAGGGCCGTCAACACGAGGTACATCATGTTGATCATTTTCTGCCTGGGCTCCTTAGGTAAAGACATGACGATTCTTGGTTTTAAAAATTAGATATGGTGACTATCAAAAATCACGGGATACGGATCTATTAGATTTTTTTATAAACGAAACCCTTATACCGTTAGTTTAGCTGCGACCCTGCATGGCGCTGAGCATATTGCCATAAACATTGTTCAGGCGGCCCAGGTTGTTTGCCAGTAAGGCGATCTGGTCTTTTGCTTTCTGAGCATCTTCCACGCTGCCTTGCATTGCTTTGGAAGCTTCTGTAAGGTTGCTGTAGAATTTGTTCATAGCTTTTAAATGGTTGTTGGTATCCTGCAATTCCAGTTCATAGATCGTATTCAGGGAAGACAGGTTTTTAGTCAGCACCTGAACCTGATCATGGAATTGTTTGGTACCGTCAGCGGCCTGGTTGAAATGCTGGATGCTGTTGGCAGCGCCCAAATAAGCATCTTTCATAGTACCCAGTGCATTAGCCGCTTCTTTTGTTTTTGCGGTATAGTCGCCGGTAGCAGCCACCACATCAGTGATATCAGCCATTTTATCTACCGTGCCACCAAATTTTTTAAAGTTTTCGCCCAGGCGGCCAAGGTTGGCTGGAGTGATGTCTGCGTCGCGCAGCATGTCTTCCAGTTTATTCAGCGCAGGGTTACCTGAGTTACCACCACCGAGTGAAAGCGGAGTTGGTTTGAAGTTGGGATCAAGGTCAGGGTGAGTAGAGATGCCGGGGAAATATCTTTCCCAATGTGGTTCTTCGGGAGGAGGAACGAGGAATGCCATTACGAGGAACACGATGGCTTCTGCGATAAGACCCACCATGATCGCGTAGTCAGCTCCCGGCCAGTGAAGGATTTTCATCATGGCAGCGAAGATTACCACGGCAGCAAAAAAGCTAAAAAGGAAATTAAGAACTACCTGGCCTTTTTTCGATTTAAAGAATAGCATAAGGGGTTCGTTTTTATAGTTTATTAAATTTTAAAAGAAACGAATAGAAAGCAGTAAAAATTGCGTAAAAAGGGGGTCGCAGAAAGACCCTTTTGGAGAATTCTTATCTGCGACGACCTTTTTGCGGAGCGGCTGGCAGGTCAATAACACTGCGGAAGCCGATATAAGATTTGGCTGAGTCCTGGTATTCGTAAGTGCTGGTACCGGTTTGCAGGTAATAACCTACGTCTTTCCAGCTTCCACCACGGATAATTTTGCGTTTCATCAGTGGGGGATCATCATCTTTTGCATTCCAGCGAACATCAGGGTTCATATCATGCTGGAAGTTGTTGCGGCCTTCATAATAAATAGAAGAAGTCCATTCTGCCACGTTGCCTGACATGCAATACAGACCGAAATCATTGGGCCAGTAAGCATCTGCACGAACTGTGTAGAAGCCACCATCTTCAGGATAGTTACCACGGCCGGGTTTGAAGTTGGCCATCAAACATCCTTTTTTATTACGGAGGTAATAGTTACCCCAGGGGAACATTGATTGTGAGCGTCCGCCACGGGCTGCATATTCCCACTGTGCTTCTGTTGGCAGGCGGAAGTCAGATTCCTGTACTCTTTTTTTGCTGTCGAGCCAGGAGTTCAGATAATGAGTTCTCCACTCGCAGAAAGCAGTTGCCTGTTTCCAGTTCACACCTACAACCGGGTAGTTACCGAAAGCAGGGTGTGAGAAATAACGTTTGGTCATTGGTTCGTTGTAGGAATAAGCGAAATCGCGGATCCAAACCAATGTATCAGGGTAGATACCTATATCTTTCTTAACGATGAATTTTGAGCGGGGTTTGCCGGCATTTTCCCTTTTGGCTGCTTCTTTCAGGTCAAAGGTTTCAGAATGGTAGATCAACTTGGAGGCATCGATCTCTTTCTTGCCGAAGACACGGTCTTCCGGAGCGAGGATAAGATCGGCCATTGACTCCACGGTTTTGGGATCATCCCATTTTACCTGGCGCATGGCTACCCAATCAACATATTCGTTGCCATCTGCTCCGGCTTTCACCTTACCCATTTTGCGGGCGGCTACAGAGTCACGGACCCAGAAAACAAACTGACGGTATTCGTTATTGGTAATTTCCGTTGCATCCATCCAGAATCCACTGATGGAAACTGAGCGGTTACGGGCACTGAATGCGTAAGCAGGATCCTCGTCGCTGGGGCCCATGTGGAATGTACCCTGTGGTATGTATACCATTCCCGGAGGTTTGGGGAGCACATAGCGGCTGCCGGGAGAGATGCCATGGACCTGGCCATCATTAGGGACTAAGGCGCCGCCACCTTTGTTTTTCTTTCCGCCGATTATACCACAACTTGCCAGCATAGAAACGCTGACAATAGCCAGGATTGTTCGGTTAAGGTTT
>OFTY01000642.1_pt1 | contig 21855 bp, 16 predicted proteins | sample 1775061 | NCBI WGS metagenome assembly OFTY01 (sample SAMN08195773, study PRJEB24354) | sludge metagenome | isolation source: sludge from phenol fed wastewater aerobic bioreactor B | place: India: Nagpur | collected 2016-09-16 | reverse complement strand
ATTCGATCTCGCGCTTCCGCAGCGGGTATCTGAACCTGTTCGGCGCGCCGGGCGATGAGCCGATGTACGCCGCCGTCTCCCTTCAGTCGATTCAGCTCAGGGAGTCCGTTCGCCAGCGACAACGTGTGGCGCAAACGATAGCTATGACTCAGCGACACCCGCAGAATCGTCGCTTCGTCGCCAACAGCCCGAGAGGGGCGCGGCAGATTGAAGTTCAAACTGCTGGTCAGGCCTTCCGTCAGGTTGGCGCCGAAGTTAAGCGGGCGATAATCAACAGAGATCAGCCGCCCATCCAGATCTCGACGGAATCGCTCTGGAAAGGCCGCTTCGACATCCTCTGTCAGGTCTGGCAGGGAGCCGACCCCATTCGTCGTCCTGTCGCGTTGATAGCCCAGGTTGGCGGATAGACTCCACCGCGTGAACGGTCCCAGCGACGTCGTCAGCGAAAGACGCTCCGAGCGCGGCTGTCGCAAGTCGAGGTTTCCCCCCATGATCGGTACGATCTCCACCGCTTGGCCGCTGCGGAAGTCGAACACTACTCGCGGCGTGTCATGATACAGGGGCTCGGACCTCAGATTGTTCGAAATGCCGTCGTTCGCAGCGGACCAGAGGCCATTAAGGCGCACCTTCTGACGCGGAACCCAGGTCAAGGCCGCGCTCAGCTCATCGCCGGATACTGCGCCCGTGTCCCGAACGCCGCCGCCTACCGTCGCCAGCAGATCGCCTAAGCCCCGCAACACGCCTTCACGCGCGCCCGCCTTGGCCAGCGGAACGGCCAAAGAGCCCCTCGCCTCCCGCGTCTGAAAGCGGCTGGTCGTGCGGCCCTGTTCGCGCTCGACCGTCGAGCGACTATCCATGAAATTGCCGTTGAAATTGGCGACCAGGGGACCGGCGGGCAGTTCCATCAACGTCCGCCCGACGGATCCGCTCAGGCCCATCATGCGGTTTTCACCACGTGTATCGCCAAAGCCGCTCTCGCGCGCTCGCGACGCCTGGCCAGTCGCATTCACCTGGACCCGCCACCCCTTCGCCTCGCCGCTGAGTCCGAAAGCTCCGCCCAGGCTGTCATTTCGCCTCAGACTCGCAACGATCTCGTCGTCGAAGCGAACGCGCGACGAGCTTTCCCTAGCCTGACCGTTCAAACTGACCACAGACGACCATTCGCCGAGCGGACGCGTCGCAGTCAGGTTCACCGCAGCCAGATCGACGCCGGGGCGCAGGATGACTGCGTCACCCGCAAGCCTCTCGCCTTCCCCTCGATCGCGTTCATCGGCCCGCAGAGCGGTGTCGCGCAAAACGCGCGCGCCCATCTGCAAGGTCCGTTCGCCATTAATCGACGAGCGGCGCAGATCAATTGCCAGCGACGACATTCCGCCCTGTGTCGGTTGCTGCCCGGATATCTGACCGTCATGGCTTCGAAACTGCCGCTGCAAGACTAGGTTCACCACCCTTTGCCCCGGCGCGCCCCCATAAAGGGCCCCCGCCTCGGCAGGCAGCACCTCGGCCCGAATAAGGGCGTCCGGCGGGAAACCGGTGAAGGCGCCGGGATTGGCGACGCGCTTGCCGTTGATGACAACCATAGGCGCTTCGCCGACGCCATATGCTTGACCCAGCCGCTGCAGAACCTCGCTGATGTCCCAAGCGCCCAAGGCGTCGATCTGTAGGCCGTCCAGCTCGACCTCGGGCGGGACCAAGGCTGCGCCGCGGCGACCGCGAATTTCCACGTCATCGACCCTGACCGGTTCTTCTAGAGCTTGGCGCGCGGCTTGATCGGCTGCAGCTCTCGCTACGGAGGCGCGGCCCTGCTCCGTCTGCGCGACCTCCGTCTGCCCCACGACGGCTAGACTGACCAAAGGCAGCCACAACAGCATTCAATACTCCGTCGTACGCAGCACCTCGCCTGAAGACTAATTCATATCAGGCGTCGGGTTCAGATAGATACGTTGTTTGCTGAACTATCAGCGTCTAAACAAAAGAAACGCCGGGAGCTCTTGCGAACCCCCGGCGTCGGAAACGATGCAGTCATGGAAAAGACGACCGCACCATCAGGCATGATCAGGAAATTGTCAGGCCCGGCGAGCTCGTCAGCGTGCCCGTGATTTTGCACGGGTTCGGCGAACCAGGAATAGTGGAAGTAGGGAAATACACGCTACTGGTTCCATTGTTCCAGTTCGTCGTGATGACGCCATTGCAACTGCCCAGGATCGAGCTGGCGCCGATGTTGGTGATGGTGATCGAACCACCTCCGTTGGGCGTGATCGTCCAGGGGAAGCCCGACGGCGAGACCAGCAGGCCGCACTGCCAGTCGCCTGGGCTGAAGCTGCCGCCGGTGATAGTGGCCGAACTACCGTCAGCAGCCACAGTCCCGTTCAGCGACACGTTACAGTTGATGGTCGTCGACTGCTCAAGGGTCAAGGCGCCCGACAAGACAAAAGACGTACCGGCTGGACTGATCGATTGCGCCATGGCCGGAGCGGCGAAGCCCGCGATGACCAGAACGGCGGCTGAAGCAATAGAAGCAGCTTTAAACATGTTATCTCCTCCCAAATATTTCACCAGTTAATGGTGACGAAGACACAAGACAATTGAAACAGATGTAAGTCAAATTATAAATATGATTAATTTTTTATTATTCACCTTAAATTCTATAAATCATAACAACAAGCGCCGCCACCTTATTAAAGATGGCGGCGCAGGATTTAAACTTAGAACCTCTTACTTACGCTTACAGCTATCAATCTAGGATCAAGCGTGAAAACATTCGTCGTCAAACCAGTATCATCACTATTCGTGAAGGCATCCGTGATTGGCGCGTCGTCAAACAGATTCTTGACGTACGCTTGGAAAACTAAGCCGCTCGACATATTTTCCAGCGTAACGTTGACATTAACATTATCCCATGCCTTCAGGCGATCATATTGCGTATTATAGACGCGAGAATAACTGCTTCCCTGATAGTAGTAATCGCCGCGCAGCGTCAGATCCCAATCTCCAAGGAAGAATGTGTACTGGGCGCCGATGTTGGCGGTGATGTTCGGCGCATTGGGCAGCTCATTGCCGCTGAGATCCGCCTCAAAACCACGCCCCCCGTTCGGCGCATCCTTGAATGGATCGTAGGTGATGCCGAACAGACGCCAGAAGGGAACGCTGGAGGTGTAGTTGGGATCAAACGTCCCCGTGCGAAGCGAACCGCCGCACAGCGCCTGAAGCGCGAGCGTCTTCGTAATCTCCGGAAACGCCGTACCTAAGATTTTTTCGACATGCTTGGTCGGCGCGATGCAGTTCGACGGCACCTGCAGCCAGGGCCGCAACACCATCCAGTCAGGATTGCCCTGGGTTCGATTCATAACGTCGATGGAACCTTCACCATCGCCGATCTTGGTGTCCAGATAGCCGATGTTCGCATCCAAGCGCAGGTTAGGCGTCGGCTGGAACACCGTTTCCAGCTCCAGTCCCATCATGCGCGCATCAAAGTTCTCGTTCAGCGAGATACGATCGACGATCTGCGACACCTGATAGTCGATGTAGTCGTAATAGAAGGCGGTCAGATTCAACCGCACTTTTCCATCATGGAAGGAGTTCTTCGTTCCGATCTCAAAAGCGTTGACGTATTCCGGCTCAAACAACTCGGCCAACGGCTGATACTGGATGACCGACGGATTGATGTCGACGCGAGGCGGGTTAGCGCCGCCGCCCTTATAGCCCCGAGCGTAGGAGGCGTAGATCAGGGTGTCGTCCGTAAAGGGCGTCACCGGCTTCCAGTCCAGCACCAGTCGCCCGGTCAGGGCGCCCCACTGCTGTTTGACGTCCGGCAGCGCCGGGTAGCCACGGCTGACATAACCGCCCGACGACGATCCCGGATTGCCGCGATCCGCACCCAGAAGGAGTTGGCTCGGATAGGGCGTGCTGATCTTGCGATCATCGGTGTAACGCAACCCCGCCGTCAGCCGCAGGTCAGACGTCAGATCCCAATACCCCTCGCCGAAGACAGCCCAGGAACGTGTGTGAACAACATTCTTGCTACGGAAGTAGTTGTGACCGTCGCCAGCCAACTGACTGATAGGCGTCGGATCGACATAGACACATTCTTTTGGAGTTTGAGGCGTACAAGGCTGCGTAACACGCCCCTGATTTACAGGAGCACCTACAACATTATTGTAATAATATTCAGCCAAGAAAGTAAAAATGTTGTTAAAAACGTAGTAATCATCATTGGATTTAAAATCCAAATAGTTAGCGCCAATATTAAAATTAAACCTTCCATCAAGATTTGATTGAAGTCTTAGCTCTTGAGCCCATTGACGATTGTCAGATTTGCTCAAGTCTGCAGAAATCATCCTATTGGATGTTCCTAGTTGTGGATCTGCATAGTAACCACCAGGCAAAGGAGAATTAACTATAGGCTGCCCGTTAACATCAAAAAGATTGTCAGTACTGTTAAATATAGGATTTGAAACAAATCTATTATAGTCTTGAGTTGAATAGTAACTATCCTTTGAGTACGCGGTTTGAGATATCAACTTCAGTTTGTCACTTACATCATATTCAATATTAAATTGCGAAACATCGTTTTTGACCCGAAAGATTGGATCATAACTGGTCGCTACTTCTCGCAAGTTCCGTGATTGGGTCAAACCTGCATAAGGGTCCGTTCCAAGCGGCACGCCCACCACCAGCCTTCTCGAAGCATCATAGCCAAATGACGTGGCGGCGAGAAAAATATGGGCGAACGCGCCGCCGTTCGGCGCGCCATAGGCCGCGTCATCATAGAGCGAGCCGGGCAGACATCCCTGGCTCAGACGGTTCCGGATCAGGTCGGAAGTAATATTGACCGCACCCACGCGCGTCGGCCCCGGATCCCGCGTACACAACTGCTTGCCCGTGCGGGAACGCTGATCGTCTTCCTCGAAATGCTCCCAGATAAAGCTGGTGCGGAAGCCGTCCGTCGGTTCCCAAAGGGCTGAAAAGCGCGTCGACCACATGTCGCGGTCGTTCACCTGGGTGTCGTTGAAGCTGTTGTAGTCGAACCCGTCGCGCTTGGTCGCCGATCCGGCTAGACGAACGGCGAAGGTGTCGGTGATCGGTACATTGACCATGGCCGACATGCGTCGGGTGTCATAGTTGCCCCCCTCGCCCTTGACGAAGCCCTCGAAGTCAAAGCCCGGCAGATTTGGGATCATGTTGACCACGCCGCCGGTAGCGTTACGACCATACAGCGTACCTTGTGGCCCGCGCAGCACCTCGACGCGGTTCACGTCCAGATACTCCTGCTCGAACAGACGGTTTCGGATCAACGGCGTGTTGTTGAAACTGACCGCCACGGCCGGGTCGCTACTGGCCGAAATCGCCTTAGTCCCGACCCCGCGGATCGAGAAGTTGTACATGGAGAAGTTGGCCTTGGAGAAACTGACGTTCGGGATCGCCCGCATCAATTCCGACCCGCCCTCGATCTTCATGGCGTCAAGGTTTTCCGCCGACAGCGCCGTCACGGCGATCGGCACGTCCTGAATCGATTGTTCACGCTTCTGGGCCGTAACAATGATGTCGCCGACGGTGGTTGCTTCCTGTGACGGCGCGACGTCCTGAGCCAGAGCGGGGCCGGCCGCTACAGCAAGAACAAAGGCAGACGCGGTGACAGCCAGACGCGCGCGATTACAGGCCGCTGAAGCCATGAAGCTTATCTCCCCAGACATCGAGCGCCCTTCCCCAGGCGCGCCGACACGTTTCCCCCGTCCCGATTTATCATCTCACGGTTGGACGGTGCGACCGCAGGACTAAGGCCACACGATCCATCTATTCACTGACCTGTCAATACACTACTTACATCATTGTTTGATGACGTAGCGGAAGCTTTTGCGGCTGCGTCGCTTATCTTGCGCAATGCAGCGCAGACCCAGGCATCACATTGTTCAAAATATTTTCCTTTCACTGACATTATTGTTAGTAATGATCAGGGCGTATTATCTTTTTGGGATGCCGGCCGATGAACACGGACATCGTTATAGTCGGCGGAGGATTGGCAGGGCTGGTCGCCGCACACGAGTTGACCCGCTCGGGCAAGTACGTCGCCCTGGTTGATCAAGAGAACACCGCCAACCTAGGCGGTCAGGCATTCTGGTCCTTCGGCGGCCTGTTCCTGGTGAACTCACCCGAGCAACGGCGACTGGGCGTGCGTGACAGCTTCGACCTGGCGTGGCGCGACTGGCAAGGCAGCGCCGGCTGGGATCGCCTGGGCGCCCCCTTGGCTGAAGATGAGTGGGCTGTGCAATGGGGCCGCGCATACGTGGAATTCGCAGCCGGAGAAAAACGCAATTGGCTCAGTCGACACGACATCAAACTGACGCCCATGGTCGGCTGGGCCGAACGCGGCGCGGGCAAGGCGCTCGGTCACGGCAATTCCGTTCCGCGCTTCCATGTCGCCTGGGGCACGGGAACCGGCGTATCCGAACCGTTCGCCTGTCGTGCGCGAGAGGCGGCCAAGTCTGGTCGACTGATCTTCTATCATCGCCATCGCGTCGATCATTTGCTGGTCGAGGCCGGGCGCGTGAAGGGGGTGTCCGGCGTGACTCTGGCGCCCGACGACGCGCCGCGAGGCGCCCCCTCCAATCGCCAGGTCATCGGCGACTTCACCCTGAAAGCCGACGCCGTGATCCTGGCGACCGGCGGCATCGGCGGCAACCATGAGATGGTCCGGCGCTATTGGCCCGAGCGGCTGGGCGCGCCGCCGGCACGCATGATCACCGGCGTGCCCGCCCATGTGGATGGGCGGATGCTGGACATCGCCGCCGGGGCTGGCGCGCGCCTCGTGAACCGGGACCGCATGTGGCACTATGTGGAGGGCGTGCAGAACTGGGCGCCGATCTGGCCCGACCATGCGATCCGCATCCTGCCGGGGCCGTCGCCTCTGTGGTTCGACGCCCTGGGGCGGCGCCTGCCCTTCCCGGCCCTGCCCGGCTACGACACCATCGCCACGCTGAAATATCTACGGACCACTCCTGATCTGGCCGAGCATGACCACTCCTGGTTCATCGTCACCGAGACCATGATGGCCAAGGAGTTCGCCCTGTCGGGCTCGGAGCAGAACCAGGACATCACCAACCGCAACCTTCTGGGCGTCCTACGTTCACGCCTAGGCAAAGCCGCGCCGCGAGAAGTCGCCGCCTTCCGCGACAAGGGCGCCGACTTCGTGGTCGCAGACGACCTGGATACGCTGGTCGGCAGGATGAACGGCCTGACCGACAGACCGCTGCTGGACGCCGCCCTGATCCGCGCCCAGATCGAGGATCGAGACGCCCAGATGGCCAATCCCTACGCCAAGGACGCGCAAGTTCAGGGCATTCACAACAGCCGGCGGTATCGCGGCGATCGTTGGGCCCGCACGTCTGCGCCGCACAGGGTGCTTGACCCGGCGGCCGGGCCGTTGATCGGCGTCAAGCTGCACGTCCTGACGCGCAAGTCGCTGGGCGGACTGCAGACAGATCTGTCCAGCCGCGTGCTGACGCCGGACGGAACGCCGCTGGAAGGACTCTACGCCGCAGGCGAAGCTGCGGGCTTCGGCGGCGGCGGATTGCATGGTTACAATGCGCTGGAGGGCACCTTCCTGGGCGGCTGCATATTCTCGGGACGGGCGGCGGGGCGCGCGCTGGCGGGCCAGGCCTAAGAGGGACAATCGCGCCGCCATCTGGCGCACGGGGAGAAACGACGCATGGATTCCGCAATGGCCACCATCGGCCTGCCCGTCGCGCTGGGCATCATCATGTTCGGCCTGGGCCTCGGACTGACGCCCGCAGATTTCGCCCGCGTGGCCCAGAGGCCCAAGGCAGCCGGCGTGGCCCTGGCCTGCCAGTTGCTGTTGCTTCCGGTCATTTGCTTCGGGCTGGTGCTGCTGTTCCGCCTGCCGCCCGTTCTAGCGGTCGGCATGATGCTGCTGGCCGCCTCCCCGGGCGGAACGACGGCCAATCTCTACAGCCACTTGTTCCGAGGTGATGTGGCGCTGAACATCAGCCTGACGGCCATCAACTCGATCATCGCCGTCGTCACCCTGCCCGTCGTGGTCAATCTGGCGATCGCCTTCTTCCAGCCCGGCGACCTGCATGTCGGCCTGCAATTCAAGAAGACCGTAGAGGTCTTCATGATCGTTCTAGCGCCTGTGGCGTTGGGGATGCTGGTGCGCGGATGGTGCCCTGCCTTCGCAGCCGCCATGGACCGGCCGGTGCGGATCGCCTCCATCCTGATCCTGGTGCTGGTCATCGTCGGCGCCGCCGCCTCCAGCTTCGATGTGTTGATGAGCCAGATCGGCAACCTGGCGGGCGTCACCGTGGCCTTCTGCCTGCTCAGCCTGGGCGTCGGCTACGGCGTGCCGCGCCTGCTCAGGATCGAGCGCCCGCAAGCCGTCGCCAGCGCCTTCGAAGTCGGGCTGCATAACGCCACCCTGGCCATCGTCATCGCCCAATCCGTGCTGAACAGTTCTGAGATGACGCTGCCCGGCGCCGTTTATGGCGTGCTGATGTTCCCGCTGGCGGCGGCCTTCGGCTTCCTGATCACGCGCGGGAAGACCGAAGCCGCCTAATCCCGCAGTTCACGGCGCAGCACCTTGCCGACATTGGTCTTGGGCAAGGGCTCGTCGCGGAATATGATGATGCGAGGGACTTTATAGGCCGTCAGCCGCTCGCGGCAGTGGGCGACGATCATCGCCTCCGTCAGTTCGGGCGAGCGCGGCACGATGACGACCTTGATCCGCTCGCCCTGAACCGGATCAGGAACGCCAACGGCCGCCACCTCATCCACCAGGGGATGGGTCGCAACGACATCCTCGATCTCGTTCGGATAGACGTTGAAGCCGGACACCAGGATCATGTCCTTAATCCGGTCGACTAGCCGCACCCGGCCGTCCGCCTGCATCACGCCCACGTCGCCCGTCGCCAACCAGCCGTCCGTCGACAGGACCTTGGCCGTTTCCTCCGGCCGGTTCCAATAGCCGCGCATGACCTGGGGGCCGCGCACGCACAGTTCGCCCGGCTCGTCGAGCCCGCACCAGCTTCCGTCATCGCGCCGCATCCGCACCTCGGTCGAGGGCACCGGCAGTCCAACTGTACCGTCGAAGCCCATCGTCTCGGGCCGCTCGATATCCACATAGCCGATGCAGACCACCGGCGAGGTTTCGGTCAGGCCATAGCCTTCGATCAGCGGCGCGCCGGTCACGCTTTGCCAGGCCTCGGCCACCGACGCCTGGGTCGCCATGCCCCCGGCCACGGTCAGGCGCAGATCGGAGAAGTCGCGATCACGGAAAGCCTCATTCTTCAGCAGGCCGGCGAACAGGGTGTTCAGCCCGGTGAAGGCCGCGAACCGCTCTTTTCTCAGCACCCACTCCACCCGCTTCGCGTCGCGCGGATTGGCGATCAGGATGTTGCGCCCCCCCACGCCCACGAACATCAGCAGGTTCGCCGTCAGGGAGAAGATATGATAGAGCGGCAGCATGGTGACGTTGCCGACCACCTGATCCTCAGGGATCTGGGCCATGATCCAGGCGCGCCCCTGCAGAACATTGGCGATGATGTTCCGATGGGTCAGCATGGCCCCCTTGGCCACGCCGGAGGTGCCACCTGTATACTGAAGGAAGGCGAGGTCTTCCGCCTTCGTCTCGACCGGCTTCAGCGACAGTCGCCGCGCCCGACGCATCACGGCGGGCCAGCGTTCAGCCTGCGGGACGCGCCACTCAGGCACCAGCTTTTCGACGTGGCGCAGCAGGGCGGTGATCGCCGTCCCCTTCACGGGCCCCATCATGTCGCCCATGGCCGTGACGACGACATGGCGAATGTCCGTCCCCACGATCGCCTGTTCAAGAGTGGCGGCGAACATTTCCATCACGACGATGGCGACCGCGCCGCTGTCCTTGAGCTGATGCTGCAGCTCGCGCGGCGTGTAGAGCGGGTTGACGTTGACCACCACCGCCCCGGCGAACAGCACGCCGAACAGCGCCACCGGATACTGCAGGCAATTCGGCATCATCAACGCCACCCGGTCGCCGGGCCGCACGCCCTGGGCCTGCAGCCAGGCGGCGAACGCCCGCGCTTCCGACAGCGCCCGGCCATAGGTCACGCCCGAGCCCATGCTGACGAATCCGACGCGTTCCGCATATTTGCGAGCGTCCGCCGCGAACAGGTCGCCGACCGAAGCCCATTGCACCGATTCGTTGTCGATCGTCGCCGGCACGTCGGGACGATAGGCGCGCGTCCAGAAGCGCTCGGCCCACAGGCGATCGGCGTCGGTCTGCGTCACATCCAGCGCCACGCTCATTTCTCGATCACGGCGACGACGCCCTGCCCCCCGGCTGCGCAGATTGAAATTAGGCCGCGCCCCTTGCCCGCCCGGTTCAGCATGTGCGCCAGATTGCCCAGGATACGCCCGCCCGTCGCCGCGAACGGATGCCCCGCCGCCAGGGACGAGCCGTGGATGTTCAACCGCTCCCGGTCGATGGTGCCCGGCGCCCGATCTAGTCCCAGCCGGGTGCGCGCATAGTCGTCGCTTTCCCAAGCCTTGAGGGTGCAGAGCACCTGGGCGGCGAAGGCCTCGTGGATTTCATAGAAGTCGAAATCCTGAAGCGTCAGCTCCAGCTTAGCCAGCATTCGCGGCACGGCGTAGGCAGGCGCCATCAGCAGGCCTTCCTCGCCGCTGACGAAATCCACGGCCGCCGTCTCGCCTGCCCTCATCCAGGCCAGGATCGGCAGTCCCCGCGCCTTCGCCCATTCCTCGCTGGCCAACAGCACTGTCGAGGCGCCGTCCGTCAGCGGGGTGGAATTGGCGGCCGTCAGCGTGCCGTTCTCACGATCAAAGACCGGCTTCATCGCCGTGACCTTGGCCGGATCGATATCAGGCCGCAGATTGTTGTCGCGCTTCAACCCGTTGAAGGGAGAGACCATCTCGTCGAACAGCCCCGCCTCATAGGCCGCCGACATATTGCGATGGCTGCGGATCGCCAGGGCGTCCTGCTCCTCGCGCGGGATGGCCCAGTGCTTGGCCATCAGCTCGCAATGCTCGCCCATCGACAGGCCCGTGCGCGGCTCGGCGTTGCGCGGCGGCTCAGGCCGGAAGGGCGCAGTCAATCCCGCTCGCGACAGGGCCCTCAACCGGCCCAATATCGTTTTCTCACGGTTGGCGGCCAACAAGGCGCGGCGGAAACCTTCATTCAGAGCGATCGGCGCATCCGAGGTGGTGTCCACCCCGCCCGCGATCCCGACCTCGATCTGGCCCAGGGCGATCTTGTTGGCCACCAGTATGGCCGCCTCCAGGCCGGTGCCGCAGGCCTGCTGCACGTCATAAGCAGGCGTGTCGTGGCCCAGCGTCGTCCCCAGCACGCTTTCGCGCGTCAGAGCGATGTCCCGCGAGAGCTTAAGCACAGCGCCCGCCGCCACCTCGCCCAGCCGCAGGCCATGAAGGTCATAGCGGTCGATCAGGCCCTGCAGGGCTGCTGTCAACATGTCCTGGTTCGACGCCTCGGCGTAGGCGGTGTTTGACCGGGCGAAGGGAATACGATTGGCGCCGATGATGGCGACTCGGCGTGGCGAGGACAGGGTCAGCATCAGACGATGATCTCCAATGGGGCCAGGGCGCTCAGGCGTCCTCGCATATGAAGGCGCTCGCCCGTCGGATCGCGCACCTCGAAATCGCGATGGTTCGGCGCCGTGAACAACGCCGCCGCGCCGGGCAGCAACAGCGGAGCGCGGAAGGAAACCTCGATCTCGGCCGCCTCCAGCCCATCGGGCGGCGTCAGGGCGGCCAGCGCCCGCGCCTGGGTCCACATGCCATGGGCGATGGCGCGCGGAAAGCCGAACAGCCGCGCCCCAAGGGCAGAGGTATGAATAGGGTTGGCGTCCCCGGACACCCGCGCATATCGACGCCCCAGATCGCCAGGAAGCGACCAAGACTGATGCTGCGTCATTTTGGCCGCCGCTTCCATCCCCGGCGCCGCAGCGCCGCACCCAGCGCCGCCGCGCTTCAAATAAAGGCTCTCGGCCTCCCAGACGACCACGCCGTCCCGCGCCATCGTGGTCAGGATGCTGAACGCCTGCCCGCGCTCATGCGACATCAGGCGACCGAAGCGGACATGCGGACTCAACGCCTCGCCCGGCCTCAGCCTCGCATATTGGCGAATGCGGTTATGCAGGTGCACCAAACCCGCCAAGGGAAACGGAAAGTCCGAGCGCATCATCAGACGCAAATGCATCGGAAAGGCCAGGATGTGCGGCCAGGTCAGGGGCACGCCCTGAGCGGTCACGAAACCGCACAGCCGTCCGTAGGCTCCGATCGCATCGGCATCCAGACGCAGAGGCTGCGCCGCTAGTTCCGCCTTCGGTAGGTCACAGTCCCCCGTTTCACCACGCAACACGCCCCGTATCGCGCCGCCCGCCAGTTGCAGCATGGAGACCGGGGCGGCCGCCTCTGCTCCCCTCATCTTTTCGCCCTCCGCATCCGTCAGGCCCCAAGCAGGCTCTGACCGCAGACGCGCACCACTGCGCCGTTCACGCCGCCGTTGTCCGCCTCCGCCAGCCACAAGGCGGTCTCGGCCACGTCGATCGGTTGACCGCCCTGCCCCATGCTGTTCATCCGTCGTCCCGCTTCACGAATGGCGAAGGGGATGGCGGCGGTCATGCGAGTCTCGATGAAGCCTGGCGCAATGGCGTTGACGGTGATCGCGTCGCCCGCCTCGGCCGCCAGCCGCCGCACCGCGCCGATCCACGCCGCCTTGGACAGGGCGTAGTTAGACTGGCCCTTGTTCCCCGCGATGCCGCTGAGCGAGGATACCGCTAAGATCCGCCCATTAGGTCGAATCAGCCGGGCGCCCAATAAGGCGCCTGTCAGAGTTAGCGGCGCACCCAGGTTGACGACCATGACGCTATCCCACTCGGTCGCCGACATTCTGGCCAGCGTGCGATCACGCGTAATCCCTGCGTTGTGGATCACCGCATCATAGCCGTCCGCCGCCCGCGCCGCCTCAACCAGACGTTCCGCCGCATCGGCCGCAGTAATGTCGACGCTCAACGCTTCGGCCGCGATCTGGGCGGCTAAAGCACGCAAGTCAGCCTGCGCGCCAGGCGCGTCAAGCGCGGTCACTGCACAGCCTTCGGCCGCGAACAGTCGCGCCATGGCCGCACCAATCCCGCGCGACGCGCCGGTGATCAGGACTCGCCTCCGGTCAGCGGAAATCGACGTAGACGCCGCCGCGCCGATCGTAATCACCTGGCCCGAAACATAGGCCGAGCGCGGCGACAGGAAGAAGCCCAAGCTGGACGCCGCGGCCTCTTCCGCGTCCGACGCGATCCGCAGAAGTTGCGCCGTCCCGCCCTCGCGCGCCTCCTTGGCCAGGGAGCGGACAAAGCCCTCCACTCCCCGCTGAACCGCCTCCCCCTCGGCGTCCGCCATGCTTTCGGGCGGTCGGCCGATCACCACCATGCGACCGCAAGCTCCAAGGCGGCGCACCGCCTCATGAAAGAAGCGATAGAGGTCCACGGCGCCGGACGCCCGGTCGATGTCGGAGGCGTCGAAGATCAACCCGCCATAGCGCGCGCCTTCATCAGGCGTCGTGTGAAGATCGACGCCCCACTGGCCCGCCAGTCGATGCAGAAGCGATGACAACCGCCCGCCGCCGCCCAGCAGCAGGGGGCCGACAGGCGACGCTCCGGCCTCAGCCCTGCGGCGCAACGGCAAGGGGCGCGGCAAACCCAGAGCACCGGTCAACCAGCCGCCCATACCGCTGTTGGCGAAGTTCAGATAACGATCCGACATCAGGCGGCCTGCCGCCCCTTGCCCGTCGTCCCGGGACGATCCGACGCCGCCTCACGACGGGCCAGCCCCTCCGCCAGGCCGAAGTCCTGCGGAAAGTCGTCGACCATGATCGCCTGGATCGCCACTTCGGCATAGCGCGCGATCAGCACGCTTTCGTCGGCGTCGATCAAGCCTTGCGTCTCGGCCTCTCGCGCCCAGTCCGCCAGTCGTGTGAGATCCTGCGGCGCGCGAGACAAGCGCCCGGTCCTGATCGCCGATTTCAGCCGCGCTTCGACAGCCTCCACCTGCGGATAGAGGTCGAAGGCCACGAGGACGGCGGCGATGGGATCGACCTCCAGGCTGGCGCTCCACGATCCAGCCACCAGCCGATCTCGCGCAGGGCCATGGCGCTGGATCAAACCCGCGACCTCGGCGGCGCACTTGTCGCCGGGCGTCCGCGCCTTCAGGCCGAACGGCGCCCCCGCCAGTTTCAGGAACAGGGCCGCACCCCGGCTCGGGTGATTGGCCAGCAGGTCTCGCCAGGCCGTCGTCGCACGGTTCAATGCGTCCTGCGCCGCCCAATGAATGAAAGGCAGGTCTTCGGCCGGACGCCCCTCATCCTCGAAACGCTTCAGCGCCGCCGACAGGATGAAAAGCTGTGACAGCATATCCCCCAGTCGCCCCGTCAGAGCGCCCTTGCGCTTCAAGGCGCCGCCGACCGTCGCCATCGAGACGTCCGAGGCCAACGCCAGCAGGGTCGAAAGCCGCGTCGCCTGTCTGTAATAGCGACGCAATTCAGGTGCGGCGTCGCGCGGCGCCGTGATCAGCGCGCCGCCGGTCAGACTGAACCCGACCGCCCGCGCCATATTGCCCAGGACGAAACCGAGGTAGCCGAACAGGGCGCGATCGAAGGCTTTCAGCTCCTGCGCCTCGGCCGTGCGCATCATCGGCAGGACATAGGGATGGCAACGGATCGCGCCTTGGCCGTAGATGATCAAGGTGCGCGTCATGATGTTGGCGCCCTCGACTGTGATGGCGACCGGAATCTGCTGATAGGCGCGGGCCAGGAAGTTGCCAGGGCCCATGCAGACGCCCTTGCCTCCGATCACGTCCATGCCGTCATTGACGATAATGCGAGCGCGTTCGGTCACATGATATTTGGCGATGGCCGAGACGACCGAAGGCTTCTCGCCCTGATCCAGCGCCGCCGCCGCCAACCGCCGCACGGAGTCCGTAGCGTAAAGATGCCCCGCCATCCGAGCCAGGGCCTCCTGCACGCCCTCAAAGGCGCCGATCGGCTGGTTGAACTGGCGACGGATGGCGACATAGGCGCCGACCATGCCCACGGCCAGCTTGGACATCCCCACGTTCGAGGACGGCAGGGAGATGGCCCGGCCCGCCGCCAGACACTCCATCAGCATCCGCCAGCCGGCGCCGACCTGCTCACGCCCGCCGATGACCATCTCCATCGGCACGAAGACATCATCGCCCTCGATCGGACCGTTCTGGAAGACAGCGTTCAGGGGCCAATGGCGCCGCCCGATTCGCACGCCCGGATGCTCGCGCGGGATCAGGACGCAGGTGATCCCCGGTTCATCGCCCTGATCCAGCAGTCCCTCGGGATCAACCGCACGGAAGGCCAGGCCGATCACCGTCGCGATGGGCGCCAGGGTGATGTAGCGCTTGCGCCAGGTGATGCGGAAGCCCAGCGTCTCCCGCCCCTTCCACATGGCCTTGCAGACCACGCCGGTGTCGGTGATCGAAGCGGCGTCCGAACCCGCGAAGGGGTTGGTCAGGGCAAAGCAGGGAATCTCTTCCCCGCGCGCCAGTCGCGGCAGATAGTGGTTTTTCTGCTCTTCCGTGCCGTAGTGCAGCAGCAGTTCGGCCGGTCCCAGAGAGTTCGGCACCATCACCGACACCGCCGCCGCCGAACAGCGCGTCGACAGCTTCTGAATCACCTGGCTGTGGGCGTAGGCCGAAAAGCCCAGACCGCCGTAGGCCCTTGGGATGATCATGCCCAGGAACCCCTTGTCCCGCGCATAGGCCCACGCCTCAGGCGACAGATCCTGCCAGACGGCGGTGCTGTCCCAGTCGTTGGACAGGTCGCACAGCCGTTCGGTCTCTACGTCGAGAAAGGTCTGCTCTTCATCCGTAAGGCGTGGCGCAGGCGTCGCCAGAAGACGCTTCCAGTCCGGCCGTCCCGAGAACAATTCGGCGTCCCACCAGACGTTGCCGGACTCGATCGCCGCCTGCTCGGTCGCGCTCATACGCGGCATAACGCGGCGAAACACGTTCATCGCCGGGCGAGACAGAAAAATGCGGCGTACAGGCCGGATAAGCAGCAACATCAGCAGGGCCGCGACAGCCGCGCCCGACACGATCCAAATCCACATGAACGATCCCTCCGCCCCAGCGACAGGCGAAGTCGCTCAGACTGTCTTCCTGTCCTGAAAGGAGGAAACGCGGCCGCCCCGCCCGCGCTCCCTCGCTCGAGCCTCAGCCCTTGCCACCCAGGTAGGCGTTTCGAACCGCCGCAGGCACGCGTTCGTAGACGTCCGGCCTGCGAATACGCAGGCGCCGCCGCGCTTGATCCAACGGCTCTGCCAGCAAGGCTTCGTAATCCAGTCCTGGAAGCCAGGCCGCACGGCGCCCGTCGCGCCAGGCCTGAAACACCGCCCGCGCGCATGGATAGCCTGTGCGCGCCCGTGCGAACTGCACAGCGATCGCCGCCGCGATCAGGCCAAAGCCGGAACTCCGCGTCTGCGGCAGAGAAAAGGCCACGACGCAGGCCTCGCCCAGGGCGTCCGTGTGATAGCCCGTCAACACGTGCCAGATGTCGTGCACGTCTCGCAGGCGTCGCCCGTACCAGGCGCGCGGATGCGCGGCCTCGATCTCGCTATCCGTCACCTTGCGGCTTTCTTCAGCGAGGCCGTAAGCGGAGAAATCCTGTGAGACGATGAAATCCAGATAAGCCGCGCCGACGCTGCCTGCCGGCATGGTCTTCAACCACTCCCGATCCTGCAGTCGGTCCGCCAATTCCAAACGGCGATACGCCTGAACGCCGCCTTCGGAGGAGTTCAGCAATTTTGCATAGCCCCAGTCGACCGAACGTCCCGCCAAGGCGTTCATGATCTCGAACACCTGTTCGGTGTCATCCTTGTCCGCCACCAACCGACGTATCGCGCGCGCCGCACGAACGGGCTGAACTCTACGTTTCAGCGTGCGAGAGGCTTCGCGAAAGCCCGTTATGGCTCCACTATCATCAAGCGCCGTCGCGACCATGGCTTGCAGTCTCCTTGGACGACTCGTAAGACACGTTACCTACATGGATGTCATTTACATAAATGTCAATTAAAATCGCCGATAAGCCGCGCCGCCGACGGCGCTCGCCCGAGGAAGCCCGCCGCGAAGCCTTGGCGTCAGCGCGCGACCTCCTGCTCTCCGGCGGACCGAACGCCGTGACCCTGGCTGCGGTCGCGGGAGAAATAGGCGTCACCCACGCCAACCTGATCCACCATTTCGGCTCAGCCGCCGGACTGCAGTCGGCGCTCATGGGCTCGATGGTCGCCGATCTCAGCGACGCCTTGGACGCCGCAGTCGCCAGGCTTCGGACGGACGAAGGCGCTCCACTGGAGCTCATCAATGCCGTCTTCGACGCCTTTTCGACCGGCGGCGCAGGCCGACTGGCGGCCTGGATCGCATTGTCTGGCGACCTGTCCCATCTCGAACCCGTTCGAGAGGCCGTTCAGAATTTGGTTGTCGCCATCCAGGAAAAGATCGGCCTGGGCGGCGATCGATCAGACGAGATCATCGGCTCGGCCGTTCTCTTCATTGCGCTCAGCGCATTCGGCGAAGCGCTGATCGGCGACCCTTTACGGGAGATGCTGGGTCAATCGGACGATGCCAGCCGCCGCGTCGTGGCCAGCTTGCTGCCTGCCTTCCTCACCATGCATCCACGCACGTGAGATCAAAAAGAAAGCCCGACGCAATGAGCATCGGGCCGAAAGTCGTTTGGTGATGGTGGGTGTCCTCAAAGAAAGAAGACCGCCTCTTGATCAACTGGTTTGGTTAATGCCGCATTAACGACGATCAGGCCTGAAATTCATGCGCCTGGATCAGGAAACCAAGTCGTCTGGCGCGCAGCGCCTGACAACTGGCGTGTGACCCGCCACCCTTCTCCTGCTCGCTCAACCCGATCAGGGGCGCCAGGGCCCGGATAGCGGAATATCCGTCCCTCTACCTCGATATCGCTCGCGCGATCTCCCACAGCAGGAACGACAACGCTCCAACGACCATGCGAATCCGCCACGCCCTGGGCCGTTCCTCCTCCGGCTTGGACCGCGACTTTTCGGCCAGGGTCAGCGCGGCCCGAGGCGATCAGACCGCGACCGTCGCCGTCCAAAGCGTCCAAGGTCGGTCCTGGCGTCAGGCGCAGGCTGGCGCCGCCGTCGGTCAACAAGGCGGCCAGACGCCCGCCTTCCCCAACCACCAGCAGACGTTGCGGTCCCGGCGTCGTCGCCTGCCCGATCTGGATCTCAGGCGTCAGAATCTGCCCGATCGCGGCAGGACCGACATGCAGTTCGAATCGCCCCTGCGCATCCGCGGCGGCGGCCACAGCAGAACCATCAGCGCCGCTGAGGATCACGCGCGCGCCAGGCGCGGCTTCTCCTCGCACCAAGACGCCTCCAGACGCCTGGGACAACACGCTGGTGATGCGCGGCGTCGCCATCCAGTCGCCGTCCTGCACTTCGGCCGTATCGGCTTCCGCATCGCTCTTGGGGGCGCCGCACGCCGAAAGCGCCGTCGCCAATCCCAGCGCCAGGCTCAAACTCAGTCGCAGGCCGATCCTTCGTTCCATCCTGTCCCGCATCGCTATAAGGCTGTGTGTCCAGATAGACGGCTCCGTTCGCTTGGCCCAGCCCCTTCAACCCGGCCCGCTTGGCGCTCCCCGCCTGTCTTCACTTGCCGCCCGAGGTCACCAAAGGTTCCATGTCCCTGCCCTCCGTCAACATCGCCCCGTTCGAGGGCCAATCCGTCTGCCTGTTCTGCGGCTCTTCCGACGGGACCGACCCGCGCTACATCCAGGCGGCCGCGGAGTTCGGCAAGGCTGTAGCCGAGGCGGGTTGGCGCTTCGTCTATGGCGGCGGCGGCGTGGGCCTGATGGGCGCCTCGGCCCGCGCAGCGCATGAAGCCGGCGGCCGCGTCGTCGGCATCATGCCCGCCTTCCTGCGCAGCCGTGAACGCCTGTTCGACGATGTGGAGACGATCGTCGTCACCTCCATGCACGAGCGCAAGCAGCTGATGTACGACGAATCCGACGTCTTCGTCGTCGCGCCCGGCGGCGTCGGCACGCTGGAAGAGGTCGTGGAGCTGCTGTCGTGGAAGCGGCTGGACCTGCACGCCAAACCCGTCATCTTCCTGAATCTGGACGGTTTCTGGGACGGCTTCTTCACCCTGATCGAACATACGGTCGAAAAGGGCATGACGCCGGCCAGCTTCCTGGAGGCCTATGTCAGCGTCGATTCGGTCGAGGGCGCGATCGAAGCCATGAAATCAGCTCAGGACACGCCCCACTTGCAACATGATCGTCGGTAAGTAAACGTGCGTCAGTAACGCCGGTCCGTCAGGCGAGAAGCTGGATTGACAGTTTTCTTAAAAAACGGCCTATGGCGATGCTGGGCGTGCGCCCCACCCTTATCGGAGACTGTTCATGCGTGCTCTTCTCGCCGCCGTCGCCCTGTTCGCGGCCGCCCCTGCCCTCGCCCAGGCCCCGGCCACCAGCGCCACCCTGGCTGACGCCGCCAAGGCCCCGACTGGCCGTGTGATCGTCGACGGCGCCACCTGGCGCTGCGAAGGCGACGCCTGCACCGCCACTGGCGGCTCCAACCAGCCCGCGACGCGCGCGTGCCGCCGCGTGGTCGCCAAGCTGGGTCCGGTGACCAGCTTCTCTTACAAGGGCCAGGCCCTGAGCGCAGAAGAGATCGCCGCCTGCAACGCGGGCTGATCCAGCTTCAACCCTGAACGAAAAAAGGCCGCCTTCACGACGAAGGCGGCCTTTCTTGTATCCGTTGGACGGACCGTCAGGCGGTTTCGCCCTTCAGGCGCTGGATCATGCGTTCGCGTCCGATCAGCGGGATCATGGCCGCCATGTCCGGTCCGTGCGCCTGGCCCGTCAGGATCAGACGGAGCGGCATGAACAGGCCCTTGCCCTTGGCGCCGGTCTTGTCCTTCACCGCCGAGGTCCAGGCCGACCAGGCGTCGGAGTCGATGGTTTCGGGCAGCAGTTCCAGAGCCGCGGCGGCGAAGGCGGCGTCCTCGATCACCGGCGTCACCGGCCCCGTGACGATCTTCGCCATCTCAACGACGTCGCCGAACTTGCTGAGGTTGTCCTTCACCGTGTTCCAGAAGGCCTCGCCCAGATCGACGCCCAGAGCTTCCAGGCGCGGCTGGGCAGCGGCGTAGTCGATGGCGTGCACCGCCTGGGCGTTCAGGCGATCCAGATCGGCCGTGTCGTAGCGGGCGGGCGAACGCCCCATCTTGGAGAAGGCGAAGGCCTCGCCCAGTTCCTGCAGCGAAGCGGCGACCTCCAGATTGTCCGAAGTGCCGATCTTGCCCAGATGGCTGGTGATGGCGATCGGCTCATAGCCATCGGCGCGCATATCCATGATGGCCAGCGAGCCGAGACGCTTGGACAGGGCCGTGCCGTCCGCGCCCACCAGCAGCGGCATATGGGCGAAACCGGGAACCTTGGCCCCCAGCGCCTCGAAGATTTCGATCTGGGCGCCGGTGTTGGTGACGTGGTCCTCGCCCCGGATGATGTGGGTGATCTCCATGTCGATGTCGTCGACAACCGACGGTAGCGTATAGAGGAACAGCCCGTCCTCGCGGATCAGCACCGGGTCGGACATGGAGGCGGTGTCCACCTCGGCGTGGCCGCGCGCCAGGTCTTCCCAGGCGACACGCTTGCCTTCCAGCTTGAAGCGCCAGTGCGGGCGGCGGCCCTCGGCCTCCAGTGCGGCCTTCTCGGCGTCGGTCAGCGACAGGGCGGCGCGGTCATAAATGGGCGGCAGACCGCGTGACAACTGCACCTTGCGGCGACGGTCCAGCTCATCCGCCGTTTCATAGCAGGGGTAGAGGCGGCCATCGGCCTTCAGCTTGGCGGCGGCTTCTTCATAGCGGTCGAACCGCTTGGACTGATTGTAGCGTTCGTCCCAGGTCAGGCCGAGCCACTTCAGGTCGATCTCGATGTTGTCTTCCGACTCCTGCGTCGAACGGACTAGGTCGGTGTCGTCGATGCGCAGCACGAAGGCGCCGCCCTGCCCCTTGGCGAACAGCCAGTTCACCAGAGCCGTGCGGACATTGCCGACGTGCAGCTTACCCGTAGGAGACGGAGCGAAACGAACCTTGACGGACATGAGGATCCTGCGAGCCTGAAAGCGAAGGCGGCCGGGCGGCCCGCCGCGAACCATGATGATCCGGGCAGAGCGTCCAGTCTCTGAAAACGTCGAAAAGGCGTCGCACCTGTGCAGGCGCGACGCCGTTCCGATAAGGGTCTAGGTCGATCACGGCCCCCCCGAAGTCAAGAGAGGCGCGTGCGGAAACCTGATCAGGACTGAGCGGGCTTCTGGTCTAGGATTTCGATCAGCGACCAGCGGATCGAAGACGCGTCGGCCGGGGGATTGGCGACCGGCGTACCGCGAACGCGCAGGCGGTATTCTACGCCCGGCTTATGCTCGAAGCCTTCGTAGCCGAAATAGTGCAGCTCCCAGGGCGCGCTCTCGGTCTCACGCACCTGCAGGCAGGTCGTCCGCGCCACGCCCGCCGTGCATGGGCGCACTTCAGAGGCCACGTAGACAACCTTCTCTACGACGCCGCCCTGGCCCGCAGGACGCGTGGGGTCGACAGCAGATGTCTGGGCGCAGGCCCCAAGCGCCAACAAAGCGACAGCCGAAAGAGAGGCGAACGTACGGGTCATGAAACATCCTTGCATAGATTAAGAGCAACGACGGCAGATCAGAGGCAATTGCAAAATTCCCTCGTTCTGCACCAAACCGATTGTGCAATTCTTCAAAAAAACGCAAATCCATATAAACC
>OFTY01000639.1_pt1 | contig 21982 bp, 20 predicted proteins | sample 1775061 | NCBI WGS metagenome assembly OFTY01 (sample SAMN08195773, study PRJEB24354) | sludge metagenome | isolation source: sludge from phenol fed wastewater aerobic bioreactor B | place: India: Nagpur | collected 2016-09-16 | reverse complement strand
AGCAGGCCCAACAACCCGAACACCAGGTCCCTGCGTTGGCGGTAGACTTCGTTCACACTGTGGGCCGGCGGCTCGGGCTTGGAATGGAAGGGCACGCGCGCCCCGCCCGCAGGCCGCCCGCGATGCCGCGCCCACCTGGGCCGCGCTGCTGCAGCCGCTCCAGCGTGCGGACTTCCGCCGGCTGCTGGCGGTGTTCCTGCTCAACGGCACAGCCAGCGCCGTGCCCGCCACGCTGATGCTGTTCTTCGTGCAGGACCGCCTGCAGGCACCCCAGAGCGCGGCGGCCGTGGCGCTGGTGGCGTACTTCGGCGCGGCCGTGCTCTCCCTGCCGCTGTGGCTGCGCCTGGTGCCGCGGCTGGGGCTGGCGCGCACCTGGCTCGCCGGCATGGGGCTGGCGGTGGCGGGCTTTTCTGGCGCGGCGCTGCTCGGCGCGGGCGACCTGGCCGGCTACTACGCGGTGTGCGTGCTCTCGGGCCTGGCGCTGGGCACGGACCTGGCCCTGCCCGGTGCGCTGCTTGCCGGCCTGATCGGCGCGCACGGCGAACGCGGCCGCAGCGACGGCGCGTATTTCGGCTGGTGGGCGCTGGCCACCAAGCTCAACCTGGCGCTGGCCGCCGGGCTGGCGCTGCCGCTGCTCGCGCTCGCCGGCTACACGCCGGGCACGCGCGACCCCGCCGCGCTCGACGCCCTCAGCGCGGCGTACTGCCTGCTGCCCTGCGGCCTCAAGCTCGCGGCGGCCGCGGCGCTGCATTTCACCGTCATTCGCGCCGGCGACGCCCCGCCGGCCGCACCCCGCAAGGAGTCTCAGCCATGAAACCCGTGCCCTGCCCCACCGCCTCCGCGCCGCACGCGCCGCGCCGCCGACAGCTGCTGGCCGCACTGGGCGCCTGCGCTCTGCTGGCTGCCTGCGCCAGCCCCCAGGTGGGCGACTATGCCGCCGAGCGGCCGCTGCTCGACCTGCGCAGCTACTTCAACGGCACGGTGGACGCCTGGGGCGTGTTCACCGACCGCTCGGGCAAGGTCGTCAAGCGCTTCACCGTGGTCATGGACTGCCGCTGGGAGGGCGACCGCGGCGTGCTCGACGAGGCCTTCACCTACTCCGACGGCAGCACCCAGCGGCGCATCTGGCGCCTGGTGCGCCATGCCGACGGCCGCTACAGCGGCACCGCCGACGACGTGGTCGGCAGCGCCGAAGGCCAGGCCAGCGGCAATGCCTTCAACTGGCGCTACACCCTCGCCCTGCCGGTGGACGGCCGGGTGTGGGAGGTGCAGTTCGACGACTGGATGTACCTCATGGACGAGCGCGTGATGCTCAACAAGGCGGTGATGAGCAAATGGGGCATCCGCCTGGGCGAAGTCACGCTCGCCTTCCGCCGGCGGGCCGCATCATGAAGCCGCAGTTCCGCGAAGCCGCGCCGCTGCCCGTGCCGCGCCCTGCGCCCACGGCCGCCCCGGCACCGGGCCTGTTCGGCCCGCTCAACCCGCCGCTGACCGACTGGACCGGCCGGCGCGTGTGGCTGGTCGGCGCCTCCAGCGGCATCGGGCTGGCCACTGCGCTGGCGCTGCTGGCGCGCGGTGCGCGGGTGGTGGTCTCCGCGCGCGACGAGGTGGCCCTGCGCCGCTTTGTCGACGCCCACCCTGGCACCGACCCCCAGGGCCGCCCCTGGGCCGAAGCGGTGCCGCTGGACGTGACCGACACCGCCAGCGTCAACGCGGCTGCCCAGCGCGTGGAGGCCGGAGGCACGCCCGATCTGGTGCTCTACTGCGCCGGCACCTACAAGCCGCTGCGCGCCACCGCGTACGATCTGGCGCAGATGCTGCAGCACGACGAAGTCAACTACCGCGGCGCGCTGCGCGTGCTCGGCGCGGTGCTGCCGCCCATGCTCGCGCGCGGCAGCGGGCATGTGTCGCTCATCAGCAGCATTGCCGGCCTGCGCGGGCTGCCGCAAGGGCTGGCCTACGGGCCAACCAAGGCCGCGCTCATCCACCTGGCCGAAACCCTGTACCTGGACCTGCGCCCGAGGGGCCTGGGCGTGAGCGTGATCAACCCCGGCTTCGTGCAGACGCCGCTGACCGCGCAGAACGACTTCACCATGCCCGCGCTCATCACCCCGGCGCGCGCGGCCGAAGCCATTCTGGACGGCTGGGCGCGCGGGCGCTTCGACATCCACTTTCCGCGCCGCTTCACGCTGTGGCTGCAGCTGCTGCGCCTGCTGCCCGACCGGCTCTACTTCGCCGCGGTGCGCCGCACCACGGGCCTGTGACCATGCCGCCCCCCGACGCCGCCCTGGCCGCCGCGCGCATCCGCCAGTATTTCGAGACGCTGAGCCCCGCCGCACTCGACCGGCTCGACACCATCTACACCGAAGACGCGGCCTTCAAGGACCCGTTCAACGAGGTACGCGGCACCGCCGCCATCCGCGCCATCTTCGCGCACATGTATGCGGCGCTTGACGAGCCCGCCTTCACCGTCACCGCGGTGCTGGCCGAGGGCGACCAGGTCTTTCTGGCCTGGGATTTCCGCTTTCGCCTGCGCCGCTTCGACACCGCCACGCCGCAATGCATCCGCGGCGCGAGCCATCTGCGCCTGGCCGCCGACGGCCGCATCCGCGACCACCGCGACTACTGGGACGCCGCCGAGGAGCTGTACGAAAAACTCCCGCTGCTCGGCGGCTTGATGCGCTGGCTCAAACGGCGCGCACGGCAGTAGGTTCAGACACCGCTGAACAAGTCCCTCCCGCGCCGCGTCGGCCTCACCGCGGCCGGCTTTTCAGCGGTAGCGTGCCAGCAGATCGGCCGCGCCATGGCCCAGCAACAGCGTGTCCGCGCCCACGGCGACGAAACGCGCGCCGGCGTCGATCCAGCGCCGCGCCTCGGGCTCGCGCGTGGCCAGAATACCCGGTGCCTTGCCCGCGGCGCGGATGCGCGCGATGCCATCGGCAATCGCGGCCTGCACCGCCGGGTGGCCGCTCTCGCCAGGGTGGCCCATGCTGGCGCTGAGGTCGGCCGGGCCGATGAACACGCCGTCCACGCCCTCGGTGGCGGCAATCGCGTCGAGCTGCTCCATGGCGCGCACCGTCTCGGCCTGCACCAGCACGCAGATCTGCGCGTCGGCCTCGTGCACATAGCGCTCGTGTGCCTGCCAGCGCGAAGCGCGCGCCAGCGCGCTGCCCATGCCGCGCACCCCTGCGGGGGCGTAGCGCGTGGCGGCCACCACCTGCGCCGCCTGCTCGGGCGTGTCCACCATGGGCACGAGCAGGGTTTGTGCACCCAGGTCCAGGTACTGCTTGATCAGGGTCACGCCGAGTTCGCCGGTGCCGATCGGCAGGCGCACCACCGGGTGCGAGCGCGCATCGCCAAACGCCTGCTGGGCGCTGGCCACCGCCTGCAGCTGGGCCAGCGTGCTGCGCACGTCGTTGGGCGCGTGCTCGCCGTCGATGAGCAGCCAGTCGTAGCCGATGCCAGCGAGCAGTTCGGTGCTGTAAGGGCTGGCCAGCGCGGCCCACAGGCCGATCTGCGTGCGGCCGGCGGCCAGCGCCTGCTTGAAGGGGTTGATGGGCGTGTGCATGGGTGTGGGTTCGTGTTGCGCTGCGCCCGGGACGGCTGCAGCCGCCTCATCATGCCAAGACCGGCGCAGCCGCAACGGTCACGCAGGTGGCAGGGAGGTTCAACATGCTGTCATGAAAGTTTCATGGGAATGCGCCGCGGCGCTGGGGATAATTAGATGGTTCATCCATCCTCTCGGCCCCGCGTCGAGCAGCCGGCGTGGCCCCTGCCGCGCGCGCCCGGCCGGGCCCACCGAAGCACCCACCATGCGAGCCATCAAAGAAGCCCGAAAGTTCATCGAACGCAACCCGACCGACGCCGCGGCGCTCACGCTGTCGCGTCTGGTGCTGGCGCTGGAGAAGGAAGCGGACTTTCCGCTGACGGATCTTTACAGCCGCCTCGACCACGACCAGTTCGCGCTGGCCCTGCGCGTGCTCGACGAATGGCGCCTGGACCGCTACTACCTCGGCAAGGCGCGCCTGTTCGAGGTGTCCATGCTCACCCACGGCATGGCGCAAGAGTCCGCGGCGGCCCCCGATGCGGTCCCTGCGGCCGAAGCGCCGGCCGCCGACGACAAGCCCGCCAAGAAGAGCTGAGCGCGCAACGCCACTTTCGGTTCGCCGCCCCCCCAAAAAGCCCGCTTGGCCCAGCCCGCGGGCTTTTTCATGCGCGCTGCTCGGCCGTCCCGTGCAGGCAGAGACGCCCGCGGCTCACGCCGCGCGGGCAGGTCGCGCGCAGGCCTGCACCAGGGGCCAGAAGGCTTCGAGTGGCGGGGTGGCCCGGCCGGGGCGCTTGGCGGCGTCGTCCCAGCGTCGCAGCGCGATCGCATCGGCGCCAAAGGGCTGCAGCACGAAGCGCGCCATGGCTGCGGCCTCCAATGGGCCGCCTTGCAGCGCCAGGCTGCGCCGCGAGTCTTCCGACAAGGCGCGCAGATAGCGCGGGTCGGCCGCCAGCGCCCGCTTGGCGTCCACATGCAGCCGCACCGGCTCGGTGACCTCCGAGCCGAACCAGCGCGCCAGCAGCTCGGCCCCGCGCTGCTCGTGCCGGTCGTCGATGCCCTCGCGCGAGGGGGTACCGGTGGCGCCGTCGATCAGGTGGCCGACGTCGTGCAGCAGGGCCGCGACGACCAGGGCCTTGCCGGCCCCGGCGCGCTGCGCCAGATCGGCGCACTGCAGCGCATGCTCGAGGTGCGACACCGGCTCGCCGGTGTAGCGCTGCAGGCCGCGCGAACGCAGCAGCGCGCGCAGCCCGTCGAGGTCTTCGGGCAACCAGAGGGTGGCGGAAGGTGTCATGACTGCGTCACTGTGCGATCGAAAAATGACCTCTGTAGGACCCCTCGCACCGCGGCGACTGCACCGCGCCAGCGAACCGCCCTCTCTTCGGCGCCGACGCGGCGGATTCAGGACATGCCTGTCGACCGGTTCGCCGAAATGGACCGCGAGGTGCCATGGGAAGCTCGCGCGGAGCCCTCTCGACGGCCAGGGACCAGACAATGAGTACGCGAACCGAATCCAACGCGGGTCCGAAGATCCGGTCTGCGCGATGAACGCGCTCACCATGCCGCGCCCCGGCGCGCTCATGCTGCGCCGCCGGCAGGTGGCGCGCGCCGGCAGCGCTGCGCGGGCCGAGGCGGCGGCGCCCTTCGCGCTGGCCGCGGCCCTGCAGCGGCTGCATGCCCAGCCGCTGCGGCCGCGCGTGCCGCTGGTGGTGCGCGCGCAGATCGTGGGCTCGGGGGAAGAGGGCGTGTTCGAGCGGCTCGCGGGCGTACTGCCCGAGGGCTTTGGCCTCTGGCGCATCGGCCGCGCCTGGGCACTCGACGGCGACGAAGACGCCTTGCACACCCTGGCGCTGGCGCTGCGCGCGCGGGGACTGTGCGGCCCGTGGCGCGACGAGCGGCTGGCGGTGCGCGATGCGCAGGGGCGCCGGCTGGGCGCCATCGAACGCGGCACAGCGCGGGTGCTGGGCCTGCACACGCAGGCGGTGCACCTCATCGGGCGCACCGAGCGCGGCGAATTCTGGGTGCAGCAGCGCGCCCACACCAAGTCCGAGGACCCGGGCCTGTGGGACACGCTGGTGGGCGGCCTGGTGGCCGACGGCGAGTCGGCGCTGGAGGCGCTGACCCGCGAAACGGACGAAGAAGCCGGCCTGCGCCTGGACGCGCTGACCGGGCTGCGACGCGGCCCGTCCATTCACGTGCGCTGCCCGGCGCCGGACGCGCACGGCCGCGGCTGGCGCGACGAGCAGCTCGACAGCCTGATCGCCACCGTGCCCGAGCGGCTCGCGCCGGTGAACCGCGACGGCGAGGTTGCGGCCTTCGCGCGCCTCGCCCGCCCGGAACTGCTGCAGTGGCTGCGCGAAGGGCGCTTCACCGCCGACGCCAGCGCGCTGCTGGGGCTGGTCTGCGGCGCCGAAGACTCCTGATTTCATAGCGCAACCTGACCGGTTGGCGCTGGGGTTCCGGCGGCTTTTTCAGGATTCTGCCGCCAAGGCACCCCCAGGCGCCCGTCCCACGCCGCAGTGGTAGGCTCGCAGCCCCATGGCGCGAGAAAAAACCAGTTTTGTCTGCAGCGAATGCGGCGGCAGCAGCCCGAAGTGGCTGGGCAAGTGCCCGCATTGCGGCGCGTGGAACACGCTGATCGAGTCGGTGGCCGAGACCGCCGCGCCCGCAAAGAACCGCTTTGCCGCACTGGCGCCGAGCGCGCGGCTGCAGCCCCTGGCCGCCATCGAAGCCACCGAGGTGGCGCGCACGCCCACCGGCCACGAGGAACTGGACCGCGTGCTCGGCGGCGGCATGGTCGCGGGCGCGGTGGTGCTCATCGGCGGCGACCCGGGCATCGGCAAGTCGACGCTGCTGCTGCAGGCGCTCGATGCGCTGCAGCGCGGCGGCCTCAAGACGCTCTACGTCACCGGCGAGGAAAGCGGCGCGCAGGTGGCGCTGCGCGCGCGGCGGCTGGGCATCGAGGGCTCGCAGGTGGCGGTGCTGGCCGAGACTTCGCTGGAGAGCATCCTCGCCACGCTCGAGGCCGAGCGCCCCGCGGTGGCGGTGATCGACTCCATCCAGACGGTGTATTCCGAGCAGCTCAGCTCCGCGCCGGGCTCGGTGGCGCAGGTGCGCGAATGCGCCGCGCACCTCACCCGCTTTGCCAAGGCCTCGGGCGCGGCAGGCGGCGCGCCGGGCGGCACGGCCATCGTGCTGGTGGGCCATGTGACCAAGGAGGGCGCACTGGCCGGCCCGCGCGTGCTGGAGCACATGGTGGACACGGTGCTGTACTTCGAGGGCGACACGCACAGCAGCTTCCGGCTGGTGCGCGCGATCAAGAACCGCTTTGGCGCGGTCAACGAAATCGGCGTGTTCGCGATGACCGAACGCGGCCTGCGCGGCGTGAGCAATCCGAGCGCGATCTTCCTCTCGCAGCACGCCGAGCCGGTGGCGGGCAGCTGCGTGATGGTCACGCTCGAAGGCACGCGGCCGCTGCTGGTGGAGATTCAGGCGCTGGTCGACAGCGGCGGGCCCAGCCCGCGGCGGCTCTCGGTGGGCCTGGAGCGCGACCGCCTGGCCATGCTGCTGGCGGTGCTGCACCGGCACGCGGGCGTGGCCTGCGCGGACCAGGACGTGTTCGTCAACGCCGTGGGTGGCGTGCGCATCAGCGAGCCCGCGGCCGATCTGGCGGTGATGCTGGCCATCACCTCCAGCCTGCGCGGCAAGCCGCTGCCCAAGGGCTTTCTGGCCTTCGGCGAGGTGGGCCTCGCCGGCGAAGTGCGCCCCGCGCCACGCGGGCAGGAGCGGCTGCGCGAGGCGGCCAAGCTCGGCTTTTCGGTGGCGGTGGTGCCCAAGGCCAACGCGCCCAAGCGCCGCGAGGCCGCGTTCGAGGGCCTCACCATTCACCCGGTGGAACGGGTGGACGAAGCGATGGCGCTGATGCGCACGCTTGGCTGACGACGCCCTTGCGCTCGCGCAGCCCTCACATGCTCTTGAACAAACCGCTGTAGCTGCGGCTGACCTCGAGCGGCTGCGGGTGGCCGCGCACGGACACCAGCAGGCGGCCGCGCAGGTCCCGCGTGACGGCGCTGATGGCGTGCGCATTGACCAGCGTGGAGCGGTGGATCTGCCAGAACTGCTGCGGGTCGAGCTCGTCCACCAGCTCCTTGATGGGCTTGCGGATCAAGGCCTCCTGCCGGGCCGTCTGCACGCGGGTGTATTTCTCGTCGGAGATGAAGAACAGCACCTCGTCGACCGGAATCATCTGGATGCTCGCGCCCACGCTGGCCTGAATCCAGCGCAGATGGCGCGGCGCGCGCGCGGGGTCGAGCTGCGCGGCCAGGCGCTGCAGCAGCTCGTTCAGCGGCATGGACGCCGGCGGTTCGCTGGCCCCGGCCGCATCGGCCCGGCCGGACGCGGCGCTGTCACCGGCCGCCCCGCGATCGCCCGCGCGGGAAAGCCGGCGCTGCAGCCGCTCGGCGGTGCGGCGCAGGCGCTCGGGCTCGGCGGGCTTGAGCACATAGTCCGCCGCGCCCTGCTCGAAGGCCTCGATGGCGTGCTGGTCGTAGGCGGTGATGAACACGATCTCGCAACCCTCCCAGTCCGCGGTGGGTGGCAACTGCAGGATCTGGCGCGCGGCCTCCACGCCATCGAGGCCGGGCATGCGAATGTCGAGAAAGACCAGGTCAGGCCGGTGCTCGGCCACCAGGGCCACGGCCTCGGCGCCATTGCGCGCCTCGGCCAGCACCTGCAGCTGCGGCCAGACCTCGGCCAGACGCGCGCGCAGCTGCTCGCGCATGAGGCGCTCGTCATCGGCGATGACGCAGCGCGCGGGCGGCAGTGGCGGCAGCGCGTTCATGCCGAAGCCCCAGAGGCGCTCGCGCGGTGGGTGTAGGGCACGCACAGCTGCACGCGCGTGCCCGCGGGCTGGTTGCGCTCGATGCGCAGCTCGGCCCGATCGCCATAGAGCATGTGCAGCCGCTCGCGGATGTTGGCCAGGCCCAGGCCCGTGCCGGCGGTGGCGCCCTCGCCAAAGCCCAGCCCGGTGTCGGCAACCATGACGCACAGCCGGCCGTCGCTGACCTGCGCGGCGATGTGCAGGCTGCCGCCGACATCCTTGGGTTCGAGGCCGTGGGCGATCGCGTTTTCCACCAGGCTTTGCAGCATGAGCGGCGGAAATTCGGCCGAGCGCAGCCCCTCGGGCACGTCGATCTGCACCTGCAGACGCTCTTCCATGCGCATCTTCAGAATCTCCAGGTACGGCAGCACCATGTCCATCTCGCTGCCCAGGTTCGACACCGCGGCCACCGCGCCGTCGCGTAGATGCGGCAGGCGCGCGCGCAGCAGGGCGATGAGCTGCTTTTGCATGCGGCTGGCGCGCGCCGGCTCGGTCTCGATGAGGTGGTCGATGGTGGCCAGCGTGTTGAACAGGAAGTGCGGCTCCACCTGCGCCTGCATGGCCGCCAGCCGCGCCTGCATGAGCTGGCGCTGCAGCTGCTCGTGCTCGGCGCGCTCGGTGGCCTCGGCCGCCTGCACCTCGGCACGCCGCCGGCCCACGCCCATGACGCGCACGATGAGCGAAGCGAAGATCAGCAGCAGCGTGAGCGACATCATGTGCTCGCCCACGCTGAAGCCCTCGCGCATGACCACCGTCTTGGCCTGCGGCGCGGGCGGCAGCGGCGGCACGGGCGCGGAGCCTGCGGCCACCGGCGCACCGGCCCCATCGGCCGCCTCGCCCTTGCTGCCGGCTGCATCCGACGGGGCCGGCGCCTCGTCCGCGGCGGCAGAGGCATTCGCCTGCTTGCGCTTGACGCGCACGCCGTCGCCGCCGATGTGCACCTCCACGTCGCCATCGGCCGAGCGCTCGCCCACCGCGTCGCGCGGCAGCTGCAGCACGGTGGTGGTGGTGCGGCCCCAGCGGGTGCTGAACGGCGGCAGGTCCGACAGAATGCCGGTGACGATGAGCGCCAGCACGGCCAGCACCGCGAGCCGCTTCCAGCTCTGCACGGCCAGCCAGTCGGCATAGCGCTGCCAGGCGCGCAGCAGCCGCTCCCCGGGCGAGAAGCTCACGGAAAAGGCCACCACGTGCTTGGGCGGCGCCTCGCCACCGGGCGGCATGGGGGGCACGGGCGATCGGGGCGGAAGCGGGGGCAGCGGAGGAGCGGACATGGCCTCGCACTGTACGGCGGCTCCGTCGTCCACGGAAGCCACATGCGACGAACCGCCGGTTCAGGAGGACAGGCTGCAGGATTCGCCGATGGACGTCGGTGCGTGGCCGTGCCCGCCGATGGTCGCCCGCCGCTCATGCCGCGCGGCGGCGGCCCGTAAAATGGCCGTTTCTGCCCTACTCCCACAGGAAGTTCCCCATGAGCGCAATCCCCCCCTCGATGGCCGACCGCGACGGCAAGATCTGGATGGACGGCCAGCTCGTGGACTGGCGCGACGCCAAAGTCCATGTGCTGACCCACACGCTGCACTACGGCTGCGGTGCGTTCGAAGGGGTGCGCGCGTACAAGACCGAGCGCGGCACGGCGATCTTCCGCCTGCAGGAGCACACCGAGCGGCTGTTCAACAGCGCCAAGATCCTGCGCATGAAGCTGCCTTTCACGCCCGAGCAGGTCAACGAAGCGCAGAAGGCCGTGGTGCGCGCCAACGCGCTGGAGAGCTGCTACATCCGCCCGCTGACCTGGATCGGCGACAAGAAGCTCGGCGTCAGCCCCAAGGGCAACACCATCCACCTGATGGTCGCCGCCTGGGCCTGGGGTGCCTACCTCGGTGAAGAGGGCATGAAGCGCGGCATCCGCGTCAAGACCAGCAGCTACACCCGCCACCACGTCAACATCACCATGACGCAGGCCAAGACGGTGAGCAACTACACCAACTCCATCCTCGCCAACATGGAGGTTACCGACGAGGGCTATGACGAAGCGCTGCTGCTCGACCCCTCGGGCTTCGTGAGCGAGGGCGCGGGCGAGAACATCTTCATCGTCAAGAACGGCGTGATCTACACGCCCGACCTCTCCGCCGGCGCCCTGAACGGCATCACCCGCAACACGGTGCTGCACATCGCCAAGGACCTGGGTTACGAGGTGGTTCAGAAGCGCATCACGCGCGACGAGATCTACATCGCCGACGAAGCCTTCTTCACCGGCACGGCGGCCGAAGTCACGCCGATCCGCGAGCTCGACCGCATCGAGCTTGGCAGCGGCTCGCGCGGCCCCGTGACCGAGAAGATCCAGAGCGCGTTCTTCGACATCGTCAACGGTCGCAACCCCAAGTACGCGCACTGGTTGAGCCTGGTCTGACCGAGGAGCCCCCTGATGAGCAAAGCAAGCGCCGTGGTCGAGCTGCTGGCCGCCGACCTCAACCGCGAAGGCGAGATCTTCTGCCCCAACCCCAAGGCCGGCATGGCCCTGTGGAACAGCCACCCCAAGGTCTACCTCGACGTCGCCTCCACCGGCGAGGCCAAGTGCCCGTACTGCGGCACCGTCTACCGCCTCAAGGCAGGCGAGCAGGTGCACGCTGCGCACTGAGGCGTCCTGAGCGGGCCCTTCACGCCCGCTCGCGCGCGGCGCCCAAGCGGCCGCGCGGCTGGCTGACACCCCGCGGCGTCCGCCTCCCGTCCACCCGTCCGTCACCCGGGTGACGAGCGTGCGGGAGCGCCCCGGTGCGCGGCGCGCGCACTCTGCGCTATGGTTCGCGCTCGACGCTTGCCCAGCCCGCCCGCACCATGTCCGCACCGACCGCCACCTCCCCGCTCCACACCCCCCCGTACGTTCCACAGATCCGCCTCTACCAGCACTGGCTGCAGGCCCAGCGCGGCCTGGTCTTCGAGGACTACCACGCGCTCTGGCGCTGGTCCACCACCGAGCTCGACGCCTTCTGGCAAAGCATCTGGGATTACTTCGCGCTGCAGTCGCCCACGCCGCACCGCGCGGTGCTGGCCGAGAACGTCATGCCCGGCGCGGTGTGGTTTCCCGGCGCGCAGGTCAACTACGCGCAACAGGTGTTCCGCCACGTCGCGCCGGCGCACGCCGCGGGCCTGCCGGCCATCGTCGCGCGCAACGAGCGCGGCCGCCACACCGAGCTGAGCTGGCCCGAGCTGCGCCGGCAAGTCGCGTCGCTGGCGCTGCACCTGCGGGCTGCGGGCGTGCAGCGCGGCGACCGCGTGGCCGCCTACCTGCCCAACGTGCCCGAGGCGATGGTGGCCTTCCTGGCCACCGTCTCCATCGGCGCGATCTGGAGCATCTGCGCCCCTGACATGGGCACCGCCGCGGTACTCGACCGCTTCCGGCAGATCGAGCCGGTGCTGCTCATCGGCTGCGACGGCGTGACCTACGGCGGCCGCGACCACGACCGCCTGGGCGTGATGGCCGAGCTGCGCGCGGCCCTGCCCAGCGTGCGCCGCGTGCTGCTGTGGGACAACCAGGGAACGGCCCAGAGCGCTCCTGATTTTGGAGTGCCCACCGACGATTTCACGCTGGCGTGTGGCCGAAACGATGCCGAAACCACCGCCTTCGAGCCCGAATGGCTGCCCTTCGACCACCCGCTGTGGATCGTCTACTCCAGCGGCACCACCGGCCTGCCCAAGCCCATCGTGCACGGCCACGGCGGCACGGTTCTGGTGGCCATGGCGCTCAAGGTGCTGCACAACGACGTGGGCTGCAGCTACGCGCCCAACAGCTTCGGCGAGCGCTACCACTGGTACAGCTCCACCGGCTGGGTGATGTGGAACGCGCAGATGAGCGGCCTGCTCAACGGCACCACCTGCGTCATCTACGACGGCAACCCCGGCGGCAGCAGGGAGCGTCCCGATTGGACCACCCTGTGGCGCTTCGCCGCGCAGACCGGCGTGAGCTTCTTCGGCGCGGGCGCGGCCTTCTATGCCAACTGCCTCAAGGCCGGCGTGGACCTCGCGCAGTGCGGCGACCTCTCGCGCATCCGCGCGCTCGGCACCACCGGCTCGCCGCTGTCGCCCGAGGCGCAGCAGTGGGGCACGGCGCAATTCCGCGCCCTGGCGCGCCGCCACGCGGAGAGCGCGAACACACCCTCGGCGGGAAACGCCCCGAACGCCGCGCAAGCGCATGAAGCCCAGGCCGATATCTGGTGGTGCAACATCTCCGGCGGCACCGACTTCGCCGGCGCCTTCATCGGCGGCCACCGCGAGCTGCCGCAGACCCCCGGGCGCATGCAGTGCCGCCTGCTGGGCTGCGCGGTGGAGGCCTGGAACGATGCCGGCGAGCCGGTGATCGACGCCGTGGGCGAGCTGGTCTGCACCCAGCCCATTCCCTCCATGCCGCTGTTCTTCTGGGGCGATGCGGACGGCTCGCGGTACCGCGCGAGCTATTTCGAGACGTATCCGCCCGGACATGGAAGGCATCCCGGAGGAGGTGACCTTGAAATCCGTGCCGGTGCCGTCTGGCGCCACGGCGACTGGCTGCGCGTCTACCCTGACGGCTCGTGCGTGATCTACGGCCGCAGCGATGCGACCATCAACCGCCACGGCCTGCGCATGGGCACCAGCGAGATCTACAGCGCCGTCGAGGCCCTGCCCGAGGTGCTGGACTCCATGGTGGTGGACCTCGAATACCTCGGCCGCCCGAGCTTCATGCCGCTGTTCGTGGTGCTGCGCGAAGGACTGACGCTGGACGACGCCCTGCGCGCGAAGCTTTCGGAGGCCATCCGCCGCGCGCTCTCGCCGCGCTTCGTGCCCGACGCCATCGAGCAGGTGGCCGAGATTCCGCGCACCCTCTCGGGCAAGAAGCAGGAGCTGCCCATCAAGCGCCTGCTGCTGGGCCAGCCCCTGGAGAAGGTCATCAACAAGGAAGCCATGGCCAACCCCGGCTGCCTGGGCTGGTATGTGGACTATGCCCGCGCCTATCTCGCCGCCGCCGCGGAGGCCGCCGGCTGATCGAGCGGTTACCCTTGGTCCCTCGAGGAAACGGGTTTGAAGCGAAAGAGGGGTTGACATGTCCGGCTGCGGTTGTGAATTCGAGGCGCGCAACGCGGCCGAGCGGCGCACGCTGCGCGTGCTGCTCGGCATCAATGCGCTGATGTTCGTCGTCGAACTGGGCGCGGGCTGGTATGCGCAGTCCACCGGCCTGATGGCCGACGCGCTGGACATGTTCGCCGACGCCCTCGTCTACGGCCTGAGCCTGTGGGCCGTGGGCCGCGCCGCCGTGCACAAGGCGCGCACCGCGCGCATCAGCGGCTGGCTGCAGGTGGCCCTGGGCCTGGGCGTGCTGGTCGAGGTGGCGCGGCGCTTCGTCTGGGGCAGTGAGCCCGAAGGCGACTGGATGCTCGGCATCGGCCTGCTGGCCTTCTTTGCCAACGTGACGTGCCTGGCCTTGCTGGCGCGGCACCGCCAGGGCGAGGTGCACATGCGCGCCTCGTGGATCTTTTCCGCCAACGATGTGCTGGCCAACATGGGGGTGATGGTCGCAGGCGTGCTGGTGGACGTCACCGAGACGCGCTGGCCGGACCTGCTCATCGGCCTGCTGATCGCCGCGCTCGTCGTGCGCGGCGGCGTCACCATCCTGCGCGAAGCGCGGGCGGCGGCATCCGCGTGTCAGCGGCCGTGCGGCTGACCGGGCCGGTGCTTCAGATCTGCACCCGGCTACCGAGCTCGATCACGCAGTTGTTGGGCAGGCGGAAGTAGTCGGCGACGCTGCCGGCGTTGCGCGACAGGATGGCGAACAAGGCCTCGCGCCAGCGCGCCATGCCCGTGCCGCGCGTGGGCACGACCACCTCGCGGCTGAGAAAGTACGAGGTTTCGAACAGATTGATCGGCAGGCCGTGTGCGCGACACTGCTCGAGCGCCTGCGGAATGTCGGGCGTGTCGACGAAGCCGTACGCCACCTGAATCCTCCAGAAGCCCGGCACCAGCGGCGTGACCCGCACCCGCTCCTCGGGCGGCACCGCGGGCACGTCGCGAAACACCACGGTGAGGATCAGGTTGCGTTCGTGCAGCACCTGGTTGTGCTTGAGGTTGTGCATCAGGGCCTGCGGCACCGTATCCGGGTTGGCCACGGCATACACCGCGGTGCGAGCCACGCGGTGCATGCCGTCCTGGGCGAGCTGGGTGACGAAGGGCAGCAGATCCGGGTCGTCGCGGCGGATGCTGTCGAGCAGCAGCTCGCGGCCACGGCGCCAGGTGGTCATGAGGGTGAAGATCGCCGCACCCAGCACCAGCGGAAACCAGCCCCCCTGCAGGAACTTGAGCGAGGACGAAGCCACCAGCAACAGGTCGAGCGCGAGAAAGGCCGAGGTCGCGGCGACGGCGACCGGCCACGGATAGCCCCAGGCATGACGAACGACGAAGAAGGTCAGCGCCGTGGTGATCGCCATGGTGACCGTCACCGCGATGCCGTAGGCCGACGCCAGCGCCGACGAACTGCCGAACCCGATCACGGCGAGCAGCACCGCCACCAGCAGCAGCGCGTTGACTTCGGGCATGTAGATCTGCCCGGCCTCCCACGACGAGGTGTGCCGCACCTGCATGCGGGGCAACAGGCCGAGCTGGATCGCCTGCTTGGTCATCGAGAAAGCGCCGGAGATCACGGCCTGCGATGCGATGACCGTGGCCAGCGTGGCCAGCACCACCGTCGGCACCAGCCAGGCCGGTGGGAACAACCGGTAGAACGGGTTGTCGAGCGCCGCCGGATCCCGGATCAGCAGGGCACCCTGCCCGATGTAGTTGATGGCCAGCGCGGGGAACACGAGCACCATCCACGTCAGCTGAACCGGCCGGCGGCCGAAGTGGCCCATGTCGGCGTAGAGGGCCTCGGCGCCGGTGAAGGCCAGCAGGATGGCGCCGAGCGCGATGAACAGCCGCGGCCCTTGCGCAAGCAGGAACTGCCCGGCGTGCACCGGGTTGAGCGCGGCGAGGATGGACGGCTCGCGCACGATCTCCAGCGCCCCGGTGAAGGCGAGCACGCCGAACCACAGGACGATCACGGGGCCGAACAGACGCCCGACGAGACCGGTGCCGTGGCGCTGCACGGCAAACAGCACGATCAGCACGGCCGCGGCACAGGGCACGACATAGGCTTGCAGCGCAGGGGTGACGACCTCTAGACCCTCCACCGCGCTGAGGACCGAGATGGCCGGCGTGATGACGCTGTCGCCGTAGAACAGCGAGGCGCCCAGGACCCCGAGCAACAGCAGCGCCGTGCGCCGTTTGCGGCTCTTCCCCGCCGCCTCCGAGGCGAGCGCCGTGAGCGCCAGAATGCCGCCCTCACCCCGGTTGTCCGCCCGCAGGATGAGCAGAACGTATTTGAGCGTGACGACCGACATCAGCCCCCAGAAGATCACCGACACCGCACCCACGATGTGGGCGTGCTCCAGTGGCACGCCCGCGGACGGGCCGAAGATCTCCTTCATGGTGTAGAGCGGGCTGGTGCCGATGTCGCCGTAGACGACGCCGAGGGCGCCGAGGGCGAGTGCCGCGAAGCTGTCGCGGCGGTTGCTGGGATTCATGGCGAGCACTTGGAAACAGGACGCCCGCACTGTGCGCCGCCGCCCATCAGGAACGCATAAGGGCCAGACCGAACCCGTTGCGCACCTGAAGTGGACGAGGGCCGGCCCGGGTGTGCAGGAACAGCCCGGCTCTAGCCGCTATCCGGGTGCCGCGCGGAGCCGGTCGGCGGCCTGCAAGGGGCTTTCGCCATGCGCGCAGGGCAGCGGTGGCAGCAGAGCAAGGGGATGAGCCGGCGCGAGGGGCTTGTCCGCGCGCGCTCACTCCACCGCCAGCCGGTAGCCCACCCCGGTCTCCGTCAGCAGGTGCCGCGGCTCGGCCGGCACCGGTTCGAGCTTGGCGCGCAGCTGGCCCATGTAGAGGCGCAAGTAGTGCGTGTGCTCGGTGTATTCCGGTCCCCAGACGTCGGCCAGAAGCTGCCGGTGGGTCACCACGCGGCCCGCGCTGCGGACCAGCCGCGCCAGCAGCGCGAATTCCGTCGGCGTGAGGTGAACGGCGGCGCCGTTGACCCGCACCTCGCGCGTCGACAGATCCACCGACAGCTCCCCGTGCACATGTCGCGTGACCGCCGCCGAAAGCGCCGTGCCGCGGTGGCGCAGCGCCACGCGGATGCGCGCGAGCAGCTCGGGCACGCTGAACGGCTTGGTCAGGTAGTCGTCCGCACCCGCGTCGAGCAGGCGGATCTTCTGCTCCTCCTGGTGCCGTGCGGAGATCACGATGACGGGAACGGCGCTGTGCGCACGCACCGCGCGCACCAGATCGGCGCCGTCACCGTCGGGCAAGCCCAGGTCGAGCAGGATGACGTCGGGGGTGGCGTGTCGCACCAGGGCCGCGGCCTCGCTCACGGACACGGCCGTCTGCACCGCCATGCCCTCGACCGACAGCGCGGCCTGCAGCATCGCGCGGATTTCCCGGTCGTCCTCGACCACCAGAACCCGAAGACTCATCGCAACCGCCCCGTGTTCATCCGCTGCGCCGCGGCCTGGGGGCACGCGCGCCACCGCGCGCTCACCGCAGTGCCTCCGTCGGTTGCTGCGCCGGAGCGGGCAGCGTGAGCACGAAGGCGCTGCCACCCTCGGGGCGCGGCCGGTAGCGCAGCTGCCCGCCATGCGCGCGGGCAATCGCCTGGCTTACCGCCAGGCCCAGGCCGACGCCGCGCTGCGCGCGCTCGGCGCCCACGGCAAACACCTCAAACAGCCGGGGCTGTTCCGCCGGCGCCACGCCCGGGCCGGTGTCGAGCACCTCCAGGGTGAAGCCCTGGGCGTCGCAGGCGACGGTGAGATCGACCGCCCCGGTGCTGAACTTGAACGCGTTGTCGAGCAGGTTGCCTACCAGCTGGGCCAGCAGCACCGGGTCCGCGCGCACCAGGGGCAGCCCCGCGGGCACCTGCACCCGCAGACGCCGCTGCGGGTCGCGCGCACGCATGCGGGTCACGACCGCGCCTACGATCTCCTCCAGCGACTCCCAGTCGAGCCGCAGCGACGACCCCGCGCTCGACAGCCGCACCAGTTGCAAGGTGTTTTCCGTCACCGCCGCGAGGTAGGCCGCCTCGCCGGCGATGCTTGCCAGCAGGCGGTCCTGCTCGGCCTCGGACAGCGCGCGGCGCTGGCTTTGCAGCACCGAGGTGGCGCCGATGATCGCCGCCAACGGGGTGCGCAGATCGTGCGACACCGCGGCGAGAAAGGTGCTTTGCTGCTGCTGGCGCGAGGCCTCGGCCTGGGCCTCCCGCACCGAACTGGCGAGCCGAAGCCGCCACAGCGCCTGCGCCAGCAGCGCGCACAGGGCTTGTGCATGGTCGCGGCCCTCGTGGTCGGCCGCGTCGACGTGCTCGATGCGTGCCGCCCCGATCACATGGCCCCGCTCGCCCAGGGGCAGGTACCAGGCATTCAGGCCCGGCCAGCGGCCGGTGCCCGGACCCAGCACGGCGGCCTCGGCGACGCAGGCACGAAGGCCCTCGCGCACGGGCTCGGGCAGCGACTGCGCGGCGACCAGGGCACCGTCGACGCCGCGCATCACCAGCAGCGTCGGGCCGGGGAAGGCCTCGGCCAGTGCGCGCCGGCCGGCGGCGAGCACCTCGTCCTCGGTGGAGGCGTTGGCGAGTTCGGTCGCCAGCCCGTGGAGCTGGCGTGCGCGCCCCTCGTTGAGCCGGGCGAGCTGCATTTCACGGCGCATCACCGAGGCAAGGCGGCTGACCACCAGGGCCACGACCAGCATCGCAGCCAGCGAAATGAGCTGCTCGCGGCTCTCGACCTCGAACGTCCAGCGCGGCGGAATGAAGAAGAAGTTGAGAGCGGTCACCGCAGCCACTGCGCACGCGGCGGACTGGACCCAGTCGAGGCGGTAGGAGGCGATCACCACCGCCAGCACGTAGAGCATCGCCAGGCTGGTCAGCGAAATCGCCGGGAACAGCAACAAGCCCAGCGCGGTCGCTGCGCCGAGCAGCAACACCACCAGCAACCAGCCCCGGGCGCGGGACATCGGAACGCTTGCCGACGCAACGGGATGCTTGGTCATGCGATCAGCGTAGCACCGGGCGCATCAGGATGGCATCAGGATGGTCGTCGTCGACCCGGCCGGACCTTGCGCCCGCGACCCGGCGGGGATGTGCCGGCGGACCCCCGTTTCAGCCTGGATGCAGTCCTGCCCACCCCATGCGGCAGGCCATCGGCTCAACGGGTCGGCACAGCGCGGCGCCGGTTCACCAGCACGATGCCGATGGCCACGCCGGCGAGCGCCAGCAGCAGCCGCAGGCTCAGCGGCTCGTCGAGCAGCAGCACGCCGAACATCAGCGCGAACAGCGGCGTGAGGAAGGTGAAGCTCGACATCTGCGTGGCCGGGTAGTGGCGCAGCATCCACATCCAGGCCAGGTAACTGGCGAACGCGCCCACCACCGTCTGCAAGGCCACCGAGGCCCAGCTCAGCGCGGAATAGTCCCAGCCCCAGCGCTCACCCAGCGCCAGCGACAGCAGCGGGCACACCAGGCTGGTGACGCCGAGCTGGTAGAACAGCGATTTCTCCGCCGATACCTGCGCCACCCGCGTGGTGCGGATGGCCACCGTGGTCAGGCCCCAGAACATGCCGGCGGCCAGGCCCATGACGTCGCCGCGCCACTGGCCGGGCGCGCTTGCGTGCACGAAGCCCTCGCCAAACGCCAGCGCCACCGCACCGAAGGCCAGCGCCAGCCCCGCCCACTGCAGGCCGCGCAGGCGCTCGGCGCGCACGAACAGCGGCAGCAGCAACGCCACCCAGAACGGGCTGGTGTAGAGGAACACGGTGAGCCGCGAGGCCGCGGTGTGCTGCAGGCCGAGGTAGATCATGCAGAACTCGGCGGCGAACAGCAGCCCGACCCAGAGCCCGGCGCGCAGCGAGCCGTCCCGCTCGAACAGCCGCACGCCGCGCCAGCGGCACCAGAGCATCAGCAGCGCGGTCGCGCCGGCCATGCGCACCGAGGCCTGCCACAGCGGTGGCATGTCGCGGCTGGCGAGCTTGATGAGGATTTGCTGAAAGCCCCAGAAGGCGCAGCAGGCCACGAGCAGCGTCATGGCCAGCGAGTCGAGGTGGGATTTGCGTTGCATCAGGCGCCGCATGGTAGAGGCGCGGCGCGCGCCGGACCGTCGCCAAGGTGCGCGGGGCTACAGCGGATGCTCGGTGTAGAAGCGCCCGCCGTGGTAGAGCAGCGGCGAGGCGCCGCTGCGGTGGCTGCAGCGCTCGACCTCGCCGATGAAGATGACGTGGTCGCCCTCGTCGTAGCGGCTGCGGTTGAAGCACTCGAAATGCGCGGCCGCGCCGGCAATCAGCGGCGCGCCACCGGCGCCGTCGAGCACGTCCAGGCCGGCGAAGCGGTCCACGCCGCGGGTGGCAAAGCGCTCGGCCAGGGCTTTCTGGTCGGCGGCGAGCACGTTGATGGCGTAGTGCGAGCCGGCGCGAAACACCGGCAGCGAGGCCGCTGCGCGCGACAGGCTCCAGAGCACCAGCGGCGGCTGCAGCGACACCGAGTTGAAGGAGTTGGCCGTGAGCCCGACAGGCGTGCCGTCGGCGCGGCGCGCGGTGACGATGGTCACGCCGGTGGCGAACATGCCCAGCGCGGCGCGGAACTCCCGCGCGGTGAACGCGGGGGCGCGGGCGTCGGGGTGGGCTTCGGTCATGGCGGCGCGGGCGTGGGGCGGGCGCGAAGTATCGCGCATCGGCGCCGACCCGCCTCGGCCTGGGGCCGCCTGCACCCGCTGGCCGCGCTAGCGTGCGCGGAGGGCTTGTTCCGCCTTGCGCTGGATCGACGCGGCCCGGGCCCGGCTCCGCTATCCTCGGGCGCGTCGCTGGCTGACCCGGGCCTGGCCCCATGTGTTCCTCTGCTCTTCCTGTTTCTTCGGTGCTTATGGCAACGCTGAATAAGTCCCCGCGATGGCGCGCGCCTGGCCGCGGGATGGGGTGCGAGGCGCAAAGCGCAGCCATAGCGGGTGCTATGGCGAACGTTTGCAACGAGGCAGCCCGCCCGCCGCCGGGATGCGCGGCACGCGAGGGACTTGTTCAGCGTTGCCTTAGGTGGCTGCTGGCGGCCTGCGGGGCGCTGGTGCTCGCGCAGGCGGCCCACGCTGCACCCGCTGCATCAGCGACACCAGCCGCCTCGACGGCTTCGGGCGCGGAGCTGCCGGCGGGCGCCGACGTGGCGCAGCGCGGCTGCCTGGCGCTGTTGCCGCGGCTGCCGCGCGTGGAGGCGGCGCTGTGCCGTACGCTCGACCTGACGGCAGCGCCGGTGCGCTCGGTGCAGGGCCGGGTGCTGCTGCAGCGGGACGTGCACACCGCCGGCACCGAGGGCGAAGCCCGTGGCGATGCGACCCATCCGCGCGGCCGCGGCGCGGCGCTGCGCGTGCTGGTGGTGGGCGCGATCCATGGCGACGAGCTGTCCTCGGCCTCGGTGGCGCTGCACTGGCTGCAACTGGCCGCGCGCGAAGGTGTGCAGCTGGCGCGGCCGGTGCACTGGCGCTTTCTGCCGGTGCTCAACCCCGACGGCCTGGTGGCCACGCCGCCGCGGCGCACCAATGCGCACGGCGTGGACCTCAACCGCAACTTCCCCACGCCGGGCTGGGCGCGCGAGGCGCCGCGCTACTGGGAGCAGCGCACCCGCCGCGACCCGCGGCGCTGGCCCGGCCCGGCCCCGCTGTCCGAGCCCGAGAGCCGCTACCTGCACGAGCAGATGGAGCAGTTCCGTCCGCACCTGATCGTGAGCATCCATGCGCCCTACGGCGTGCTCGATTTCGACGGCCCGAGCGTGCCGCCCTCGCGCCTGGGCCGTCTCTACCTCGACCAGGTGGGCATCTACCCGGGCAGCCTGGGCAATTACGGCGGCGTGCACAAGCGCGTGCCGGTGGTGACCATCGAGCTGCCCAACGCGCTGCGCACGCCGCTCGATGCCGAGGTGCGGCAGATGTGGCTCGACCTGCTGCGCTGGATGGGCGAGCGCCTCACCCAGGGGCTGGGCGAGGGTTCCTGAGCCTTCTTTTCGAATATTTCTCCTCGGACCCCAGCGCCAACCGGTCAGATGGCGCTATGGTTTTTGATGAATCAACGCTCACGCAGGCGCGCTGCCGGTGCGCGCGCTGGCGTGCATGGCGAGCTCCACGCGGCTGCGGGCGTGGAGCTTTTCCATGATGCGGCTTACATAGTTCTTCACCGTGCCCTCGGCAAGGAACACGGTGGCCGCGATCTGCTTGTTGGACTTGCCCTGCGCGATGAGCTCCAGAATGCGCTCGTCGTCGGCTTCCTGGCGGGCGCGCAGGGTTTCACGTCGGCCCAGGCCCTGATGCTGTTCTTTTTCCAGCGCGGCCAGGCGCTGGCGCAGTTGGGCATGGGGGCTGTGGCCCTGCAGCGGCAGTTGTTCGCGGTCCAGGCGAGCTTGTTGCAGCTTTTCTTTGGCCGCAGCCAGCTCGACGGAAGCTTCGGGCAGCGAGGCCAGCACGGCTTCGAGTTCGCGTTCGCAATCTTGC
>OFTY01000638.1_pt1 | contig 22002 bp, 18 predicted proteins | sample 1775061 | NCBI WGS metagenome assembly OFTY01 (sample SAMN08195773, study PRJEB24354) | sludge metagenome | isolation source: sludge from phenol fed wastewater aerobic bioreactor B | place: India: Nagpur | collected 2016-09-16 | reverse complement strand
GAGCATGGTCGCCGAATGGGTTGGCGACATGCCCCGCGGCCCCGAAGTGACGGCGCCGCAAACCTCTGTCCCGACGCTTCCCGCACCGCTCGCCAAGGAGGTCAAGGACCTCATCCCGACCACCCGCATCTATCGCATGTGGGCGATTCCCGGTCTCAACGATCCCGAATCGGTGCCGCTGCAAATGGCGACCGCGGTGCTCGGCGGCCTGTCGTCGTCGCGGCTCGACAATGCGCTCGTCCGCAAGGACCCGGTCGCGGTCAGCGTCGCGGCGTTCGCACAGACGCTGGAGGATGCAGGCTTCCTGATCGTGCAGGCCGATGTGAAGCCGGGCGTTGATCCCAAGGTCGTCGGCGAAAAGCTCGACGCGCAGATCGCCGATTTCCTCGCGACCGGCCCGACCGCGGACGAATTGCAGCGCGCCGCGGCCAGCTATCTCGGCGGCACGATTTCGGGGCTGGAATCGGTCGGCGGCTTCGGCGGCAAGGCGGTGACGCTGGCAGAGGGGGCGCTCTATTCGAACGATCCCGCCTATTACAAGACCGAGCTCGACCGGCTGGCCAAGGTGACCCCCGAGCAGGCGAAGGCGGTGGCCGACAAATGGATGTCGCGTCCGGCCTTCTCGCTGACCTACTCGCCCGGCGAGCGCACCGAAGGCGGTGAAAATCGCGGCGGCGCCTTCACCGACGGCAAGCCGGTGGCGGCGGTATCGCCCGACCGTTACTGGAATGCGGCGCTGGGCGATGTCGGCCCCGACACGGGTGTCGGCACGGCGACCTCGATCGCCGATCGTTCGCAGCTTCCTGCGGTGACGGACCTCAAGGCGCTCGAATTTCCGGCGATCGAACGCGCCAAGCTGAAGAACGGAATGGAAGTCGTCTTCGCGCGCCGGACCGCGGTGCCAACGGTGCAGGTCGCGGTGAGCTTCGATGCCGGCTATGCCGCCGATCCGCATAATGCGCTCGGCACCCAGTCGTTGATGCTCAGCCTGATGGACGAAGGCACGACGAGCAAGGATTCGATCGCCTTTGCCGAAGCAAAGGAACGCCTCGGCGCCCAGATCGACGGCTCGGCGAACGCCGACGAAACGGTGTTCAGCCTGTTCGCGCTCAAGCCGAACCTCAGCGCGTCGCTGGGCCTGCTCGCCGATTATATCCGTAACCCGGCCTTTGACGGCAAGGAACTGGAGCGGGTGCGCGCGCAGCAGCTCAACCGCCTGAACGCCGAACTCAACAATCCCAATGCGATCGCCAGCCGCGTGCTGATGCCGGTGCTTTACGGCGCCGATCATCCCTATGGCATCCCGCCGTCGGGCCTCGGCAACGAAGCGGCGGTCAAAGCCGCGACGCGCGACCAGCTCGCGGCATTCCATCAGACGTGGATTCGCCCCGACAATGCCCGCATCTTCGTCGTCGGTGACACGACACTGAAAGACGTCACGAAGCAGCTCGACGCCGCTTTCGGCGACTGGAAGGCGCCGAAGACCGCGAAGCCCGAAAAGCATTTCGAGATCGCGATTCCCAAGCCGCAGCCGCGCATCCTGCTCGTCGATCGGCCCAAGTCGCCGCAGTCGATCATCATCGCGGGCAAGGTGCTCGACGTGAAAGGCGGCGACGATCTGGAGGTTCTGCGCCAAGCGAACGATATTTTCGGCGGCAGCTTCCTTTCGCGCTTCAACATGAACCTGCGCGAGACCAAGGGCTGGTCCTATGGCGTGCGCTCGCGCGTTTCGGGCGAAGCCGACCGCGTGACCTGGGTGGCGGTGGCGCCGGTGCAGGCCGACCGCACCGGCGACTCGATCCGTGAATTCCAGAAGGAATTGACCGCGTTCATCGGCGACAAGGGCGTGACCCCCGAAGAGCTGGAACGCACGACGAACGGCAGCGTACGCGAACTGCCGGGCAGCTTCGAGACGTCGGGCGACGTGCTCGGCGGCTTGCGTGCGATCGCCAAATATCACCGGCCCGACAATTATTATGAAACGCTGCCGGCGAAATATGAGGCGATGACGGCCGAAGAGCTTGATGCCGCAGCCCGCAAGGAGCTGAGCACCGGCGACCTCGTCTATGTTGTCGTCGGCGATGCCGCTGTGGTGAAACCGCAGCTTGACGGATTGGGCCTGCCCGTGGAAACAGCGAAGCCCGCTAACTAACATTAGTTTCAGTAGGAGAGTTTCGATGTCTCAGGTCGATGGCAATTATGACTGCGTTACCAAGTCGCCGATGGGCGACCAGAAGTCGGTTTTCACCGTGAACAGCAATGGCGACAGCTTCACCGGCCAGAATGCCGGCGCGATGGGCTCGCTCGATGTCGAGAATGGCAAGGTCGACGGCAACAAGCTGACGTGGACGATGAACATGAAGGTGCCGATGCCGATGACGCTCGAATGCGAAGCGACGATCGACGGCGACACGCTGACCGGCACGATCAAGGCCGGCCCGTTCGGTTCGATGGCGATGACGGGCACCCGTCAGGCCTGATCGTCCGGATATCGGAAATGAGAGGGGCCGCTCTGTTGGAGCGGCCCTTTTTTTGTGGGCAGATGGGGCGTCATAGACCGCCCACTGCGCCGATGTTGCTGCATTGCATAGCTTTTCGGCGGCGCGGGGCTATCCAAAACCGTGTCGGAGGCGCATAGGCCTTTCGCAATGCACAAAATGACCGAATCCGCCCCGCGGTCCCGCATGCCCGGCGACCGGGAAATGGTGTTCATGATGGCGATGGTCATGGCGCTCAATGCGCTCGCCATCGATTCGATGCTGCCCGCGCTCCCCGCGATTGGCGAGGGGCTGGAGGTCGCGGTCGCGAACGACCGGCAATATGTGATTTCGACCTATTTGCTCGGCATCGGCATCGGTTCGCTGTTCTACGGGCCGCTGTCCGATCGCTTCGGCCGCAAGGGTGTGCTTGTGCCCGCCCTGTTCGCCTATGTCGCCTTTTCGATCGGCTGCGGGCTGGCGAACAGCTTCCCGCTGCTGCTCGCGCTGCGCTTCGGGCACGGCATGATCAGCGCAGCGCTCGGCGTGATCGTCGTCGCGGTCATTCGCGACCTCTTTTCGGGCGACGCGATGGCGAAGCGGCTGTCGATGATCTTTCTGGTGTTCATGATCGTCCCCGCGATCGCGCCGACGATGGGCGCCGGCATCACGGCGGTCGCGAACTGGCGCGCGATTTTTATCGTGCTGGCGGTGATGGGCGTCGTGATGCTGCTCTGGCTGCGCCGCCTGCCCGAAACGCTCGATCCGGACGACATCCGGCCGCTCGATGCGCGCACGATGATCGCGGGCTGGGCGACGGTGACGCGGCACCGCCGGGCGGCGGGCTATATGATCGCGTCGGCGATGATGCAGGGCGCGCTTTATGGCTATCTCAACAGCAGCGAGCAGATCATCGCCGAGGTGTTCGGCGCGCAAAGTTGGTTTCCGCTCGTCTTTGCCTGCGTTGCCGCCGGTATCGCGATCGCCAATTTCTCGAATGCGGCGATTGTCGAGCGCTTCGGCGCGCGGCGCGTGTCGCAGAGCGCGGTCTTTGCCTTCATGGCGACCGCGACGGTGCAGATCGTCGTTGCGCTGAGCGGCGCCGAGACGCTGTGGATGTTCACTGCGCTGATGATGGTCAACGTGGGTCTGATCGGCTTCATCGGCAGCAATTTCGGATCGATCGCGATGGAGGATTTTGGCCATATGGCCGGGGTCGCCTCCTCCTATCAGAGCTTCTGCAAGACGCTCTTGGCCGCGCTGATGGGCGCGCTGATCGGACAGCTTTACAACGGTACGACGCTGCCGCTTGCTTATGCCTTTCTGGTGTCGGGCATCGCCGGGCTGGCGCTGGTCTTCTGGGCCGAGCGCGGCAAGCTGTTCACGCGTCCGGGGACCGCGCCGAAAAGCCCCTATTAAGTCGGGCAAAAGAAAGGGGGCCGAAGCCCCCTTTCCCGTTAGCCTGTCGATGCCGCGTCAGTCGAACGACGGCGCCGGGGGCACCGGCGGCGGCGGCGCATCGGCGTCGTCCTCATGCACCTCGACGATCCCGCGGCCGACGTGGCTGCGACGATAGCCATAGAGGAAATAGAGTACCAAGCCGACGCCACCCCAAACCGGGAGCACCATCTTCGCGTCGAACGGCAGGTTCATGTAGAGACCGAGCGTACCGAGAATGGCGAGCGGCGATACGACCCACACGAGAGGCGTGCGGAACGGCCGGGGTCGGTTGGGTTCCTTTACGCGCAGAATCAGGACCGCGATAGCGACCATAAAAAAGGCGAACAACGTGCCGGAGTTCGAAATATCGGCGAGCTTGCCGACGGGCAGGAAGGCGGCGAAGAAAGCGACCGCAACCCCCGTGATCATTGTGACGACGTGCGGGGTTTTCCACTTGGGGTGAATAGTGGCGAGCTTTTCAGGCAGAAGGCCGTCGCGTGCCATCACGAAGAAGATCCGGGTCTGCCCGAACAGCATGATCAGAATGACCGATGGCAGCGCAAGGAAAGCGGCGAGACCGATGGCATTGCCCAGCGCCGGGTGGCCGATCTCACGCAGAACATGAGCCAGAGCTTCGCGCGAGCAGACAAGCGGTTCGGAGCCGGCAGCGGCGAGTGAAGCGCAGCGTGCAGCCAGTTCGCTTGATCCCGGCGCCAGAATTTCGCCACCGACACCCGAAACGGGCTGCGCGCCGACGGTGCCGATCGCGCCTGCTGCCACCGCAAGGTAGAAAACCGTACAGATTGCGAGCGAGGCGATCAGTCCGATCGGGACATTGCGTTGCGGATTCTTTGTTTCTTCCGCCGCGGTCGAAACGGCGTCGAATCCGACATAGGCGAAGAAGATAGAGGCGGCTGCGCCAACAGCCCCAAGCCCGGAAACTTGACCGAACCAGCCATTGGGCATGAAGGGTTCGAAGTTCTTCCCCTGCATCATCGGCAGAGTGAGAATGATGAACATCGTGAGGGCCGTTACCTTGATGATGACAAGGACGGCGTTGACGCGCGCGCTTTCGGTCGTGCCGATCATCAGCAGCCAAGTCACGAGCAGTGCGATAACCAGAGCCGGGAGGTTGACGATCCCGCCGGCATAGGGGCCGACGGTTAGCGACATGGGCAATTCTATGCCGGCATTGGATAAGAGACCCACGAAATAGCCCGACCAACCGACGGACACGGCGGATGCGGCTACCGCATATTCGAGGATCAGCGCCCAGCCGACCGTCCAGGCAAGCAATTCGCCCATGACAGCATAAGTGTAGGTGTAGGCACTACCAGAAACCGGCACCATCGATGCGAGTTCGGAATAGCAGAGCGCCGCCACAACGCAGACGAGCCCCGCGATCACGAAGCTCCACATCATGCCGGGGCCGGCCTTCTGCGCCGCCTCTGCGGTCAGGACGAATATCCCCGTCCCGATGATGGCGCCGATGCCGAGCATGGTGAGCTGAAAGGCACCGAGCGTTCGGTGCAGCGACTTTTTCTCGGCCGTGGCCAAGATGGCGTCGAGCGGTTTGACGCGACCAAATATCATGCAAATATCCCCTTTGAGGCCCCGGACGGGCCCGTCTCCTGGCGGGGCAGACTAACCGCTCCTCGCGGCAGCGCAACTTAATTTCAGAGGTGTGACAGTCCGCTTTATCGCACGGTGAAGCGGACGCGGTCGATCATCCGTCCGCCGGGGTCGACGAGGGTCAGGATATGGCTTCCGGGGCGCGGCAAAAGCTGTTGGCCCGCGTCGGCGTCGCCGAGCACCGCCTTGTCGAGCAGCAGGCGGTACCCCGCCACGTCGCCGCTGACGATCACCGCCATGCGCTGCCGATCGATCGGAATATCGGGATCGAGCGCATAGACGCTGCCGCTGACCGGACTGGTGATGCGCGGGAGGCGCGCGATCGCCGGGGCGGCCGCCATTTCGCTTTGCCCGGTACCGCGCAGAAAATATTCGCGGCGCGGCGGTTCGCGCGTGCCAGGAAGGGTGATGCGCCGCGCTTCGACATTGCCCGGCATTGCCGGCGGTTTGCCGGGCCGGCCCGCGTGGAGCGCGAGCATCACGTCGCGCCAGACCGGCGCCGCGCCGGACGTGCCCGACACCGCGCGCATCGAATCGCCCTCGAGATTGCCGACCCAGACGGCCACCGTGTAGCGATCCGAAAAGCCGATGCACCAATTGTCGCGCATCCCCTTTGACGTACCGGTCTTTGCCGCGGCCCAGAAGGGAAGACGCAGCGCGCTGTCGGCGCCGAAGGCATCGGTGCGCGCCGACGCGTCGGCCAATATGTCGCCGACGATGAAGGCGGCCCCCGGATTGACGATGTGGCGTTCCTCGCCGCGCGGTTCTCCCATGACAAAGTGGACGGGCGACCAGCGGCCGAGATTGGCAAGGGTGCGAAAGGCGTTCGCCTGTTCGACAAGGCTGACTTCCGCCGAGCCGAGGGCGAGGCTGAAGCCATAATATTCGCCGTCCTCGACCAGCCCGTGATAGCCGAGCGCCCAGAGCCGGTCGCGAAATTCCTGCACATCGTCGATGACCAGCGTGCGCACGGCGGGGACGTTGAGCGACGAGGCGAGCGCGCTGCGCACGCTGACCGGCCCCTTGAAGCTGTGATCGTAATTTTTGGGAACATAAAGGCCCGAGGCGGTGTCGAGCTGAACCGGACTGTCGTCGAGGATCGAAGCGGCGGTCAGCCAGCCATGCTCGATCACCTGCGCATAGAGATGCGGCTTCAGGGTCGAACCTGCCTGCCGCCGCGCATTGGCGCCGTCGACCTGCGCCGCGGTGGACTTAAGGCCGACGCCGCCGACATAGGCGAGCACCTCGCCGGTGGCATTGTCGAGGACGACGACCGCGCCGTCGCGGACGCGATCGGGACCGAGCCCGGCGAGTTGGCGGCGCATCGCGACGGTCGCGGCGGTCTGGACGTCGCGGTCGATGGTCGAGGTCACGCGCTTGCCCGGTTTGTCGAGCAGGCGCACCGCGAGGTGCGGTGCGAGCGCCGGGTCGGAACGCGCGGCGCGCTCGCCCGAGGTCAGCACGCCTGCCGCCGCGCGGATCGCACCGCAATCGGCGGCATGCGCAATGCGGCAAGCGCGCGCGCCGAGCGCGTCGGGACTTGCCGCCGGATTGGGGAGCAGGCCAGCGAACAAAGCGGCGTCGGTTCGGTTCATGTCGGCCGGACGCTTGCCAAACAGATTCTCGGCACCCGCGCCGATTCCCTGAATTTCGCCGCGCAGCGGGACGAGGTTCAGATAAGCTTCGAGCATCTGGTCGTGCGTCCAATGCGCTGCGAGTTCCTGTCCCGCGCGCATCTGGCGCAGCTTGGCGAGCCAGCCGCGCTGGCCCGGCTGCGCGAGTTCGGGCGCGAGAAAGGCGGCAAGCTGCATCGGCAACGTCGAGGCCCCACGCGAGCGTCCGCCGGTCCAGCGGGCGCGTACGGCACTCGCCATCGCCAGCCAGTCGACCCCGCCATGTGACCAGAAGCGCTTGTCCTCCGCCGTGACCACCGTGCCGCGCACCGCCGGGCTGATGTCCTTCAGCGGTACCCAGGCAAGGCGGCGGCGCTCGAAATTGACGCGTTCGCTGTCGAGCAATCGCCCCTCGCGATCGTAAAGCCATGCTTCGCTCGGCTTCCATGCAGCGCGCACCGCATCATAGTCTGGCATCGCTGGCGGGCGCGTGACCAGATGCGCGGCGGTGGCGAGGACGAGCGCGGCGAGCGCCACCCACGCCAGCATATCGAACCAGCGGCGGCTCGGGGTTGTCGTCATCGATCGAAACGCCTTAAAAATCCTCCCCGTGCCAAGGGCATGGGGAGGGGGACCATCCGAAGGATGGTGGAGGGGCCGCAAGGGTGCGTCAAAAGCCCCTCCGTCAGCGCTGCGCGCTGCCACCGCCCCATCGCTGCGCGACAGGGAGGAACATGTTGGGCCGCAGACCCATCACTGCGCCGCGGCCGCGACCGTCATCGTACCGTTCGGCCATTGGCCGCGGATTGCGGGCGAATACATCGCCTCGACGCGCGTTGGGGGCAGGGTGAAGCGGCCCGAGCCGTTGAGGCGCAGGACATATTCCACCGCATGGGTGCCGGCGGGCATCCAGCCATAATAGCCGCGCCAGCTGTCGCGGCCCCGCTCGACATAGCTCGGCTGCCAGTTCGACCCGGTCGCCTGGGCACCGAGCATCTCGGACTGTCCGCCCAGATTGCCGACGATCGTCGCGCCGGGCGGGACCGGATCGTTGACGACGACCCAGGTTCGGCCCGCACTTGCGACGATTTCGATCCGTACCTTGATCACGTCGCCGCGGGCCAGCCGGTCCTTGTTCGCCGCCTTGACGATGCTGACCGACCGCTTGATCCGGTAGCCGGCGTCGAGCGGCTCCTTGAGCGGGACGGCCGCACGCACGCTGACCGTCGCCCACGGATTGCCGGTGCCTTCCTGCTTCAGGCTCATCGCGCCGCTGACCAGCGGCAGGCTGAGCGGCGCGGCGTCGGCGGGAAGCGGCCAGCTCTGCGCCGCACTGCCGCCGCCGAGCGCGATACGGGTCACGCCGGTGATTGCGCTTGCCGGATAGAGCTCGGCGAAGCGGCGCACCGCAATGGCGCCCCAGGCATTGGCAGGCGTCGTATCCCAATGGCCGCGCCGCTGGCGCTGTGCGACGCCGACCATCATCTTGCCCGCATCCTCTTCCCAGCCCTTGCGGCCCAGAACGGCTTCGAGCGCCTTGATCGCCATTTCGTCGCCGCTGGTCATCATCCACCACGGCGCCTTCGCATCGTCGACCAGGTCGAGCCGCGTCCCCTCGTAGACGAGCCGCTTGCGCAATTCGGCTTCGGCGGCGGCGCGCAGCGCGGCGGCGCCGCGAACGCCGGGCGTGCGTTCGATCGCGACGAGCCAGTCGGCGAGTGTGCCGGTCGCCATATCGACGGGCTTGACGTCGATCGCGGCGACGAGCTGCGCGCTCGACGCATTGTTGCGGGCCAGCGCGGTGAGCGCGGCGATGCGGACCGGGCGCAGATCATAGGGACCGTAGCCGCGGCGCGTCAGCCGTCCTTCGACGACGGCCTGCAGCGCCTTGATCATCCGTGCCTTGGGCTCTTCGGGGATCGCAAAGCCGTTCGCCGCGGTCACCGCCATGACATAGGCGGTAAGCTCGGCCGAACCGTCGAGCCGGTCGTTCGGCCAATAGCGCAGCAGCCCATCCTTATCGAGATAGGTGGGCAGGGCGCCTGCCAGCGCCTGCCAGCGGCCGAGGTCGCCGAGCGCGATCGCACGCGAGGTCGATTGTTCGAAGCAATTATAGGGATAGATCGCCATATAATCGCGCACTCCGGCGAGCGGCGGTGCGAGCGTTCCCGCCAGGGCGACATCGACATAGCCGCCGGGCAGGGCGCCCGCGGGCACGCCGATCGGCAGGCTGCTGGTCGGGCCGACGCGAACAAGGCTGGCGGCCCAGGTTTCGATCGGCACCGCGGGTTCGACCTGCTGGTCGAAGACGAGCCGGTCGCGCTGCTTGCCATTTTTCGACACCGCTTCGACCGTCCATTGCAGCGCGCCGGGCTGGGCGGGCGCGGTCATCGACCAGCTGATCGGCACCGCACCGCCCGCCGGGATCGTGACGGTGAGCGGCGGCGCGGTCGCAATTGCTGGCGACAGCGCGACATTGGCGACCACCTCCATCGGTTGATCGGTGCCGTTGCGCAGCGTGAACCGCGCATCATAGGTATCGCCGGTGCGGACAAGGTCGGGCAGGCCGGCAAAGACCCCCAGATCCTGAACGGTGCGGACGCTCGTTTCGCCGGTGCCGAAATATTGGGCGCCGTCGGTCGCGATGGCGACGAGGCGGAAGGCCGAAAGATTGTCGGAAAGCGGTACGTCGACGACGGCGCGGCCCTTGCTGTCGAGCGCGACATGGCCCTTCCACAGCAGCACGGGGCGGAAATCCTCGCGCGTCAGGCCGCTGAGGTCACCGCCCCCGCCGCCGCCGGGCGCCAGCGCCTTGCGGCCATAGTGGCGCTTGCCAACGACCTGCATCTGCGCGGTCGAGGTGAGCACGTCGAGCGGTCGTTCGCCCATCATCGCATCGAGGAGTTCCCAGCTCTTGTTCGGCGAAAGCTGGAGCAGCGCTTCATCGACCGCCGCAAAGGCGACGTCGGCGCCCGCCGCGGGTTTGCCGTTCGGGGTGCGCACCTCGATGGCGACCTTGGCATTGTCGCGGATCGCATATTTCACCCTGTCCGCCTTGACCTTGACGCCGAGCTGATGCCCTTCCCAGCCGACCTTGATGCGCGCGATGCCGAGGCGATAGCTCGGCTTGGCGAGATCGACGAGCGCGGTCGGCGGCGCGCCTTCGCTATTCTCGATCTTGAAGCCGACGGCGCGCTTCATCTTGCGGAACCAGCTTTCGCCGCCGGTTACGCGGCCGCGCACCGCCATCACCGAAACATAGACGTCGGGTGCATAGGTCGCGGGAAGCTTGACCTTCACCACCGGGTCGGTGCCCTTCAGCGGCACGACGAAGCTCGACAGCACGCCTTCGCGTTCGACGGTGACGAGGCCGGTGGCCTCGCGGAAGGGCATGCGGACCTGGAAGACCGCCGTGTCGCCAGCGGCATAGCGCGGCTTTTCGGCGATCACATCCATGCGGTCGCCATTGTCGCCGCCGAACCACCAATCGTCATCGCCTGCGAGCCAGACCGAGCGGACCGCGCGCGCTTCGTTGCCATCGGCATCGACCGTGGTTGCGACCACCGTCACCTCGCCCGACACGCCGGGCGCCATCGCACAGCTTGCCCGGCCGAGCTTGTCGGTCGTTGCGGTGCAACTGGTGCCGAGCCGGGTCGTGCGCATCTGGTTGTCATAGGCATAGAAGCCGCCGATCAGGCGCCGCCGCGCGGTCAGTATCTCGCGATTGTAGAGCGCGACCTGGATGCGCTGGCCCGAGATCGGCTTGCCGTCGAGATCGAGCGCAATGAATTTGAGCCGCAGGTCGTTGTCGCGCATCAGCCAGCCGTCGGTCTTGAGCCCGAGGCGCACCGCCGAGGGGTAGAGCATGATGCCGCGGCGGCTGGTCAGCGTTTCGCCATTGGCATCCTCATAGTCCATCTCGACCGCCATCTGCGTCGGTTCGACGATCGGCTGATCGACGGTGATGCTGGTCTGCGCGCTGCCGTTGGCATCGAGCACGAGCGGCGTCGAGCGCGCGAGCGGCATGTCGGGTTCGGGTTCGTCCCCGCTGTCGTCGAGCTGGACGATGCCCTCCTTCACCGGCTTGCCGTCGAAATCCCAGTCGCGATAGTCTTCGGGCGGTGACCAGCGCGGGGTGAAATCGGTGCGGATCTCGATCGGCAGATTGGCCGCCGGGCCGCCCGACAAATAGCCGACGAACAGCGACAACGGCACCTGCGTCGGCCGTACCGACGCGGTCTTGGGGCCGGTGATCGCGGCCTTCATCGTCGGCAGGCGATATTCGTCGACGCGGATCGATTCGGACGACCAGATCGTCTTTTCCTCGCCCTTCTTGTCCTTGGTGACGAAGACGAGGTCGTAATCGCCCATCGGCGCCGATGCGGGCACATTCCAGACATTTTCGCCGCTGCCGTTGGCGTCGATCGCGAAAGGCATGTCGAATTCGGTGTCCGAACCGCGATGGACGAGGCGCAGCTTGCCCGTCATCGCCGCGGGGATGGCGAAGCCCTGGCCGACCTGGCGGCGCAGGACATGCTTCATGTTGACGGTTTCGCCGGCCTTGACCAGCGAGCGGTCGAACAGGGTGTGCAACAGATCGTCGCGTTCGGACCAGCCATAGGGCAGGTCGAAATCATAGGGACGGATGCCGTCCCCCCAATCGGTCAGCGTGAAGCTGTAATCGTCACCCGATCGCGCCGACACCATCAGCGCATGACCTTCGCTGTTCGCGGGGTCGGCATCCTCTTCGCAGCTCGAATAGGTTTCGGGCTCGGGCAGGCCGGTGGGGAAGGCGAGCCGGCCGGCCTTGTCGGCGGTGCCGCGCGCGAGCAGGCGCCCGGTGCAGCTGTCGGTGATCCGGACATCGGCGCCGCCCACGGGCAGGCCGGTGTCGAGCGCGGTCACCCAGGCGAGCGAGGATTCGCGGCCCCATTTGAAATGCACCGCCATATTGGTGACGAGCGCGGCGGTTGCGACATAGCGGGTCGCCCTGCGTCCCAGCAGCGCGGCGCCGAGTTCGGGGCTGGCGATTTCGACGACATGAAATCCCTTCTCGGCGAGCGGGATGCCGACAACCTCGAACTCCTTGCCGCCACCCGGCGGGGTCAGCTGCAGGTCGCGCCGCTCGCCGCCCGCGGGCGCGCCGTCGAATACCGACGTCGTGCCGGTATAATTGACGCTGATATCCTCGCCCTTCGCATTTTTCTCGTCGCGAAAGTCGGTCTTGCCGGCATCCTCGACGCGCTTCAGCCAGCGCGCGACCGCGGCGTCGTCATCGCCGACGCGCAGGGTCGCGGCGGGCATCTTGAGCCCGCGCTGGACCAACGACGCCTCCACGCCGCGCACGGTAACCGGCAGGACGCCGCCCTCGCTCGCTTCCAATATGCCGAAGTCGGCCGCGAACTTGACCAGCGGCGGAGCGCGGTCGATGTGGAATTTCAGAGGAAAGTTCGACTGATTCTGCAGCGCACGGCCGCTCTGATCGCGAATGTCGGCGGGCAGCACGATCGTCGCGTCGACATTCTGTGGCAGCGGCCCCGCAAAGCGCACCTGCGTCAGCCAGGCATCGTTCTTGTCGTCGTCGCTCGCCTTGGGCGTCAGCTGCTTGCCGTCAGAGGTCTTCAGCGTCGCGGCGAGCGCGGCCGCGCGTGCGACCGGGGCGGCGAAGCTCAGCACGACATCCTTGATCGGGTTGCAGCCCGCCTGCGGATTGACGCGGCTGCATGCCATCTTGGCGGTGAAGGCAGGGCGCACGTCATAGTCGAAGCGCTGGTCGCGGCCGGCGGTTCGGCTCGGCGCACCAAGCTGGGCGATGCGGGCATCCCAGACGAGCGCCATTTCGCGGCCGGGCGGCAGCGGACGGCGGCATTTGACCGGGACGATCCGGTCGAGCATCGCTTCGCGATCGGCGCCTGCTGCGGGCAGCCGCAGCGGCAGGCCGGCATCGTAGCTGAACTGCTGTCGCCGCCAGTCGCCGTCGCCGACGCCGGTCAGGATTTCGGTGGTCGTTTCGCGCGGCAGCACGTCGAGCGGAATCTTCTCTCCGATGCCATCGACGGCGCAATAGCCATAGCGGCCCACCGAGGCGCGATCGGCCGCGACGTTGGTGGCGACGAGGAATATCTGGTCTTCCTCGATCCCGTCATAGCGGTCGCCCGACAGGACGGCGCGCGCCGACGGACCGCCGGTGTCGATCTCGAACCGGTCGTTGCCGACGACGCTGACGCCGCGCGCCGTGCGCAGGTCGGCGCGCAGTTCGACATGGCAGCTGACACCGCCGGGGAGCGATTTGGCAAATTCCAGAACCCAGGTGCGCGTATCGACCCAGCGTCCGGTCGACGGCACTTTGCAGTCGTTCGTCGCGGGTGCCTTGGCGCGCGGATCGCCGAGCGGCACCATGTCTTCGGAAAAGCGCAGGGTGAAACGGCTGATCGTGCCGTCGCCGTTTCCGGCGCTGCCCGGCGTAGCGAGCGTGACCTGCGGGACGGTGTCGCCGCCAGCGGCCGCAAGCGCGACCGCGACGGGCACGATGAGCGCGAATCGCATCTTGCCGGCCAGCCGGTTCGCCAGCCCACGCCATCCCGTCATCATCGAGTCGTCTCCCCGTCTGGACCCGTCATTATCCTGCTGGAAACAGGTGCAACTGTCCAGCATGCCCCGCGTACCGGTCCCGCCTAGCCGGAGGGCGGCGCGCCGCTGTGACATGGGTCACAGCAGCATGGGAAAGCTCAGCGCGCGAGCATCGGGCCGAGCCACTGGCCGCCGAAAATATGGACGTGGAGATGCGGCACTTCCTGCCCGCCATGGCCGCCGATGTTGGCGAGCAGGCGGTAGCCGGGTTCGACGAGCTGCTGGTCGCGCGCCACCTTGCCGACGGCGCGGATGAAACCCGCGATTTCGGTATCGCTGGCGCGCGCCGAAAAATCGTCCCAGCTGACATAGGCGCCCTTGGGAATCACGAGGATGTGGAGCGGCGCCTGCGGATTGATGTCGTGAAAGGCGAAAGCGAATTCGTCTTCATAGACGGGTTTCGACGGCAGATCGCCGCGCAGGATGCGCGCGAAGATATTATTCTCGTCATAGGGCAGGGTGGCGTCGATAGGCATGGGGACTCCTGGGTTCGTGCCGGTTGTGGCTAACAGCTATTGCGCGCGCGCGGCCTTTTCGGCGTGGCCCGAAATGCCGTGGCGGCGGGCAAGTTCGGCGGCGACGGCATCCCAGCCGATGCCGCGTTCGGCCAGCAGGACGGTCAGGTGAAAGACGAGGTCGGCGGCCTCGCCGGTCAGCGCCGCATCGTCCTCGGTCAGCGCTGCGATCACCGTTTCGGTCGCTTCTTCGCCCAGTTTCTGCGCGATCTTTCCGCGCCCCTTGGCGGCGAGGCTGGCGACGTAGGAGGCGCCGGCGTCGCCCGCGGCGAGGCGCGCGCGCACCACGGCCTCGAGCAGCGTCAAGGCATCGCCGATCGCGCCATCCTGTTCCTGCGTCATTCGCCCACTCCTCCGGTGCTATGGCCGTTGCAGACCGCCTAGCGAGGGAATGGACGCTGGACAAGGCGGCGCGGCTCTGGTCAAGCGCCGGCATGGCCGATGTCAAATTGCATCCCGACTGGCTCGCGCGCATCGGCGGCGAGTTCGACCAGCCCTATATGGCGCAGCTCAGGGCCTTTCTGGGCGAACAGCGCGCGAAGGGGAAGGCAATCTTTCCCCGCCCCCGCGACTGGTTCGCCGCGCTTGATGCGACGCCGCCGCAGGACGTCCGCGTCGTCATCCTTGGACAGGACCCCTATCATGGGCCCGGACAGGCGCACGGGCTGTGCTTTTCGGTCCAGCCGGGCGTGCGCACGCCGCCCAGTCTCGTTAATATCTACAAGGAAATGGCGAGCGACCTCGGCATCCCGCCGGCGCGGCACGGATATTTGAAGCATTGGGCCGAACAAGGCGTGTTGCTGCTCAACAATGTGCTGACGGTCGAAAGCGGGCAGGCGGCGTCGCATCAGGGCAAGGGGTGGGAGAAGTTCACCGACGCCGCGGTCGCAGCAGTCGCTGCCGACCCCGCGCCCAAGGTCTTCATCCTGTGGGGCAGCCATGCGCAGCGCAAGGCGGCGAACGTGCCGGGACTGGGCGCCGACGGGCCGCACCTGATCCTGCGCGCGCCGCATCCTTCGCCCTTGTCCGCGCATAACGGCTTTTTCGGGTCGCGGCCGTTCAGCCAGGCGAATGCCTTTCTGGAGGCGCACGGCCGGGGCGCGATCGACTGGCGGCTGCCCGACCCGGCCGACCCGTCGGCCGCATGAGCATCCTCGCCGATCCGCTGACGCTCGCGGTGCTGATCGTCGCGGTCATCCTGCTCGGCATGGCGAAGGGCGGGCTGGCCGGGGTCGGCGCGCTCGCGACGCCGCTGGCGGCACTGGTGCTGCCGCCGGCCACCGCGGCGGCTTTGTTGCTGCCGATCCTGATCGTGCAGGACGTCATCAGCGTATGGTCGTTTCGCAAGACGTGGGACGGCTGGATCATCGGCTGGATGCTCCCCGGTGCGGCGGCGGGCGTTGCGGCCGGATATTATTATGCCGACCGCGTCGATGAGGCGCAGTTGATGGCGGCTCTCGGTGCGATCACGCTCGCCTTCGGCCTCTATCGCCTGTGGGTCGAACGCGGCGGACGCATCGTCGCGGCGTCGCGCTCGCCGGGCTGGGTGGGGACACTGTTCGGCGGGCTGATGGGGTTCACCAGCCAGATCGCGCATGCCGGCGGCCCGCCGTTCCAGATGTGGGTGACGCCGCGCAAGCTGCCGCACCTCAGCTTTATCGGGACCAGCGCCATCCTGTTCGCGATCGTCAACTGGATGAAGGTTCCCGCCTATCTGGCGCTCGGCGCTTTCCCGCACGAGGTGATCGTCGCGGCCCTGCTCCTGATGCCGCTGGCGATCGTCGCGACGCTGCTGACGGTGCGCTGGCTGAAGCGGATCGACGGCGCACGCTTCTATGTGATCATCTACGGGTTGATGGTCTTGCTGGGCGCGAAGCTGTTGTGGGACGGGATCGCCGGATGAGCGGGGCGCCGACGATCCTGGTCGACGCCGACGCCTGCCCGGTGAAGGACGAAATCTACCGCGTCGCCTGGCGCCACGAAGTCCCGGTAAAGGTCGTCAGCAACAGCCGTCTGCGTGTCCCCGACCACCCGCTGATCGAGCGGATAACCGTGTCCGACGGTTTCGATGCTGCCGACGATTGGATCGCGACGGCGGCCGATGCGCGCAGCATCGTCGTCACGGCCGATATCTTGCTCGCCGACCGCGCACTCAAGGCGGGGGCGACCGTGTTGGCGCCGAATGGCAAGCCCTTCACTACAGCCTCGATCGGACCGGCAATCGCGACGCGCGCGATCATGGCCGACCTGCGCGCCGGCATGGGCGCCGGCATGGGCGCCGGGATCGGCGGGCCGCCACCCTTTTCAAAGGCCGACCGGTCGCAATTCCTGCAAGCGCTCGACGCTGCACTCGTCCGGTTGAACCGCGCGGGGTAGGGCGTTGCCGGGCTTGACCCGCACCGCGACCGTGCGCATCGTGCCGTCATGGCGCGTACCTACAGCAGTTTTGCCGAATTCTGGCCCTTCTACCTGCGCGAGCATAGCAAGCCGCGCACGCGGGCGCTCCACTATGTGGGTACGTCGCTCGTCGTGCTGCTGGCGGTAGCCGCGCTAGCGACCGGGCGCTGGTGGCTGTGCGCCGCGCTTCCCGTTGCGGGTTATGCCTTTGCCTGGGCGGCGCATTTCGGGGTCGAGAAGAATCGACCGGCAACCTTTACCTACCCCTTGTGGAGCCTCGCCGCCGATTTTCGCATGTGGGCGCTGTGGCTGACCGGCCGACTGGGCAGCGAACTCGACAAGGCCGGTGTTGCCCGCTGATCCGGAACCATCGCGGCGCTGCGGGCTTCCTGCAAAGAGAGAGCCATCAGAAGGAGCAAGGCGATGACGATCAACAGCGGTTCGGCGCGGTACGAAGGGTTCGGCAAGGACGGCAAGGGGCATATCTGGACCGCCCGCGGCGCGCTTGATGCACAGCCCTATGGCTTTGCATCGCGTTTCGAGGACGGGCCCGGCACCAATCCCGAAGAGCTGATCGCGGCGGCGCACGCGTCCTGCTTCACAATGGCGCTGTCCTTCGCGCTTGCACGCGCGGGGTTTAGCGACGGACAGATCGACACCAAGGTCGATGTGACGCTCGACAAGGATGGCGAGGGCTTTGCGGTGACCAAATCGGCGCTGACGTTGACGGCGCGGGTGCCGGGAATCGAGGCAGACCGTTTTGCGGCTATCGCCGCCGATGCCAAGGCCAATTGCCCGATCTCTAAAGTTTTGAACTGCGAGATCACGCTCGAACACACGCTCGAGAATTGAGGCGGTGCGCCGGGCCGGCACAGGCCGGCCCGGCGGAGACGCTTAGCGGCAGCGCACGTCGTCCTTCTTGCTGCCGCGGTCGATCGCATTGCCCGCGACCGCGCCGCCGATGGCACCGATCACCGTGCCCAACGTCTTCGAATCGCCCGGCGCGATGACGTTGCCGAGGACACCGCCCGCGATGCCGCCGACGATCAGCCCGGTGGTGCCGTCGGAGCGGCGGCAATAATATTTGCCGTCGCGGCCGCGATAGATGCGATCGCCGTCGGACATGCGGCGTTCGCGGTAGCGGCGGTCGTTGCGGTAATAATTGTCGGCGTAGTAGCCGCCGTAGCGCGGATCGGGGTTGTTCCAGTCGTAGCGGCCGTAGCGGTCGTGATAGCTGTTGTCGTAATAGCCGTAGCCGCCGTCGTCATAGCCATAGCTGCCGGTCGAGGCGCAGCCCGCAAGCGCGGTCGCCGCGGCGATGGGGGCGAGGGTGAGCATCGTTGCTTTTTTCATATCGTCTCTCCTGACCTGTCGGGGGAAAGGCCGGGGGACGGCCGGGTGGAGTGCAGGTCTTCCGCCCTACAAGACCCGCGAACGCCGCCTGTGGTTCCGTCGCGTGCCGGAGCGCCTGCCTTGACTCGGCGGCGGCGAAGGCGCCTATTCGCCGCCGAAAACAGGAACGGTTGGAGAGAGATGCCATGAACGTCGCCGCGTCGCCGCGCAGTTTTGCCCGCCTGAAAGTCATGCCGATGACCCCGTCGATCGGGGCCGAGATCGGCGGGATCGACCTGTCGGCCGAGCAGGATGACGAGACCATCGCCGAAATCCGCGCCGCGCTGCTGGCGCACAAGGTGATCTTCTTTCGCGACCAGTTCATCACCGCGCAGCAGCATATCGCCTTTGCCCGCCGCTTCGGGACGCTGGAAATCCACCCTGCGACGCCGAAGGACCAGCCCGATCCCGAAGTGCTGCACATCGCCCACGGCCCCAATTCGAAGGGGCAGGAGAATGCGTGGCATTCGGACGTCACCTGGCGCGCCGAACCGTCGCTGGGGTCGATCCTGCGCGCGGTCGAGGTTCCCCCGGTCGGCGGCGACACGCTGTTCGCCGACATGGGCGCCGCCTTTCGCGGCCTGTCGCCCGCGATGCAGGACTGGTGCCGCGGCCTGACCGCGGTCCACGACATCGCGCGCGTCTTTGCCCGCCGGCTGGGCAAGCGGCCCGAGGAACTGCACGACAAATATCCGCCGCAGCGCCACCCGGTCGTGCGTACCCACCCCGAAACCGGCGAGCAGGCGCTCTATGTCAACACCGCCTTCACCAGCCATATCGAGGGGCTGAGCGAGAAGGAGAGCGATTGGCTGCTGACGCATCTCTACGCGCAGGCCGCCATCCCCGAATATCAGTGCCGCTTTCGCTGGGAGGCGGGATCGATCGCCTTTTGGGACAATCGCGCCGGCCAGCATTATGCGGCATCCGACTATTTCCCCGCGGTGCGCCGGATGGAGCGGGTGACGATCGCCGGCGACCGGCCCTTCTACAAGGACGAGCGCCAGGGCCGCTGATCCCGGCGGCGCCGCGGCCCCGCCCGCCCGGTCAGTCGATGATCACATCCTTCCCCTCGGCCTTCAGCCGGGCGAGGCCGTCCTTCATCGCCTGCAGCACCTCGGGCGGGTGCGGGGTCCAGCTTTCGACTTCGCCGACGATGCGCAGCGGCGCGCGGCTGCGGTAGCTGCGCGTCGGGTTGCCGGGAAATTTCTTGTCGGTGAGATTGGGATCGTCGAACCAGTCGCCGGTCGGCGCGACGATATAGATGCGCTCGCGCCCGTCACCCGCGGCAAGCTCGCACCCCCAGATCGCCGATTCGAGCGCGGCGGAGAAATAGATCCACGAGAGCGGTTTTTCCGTGTCGTAATTGCTGGTCCAACCCGCGGCGAGCAGGTCGCCGACGGCTAGGTCGGCGCGCGTGCCGTGGTAGAAGGTTGCGCCCGCATCGGGGCCGGTGGGGGTGGTGTCGGTCATTCTGTCTTGCTGTGCCTTAGAGCCTCATGCGTTAAATGCGCATCATCTCCAAATCCGTTTGTGCTGAGCTTGTCGAAGCACCGTCCTTCTTCTTGCGGCGTTAAAAGAAAGAACGGCCCTTCGACAAGCTCAGGGCAAACGGCTTATATTAATGGCTCGCCGCTCTAACTTGTCAAACTTGTCACCTCGGGCCCCATGAAATCAGTCACTTGGTTCCGCGCCATCGCCATCGTCGGCGGCGGGGCCGGGCAGGCGCAGCGGCGGGGCAGGCGGCGGGGTGGGCTGCGGGTCGGTGGTCGCGCCGATCTGCGCGAGCGCATCGGCCAGCCGGGCTTCGGCGGGATCGCCATCGGCGGGCGCGGCGCCGCGGCCCGCGTCGCCCGAGCCGGCGGCGGCAAAACGACGGGGGTCGTGCGCGCGCATCAGGAACATCGCGAGCCGTTCGGGATATTCGCGCCGCTCGCCCACCTGTTCGCCCTTGTAGAAAATGGGGACGGGCACGCCGTGGACCGCGCGCGCCAGCGCGGCGTCGACCAGCCGCCGCATCCCGCAATCGATCGCGGCATCCCACGCATGGCGGAACGCATGGGCATCGGGGCGGCGGCGGAGGTTATAGGCCGACGTCGCCGACAACCCGACGCTCGCCGCCGCTTCGGTCACGCAGGCCGTTGCGGCGAGCGCCTCGATAAATTTGCGCTGACGGTCGGGGGTCCAGCCGGTGCCGCGCCGGCGCTGAAGCTGCGCGGGGGTGAAGGCGGACAGCGCGGCGATCAGGCTTTGCGGCGCCGGGCCTTGCAAGGCGGGTCCACGCGGCGGCGCGGGGCGAGCAGGGGGTTTGGATTGGGTCATAGAACAGGATGAACCATGGCGGGGCAATGTAGGAAAGGGGTTTTTGCGGGGGCCGCGGTTTGGCGGCTTTTTCGGCCATTGCACGACATTTTGCCGCCGCTCTGGTAAAAGCCCCTGTCGCGCCGACGGCATCGGCCGCGCGAAGAGGGTGGGGGGAGAGGCGGGATGATGGAGAGTTTCGGGGCACTGGTCGGCTGGGACCATCATGACGCGGGCGACCGCATCATGCTCCGGCTGGAAAGCGTGCAATCTTCCGAAGCGGCAAAGGCGCACGATCCCGACCTGTTCCGGATATTGATGACCAAACAGCAAGCGGCGATCCTGGGCCAATATCTGCTGCGCATTTCCGGCCAGTCGCCGGTCGTTCCCCGAAAGCGGGGCTGGTTTCGTCGCTATTTCGGGTGACGGGGTGTCCGCCATCGATGCGCGACGGGAGGATTTTCGGATTCGTCATCCTCTAACGAGACGCGTGGCTCGTTAGACTTGATCCGGGATCCAGAACCGCGCCGTTGTCGTGGATCCCGGATCAAGTCCGGAATGACGAAAGTGGATGGACGCAATCGCTCAGCCCGCGTCCCCACGCAGCCGCCAGCGGCCATGTTCGACATGGGTGGTCTTGCCGACGATGCTTTCGGTCAGGATGATCTCGTCGACCGTCCAGCCGATCGGCGGGATTTTCTGTGCGCCCCGTCGGTCGCCGCGATAGTTGATCGTGATGTGCGGTTCGGGGGTGGTGCCGTCCATGATCGGCGCCTTTTCGCGCAGCAGATGGTTCACCAGCGCCTTCTGGAACGCCCGTGCCTCGGCCAGCGGTTCGCGCGTGCGCAAAGTCACCGCCTTGCGGTTCTCGATCCGGTCGAAGGCGAGCGGGAAAGGCGGCGCGGCGAAGCCGTCGAGCGCGGCGATGGTCGCGGGCAGCCACTCGGGCGGCGCACGGTGCAGGTCGTAGAGCGAGATGAGCGTGACATGGAGCAGGTCGGCGCCGCGCCCGGGGTCGTTGCGCGGCAACGCGGCAATCGCCGCCTGCACCTCGGGCGGGGGCTTGGCCATGACGTAGAGGGGGTTACGGGCGCGCATGGGTGGGAGTGTAGCATGGTAGCGCTGCTTGTGGGACGGGGTGAGGCGGTCTAGCATTCGGCAATGCTGGACGCCTTGCCTTGTAGAAATATGGTGGGATAATGTCCTTCAATAGTATTTGCATGGGGCGATAGTCCAATGGACGAACTTCAGTTCCGCTTTCAAGGCGGGTTATCCGATGACCATAAGATGGATTTTTATGAGGCGGCGAGATTTCAGTATGCCGCTGCGCGGCTGTCGGTAAAGCTTGACCAGTTCCGTCGTACAGGTCGCTTTTCAAAGCGCGTAACCGCGGCGACACGCACCAACATCGATTTGTTTCCGTATGAATCGGGAAGCTTTAATCTTAAAATCGCCTCGTCCGAAGAGTTCGATGGGGAAATGAAAATCGACGTGCCGCTGACGGCATTGTGGACCTACATAATTGAACGGGTGTTTCAGCCAACCGATACCAATGCTGCTCTCGACCTGATCGACGACAACAGCTTGAGGTCTGAGTTTTTCGATATC
>OFTY01000635.1_pt1 | contig 22095 bp, 15 predicted proteins | sample 1775061 | NCBI WGS metagenome assembly OFTY01 (sample SAMN08195773, study PRJEB24354) | sludge metagenome | isolation source: sludge from phenol fed wastewater aerobic bioreactor B | place: India: Nagpur | collected 2016-09-16 | reverse complement strand
CGGAGAGATTTCCAAAATAAGGTCTCCGAGATCGTTTGCGAAAGGTTTCAGTCTGACGACTTTGCTCGCCTTATTTTTATCAATTAAATCACGTATTTCAAAAGCAAACTCGGAGTGTCCCAACTTTGCTTCATAAGCCGCTATTTGTAATGCCAAGGTGGTAAACCTATCTTGATCATTATTTATGTGGGCTTTGATGAGACTTTTTACTTGTTCTGCGTTTGCCATATGAAATGCCTTCGAGCTATAAAATACAAAATTTTACAGCAAAAGTAACCAAAGCTAGTAAAATATACATGCTTCTGTATAATGGCGAATTTTTATGCCTTATCTCTGCTAGGAATTGCCCCCATCGGTCTATTATCGGTTAGACAGCCTGCAGAACCCGGACTTTTTCGATCATTACGTAACAACGCCGGATGACTTCACGCTAGATAATGTTCCAGCTGCCACTATTACAGGTTCCATAATGTTGTCTGAGTCTCAGTACATTTACTCCTGTTCTGCACAGCCTGCATTATACGCGTGAGACGTTGCTGTAGCACAGATTTTCTCGCTGGGTCATACACTGCCGTAACCAACGCTTCTTCACTTCACACAGATAGCCGGGCGACCTCGCGCCGCCAGATAATATTCCGGCTGCTGCGATGCAGCATCCGCAAGACTATCTGGCGGCTTCGATCATTCACTCCTGGTCTGGCACAGCGGGCTGTAGATTGCGCGGACGCGGTGCTAAAGCACTAACGACAGCGTCGCGCAATACACAGCCCAAACCCACGCTGCTTTCAAAGCGGTGTGGCTGCGCCACGGATCATTTATGGCTTTGGCGGCGGGGTGGATCGTAGATAGAAAAGTTACACCCCGCCGCCAAAGGCCGGTAAAAAGGTCTCTCTGCGGCAGGCATCGGCAAGCGTCACGCCAGCCCGGCGCAGGAGCCCCGCTGGTCTCCATTTATGGACCTAAATGGTAGCGGGGCACCTGCACCGCCAAAGGCTGCTTCGCAGGCCTGTCATGGCGCTTGCAGCTCAGCCTGCCTCCGTTCGGGCAGCTGCCTGCATTCTGCACAAATCTGCGTTCATAGCTCCTCCAATCGTGCATTACACTTGAATTTATTGCACTCATTCCATAGCTATGAACGCAGAATAGTGCAGCCTGCCCGCTGCCCCATATAGGGCTCGCCGGCCATCCCCACTGCGGCTGCGCGCAGCGTGGATCCGTACCACTCACCTGGCACCCAGGACTCGCTTACGGCTCCTACGCTGCGCTTGCATAGTTCGGCCACCTACGTACCTATGATTAAGTTACTCCGGTGGCCTCCTATGGAGCTGGCAGCGGCCTCCTTCGTCAGCCTGCCTCTGCCAGCCCCTGGTGGGGGCTCGCAGCCGCCTGCGTTTCTCTCCGGCGGCTTACGGCGGCGAGCGCGCCTCCCACGCTTCAGCCCGGCAGGTTTGCCGGTCAAGGCTATGCTTCTTTTTAGCCGCAGGCGCTTTTACCGGCTGGATAAAATAGATGAGATAGTATCTTGAATTGTTCCTTCGAAAAAGAGCGCCGCAAGATAGCGCCGGCGCAAGCCCGGCTGCGCAGCATAAACACAAGGTTAGCGCACAAGGCTATCATTTATACTGCCAGCCACGCGCCGGCGCTGGAAAGATGCTTTCTCTTTTTCCCTTTTCTCTTTTGGATAAAATTTATGGGTATGCTGCTATAGGGAAATTTATTCGATGTTCGGGAATGCGGGTATCCTGGATGTGATCCTCCCTTCATTCACCTGCAGCGAAAACCGCTAAGACCTTTCAGCCTGGCGCCGGGATCCGGAGTGCCAACCAAAGGACACATACAATTGCTCCGAAGGCAAAGCGACGAAACACAATCGCCATCACAAAACGGAACCCGTCCCGAAATCCTCCAATGGTCCGAACGAATGCCAACGCAACATTCGCGGTGAAAAGAATAAACCATCCCGCAAGATAGCACCAGCACAAAACACACGCTGCGCAGCATAAACACAAGACCCACACACAAGGCCATCATTTATACTGCTTCGCGTGGTGCCGGTGCTGGGCGACGGCGGGTTATTTATTCTTTCACCTTAAATCATTGCTTATGTCTATTCGTCGTCCTCATTGTCGCTTTCTTGGCCGGTATTCCATTTTTCGTGCTGGCTTTATTGTGTTCCGTCTTTATGCTTTGCCTTCGGGTAAGTTTATGCACGTGTCTGGCCGGTTTATGGCTATCACACCATCCATTGCGCCGCCACTGTAAAGCATAAAAAAACAGCCCTGAAATTTCAAGGCTGTTTTACTCTGATGCCACCACAACAACAGAGATATATTAATCAGCGGATCACTCTCCCTCAACGGCCGTCTGGCTGACGGCACTTGCCACCCCACCTGCGACAGCCAGGTAACCGGCTATCTTCACGATCACCGCAGGCAGAGCAACCGGCGCGGCCGCGATCGCCGTGGATATCGTGGCCAGCACAAGGCCAATATTCCGCAACGATTTGAAAAACCGTGGTGTGGGCTCCTTTGCCCGTTTGATGATTTCGTTCATGTGTGTAGGCTTTAAGTGGTCAAAAAAATAGGATCAGCTTTACGCGCTTCTTGTCAGGGATCGGTTGCCTGCTCTTCGGGTTCATCCCATAAGATGGTGGACACAGGCGGCCAATCGGATATGCGTGACTGCTTAGGGAAGCGCGTTGAAAATGTTTTGGTGTTTGATTTCATTTTTGCCGGTTTAGGTTAGCACTGCGGATCTGCTATGATGATTCCTGCAACAAAGAGAATCGCAGTCGATGAGATTTCGCGGACGCGTGCCTGGCATTAACTGAGGCCGAACGCCGGCCAGCTATCCTGTTCAAGGAAAACGTATGGATCCAGCCAGCTTACGCAGCGTTGATTGATGGGAGCGGCACTCACTCCAATGTGTTGTTGGATTACCTGTTTCATACGCATGATTTTTATGATGAAAAAAGAGATTACACGCCAGAGATCGCCACAAGCGACAGGGCATTGAATGATCCGTTTCTCAACGGATACATCTGCGCATTCACCTGCTGATAGAACTCGATGCCCAACATCAGAAACAAGGGATGGGCACTGTTCGCAGTGACCGCATTCACCAGCTCGATCACAGCCGTTGGATTAGCATCCCATGGCAATACGGCCGTCTCGCTATTGGCGGAGATGAACACCTCGTTCTCAAAATCGATCTCTGCACCTGCAGAAACAATTTTAAAATGGGTGGTACCACCTGGTGCGGCGATCATGTTCAGCGGCACAAAAGCCGGGATGTTGATCGACAGCGTACCGGCTGCCCGGTCAATTACAGGAGTGAACTGAGCGTAAATGGTCGTGCCGAGTTTGCCGTTGATGTTGAAGTCAAACCCGGCCAGCAGTTCGGCTTCTCCGTCGATCACGTTGCGAAGGCCGCGGGGATTTACCGCGTCTTCCTGGAGCACGCGGACCATTTCCTTTGTCAGCCGGCTTACCATCCGCGGATCTGAAGCGTTCTGTAGCAGTCCGCGGACAGCATTCCGCAGGAGCTTGCCGGCTTTGCCGGCACGGCCAAACTCCGAACCATTCTCACGCGTGCGCTGGAAGGCCGGATCGCTCGCGATCCTTGCCGCCGGCACACCGCCTTTTTCCCTCGCCAAATACCCGTCTTTCGATTTGTAGAAGGTAATATCACCGATAGTACCGTCCAGCTTCACAATTCCTTTCTGCCGTGCCATAACAACCCTTTTTACTTTTCACAATTCTGCTAACCCACCGTACAGCTGACAGCTGATACATTCGTTATTTTTGCAGCTACAGCACAATTTTAGAATGAACTCTAAAAACAAAAAAGCGGCCGTTCCGAACGTGCAGGATTATGCAGCAAACGATCCCCAATCGCATAGTCATTTATGCGAAAGACATCATGAATATCACCGGCCGCAAGGAGCGCGCAGCCCGGGCACTGCTGGCTGCAATCAAGAAGAAGTTTAAAAAGAAGAAGGGAGAGTTTGTGTCGGTGGATGAGTTTTGTGAGTTTACGGGGTTGAAGAAGGAGAGCGTGAGGGAGTTCCTGGTGGGATGAATGGTAGCGGATCTTCATCCTACTTCAGAAAAGCTTCCGCGTATCTGCATTAATTTTTCAGCTTCCAAAAATCTATAGTCCCCATCGTACCTGGCTGTGGCAGGGTGCGATGATAATGTTCACTATTTTTCCTTGTTCACAGGCAGTGAACAGTGGAAAATAATGAACAGATTGAAAAGATATTGCCATTACTAAACGACATATTTTCGGGGTTTAATATTATCTGGCCAATAACTCGCTTTATTTCATTAACATATAGGAAGTGTTCGGTTTTGGCCGGTAATAAAATTTATCGATGGCCAATTTAAACCGCTAGATCTGTCCGTCTAATTCAGTTGAGTTATTGAAAGACGCAGGTTTTATGTGAGCCGAATAGATTGCCTATTCGGCTCATTAAATTTGCCATTTGTGAGCCGAATATTTGGTGTAATCGGCTGGCAGATTGTACTTTCCTTAGTATTGTAATCCATTCAGCATCCGTTGCAGAAACCCGACATTTTCTTCCACCGTCCTCCCGTTCTCCGCTGTCATCAGGCGGATAAAGGCCGCTTCTTTACGCTCAATATGACCGGCTAATATCGTTTTGATGCGGTCCAATAAACCGGCATTACCGGCGATGATAGCTTTGATTTCACGACCAATCACGCTGGCAGATACTTGCTCGAGTGTATATTTCTCTGCGTCTTCTTGAAATAGGTCGGAGTGATGTTCATAAATGAGATCCGCTTTCAGATCAAAAAAATGATCGATAATATCGGCGATGTCACCCGGGTCATTGTCCCGTTTATCGGGGCGGTCATCAAAGGCGATCAGTTTTAGCAACACGATCGAAGGCAGTGTGGCCGCTTCAAACCGATGACCAGTGCCGAGGTCAGCAGGTTCGGTGCCTCCGTCATAGACTTCGCGAAATCCGTTTACGCTACTTTTTCTAAGCCCGTCAGCAGCCATCTCCACGGTATCGTCAATTTCAATTTCCCCGAAAGGAAGTATGTCGACCTGGGCACCATTGGGAGAAAGCATCACAAAGGAATTACCTTTAGATGGCTGGAAGTCTTTATGCGTTTGCAAGTACTCTTTGATGTTCTCATAATTCTGCTGACTGCCGACGAGTACGGCAAAATCGACATCCCTGGTCTGGCGCATGAACTTGCCCCCTTTGGAATACCATGCATCTTTTGCCATGGCGCCTATAATATAATAGTCTGTCCCATTGGCGGCAAAAGCATCTTCCAGCGCGTCAAAGACTTCTTTAAGCGCACCTTCCCGGATATTATTCAAACTCATTTTGTAAGTATTTTTTATAGACCTTTTCTGCCGTTTCGCGGCAGCGTGGGTCATTGGTGAGTATCAGATCGGCATATACGAGGAGGGGCGGCACAACACGGTTCGTTTTTTCGCCATCCTCTTCCTTCCAGAATTTTTTATAGATCAGGAGCGGCCCATTCTCATCAGGTATCAGTTTCCATTTCCGCATGATCTTGAATTCGTTATTCGTATAAAGCGTCAGTTTAAGAGGGTTTAGATAATTCGTCAACATATCGCCCGCAGGCTCACCACCCCAGAAGTCTTCCCCAACCGCAATGTCGAGATGTTGCCAGTTAACGAATTGATCGTTGTTCCAGAATTTGTAGGCACCGGCAAGAATCGTAGGCTTCAGTGTTTCGCCGTACCCGGTGATCCAGCGGTCCAGCAGTTCCCTTTTGTTTTGTAGCTGTATTAGTTGATTGTTGATGCGGAGAATGTATCCTGCGTCGGTCAGGCCTTCGATAACGTTTTTGATATTGCCGAGTGCCGTGTCGGTTGCCTCCGCCAACTTGCGATAGGTATAATTAACTGCATCGGGATGCAGTAAGAGGTAGAAAACTGTTTTAAGACCGGTCTTGGTAAAAGCGCGATTCCTGGCCTTTAACTTTTCTTCCGTTGCCTTGTTCCCGTCTATCCAGATGAATTGGTTGCCGGCATCTGCATAAATATTACCTGCACCATCCAGGTAGCCTATTTTATGTTCTCGGAGTTGCTCCTTGAGGGCCGGGAATATATTGTCCGCTACGACCATAAATGGGTGGTGCTTTTTGGCCAGTTCCAACAGTTGAGGAAGCTGGTACTGGCGGAGTTCGCGCCTGGCCTCAATAATGAACTGCAGCTTCTCTGTGGGCAGTTTTAGCTCGATCCTGCCGTCCAGGTGAGCATAAGCTGTCCATTTGCCGGTGATACCGGTTTGTTCCTTCAGACGGTCTAGTGCTTTATGTATGATCGGGTTCTCCATATCTTGCTGTTCACGTAACGTGAACAAGCGAATTTAGTGAACTAAACTGATATTATAAGGAGTTTGTTCACTTTTTTGCGGTGTTCACGTTACGTGAACACCGTTTATATTCGTATTTCTGTTCTACATAATTATTTACATGTCAGTTATTTACATTTTATCAGCAAAAATTCGTACTTATTAATGTAGTCTACAACACAAACTGGTACTTAATAGTGTGCTTTATTGCATAAACTCGTACCAAATAATGTGATATGGAGAGACGAGCAATGAAAGCTCTGGAAGACTGGGACGCATCTGCAAACAGAAAGCCGATAGTTATCCGTGGCGCGCGGCAAGTTGGGAAAAAATGGCTGATTTAAGAATTTCGCCGGCAACAGTACGAACAGGTAAGCAACTCTCGATGGTTTCACAAAACTCCTTTATAGATTCTCCAAAATAGTCTCAGCCAACTTAGTTCAAATTGCTTTGTCGCCGGCGAACTAGGAAGATAACAGGAATATGTTTTTGTAAGATATTTCCGGTTGATTTCCGTTTATCTCAACATTTCTCGATAAGCATCTTGACTAATGTCTGGACAGTAAATGTCACATAAATTCCCAAATTTGTGACAATGGAAAAGGTAAATACGCTAATAAGTAAATCGCTTTCAAAAAGAAAGCCGGGCGATCTGGTTTTTATCAGCGACTATGCGGGTAGTGGGACAGACGCCGCTGTTCGGAAAAGCCTGTCACGTCTGGCCTTTAACGGTAAAATCCGTAGGTTGGCACACGGCATATATTATGTCCCCAAAATTGACCCACTTTTGGGTGAACTTTATCCATCTGCAGAAGAGGTAGCACGAAAAATAGCGGACAAGGAAAAGGTGCATATTTTCCCAACAGGGGCGTATGCGTTGAATAAACTGGGGTTGAGTACACAGGTGCCGATGAACCTTGTCTATCTGACAGACGGGGTGCCGCGGTTACTAACCATCGGTAAAACGAAAGTAAAGTTTAAAGCTACTACAAGAAAAAAGCTGGCATTGAAAGGCGATATAAGTAGCCTGGTAATTCTGGCACTGGATGAATTGGATTTTTCTCAACTGGGAAAAGCAGATGAAGCCAGGCTTCTGGAACTATTAAGAAAAGAAAATCCCAGAAAGCTGAAGCATGATTTATCCTTGGCAAGCGGGCGGGTAAGAGATTATATGGTAAAACTATTAAAAGCAAAGGGAAAAGAAGGGTAGCTCAATAGAACGAAAAAAGCTGCTTCATACCATGATCGGTACCGATCGTATCCAAAAAACCGTACTAATATTGAGCATTCTTTTGAAACGGACGACTGAATTAAGTAACAAAGAAGAATACAGACGATTAGGATCGTCAATTACTATCTATGACCGAGTGTGATAAATTCTTAGAAATCTTATGATAAGATTCACGTTTAATACTGAGCTAAATTACTGCAGGGCTTGTAACAAAAGTTTCAGTTTCCCGATGTCTGCGATGACTGGAAGTGCCCCGTTTGCAGTAAAGCGCTCCTGTTAAAAGTGGGTATCAACGGCCGTTATCATTCCTGTTTAATTTGTAAACCGCAAGAATTAAAAACTGGGGATCAGGTAAGTCTTGACAGTCTTAAAATACATGAAATTCTCAAGATTGAAGAAAGCGATGGCATATTTAAAATTGCTCTTAAAGAATATACTACAGTTAGGCGTGAGGCCAATGACCAGATTGCTCTTGTCACCGGCAGTTGGTACGATTAAACTATCTGCTTGTTGAGTTCTCAATTGTAATATTTCTTCCTGTAAGCCGTACCATCAACCTGAAATTGAAGGTCATATTTTCTAAATTCTTTCTCTCTTAAATTCTGCAAGTGTTTATTGTGAACTAATAATTCCTGGATGCAGATTTCGGCATAGGACAAGTCAGAGGACCCCAGCGTTTTATGCCCTTCGAACGTGTAAGGCGACAGCAGCTGCTTTTCAATGATTATTAACTCGTGTAGAAACTCTTTGCTAAGATAATCATGATAGAATGTCATACTTCTTATAACGTCGAGCAGTTTAGATTTCAAATAAAATAGATATTGATGCCAATTTTCAAATTCATCTATGGGACTATCCGGATCTATGGAAAGTATCGCTTTTCCAAAAATCTCACTGTCTTTAAAGTCGTCCTGACTGATCCTCATTTTTAGTTTTAGACTGCCTAAATAAGAATCTATAATTAATGTCCTTTGATAGATTTCAAATAATACCTTAATTTTTCGTTGTTGTTTTGGACGATATATAGGGATATACTGCGAAATAAAATAAAAGACAGATGCCGCAATGATGGAGTACGAAACTTTCGAAGTAATGAGGCCAGCCTTGGAAGAAATTTCTGAAGGGCCGGGAATATTGGTAAACCAAAACTCGTACAGCAAAACGTAAATCAGTGCAATAATAAAAAAGAAAAACACTAGCTTATGCGCCTCGGCATTAATGATTTTGCTAAACACATTTTTCATTGCTTAATCGATTATAGTAAAGGTGCGTTCTTCTTTGTTATATAGACAAATTTTAAAGTCCAATGAAATGTTTGCCCGCATGCGCTTAATAAAAGCACCAATTTTTTCAGATATTGGAGTATAAGGAAGAACCGCGTAGATGCAGTTTATTGTAACGGATGTTTCCCACGTTGCGTAATCGAGTAATTGTCCAACAGCCTCTCTTAATCCCCGTCTTATATCGGTATCTGTTTTTATTTCGTAGATATCATATGTATGTTGTTCAAGTTGCACTACAATGTCCGCCAGTTTGCCTCCAAAACTCGTTGTATCACATGCAATATTTTCTTTCGCAACACCTTGCTGCAGAAGAACATTATATAGCGACTTTTCAATCTCATCGTGAATTTTATCATCCGTTGTGATTCCTTCTTTAGTGTGCTTTGTATATCCACCGGACTTTCGTTCCGGGGTTGATGGTATAAAATGAAATTGGGTTAACCTCTCCAGATCATGAAGAAGCAAGTACAATTCTTCGGTCATTTTAATTGGAGCCGTGCGAAAGTATTTTTTATCAAACGGGTTACTTTCTATTAAGAGCGGGATAGGGAATATCTCTTTCGATTCGATTTTGAAACGTAGGTTAGGTACAAAGGGATCCTTCTTGAACGCTGCATAATCGGCACCGTTAGACCTTAATTCTTCAGTCATTTCTTCCCGATAAGATTTTACGGCTTCCCTAACTTGCTTCTTTATTTCGCTGGATTGCAAATGCTCAACCTCGTATAGCTTCCCGATGTAAAATCGCTCTTTTGTGTTCGGATTTATTGTAAACAAATAAACCGTATTTATCATTTTTATGTCTGGATTCAATTTCCCTATCCCTTTGATATAACCATACTGGTAGCCATCAAATACAAATTTCAAATTGAAGAGCCAATCTTCATGCACAAAGCCATGCTTTTGCTCATAACCTTTGTTGGGATCGTCAATATATGCCGGATTCCACGAACGAGCCATCGGCTTAATCCAGTAATTGCTATTCCAAACAATTTTACAGAGCCGTTCAACTTTGCTGTTTTCTTTCTTTAATGTAACTACTCCATTTTCCCGAATGAAATATCTATCATAGTTGTTTACCCTGGCACTGACTTGCGTTACATCTGGTAACTTGCCGTCCTTGGGCCGAAACCATAATTTACCTTTCGAAATGCTATCAGTGATCTGTCTGACAGAAAGCGGTTTCCCTGCGGCTTCAAGAACTTCTCGAATTACTTTATCCAATGTCTTGGTCATAGTCAATGATTAGTGGTTAGAAGATGCGCAAAGAATCTACAGTGCTGAGAGGGCTTAGAACTCTAGTCTAAGATAAGATTTTTGGCAAATCAGTCGCTTGATTTGATATTTTCAAAACTTGTAAAGGGATCTGCCGAACAGCATGTACTGCAATAACTTGTGATGGTACCAGCTCTTTCCGGTTATTACTCGTCGCTTGAAAATGCAAAAGCGGAACTGGACTTCGTTGTGCAGCACAGCGGGAAGGTGATACTTATAGAAGTAAAGGCGGCTGAAAATCTACATGCGAAAAGTTTGAGGTGTATTGCGAAAAATTTCAGCCTGCGCTCGCGGTTCGAACATCGCCCTCTGATTACCGGCCCGAGAGTTGGATGGTAAATGTGCCTTTGTATGCCATTGAAACGCTCAGTTTGCTTGCGGATGATACATCTGTAGCATAAGTCATTAATACAATTAATAGCACCGTGCTGTCGGCGCTAAAGCCACCACGATAAAACGAATGTAGGATGGATCCCTAAGTTTATGGCTGCGAAAGGGGACGAATTGTGTCCCGGTTCGCAGATAAGAACTTACATCAAAATCAAGTTGCTTACCTCCATTCCGAAAATAATGAGACGATTTGAGACGTTTTGACCCGAAAAGAGTCCTGAAACCATACCCTCAAGCTGGAAATAAAGTCTCCCGTATACCCGGAGCAACTCGACTCGTGTTCCGTTCTTCCCCTAAAAAAGGGGGTTTTTCCCCTCCCTCAAAGCGCCTTACTTTTTGCAATTTTGGAAAATAATATTATTTTGTCAGGACAAGTCACCTAACAACCTTATACTAATGAAACTTCCATCCACCTCACTGCAACCGCAGTACGATTGGCGTACACATACTTTATTTGCCCAAAATCCGCATTGTTTTTATCACACCGTCATTCAGGTCTGTAAGGGTTAAGGCGCTCGCCATCCGCCCATAGCATGCTGCTTTGGCGGATGCTATTGACAAACCCATTTAACTATTTAATTGCTTGCATGCGGATACTTCACACTGCCGACTGGCACATAGGTCAACTTTTCCATGAGTATGATCGCGCCTACGAACATCAACAATTCTTGAATTGGCTGTTGGGAGCTCTCGCCAATGAGAGCATAGATGTTTTGTTGATCAGTGGCGATGTGTTCGATCTATCTAATCCGTCTGCGGCATCGATCAAAATGTTTTATTCCTTCTTAAACAAGGCCATGAGGGCAAATGCTGATCTGCAAACAATTATTACAGCAGGCAATCATGACTCAGCAGCACGGCTGGAGTCTCCAAAACCGCTGTTAGAATCCTCCAATATTCATATTGTAGGCTTGATTGAAAAGGATGAAAATGGCAAGATTGATTATGGTAAAATCACAATACCGTTAAAAGACAAAGGCGATATTACACAAGCATGGTGCATCGCCGCCCCTTTTCTGAGAATGGGAGATTATCCTGTAATCGCCGATTGTGAAAATCCATATTCAGAAGGCGTGGCTGCTTTCTACAAAGAGGCTTATGAATATGCGGATTCAAAAAGACAAGCTGGTCAAGCGGTAATCGCAATGGGACATTTACATACTCAACAGGCTGCACTAAGTGATATAGACAAAATGGAGCGGCTAATTATGGGTGGTGTGGAATGCATTTCCGCATCAGCGTTTCATGAAAGTATAGCTTACGTCGCTTTGGGGCATATTCACAAAGCGCAACGAATTGGAGGCAAGGAACACATCCGTTATTCTGGAAGCCCATTGCCCATGTCTTTTTCAGAAACAAATTATAAACACCAGGTAATCATATTTGATTTAGCAGGGGAGAATATAGAAGCCGTTAAGACAATAGAAATTCCTGTTTCGGTACCTCTACTACAGGCACCGATGGTGCATAGCGCCCTGACGGAAGTCGTTGGATCATTACAACAGTTAACACCATGGGAAGGTAACTACGATACAGCACCGTACCTGGAAGTGCGGGTCCTATTGGATGGTCCCGAACCTGGTCTTCGATATAAAGTTGAAACAGCGCTGGCTGGTAAAAATATGCGGTTGGCAAAAATTGACGTGCGCTACAAGACTGTATCAACTGAGCCGGAAGACAATACAATGTCAGATGGCATACAACTCAACGAGCTAAACCCAATGGACGTATTGCATAAAGTGTATCAAAGTAAATATAACACATCAATTCCCGAGAATCTGGTGAAACTATTTCAACAGGCGGTCCAGGAAGTAAGCGAACTGGAACAATAACGATGAAAATACTAGCCATTCGAATCAAAAATCTTGCTTCTCTTGAAGGGAATACCGAAATAGATTTCTCTAGGGAACCTCTATGCTCTGCCGGGATATTTGCGATCACAGGTCCAACTGGCGCTGGAAAGTCCACTATCCTGGATGCACTATGCCTGGCATTGTATTGCAAAACGCCAAGGTATCTGCAAGCCAGGGAATCCGGAGTCGAAGTAACAGATGTGCAAGGAAGTACCATCAGCCAGGGGGATGTGAGAGGTATCCTGAGAGATGGCACTGGCGAAGGATTTGCAGAAGTTGATTTTGCAGGTGTTGACGGACAACGCTACAGGGCTACCTGGCGGATCCGAAGAGCCAGGGATAAGGCTGATGGAAGCCTGCAACAATACAGCATAGCTTTAAAAAACATAGACAGCAACACAGATATTCCCGGAAAGAAGAACGAGGTACTGGAAGAGATAGAAAGATTGGTAGGATGGAATTTTGAACAATTTACCCGTTCCGTACTGCTCGCCCAGGGCGACTTTACGGCATTTTTAAAAGCATCCAAAGAGGAAAAATCTTCTCTTTTGGAAAAGCTTACGGGAACCCGTATCTATTCTGAGATATCTAAACAGATATTTGCTAACTACAGTAAAGAGAAAAGGGAGCTGGAAGACCTGAACCTGCAACGGGAAGGCATTGCCACATTGACCCCGGAGGAACTGGAAGCGCTGGAGCAGCAAAAAACAACTTTGGAACAAAGCGTAGCCATACAGGAAAAAGACGCAGAAAATTTAAACAAGGAAATTGGCTGGCATACCCAGCTTACACTATTACAAACCAGTCTCGGTACAGCAAACAGAGGGTATGAACAGGCCATTGAAGCCAGGCAAAATGCAGCAGGCCGTGAACAGGAATTAAAGCAGGTGGAACAAGTGCAAGCTACCCGTACCTGGGTGGATGGACAACAAGCGACAGAAAAGCAACGGGCCGAAAAGACAGCTACATTGCAACAATTACAAACAACCCTTCACAGCCTGCAACAGCAGCAGGAAATATCAGATAAGCAACTACAAAAAGCCCATGAAGCAGCAACTGCCGCTATTCAACAACAGGAGGTAGCCATACCGCTCTTAGAAGAAGCAAGGGCATTGGATGTACAGGTTAAAGAAAAAGCAGCACAGGTAAACCAGGCAGCAACAGAAGTAAAGGCAGTTGAGGCTACTCGTCAGCAACTGGAGCAACAGTTACAGGAACAGCAACAACAATCTGAGCAGTTGCTTGCTTCCATTACGCAATCACAACAATGGAAGGCAGACAATAGTACCCGGCAACCCATTGCCGAAAACCATGGCCTCATCAGCGCAAAACTCGGTGATGCACAGGCGCTGCTGGATGCTGCACAATCGTTGTTACCGGAAATGCAACATACACAAACGGCTATTGCTGAAGCGAAACAGGCAAAGGCTGACCTGGAAGCAACATCAGGAACTATTGCACAACAATTACAGGCAGAAAAAGAACTGCATACCGCAGCTTCGGAAGAAATGGCTGCCATACCTGTTGCAACTGCAGAAAAAGAAAAAGCAGCTACCGACTCCCGAATAGAAGACCTGGTTGCGGCCGAAGCGCACTGGAAAATAATATCCCACAGCGAAGCAGACCTGGATACCCTAAAGCAACAACTGGCTGGCAATAAAACTGAGTTAAACAATAAAACACCATTACTGGCACAGGCCTCAGCACAACTGGTGGTGGCTGCCGCAAAGCGGGATGCGTCGCTTCGCATGTTGGATAAAGCACGCCTTGCTGCTGCGGAAAATGTGGCTTCCCTACGATCACAGTTACTACCCGAAGAACCCTGCCCGGTTTGTGGCAGCGTAGCACATCCGTACGTTACGGAACAGCCGAAATTGAACCATGTGTTGGCGGAACTGAAAGCCGCACACCAAGAAAATGATAAAGCTTATACCACCTGCCTGCAAGCAGAAAGTAGCCTGCAGGAAACGATCAAACGGTTAACAGAAACGATTGCCCTGCAGGAGCAGGAAACAGGTACAAAAGAAACGGCATTTGCAGCGCATCAAAAAACCTGGGAAGGCTTTGCCATCCACCCCCATGCTGCTGAAATACCCGATGAGCAAAAAGCAGTCTGGCTGGCACAGCAATTACAGGATGCAAAGGCACAACAAAAAGATCTGCAACAGCAAATACAGTGGTACGCTGCAAAAAAACAGGAACTGGATGCACGGCAGCAAAAAATAAGTGACCTGGAACGACAACAACACGAAAACAGCAATGCCGTAAAAGATACGGACCGGCGCCTCCAATCTTTGCAGGAACAAGAAACAAGATACCATAAAGAACAGCAAAGCCACAACCAGGCATTGGCCGCCATAGAGCAAAGCTTGTCTGCTTACTTTAGCGTAGCCGGTTGGTTTACGCATTGGAAAAATGATGCTGCGACATTTGGGCAGCGCATCAGCGCATTCGCCGAGCAATGGAATGCCACTATTCAAAAGCTGGAAGAGGATTCCCGCCAGCATAGCATACTAACGGCAACACTCGAAGCCACAAAGGGACAGCTACAAAACGCTTCAGTGGAAGTACAAAAAAAGCAAGCCGCACTTACGGCTGTAATACAACAACAGGATACCCTTACACAAAAGCGAAAAGCCATCTTTAACGGCGAGGCTGCCGCAACTATAGAGCAGCGTTTAAAACAAGCTGTAACAGCAGCACAGCAGGCGGTGAACAAAATAAAGGCCGACAGGGAGCTGTTGCAAACCAACCTTACCCGTACAGCCACACAAAAAGAGGAGGCCGAAAAAGATATACTACTGTTGCAGCAACAAGCCGAAATCTTCCATCAAAAGATACGGGACTGGCTTACGGAATTCAATAGCCGCAACACCCCGCTAGTAGACGAAAAGCGATTATCCAAATTGCTGGCGTATAGCAACGAGTGGATAGCAACAGAGCGTAGCGCATTAAGAGCGATAGATGATGCCATAACACAGGCACGATCCGTATTGCAGGAACGTACCACGCAACTGCAGCAGCATGAACAGCAACGGCTTTCGGAACGAAGTGCCGAAGCGTTAAACGAATTACTAAGTACCGTAAAAACAAATCTGCAGCAACAGGTACAGCAAAAGAACGAGATCGGTTTCCAACTGCATCAGGACCTTGCCAACAAGCAAAAGATCGGCGACCTGCTCGGCATCATAGAAAGCCAGGGGCTGATTACAGAAAACTGGGCAAAGCTCAACGATATCATTGGCTCGACAGATGGCAAAAAATTCCGGCTCATAGCGCAGGAATATACCCTGGATGTATTGCTCAGTTATGCCAATGTGCACCTGGGCATGCTCAGCAACCGCTACCTGCTGCAGCGCATACCCAATACCCTGGGCCTGCAGGTGATAGACCAGGATATGGGCGATGAAGTGCGTACCGTGTTTTCCCTTTCGGGTGGTGAATCGTTCCTGGCTTCGCTGGCCCTGGCATTGGGGCTGGCATCTTTATCCAGCAGCCGCATGCAGGTGGAGTCTTTGTTTATTGATGAAGGCTTCGGCTCGCTCGACCCTGTTACGCTCAACATTGCTATGGATGCGCTGGAGCGCCTGCACAACCAGGGGCGTAAGGTGGGTGTGATCTCGCATGTGCAGGAAATGACGGAGCGGATACCCGTACAAATTAATGTAAGTAAGCAGCAGAACGGGAGGAGTAATGTAAAGGTGATTGGATTTTAAAGTTAAAACAGTTCCATTTGTGAAGATAAAATTCTTAAAGGCCTTTAACGGCGACGCTATTCTGATTTCATTTTTCGACAATGAGATACCAAGGAATATTCTTATTGATGGAGGAGTTGGCGATACTTATAAGACAACATCAAATGTAAAAGGAGATTTGCATGAAGTTATAGAAAAGATCCGTGAGAACATGGAATTCATTGATCTTCTCGTTTTAACTCACTTTGATGATGACCACATCGGGGGAGTCTTAAGATGGTTAAACAAAGATAAAAAGGCTGTCAACCTTATTAAAAAGGTTTGGTTCAACTCAGGAACGGAAATAGTTAAGAAATTTGGAATTAACGAAAATAAAGATCTGGATATTGAGGTAGTCGACGGAGCTAATGATTTTTACACAAGCTCCAAGCAAGGAATTCAATTCGAAAAATATCTTCGAGATAATCATTTATGGGAAGGGGATATTATTAAGCAAGGCTCGATATATGAGTTATTTGGCTTGAAATTCAAAATTCTATCACCGAATATTGATAAACTCTATAAACTTTTAAAGCTGTACAAAAAACAAACGGATTATTTTACGAGCGGAGCCGAATATGATTTTGAAACTTCATTGAAAGACTTTATAGATGGAGAAAGTAAGCATGGCTATAAATTTCAGGAAGATACTAGTGTTGCTAATGGTAGTTCTATAGCATTTATAATGGAGTCTGAAGAAAAGAATTTTCTTTTCCTGGCAGATGCTCACCCATCTGTAGTAATCGAAGGCCTGAACAAATTCGGCTACAATAAGGATAATCCGTTAAATGCAGAACTACTGAAAGTGGCACATCATGGAAGTATGTATAATACCAGTAAAGAGCTTTTAGAAATCGTAAAAACAAACAATTATGTTATAAGCTCAAATGCAACTAAACACGGGTTACCGAATAAGAGAACAATAGCCAGGATTATATATAATAACCCTAATGCTTTTATTTATTTCAACTATGATTTGAAAGACACCATTTTTTCAGCTCAGGACTGGAAAGACTACTCGAATTTTAGATCTAAAATGCAAAACGAGTTTTAATGGACGGAAACGACTTTAAAAGATATACGGTCATTTTAGATGGCGGGAGTGGTGTTTTGTTTCAACCTTTGGACGAAACAAAGACCTATATCCTTTCAGCTAAACATGTTTTCTATAAAAAAGTAGAACATGATAATGGCCTGGATACAAAAGAGCTAAAAGCTAGAATTAATTACAGTTTGTCAACAGATCAGGGGACTCCTATTGAAATTGAAATAAAAGAAGGAGTGAATTATTATGAGAATGATCATGCTGATGCTGCAATACTAGTTTTAGAAAAGAATTTGGCGGCTGATCAAATATTTATTGACGAAAATTGCACGGCGTTTAATGAATGTTTGCTATGTGGTTATCCCAAAAAGATATCTGGCAACAAAAATGATAGGTACAGTAATCGACAAATTAGCCGAAAAATAGATACAACCAATAATGGATATTTTAGGTTAGAAACAAATTTCGGAAATCTAAACCACGAAGATATCATTGGTTTTTCTGGTGGTGGAATTTTGAGATTAAGTAATGGAGTAATAAATATCATCGGCATTCAAACATCCACTATTACAGATTATGCAAATGGGCAGATTGATGTTGTTCCTATCAGCCGGCATATAGAAACAGTTGAGAAGAACAATTTATCAGAAATGATACCTTCATTTTTAAAAAGCTTTAAATTTTTAAAGGATAAGGCTTTTGATATTTCTGCTGGCATATTAGATGAAAACATTTCTTACACAAGGAAATTTTTGAAAGAAAAAACACTCGGCGTTATTGAAAGTGATGTTACTCCAATTTTCATTAAAAATCATTTTAAAGAAAGATTATTAATGAATGAAAATGGTGGTGTAAAGCTTAATGACGAACTAATTTACCTTACTTGGTTAGAGTTTCTAACACTAATAAATATTGCAAAAGAAATTGCTTGTAGCCAAAATGATCTTGAAAAAGTTTTTTCAATGACAAGATTACTATATAAGAATACAAATGATGACTGGCAAAGCGATAACTTCCTAGAAGATTGTCTGTCATCAAATTACTTAGGACTAAATGAAAATGGAACTGTCTTTATAAAGACCAAGAGCAATCCAATTGCAGGAAATATAGCATATTACAAATTGGAAAAAGGAAGTATAGTGCCGAGAATTGATGCTTTTAGAAAAAGTTATGAAAATGGAACATTATCAGTTGTTGATGATGTTGGCAGGCCAGTAAATGATATCAGAGACTTTGTATTCGATAAATTCAATTTTGTCCATTTTGAATATTTGAAAAAATATATGCTCATTGAGAATAGTGAAAATTTCAAAACTTATAAGAAGTCAAATGAGCATGAGTTATTAATTAAATTAAAAGAAGAATATGGAAAAGTATTTGGAACACAGTAAGGAAGTTGTAAATCAATTAAAAGAAAAGTATAAGGCTTGTGATTTCTATTTCCGTTTAAAACAGTCCAATGTAAACATATCCGTTTTCTTTATACTGGCAAATAGTGCTATTCTCTCTGAAGAAAACCTATGGGAAAACGTGTCAAAAGAAATTGCATTAAAGTACCAATCAAAATTAGAAACAGTTTATGAAAAATGGAATCTCTATATCATTTATATAACGAGCGATATAATACTCAAAGAACTGAAAAACAGAATTGAAAACAATAAATTTTCCAGTAGGAAAATCGTTGAAGATGCTTATGATAAAGAGTTTAATAATGAAGAATCCAACCGCTTAATTGTAAAACACATTACCAATGCAGATTTAAAAGAAATTGTAGAGACAACTAAAGGAACTTCAATTTCAGTATACGAGCCTGAGAATAAAAAGCTTTGGGAACTTTTGGCGAAAGATGAAAAAGTCAGTGGCGACAGGAAAGCTCAGGAAGAATTTATTAAACAAATAGATGCGTTATGAAAATTAAGAGTGTAAAAATTACAGGCTTCAGAGCATTCGAAAAAGAAGAAAATTCCACTTTCAATTTTACGAAAGGTGGTGAAATAATGAATTTTGCTTCGATATATGCGCCGAATGGGTTTGGTAAGACATCATTTTATGATGCTGTTGAATGGGGAATTACTCACAAAATTCAACGTTTTGATAGAATGGTTGATTTTGAAAAAATCAGAAAAGACAATGACGCTCCTTTGTTATTAAATAAGTCTTCATTGTCTGGAAAAGTAATAGTTGAAACTAGCTCACAAAAATTTGAGAATATTATCAATAAAAAGAAAGTTTATAAATATAATGAGAAACCGGCGAACGAGTATTTTCAAAATCAAATATTAACCCAAGACTTGATCGATTCTTTTCTAAAAGAAGAGAAAGCCGAAGATAGATATACCAAGTTTCTGGAAATAGACAGAAATTTAAAAAAGTATGACTCCGCATATAAGAAGATTAATACTCTTCTAGTATATATTAATGATGAGAGAAAAGAATTAATTAAAAGTAAAAATAAAGAAGAAGCTAAAATTCAAGTCGAAATCGACTTTGAGCAAGAGTTTAAAAAGTTTGATGAGCTTAATCATGTAATCGGTGAACTTAACAAAGAAAATGAGAGCTTAAGCCTCATTGATCAAAACACATTTAATCAGACCGCTCATGATAACTTGTCCAGGAATATTGATGTTCGATTATTATCATTGGAAGAACAACTAGCCAAGGTTAAGTTACGTGAAGACACTATAATATTAGCGAGAGATGGAGAAAAATCTGAAGAAGGAAAATTTGAGCGCGGGATATTATCCTTCCTTGACAATAAAAGTAAAATTTCACAACTAGACGAGCGACTCAAAGAATTAAACCAGATAGTCATATGGCTTGAAGAGCAGCAAAAAGCTGATAATGAGCTCAGGGCTAACGATAAAGATTTAGAAAGCCAGAAGAAGAGATTGGAACAAGCTGTCAATTTTGAGAAACGGTTCGAAACATTTCTCAGCATTCAAAATGAAATAGACAGTTTACAGAAGGACATTGCAGGTTTTAAAGACAAAATAATTAACGCCGAGCGCGAAAAATTTGATGTTGAAAAGGAGAAAAAGACCAAGCTTACAGAGCTTGACAAATTGAAGAATACTCTTAATAGTACCCAGTCTAAATTAAATAATATACCGGCACAAAAAACACAGTTAGAATTAATTTATCAGGCTATTGATGATTTACAAAAGACTATTGATGATTTATCAAAATCAATAGATACCGAAGAGAAAAAACAGAATGTTTTAAAGGTTACGTTAGATGAATTTGCGTATTACGAAAGTAAGGTTAATGATGACACTCAACTTTTGTTAGAATTTAGATTATTTGACGAATTTAAAAGAATGGTTATTGACTTCGTAGCTGAAGAAAAAGAACTAGAGAAATTAAAAAAAGACGTTCAGGAAATTCAATCTAAAATTGACAATCAAAATAAATTCAATAGAGAACTTAGTGATTTCGTCAATTCCGGACTGGAATTAGTAAATAAGTCGCAGAGTTCAAACTGCCCGCTCTGCAACCAAGACTATGGCACATTTGAAAAGCTATCTGAAAGTATTTTATCTAATGAGCTACTAGATAGTCAATTAAAAAGATTTTTAGAAGAAAAAACAGATACTGAAGCAAAAATAAACAAACTGCTATTACAGCTGTCTGCTGATAAAGAAACGATTAAAAAATCACTTTCTACAATCAAAGCGCCTTTTTTATTGGATTATAGAAACATTCAAAATGTAATAGATAAACTAACTTCTGAGCGAAAGTCCAATTTAGAGAAATTAAACAATAACCAATTGCTCTTAAACGATATCAATTTGTCATTGGGCGATACAAAAACATTTGAGGAATTATCAGCCAAAGTACAGGACGAGCTATTAAAAATAAATAACCAAATAACAGAGTGCTTTAATCAGATCAAAATAAATGAAGACACACTATCAGAGAAAGAAACATTCATTCAGTCTGCTAAAGAAAGTCTAACTATTTCAGAATCTAATTTTTTAAGACACCAGTCTTCGAAGGATTATAACGAAGTACGAGAGTATTTCATTACGGAGTTGAATGCGCCCATTGAAAAATCTATATTATCAGAACATATATCGAATGTTCAATTCACTATTGCGGATTTAACAGCGAAAAAAGAAGGGCTTAATAGCGCTTTAGAAGAATTAAAGACAAAGTTAGCCAGTCATCCTTTAGCTAAGGATGAATACCTTCAAAAAATCCAACAAGTAACCGACACTAAAAATATGACATTGAGAGTCTATGAAAGCTTTAAAAATTATATTCAATCGGAATTTGGTATAAACATAAGCGATAAAGATAAACCTCAAATCGAGGAAGCGTTTATAGATTTAATAGCTGCGCAGAAACAATTGGAAAAACAAACTGAAACGAAAATTGAAAAATATAAAATAGTCAGAATTTTAAATGACGCTTGCATAAAAGCTACGGAATCTAAGATAATACAAGAAAAAATTGCAGAAATCAATGGCAATCTAAAGAGGCTGGGTAGTGCCGAGAAAGAGTTGAACAACGAAAAAGAAAACTTAAAAACGTACCTCAAAGGTAATATTGAAGCCTATTTTTATACCCCTTTAATCAATGCCATTTATAAAAAAATTGACCCTCATCCCGATTACAAAGAGGCTGAGTTCGAATGTGATTTTGCTGAAAACAAACCCCGGTTACAGATTTATACCACTTCTCTTGATAAAAGTGGAAAAGCATTGAAATCTATCCCCTCGCTATATTTTAGTACTGCTCAGATTAATATTTTAAGTTTAAGTATTTTTTTAGCTCGTGCTTTAAAAACTAAAGATGATAAAGGACAACCTGTCGATTGTATTTTTATTGACGATCCAATTCAATCAATGGATAGTATTAATATTCTTTCGTTTATAGATCTCTTTCGAGGATTAACACTGTCTTTGGATAAACAAGTAA
>OFTY01000634.1_pt1 | contig 22156 bp, 14 predicted proteins | sample 1775061 | NCBI WGS metagenome assembly OFTY01 (sample SAMN08195773, study PRJEB24354) | sludge metagenome | isolation source: sludge from phenol fed wastewater aerobic bioreactor B | place: India: Nagpur | collected 2016-09-16 | reverse complement strand
AGCTTTTATAGTCTTTGTGCCCGCTAATACTCATTGTTTCCTCTGCATTCATCCCTTTCTCCAGCGACAAGGTGCAAAATGTTTTCCTACCAACGTGCATGGTTATTAGCTCATGCTTGGGATATACATTTACCTCTCGCCGTATGCCCTTGAAACGGACAATCTCTATGGGTTCATCGATCCCCGCCAGTTTGCAAGCCTCATGCAAATACAAGTTGCTCTTCTGATTACTGATCACCGGCAGTGGTGTTGGCTCCTGGCTATATTTTTCAAGAATTGCTCTGCTATATCTGTTCAGCGGAATTGATAAAATCTGCTTTGTTTTCTTAACATTTTGGACAATGCTATCCTCCTTTATTTGCGCTCTGTTAAGCAGAGCAAGATCGCTAAATCGTAGCCCTGAAGCACAGGAGAATATAAAGACATCCCGAACCTGATCAAGCCGCTTATAATTGCTAAAGTCGAATGAGTAAAGCCTATTAAATTCATCCTGTGTAAGTGCGATAACCTCTAGCGATTCGCGCTTTATTTTGAAGTCCTTATAATTGTCTGGCACCTGGTGACCATACCGCTTTGCATAATTCAGAAAGGTCTTTACGGTGCTCAGCAGCTTAGCGGTAGTGGTATTGTTGAGGTGGCAGTTGTTGATCAAATAAGACTGAAAGCGGGTGAAAAAGTCGTAATTGACGGTATCAAAGGTTATGCTGCAACGATAATGCTTTTCAAATTCCCTGATTCGCTTACGAACGTTCTTGTAGATGTGTAGGCTTCCTCGAACCCGGTTACTCTCGTTCTCAGCTATGTAGCGGTCCATAAAGTTACCAAGGTCGTTTGTCTGCTTTTCCTTCCTTACCTCTGGCTTCATCAGCTCAGAAAGTTGGGCAATGACCATTTCCGAGCTGAATGCTACACCATCCAGAATAAACCGTGACTCTATGCTTCCGAGTGAAGATCGCAAGCGGAGTATTTTGCCATTATCCTCTTCAATCTCCTCTTTGCTGGGCAAATCCTGTAGCTTGAGCCCATACTTGGTCTTAGCAAGCTTGATATTTAGCGAACGTATTTCCCGATTATCATCATCCCACTGTTCTTCAAATATCCGGATCCGGGTATCGTAGTTTTTACGCTGCCCTTTCACGGAGTAGATCAAAAAAAGAGGGACGCGCCCGTCCTTGAGACGCTTATCCATTCGCAGCCAGAAGCGGCTTGTACCTTTGCGTATTGCCATGAGGAATTTGCTACCTGATAAATCTAAACGGTTGCAAAATAGGTAGCAAATTTTTATTTCTATTTATTTACCGTTTAGTTATCACAACCTTGATGCAGCAAGCTGAAAGCGGCTTTCAAGGCAAATAACAAACAATTCTGTAATTCTAAGGAAAACAAGTTGTATTCCCGCCGGCTCCACTCATCATAAGAGGAAGACAACGCCCGTTGCCTTCCTCTTTTTTTGTTTCGGACTTTTTCCCACGACCTTTTTTCAGCAAATCGAAGCAACAGATGCAATCGTTCGCGGGGGGGCATGAGTTATGGATGTTCGTCTGCCTTCGAAGTTACTACCGGCGGCAACAGTTTGTAAACCACCGGTGTCACAATTCGTGAAAGCAGGGTCGAACTTATGAGCCCTCCGATCAGTACGATGGCCAGGGGCGCAATGAGCGGGTTGCTCGATATGGCGATGGGAATAAGTCCACCAATAGCGGTGAGCGAAGTAAGCACGATGGGAAGAAAACGAATTTCACCTGCTTCCCGGATGGCTTCGCTGATGCCTTTACCCTGCTCTCGCAACTGATTGGTAAAATCAACAAGCAGTATGGTGTTCTTGACCTCAATGCCGGCCAGGGCTATCAGTCCGATGATGGCAACAAAGGAAAGTGAGTTGCCGGTGAGCCAAAGGGCAGTTGCTGCACCAACGATGCCCAGCGGTATCACCGACAATACAATGAGCGTGCTCTTAAAGGTGCGGAACAACAATACCAGCATGGCAATAAACATGAACATGGTGACGATAATGATCGTGGTAAAACCTCCAAAAGAATCCTGTCGCGACTCCACTTCTCCACCCATCTCGTAACTGTAGCCTGCCGGTAGTTTCATCTGCTCCATTTTGCTGATGACGTCTGCAATGACGCGGTCCACCAGAAATCCTTTTTTCACATTGGCTTTAACAGAAACCACACGCTTTTTCTCCATATGGTTGATGTTCAGCGGTGAAGTTTCGAAGTGAAGCGTTGCCAACTGACTTAGCGGAATGGCAGCGCCCTGTGCGTTATTAACAAACAGGTTAGAGAATACATCCAGCGTAGGCCTTGCCGATTTGCTTCGGGTGAGAAGCAGGTTATAATCCTGCTCATTTTTATCCGTGAACTTACCCAGATTAAAGCCGGCAACGGCAAGGCGCACCGTCCGGTCTATATTGATCGTGGGCACACCCAGCATTTGTGCTTTCTCTTTGTTGATGTCCACCTTGATGTCTGTTTTGAGCGTACTTACCGGATTGTTGACATAGATGGTACCCGCAGTTTCCAAAAGCATTTTTTCTACCGTTGCAGCAATATGCCGAAGGGTGTCGAGGTTGTCGCCAAAAAGTTTTACTTCTACAGGGGCAACCACCGGCGGTCCTTGTTCAAAATTTTTCACTTCGATTTTGGCCCCGGGGTAGGGTGTCCATTTGCTTCGAAGCTTTTCGATGAGCTCAAGTTTTTCCTCCGGCGTAGTTTCTTCTTTAAGTTGTATAAAGATCTGGCTGAAGTCGGATCTTTCGTTTTCCTGCACTTCGTTATAATAAATTCTGGGATTTCCCTTACCCACATTCGTAGCATAGTACCTGATCAGCGGTTCATGCTTCAATTCTTTCTCTATCTCCCGGGCTATCTGGTTAGTATAGGCTACGCTGGACTGAGGTGGGCTGGTGATGTTGACAAAGAACTGGGGCTTTTCGGAAGAAGGGAACAGGCTGAAGCCAATAGATTTAAACAGGAACAAAGACCCTGCAAAGATGAATAGTGCTGTGACGATAGTCAGTACGGGCCGCTCCAGGGCTTTGTCCAGCAGCCGGGCATAACTACCCCGGATCATTTTCTTCAGCGCGCGCATAAAGATGTTGCCCTCAGGATGCCCCTGATGGTTTTTAAGCAACTTGCTGGATAGAAACGGAATGATCGTTAAGGATACGAACATGGACGCCAGGACGGAAAAAATAACTGCCAAAGGCAAACCTCTGATGAAATCTCCCGAACCTTCTGGCAGAAAGACCAAAGGCATGAAGGCAATGATGAGCATGAGCGTACAACCTAAAACCGCTTTTCCAATCTGGCTGGTAGCCTTCAGCGTGGCTTCGAGCCGGGAGTGACCTTCCAGCATCCAGCGTTCAATATTTTCTACCACCACAATGCTATCGTCCACCAGCAGTCCCAGCGCAACAACAAGACCTACGATGCTAAGCTGGTTGAGGTTATAGCCGAACAGATTGAGCAATACGATACCGATGGAAAGCGAGAGCGGAATAGACATCATCACAATGATGGCCGGGCGAAAGCCAAGAGGCAGCAGGGTGAAGGCCACCAGCAGTATTGCAATGATAAAATCTTCACCAAGACCGCTTAGTCGTTTGTTGACATTTTGGGCCTGGTCGAAATTTTGTACCAGATCAATATTTGGGGGAAGTGCTTTTTTGAACTCTTCAATAACGGGTTGGTACACCGCTCTGGTTTTGCTTATGTTTTCACCTTCTTTCTGCGCGGCAACTACAAATATGCATCGGTGGCCATTAAGTCGTGTGGTGTAATTTTCGTTTTCAAAGCCATAGTAAACCTTGGCTACGTCTTTAAGCAAAATGTTGTTGCCGTTGGCAGACATGACTATAGTATTTCGGATCTCGTCAAGGTCCTGAAAGTTGCCACTCGTCTTTATATTGAAGGTTTTATTGCCGGCTTCAATATTGCCGCCGGGTATATTGGCCATTTCGCTCTGCAGGTTGCTGATCACGGCATTCAGCGGTATATGCCGGCTGGCCAGTTGCTCCATATCGAGTTCTATGCGCACTTGCTGTTCGGGCAGACCATGAATTTCGACTTTTTTAAGTGCGTTGAGTTTTTCGAGTTCATCCTGAAGTTTTTCGGCGTAGTATTTCAGTTTTTCCCGGGGTGCGTTTTCAGATACCAGACCGATCTGAATGATATTGACATCCGAGGGCTGAAACTTCTGTACGTCAATACTGTAAATCTCCTGCGGCAGTTGGCTGCGCTTGTTGTTGATCACCCGCGTCAACTCCTGATACTTGCTTTCTACGTTGCTGTTGTACTTATATTCCACGCGCATCACGGCCAGTCCGTCTCCGATAAAGCTGCGTACACGTTTTATGTTTTCCAGGCTATAGACTTCTTTCTCCAAAGGTTTGATCACCAGCTCTTCCATGTCTTTGGGGCTAGTGCCCGGATATACCACGATTACCGGAAATACGGGCGCGTGCATTTCGGGATCCTCGCTGCGGGGCATATTCAGGATGGTGGTGATGCCGAGGGCTATGATCATAACAAAGATGATCAGCGTAAACTGATAGTTCCTGACTGCGTAATCTGAAATTTTCATCGTTGGCAGATTTTGAGCGTTAGTTGGTGATCTTTATTTTACTGCTATCGGTAAGGTAGGCGCTGCCACTAACAATAAGCCACCTGGCATTCTGAAGCCCGTCGGCCACGATCAGTTTATCTTTTTCAATAGAAGCTATAGCGACTTCAATTTTTCGTGCATTCTTTTTGTCGTTGGTCACAAATACATAGCCCGTGTTGCCGTCGCCATCCAGAAGTGCATCATAGGGTATGGCCCATTGATCGGCACGCTGCATGCTTGCAGTAGTTTGCACGGTAGCCTTTCCAAACATGCCGGCAGCCACAGCAGGTTGCTCCCCAAGAAATTTTATGTCCACTGTAAAGGAGCCCGTCTGTGGATCTGCACCTTCCGACCGGCGGCAAACCACCCCATTGTATTGCTTATTGCTCAGGGCTGCCACCGAGATTGTTGCCTTATCTCCTACCCGGATCATCGCCCATTCTCTATCGCTTACACCAGCTTTCAATTTCCATGTGCCCGATTGCGCTCCATTTACCTGGAAGACTGGAGTGCCCGCTTCTGCAAGCTGCCCCTCGCTGGCCAACTTGCGCAATACATAGCCGCTACGCGTTGACCGGATCTGAGAATAATTTCGGTTGAACTCCGCAGCAGCATACTGTTGTTTGGCGATTTCCAATGCTGTTTCTGCATTCTCCTTTTGTTCGAGTGTAGCAACGCTGTCTTTGTACAAATTCAATACCCGTGCGTAATCCCGGCTGGCCTTGTCATAAGCTGTGCGGGCTATGGTTACTTGTGCATTGATCTCCGTCATGTTGAGTGTAGCCAGCAGTTGACCAGCCTGAATGGCATCGCCCTCCCTGACATAGATCCTACTGATGATGCCGCCCGTTTTAAAAGAAAGCATGGCCTCATCATCTGTAGTAAACTGCCCCGAAATGTTTGCCTGGCCGCCAATATCCGTTGCCTGCAGTGCTATCACCCGCACGGGTATCAGATCATCGTTTTCGGCTTTTTCTTCTTGCTTTGCCGATCCGCAGGAGGCTATAAAAAGTACAGTGCCGAGCAGCAGAAAGTTGTGTATGTGTCTCATCGTTTTGGTTATTGCATTTTGGTTATTTAATTCAATGTGTATGATGCCTGAGTACGCTCGATGTCGGCTGCGGCTCCCAGCATGATGGCCTGGCTGAGCGACAACTGCAGTTGTGCCGTAGTGTATTGGTTAATGGCGTCCACGAGTTCGATATACAGGAGCTGACCTTCTTTATATACTTTCAATTGATCGCTGTAATACTTGTTCGCCAGTTGAACCTGCTTTTGTGCACTCCTATAGTTGGCTATGGCGGTGTTGAAATTGTTGGACGCTTGCTGGCTTTGCATCGCCAGAGCTTTTTCAGTTTCGTTGTATTGTGCTTCCAGCGCCTGTTTGTCATTTTTTGCCTGTTGGCTTTTATAGCGGTGCTGGCCACCGGCAAACAGGTCCCACTGAAGGTTTACACCCCAGAGATAGTAACGGGTCTTGTTGTTGAGTTCAAAGTTGAAGCCCTGCGAGCCAAGATCTAAAAATGTGCTCAGCATCGGTATCAGGTACGAACGCTGCATTTGCTCAGCGAGGTCGTAGGCAGCAATGCCTTTCTGTAATTGCGTCAATTCTTCGCGCATCTTTACATCCGTACTTACTGCCGGGTCGGTAGCAAACAGTGCGGAATCAATAACAATGGCTGCTGCCAGATCGCGGTTGAGCAGAAAGTTGAAATAAGACCTGGCATTGCGCGCATTATTGATGCATTGTGTGATGGCAGCCTCTATTTTTTCCTTTTCTGCCTGAGATCGGGTAAGCGCGGTGTTGTTGCGCACGCCGTTGCGGAACAGGCTTTCATTCACTCTTATGCTTTCGTTTACCAGGGCCATAGAACTTTTGTAGATAGCGACCGACTGTTCGGCCTGGTAGTATTGATAGTAGGCGGTTTTGAGGTTTTTTACCAATTCCCTTTTGTACACGTTTACCGCAGCTTGTTGCTGGGTAATCTGTTCTTTCTTTATCTTCTTATTGTACCAGATTTCGGCATTTACCAGAGGAAGAGCTGTGCGTAGTCGGGCATCGTAAAAATTATCCGGGTTGAGCTGAACAGAGGCATTCTGCACTTGCGGAAAAGAATGAGACTGCGTGATCTCGTTCAGGCTGCTATAAACAGGGTTGAGCAGATCTCCGATCGGAATATCAATGGTACGCCCTCCTGCAGCTTTTGTATAGTTGCCAAGTAAGCTTACGTTGGGTAAAAACAAGGAACGGGCTTCATTCAGGGCATTCAGCGCTTTGTCGAGATATATTTTTTGCTGTTTCAAACCCTGATTGCTTTGTAAAGCCTCTTGTACATATCCGTCGAGGACGGTTTGCGCGCCCAAAGGGTTCATCATTGATACTGTAAAGGCTAAGCTTAATAACGCTCTTTTCTTTAATAGTGTTGACATTATGAACGATGTTTAGTTGTATGGCAAAAAAATTTTTCTGCCCTTTGGTTGAGGGCTCAAAAGCTATGTTTTAATGAGTTGCAGGTAATGATCGATGGCGGTGACGATCATTTGTTCAACATGGGTGTTATCAATTCCCATCCCCTGGAATCGGCAGCTCACGTCGAGCGAGACCAGACCGTGGCCCATAGACCAAACTGAAAATGCGGCCAACATTACATCGTCAAAGCGAATCAGGCCTTTTTCAATACATTCTGTGAGGCAGTTGTGAAGCACCACGAAGCTGTCGGTGTTATTGTCCCACGACTCGTTTTCCTTAATGCTGTTCATGGGTGCGCGCATCATAAACATCAGTTCATACATCTCGGGATGGGCCTTACCAAACTTCACATAGCAATGACATATCTGGGAGAGGCGGGTCAGCGGATCGGTGCTCGTAGCTTCTTTTGCAAACGCGTCTTCAAGCTGGCTAAACGCCTGTTTCTGGACCTCATAAAGCAGCTCATCTTTGTCTTTGTAATACAGATACAAGGTTGCAGGACTGTATTCTATCTTTTCAGCAATGTTCCTTATTGAAGTCTTTTCGTAACCCTCGCTCATAAACATAGCAGTAGCCGCCTCAATAATCCTGGTGCGCATTTCCTGCTTTTCGCGAGCTTTTCTTTCACTAATCCCCATCGTCTTAATTTACGATGCAAATATAATGAACACTGTTTAGTAAATCCAAAAAAAGATTTTTTGACGGGCCGGCCCGGAGAGTTGCTTCTGGTCGCTGAGCTCCGTAGGAGCGACATACTGATTGAAGAGAGATACCAGGTTCCTTTGAGCTCCGTAGGAGCGATATCTTAATAGAATAGATTTGCAGGATTAATTGAGCTCCGTAGGAGCGATATCTTAATAGAAAGGATTTGCAGGATTAATTGAGCTCCGTAGGAGCGACATCTTAATAGAATGGATTCGCAGGATTAAATGAGCTCCGTAGGAGCGATATCTTAATAGAACCTATTTTTTCTTTAAGACAAACGCAATTGCCGCCATTGGCTTTTGTACCTACGGAACTCGTTTAGATGTCTGCCAAGCCTAAAAAACTTCTATCCCTGTTAGTAAAAATCATAGTTCCGGCGCGCAATATTTAGCCGCAGGCCCCCGTAAAAATAATTGGTCGTGTATTTCGGAAACAAATTACTATCATACTGGTACTCACGATGGGTACCCCCGAGGTCGAGGAACAAATTTTCTCTAAGCTCGTAGCTCAAGTTTACGTTCAGAGAAGCGCAGGTAACTTTTACACCATTGATCATCTTCACATTAAAATCCTGTGTGCGATTGTCGTTATAATCTCGGAAGATATCGCTGCCGTAGTTGGAGTTTCCTGTATCTACACCCTGCTGATAGTACATACCCCGCACGGTTACGTAGAGATTTTTCATGGGCTGATAGTTTAAGACACCGATCACTTCTCTGAAGTCGGCACCGAGCGGGTGGGCAAGCGGTTGATTGTAATTGGTGTAGTTGGAAGTGCTGTCGCGGTGCGAATACGTGTAGGGGCGCACGGCATTGATCTCGCCCTGCAGATCGAGGTTTTTGATACCAAAGGCATTGAAGTATTTTCCGCCTATCTGCATGCCGTATTTATTGGCCCACCATCCGCTATTGCTAAAGAGTTTGCTCGACTGAAATTCATCGAGCATAAACTGTCCATAAAACTGAAAACGCCGGGCAACAATGGCTTTGAAATTAAAACCAATGTTTACGTTGTCGGGGCTACCTTCTTTACGCTCAAGCGCGCGATAAAAAATCACCGGTATCATATAGTCGAACTCAAAACGGTCTCTGCGGCTGAACATTACGCTTTCAAACAGGCCGATATTGAGCCATCTTGTGGCATTCACACTCAGGGTATGCACCGTTGCATATTTGCGGGGCAATCTGTCGTCGTTAGGATTGTCGTAATACTGCGGTGTCAGTTCCATAAACAGGTTCTGGTAATTAAGCTTCCAGATTTTGGTATTGATGCGCAAAAAAGTTGACGGCGCTGAGAAATCACTGAGGAACAAGCTGCGGACACCATCGCCGAGAAAGTGACGGTCGTAGCCAAAGGTTACATTGACTTTGTCTTTGATCACTGCGAAGTCAATATAACCGCGAGCCAAAAAATAATCGTAGGTACTGCCGGTTTTCTTGTAGAAGTCGGCTCCCGGAACAGCCCTGTGACGAGTGATCCAGTTATCTACAAATTCGGGAACCTTTTCCTGATTGTCTGTGAGGTAGGTATAAAAGCCGATCTTTTTGGCAATCCATCCACGCAGTTCTGCGCCGCGGGTGCTCCAATATTTGCTGCCGCCGGTATTGTTCGAATTTTTTTCACTCATCAGTTGTGCAGAGATCACCGGGTTGACCGAAAGGAAAAAATCTTTCGTCTTTACGTGGATGAAGTCGGGCTGCTTTTTATAAAACGTTTTGAACCAGGGAAGTTTGGAGTCGATGGCTCCGTCTTCATCCGGTGTCCATTCTCCGCTTACGGAAATAGCATGATCGATGTTGTATCGCTCAATGGACGAAAGTTTCAGCTCTCTTGCATTTTGTCTTTTCTCCAGCAGAAACTGCACCGCACCCTTTCTCTGGATCGGTTTGATGGAAGTAAAGACCTCATTCGTGAGGTGTCCGGATTGAGTTTCAAGCTTATCGATCAGGTACTGATCCTCAGTATTGAGTTGTAAATAAGTGGTTTGCGCATGGACCGAAACAAAGGACGCAACAGAAACAGAAAAAGTGAAAATAGCCTTTCTCAGCATAGCTAAATGTGTAAAATGGTATAACTTATATTGCGGCAAAATTATCTCTTAAAAAATAAGGCACAATTGTTATGGCATCAATGATAATAAAAAATGCAACGGTAGTCAACGAAGGGCAGAAAAAAGTGCAGGATGTATGTATCAGAGAAGGTCGTATTGATCAGATTTCCGACAGTCTGTCGGTGGGTGCTGCAGACCGTGTAATCGAAGCTGAGGGCCTGTTTCTGCTACCGGGTGTGATCGATGATCAAGTGCATTTTCGTGAGCCCGGGCTTACCCACAAAGCTTGTATTGCTACGGAGTCGAGGGCTGCTGTGGCAGGCGGCACAACCAGTTTTATGGAGATGCCCAATACTAATCCACCTGCATTGACTCAGGAACTACTCGAAGAAAAATATCAGATAGCCGCCCGCAGCTCAGCAGCCAATTACTCCTTCTTTATGGGTGTGTCGAACGATAATGCAGAAGAAGTGCTCCGAACAAATGACCGCAAAAGGGATGTGTGCGGCATCAAAATATTTATGGGTTCGAGTACGGGAAACATGCTTGTAGATAATTACGTTACCCTCAACAAGATATTTTCTGAAGCGGAATTGCTCATTGCCACACATTGCGAAGACGAGAAGATCATTGCGGCCAATAAGCTACGGTATCCCGGGGCGGACAATGCCTCCTTTCACCCCTTGATCAGAGATACAGAAGCCTGTTTCTCCAGCTCTTTTTCGGCCATACAACTCGCCAAACAGCACAATACCCGGCTGCATGTTCTTCATATTTCCACAGCACGCGAACTCCAGTTGTTTACCAATATGCTGCCACTCGCGGACAAAAGGATAACTTCAGAAGTGTGCGTGCATCATCTCCATTTTACTGCCAGCGATTACGAGGGCCTCGGAAACCTGATCAAATGTAATCCTGCGATCAAGGCTGCCGAAAACAGGGATGCGCTTTGGGAAGCCCTGCTCGACGACCGGCTCGACATCATTGCAACGGACCATGCCCCGCATACCTGGGATGAAAAACAACAGCCTTATGCGCAAGCCCCGGCAGGCGTGCCCCTGGTACAACACTCCCTGCTGTTGATGCTGGAGTATGTAAAGCAAGGAAAGATAAGCCTGGAAAAACTGGTGGAAAAAATGAGCCATGCACCGGCGCTGTGTTTCAATATTCTGGATCGTGGCTTTATCCGCGAAGGATATTTTGCAGATCTGGTATTGGTCGATCCTGAGCGGACCACCACCGTGGCCAAAGACAATATTCATTATCGCTGCGGCTGGTCGCCCTTCGAGGGGCATAGTTTTCCAGCGTCCATACGCTACACACTGGTGAATGGCGATATAGTTTATGAAGATGGACAACTGAAGGAGCAGGTACGTGGAATGCGGCTAAAGTTTGACCGGTAAATATGCAAAGCGATAAAACCACATTAAAGGATCTTTCTTGTTTCACTTCCGGAGAGGGCGGCATTTTTCAACTCCTTGATTTTTGCAGCACACTGGAGGGACGGGAAACCCTGCGAAGACATATACTTTCTCCGCCACGCGATCTGGAGGCTTTATTGTCAGTGCAGCAAGCTATCCGCTTTTTTGCCGATCACCCGGATGTGTGGACTACTGCGATATCCAACGGAACACTTGTGCTGCTTGAAAAATTTTTTGAATCGGCAGACAATACCGGACCGCCGCAGGGAAACCTTACCTTATTGCTGGGGGCCTTTCTGCAGCGATTGCTGCACCGAAGTCAATATTCGTTCACTCAGTTTTCAGTTTCGCATTTGGCCGATTTTATAAAGGGATGTCAGGAGCTCATATCCCTGCTGGAACGGCCTGATCTACCACCGAGGCTGCAGGACACCCTGGAGCATATGAGGGAAGAACTGGCGTCGCACCCGCTCACCAAAGAGCTTGCAGCGCTTCAGAAAAACACACCCTACCGCGAACTGGCGATGTTAAGCTATCGTGCCCGGCGCGAGTTGAAAAGTCCTATTGCCCGCCTGATGCACCACTACGCGAAGCTCGATGCCTGGCAGGCTCTGGCACGCGCCTCTGTAACGCATGGTTGGGTGTTCCCCGAGCTCCTCCCCTCAATACCTGTGGTTATGCAGGCTACCGGGCTTAGACACCCGTTGCTCCGTAGCCCTGTGGCCTACGACATAGATTTTTCAGAAAGCAAGAATTTCATGTTGCTCACCGGAGCAAATATGTCCGGCAAAACCACATTTATGCGGGCACTCGGTGTGGGAGCCCTGCTGGCACATTTGGGTTGTGCCGTTCCGGCTACGGCCTACCGACTTAGCTTTCTGGAGGGCATCATCACCAATATGCATATCGAAGACAATCTGATGCTCGGCGAAAGTTATTTCTATGCAGAGGTATTGCGCATGAAGCTCACCGCCGAAAAGCTGCAACAGCCGCTGCCGCATCTGGTGCTGATGGACGAACTTTTTAAAGGCACCAATGTGCATGACGCCTACGAGTGCACACGCGCTGTGGTAGAGGGTTTGCTGGCACACAAAAGACATCTCATCATCCTTTCTACCCATCTGTATGAAGTGGCGCAACAGTTCAGCACACGCGAGGATATTTTATTTTCCTATTTCGTAACCGACCTTTCGGCTGCGGGCAACTATTCTTTTACCTATCAGTTGCGGCCGGGCATTTCCAACGATCGTATCGGATATCGGATACTATTGAAGGAAGGCGTGATTGACCTGCTGCATCAAAATAAAGCATAACAAAAATCAAAGGCGGGTCCAGGTATTTACCGTTAATTTTGACCGCGCTTTGAAAATGGCTTAAAGAAATAAGAAAAGTGACATGACAGAATTCAGACCCGGCAGATTTCAGATACTTCCACCTATTGTCAAAAATATCATTATCATCAACTCACTGATGGCTTTGCTTCAGTTCGTGTTGGTGAAGTGGAATATTGATCTCGCGGACTATCTGGGTCTGCACTACTGGCGTTCTCCTTTATACAAGCCCTGGCAGTTGCTCACCCATCTTTTTATGCATGGCAGCGCCTATAGCGTGGATGTCACCATCATGCACCTTTTTTCCAACATGTTTGCCCTGTGGATGTTCGGCAGCATTCTGGAAAATTTATGGGGCCCCCGCCGGTTTCTGATCTTTTATCTTTTGTGTGGTGTGGGCGCGGCTTTGCTTCATCTTGGTGTGTTGGGCTATGAATTTCATGTGTTCGAGTCGGCTTTTAGCAATTACCAGGAAAACCCTGTGTTGGACAAGTATATCCTTTTCATTCAGCAGCACAATCTGGACCATATGGCCAGCTTTCAGCGGCTGCAGCTCATGTGGCAGGCCGATCCTTCCTGCATTCGCTGCTCGCCTATCTCTATTGAGCTTATTCATCAGTATTACGGTCTTGCCATCAATGAAGCTACTGTTGGCGCGTCGGGTGCGGTTTTCGGCATTTTGTTTGCCTTTGGCTACCTTTTTCCCAACACTTTGCTGTACATCTATTTTCTTGTTCCCATCAAGGCCAAGTATGTGGTGGGTGCCTACGCTATATGGGAATTGTATGAAGGTGTACGCAACTCAGCAGGAGACAATATTGCCCACTTTGCACATCTGGGAGGCATGCTGGTAGCTTTTATTATATTGAAAATCTGGAACCGGAATATGCGGAACAAGTTTTATTAAGTTTCAAGGTATGAAAACTGCTTACAAAAGATCCTCACAATCGCTCATTCCTCCCTACAGCGAAAATGGCGCGCTCCAGCTCATTGTGGTGACGGGTGTTACATTTATCGCCTTTCACTTCTCTCGGGTGGTCATGCTTATTCTGGGTCAGGATAAGCTCGAAGTTTTCGGAAAGATGTTTCCCAATTTTGGCTTGTCCACCTTACAGCTTTTCCGGCACAAAGCCTGGACGCTACTCACCTATGGCTGGTTGCACCACGGGTTCTTCGACTGGGTGACTAATATGGTTTGGGCGTATTGCTTTGCCTCGGTGCTTCAGGGGCTGGCAGGCTACCGTCAGGTACTACCGCTTTTTTTCTACGCCTTACTCATGGGTGGCGGTTGCTATCTGGCCAGTCAGTTTGCCGGCGGAAGTTTTTTTGTGCCTGCCGGCGAATACTACATGGGAGCGCAGGCAGGTGTTATCGCACTGGGGTTTGCTGCTTTTACGCTTGCTCCCCGCTACCGGCTCCATCTTACACCTCAGTTCAGCATTCCTTTGGCAGCCATCCTGGGTGTATATGTTCTGCTCGATCTTGTAGTATATCTTCCCGGGCGGGGCAATGCGCTGATGCTTTGCCTTGGCGGTGCTGTTACGGGTTTTGGCTTCGGAATGCTGCTGCGCAAGGGCCTTCGCCCTGCAGAATGGATTTATGATATTTTCGAACAATTGCAGCAAAGGTTCACCCCCGATGAAGCCGAAATCACAGAGCGCAAAAGTCGCAAACGTGTGGAGATACTGCGTACCCTGTACGAGCCGAAACGGGGGATTTCGCAGGAGCGCATTGACGAGATACTGGATAAGATCAACGAGGGGGGCTACCACACACTCTCCCGCGAAGAAAAAGACATTTTATTAAGAGCAGGTAAAGATTAAAATTGGGTAAGCATTCATCCGGTTTTTTACGAAGTTTTTTCAGGAACCTCCTCATCATCCTGAACATCGTTGCTATTGTATGGCTGGCGCTCTGCTATGTAGCCTCCTTTACGCCGCCTGCATCAGTGCGCTATCTGGCCTTAATGAGCCTTACGGTTCCTTTTGCGCTCGCTGCCAACTTCCTTTTTGTGATCATCTGGCTTTTTTCGCGCAGAAAGTGGTGGGCCTTACTATCGGTGCTTGCCCTTGTATTTTGCAGACAGATGGTACCCGCCGTTTTTGGCTATCATATTTTCCGGCAAAACGACTGGTCGAAAACGGAGTCTTCATTTAAGCTCATGAGCTGGAATGTGCATGCCATGGGCACTTTCAATAATCCCAATGAGAAAGCCTATGCGCGTGGGGTAATGGAGGCCATAAAGCGGGAAAGCCCGGATGTGCTTTGTCTGCCGGAATTCGCCATGTCTGCCGACTCCGGCAAGCGGGTATATCCGCAAAAGATCATGGCAGAAAATGGTTATCGTTATTTCAGATTCAATATGGACAATGGCTACGGTCCTCATATCTGGATTGGAACTGCTATTTTTTCACGCTACCCCATCGTCAATTACAAAGCACATCAGCTAAGCCCCTATATCTATCTTGTGGCTGCAGACGTACAGGTGAATGGAAATGTGGTACGCATTGGTATGATGCACCTGCAATCTTTTGGCCTGAGTGATGAAGACAAAGCGGTGATAGAAGAAGTGAAGCAGGAGAAGAATTCGGAAAGTATTGCCAAGTCGCGTTCCTTTATCTGGAAGTTCAATGAAGCCTATATACGTCGTGCAGCCGAGGCAGAAAAATTCCGTAAGAGTTTAGATAGTAGTCCCTACTCGGTTATAGTGAGCTGCGAGTTCAATGATTTGCCTTATTCCTACACCTACCGTACCATCAGAGGAGCACACGCCGACGCTTTTGCGGAAAGGGGTATTGGTTTTGGCCGTACCTACAATCAGATTATTCCCACCCTGCGCATAGACCATATTTTCTACAGTGCGGAGCAAATCAACATCAAGGCATTTGAGACCAAATATTCCCAATTCTCAGATCACAGCCCGGTGATGGCCAACTTTGAACTAATGCGGGATACTACAAATTAAAACAAACCCGAGTGGGTTATTTTTTTAAATTAGTAAAAAAATAACCTGTGAAACGATTTGTACTCCTGATTTTTATCCTTTTTAGTTTTGAGACATATGCTCAAATCAATGTGCTCTGGCATCGAAATTTAACCGATACTACGATGACGTATCCAGGGTCATCTTTTGATTTAAATTTTTCTAAGACCGATGACTTGGGAAATACCTATGTTGCCACCTGTTTCCATAATTATGACACTGCGCTCAGTTTGAAAAAAATAACAGCAGATGGTAACCTGGCCTGGGAAATTAAACTGCCTGACGCAATACCGACGTACAAGTTTTACTATTATAGTTTCATGTTTGGAAACGCCTACATACAGCAAGATTCGGGCTTTCTTTATACGGTGTTAGGAGGTTGGTTTTATGATAGCGTCACTTATTACAGCCAAATATGGTTGAAGTTGGATACCAATGGCAACATTCTAAGCCATCATCTTTTGGACCTTAACGGTGAAGTTCCATGGTTTTCTTTCGATGCACAGGGCAACAGCTACTTTACCTACGAAATAGATAGCGTCTATCCGACCTATGTAGTGGGAAAGGTCTCCAACACCGGAGCGATCAGCTATAAGAAGACTTTTTGCGTGGCTGATTCTAACCAATTTCAGAATATAAGTGGCTTGCTGGTCATAGATTCTATGCTGATTCAGACCATAGATTATCAGGCGTATAGCACCTATTCAAAAAGTTATTACAACGTCTTTACGGCTTATAGTGCTGCTACGGGAAACCTGCTGTGGCAAACTTCAGATTCAATACCGGACAACCTTGGCTTGTACAATGCTGGTGGAGATATTTTTTGTTACGGTTACCACGCGCATCATCTACTCGATCGCAATGGAAATGTAAAGTGGGCACACAAATTTTCCAATAGCTATGAAGTAGCAATAGGTTGGCCTGTTTATGACTCAGGATACATCTACGTCGCTGGCCCATCAACAGAGTTTTCCTATAATAAGTTTAGCAAAATTGATTCCAATGGTGATTTTACCGCCTTTGTGCGATTACCCGATAAGCAGGGTTTCCAGCAAGCGGTGGCACCGGCTCTTATCGTGAAAAATGCCATTTTCATGGCTGCTTTTCCGACAAATATGACCCCTGATTTCCAATCCACCGCCGGCAAGTTTTTTACAATTTATAAACTGGATAAGCAATTGCATTTTCTCGATTCCATCATTTTTATCAATCAGGGAAACCAGTTGCTACGCTATGCTACCGCTCTGAGTGCCGACACATCGGGCGCGATTTATGCAAACGTGGGAACGGTTTTTTCCGATACTACCGGAGGACAACATTTATACTGTGGCGCCAATTCCCTAATGAAACTCATAGACAGCTCGTTGCTGTATATTCCACCTGTTTACCCGGTAGCACCCCTGCCGCCTCCTCCACCTTCCAGCAACCTCACGGTTTATCCTAATCCTGCACAAGGCAATTCGCTTGCGCTGAAGTTTTTGGTTTCCGATGATGAAAAAGTCGTCATCTCCTTAGGCAATGGGAATGGCGTGACTTATTCGTCGAACGTCTTCGATGCAAAAAAGGGCTGGAACAGTACCACCATCGGGCTGCCGGATGGAAAAGACCAAAGTGGTATTTTATTTCTTCAGGTAGCAACAAAGGAAGGGGTGATGCTTCAAAAGGTGGTTGTCATCAAATAGTATTTCCGCAGAAAGGAGTTCGCGAGAACTTAATCTAACCCGCTCAGATGGGGGAAGAGTCCAAATTTCACCTGGACTTTGCTCCCAACTAAGCTTTATTTTTGCCGTCTGTATAAAAAGCCCCGTTACTGAGTGTTGCAGGGAAGCAATATGGGTTCAATGCGGTTTTTTAGGTAACAACAGGCAAAGAAAGATCAGCCATGTCCGAACTTCATTTATATAATTCTTACTCAAGACAAAAGGAAAAATTCGAACCCATCGTTGCCGGATACGCCGGTATGTATGTATGCGGACCTACCGTAAACGGAGAAAGCCATCTCGGTCATGCGCGTCCCTACGTGACTTTTGATGTAGTACATCGCTATCTGAAACATCTCGGCTATAAAGTGCGCTATGTACGGAACATTACCGATGCCGGGCATTTTGAAGAAGAAGGCAGAACAGACTCCGACCGTATAGGCGAAAAGGCGCAGCTCGAAAAGCTGGAGCCTATGGAACTGGTGCATAAATACACGGGCATCTTTCATCACTGCATGCGTTTGTTCAACAATCTTTCGCCTTCTATAGAGCCTACTGCTACCGGGCATATCATAGAACAAATAGGGATGATCGAAAAAATAATGCAGGAAGGATATGCCTATGAGGTAAATGGCTCAGTGTACTTCGATGTAAAAAAATATGCGCAGCATTATCCTTATGGCAAACTAAGCGGCAGGGTGATAGACGAACTACTCGAAACCACCCGCGATCTGGAAGGGCAGGATGAAAAGCGAAACAAAGTGGATTTTGCCCTTTGGAAAAAAGCGCCGCCGCAACATATACAGCGCTGGCAAAGCCCCTGGGGCGAGGGTTTCCCGGGATGGCACATTGAGTGCTCGGCGATGAGTGCCAAATATCTGGGCGATGCATTCGATATTCATGGCGGAGGTATGGATCTGCAATTCCCGCACCACGAATCAGAAATTGCACAGTCAACCATTGCTCATGGTCATCCGCCAGTGCGCTACTGGATGCACAACAATATGATCACCATCAACGGTAAAAAGATGGGGCGCAGCTACAACAATATCATTAAGCTCACCGAACTTTTTTCCGGAAACCATCCCTTGCTGGAGCAGGCATATCATCCTATGGTGGTTCGCTTCTACATTCTGCAAACGCACTACCGCAGCACACTCGATTTTTCGAATGAAGCGCTACAGGCATCGGAGAAGGCACTGAAAAGACTCTGGGATAGCTATGAAGTGCTCAACAATCTGCCGGAAGCCAGCGGCAAAGGCAGCGATGAAGCGCTCAACCTTCAGGTGATCGGTTTCTGCCATGAGTGCGCCGACTTTATGAATGATGATTTCAATACAGCGAAAGTTATTGCCAATCTTTTTGAGCTGGCTCCTGTCATCAACAGCATCAAAGGCGGTCAGATAGCCAGAAATGCCCTTAGTGCCGATACATTGCAACTGCTGAAGCAAACCTTCAAAACCTACCTCGAAGAAGTGTTGGGTATGCAACCGCTGCAGGCTGCACAAGCTGATGATAAGTTGGGCAAAGTAATGTCAGTGCTGATAGACCTTCGCAAGGATGCCAGAACGCGGAAGGACTGGGCAACCTCCGACCTGATACGTAACCAACTGGCAGCAGCGGGCATTTTGCTCAAAGACGAAAAAGACGGCGGCATGTCGTACACAATGGAATAATGAAAAAACTCTCAAGAATTTTCCGCTATCTCGCCGATTATAAAGGAAAGGTAGCCTTGTATTTTCTCAGCAATCTGATGGCAATCCTCTTCGGATTGTTTTCATTCAGCATGCTGGCGCCGGTGCTGCAGGTGCTTTTTCGCGATCAGGCGCCCGAAAAATCGTCGGGTAAAACGGATGTGCTTTCAACAATTTCCGACTACATTCAGCAACTCGTCAGCAGTCAGGGAAAGCTGCAGGCGCTTACGTATATCTGCATAGCAGTGGTGGTGTTTACAGTGCTGAAAAATGTAAGCATTTACACCGCACAATACATTCTCAACCCCATTCGTAATGCCGTGCTGCGCAGGCTGCGCAATGATATTTTCACCAAGACCCTCTCGCTGCCCATTGGTTTTTTCACCGAAGAAAGAAAGGGTGATCTTATCTCGCGCATGACCAACGACATCAACGAAGTGGAGCTTTCTATTATGGCTACGCTCGAAGTGATTTTCAGGGAGCCCTTTGCCATCTTGATCACGCTTACGTACATGATCCTCATCAGTCCGTCGCTTACCTTATTCCTGCTCTTGTTTTTGCCCATTGCGGGTTTCATCATCGGGCGCATTGGTAAGTCGCTAAAAAAATCAAGCAACATAGCACAGGAACAACTCGCCAATATGCTGGGCGTTATTGATGAAACGCTCGTGGGAATGCGTGTGGTAAAAGCTTTCGGCGCGGAGAAACATCAGCATCTGCGCTTTATGCAGATCAATAACTACCTGTTTCGCACCCGTAATAAAATAGCCTCGCGCAGAGAACTTGCCTCCCCATTTTCAGAAACGCTGGGTGTGCTTATTGTGAGTGTGGTGCTATGGTATGGAGGTCGGCTGATCTTCTCCAATCAATCGCCCCTTACTGCCGAAAAGTTTTTATTGTACATCGTTCTGTTCACTCAGATCATCAATCCATTTAAGAATTTATCCACTTCATTTTTCAACATTCAGAAAGGATCGGCGGCGTTGGAGCGCATCGAGCATTTGCTGGAAGCGGACAATGCGATAAAAGAAATTGAACAGCCAAAATCCATTTCTGGTTTTCAGGACAGCATAGAGCTGCGCAATGTTCATTTTTCTTATGGCGATAGAAAAATTCTGGATGCTGTGAATCTGCGCATTGAGAAGGGAAAAACGGTAGCATTAGTAGGTGCTTCCGGTGCCGGCAAATCCACGCTGGTAGATCTTATACCCCGTTTTCACGACGTAACGGTAGGCGAGTTGCTGATAGACGGTGTCAATGTAAAAGAATATCGCCTCGACGAATTGCGACGATTGATGGGCGTAGTCAGTCAGGAGCCGATATTGTTTAACGATACCATTTTTAGCAACATCACCCTGGGCACCGGTGGCGCCACGCAGCAGGATGTAGAAGACGCGGCGAGAATTGCCCATGCGCATAATTTTATCAGCAACAAACCCGAGGGTTATCAAACCGTGGTGGGCGATCGCGGCAGTAAGCTTTCCGGCGGTGAAAGACAAAGAGTGACAATAGCCCGTGCGGTGTTGAAAAATCCGCCCATTCTCATTCTCGACGAAGCCACGTCTTCGCTTGATACCGAGAGCGAGCGCATAGTGCAGGAAGCCATCAATTCGCTGATGAAAAACCGCACCTGTGTGGTCATTGCCCACCGGCTATCTACCGTGCAGCATGCCGACGAGATTATAGTGTTGGAAAAAGGAAGGATTATGGAGCGCGGCACCCACAATGAGCTGATAGCCAAAGGTGGAGCCTATAGAAGGCTGGTGGATATGCAGCAGGTGAAATAGTGTGACGATAGAAGTGTCGCTCCTACGGAGCTCAGCGGCTTTCAGGTTATTTGGTTATTAATATGTCGCTCCTATGGAGCTCAACCTTTTTTCGTTTCGATAAATGCTATAAATATTCCGCTCCTACGGAGCTCAGCATTTACAAGCTTTTCAACGGGAGCAATATGGGGCTACTTCAATGAAGTGAACGTAGCGCCGTGGACAATACCGGTACCTTCACCGTCGGCTCCCTTACCAGGTTATTTTGGAGACAATGTAGATGTGGCAGCTTATACCGACAAGGTAACAGGACAACAAGGTGTTGTATTAGCTTATCTTAATGGTACTAACTCTCTCTGGTATCGTGAATACAATGTTTCAACGGCTGGAGTATTTCCTCCAAATTTGCTTCAAACAGCCACCAATATTTGGATGTCGAGGGTAGAGGCGATGAGCCTATATACTGCAGGTACGGGTGCAAAATGGCAGATTGCAGCCCTGGTTAACAGCAATGTAAAAGGCTATAATGATTTGAACCCTACGGGCTTTGTGGTGGCGGATGCCTGGGATTATTATCTGCCGGCAGTAGGCTGCGCGGTAGGGAAGCTTTCGCCTGCTCCTAATAATGTTGGGAACGAAAACTACTTAATTGGTTTTCATGCGGCTGCAAGCGATAATTTCGTCCGCAATGTGGACGTAAGTTCAGGGCTTATACCCAATAATGACTGGTATCAGGTAAACTCAGGTTTTGTCAATTACGCTGCTTATACCTCTATGTTTGCTATTAGCAGCTCCAGCAATTCAGGCAATGGTATTCTTACTGCCTGGTTCGATGGAAACGACATCATTTATAAAGAAAGTCCTAATTTCATACAGTTTAGAACCACCGGGGTAAACAATACAGGAAGGCTCGCAGCAGCGATTACTACCTATCCAAATCCGGCAAGGGAAAAATTGTATGTGAACGGGGCAGGAAATACTTCCAGTTATACTATTACCTCGCTTTCCGGTGCTACGGTGTCTTCAGGTATGTATAGAGAAAATGGTATAGACATTAGAGCATTACCAGCAGGAATGTATATCTTACAGCTACGCGAAAACGAACAAACAAGATCTGTAACCTTTACCAAATCATAGCCTATGCAACGCTTTTTCTTTTTCTTTTTCTTGCTGCTGTTAGGTACACAGCCTATTTATGCACAGGTAGTGCCTCAATATTTTATTGAGCGACACCCGCAAGGTATCGGTGTGCCTCCATTTCCTAATATTGTTTTGGACGCGGACAGTTCTATTTGCCAAAGTTTAGTACTTTCTGATAGTCTTAATACCACAGCGCAAACGGGCAGGATCAAGAATATATATATTCGCACAGGATTTGATGCGGGGCCTATTTGGAAGGGGTGCGTGATGCATCAGATACACTTT
>OFTY01000632.1_pt1 | contig 22248 bp, 14 predicted proteins | sample 1775061 | NCBI WGS metagenome assembly OFTY01 (sample SAMN08195773, study PRJEB24354) | sludge metagenome | isolation source: sludge from phenol fed wastewater aerobic bioreactor B | place: India: Nagpur | collected 2016-09-16 | reverse complement strand
CGTCAAGATGTTCAAGCTGACTTCGGAGCGCATCCAGCAGGCTCTGGTCGCCGCCAGCCAGCGCGGCGTCGACGTGCGCGTGATGCTCAACCCCAGTCGATCGGATGGTTCACGAGCCAACGATGAGGCCGCCGAGGTGCTGCGCCAGGGTGGCGTGCGGGTGGAGTGGACCAATCCGAGCTTTTACGTGACACACGAAAAGTCCATGGTGGCCGACGATCTGGCCTTCATCTGCACCTTCAATTTCGCCGACAAGTATTTCAAGAAAACCCGCGGTTATGCGGTGGTTTGTCGTAACTCGGAGGAAGTCTCCGAAGTGGTCGAGGGCTTCGAAGCCGATTGGGAGCGTCGCCCCTTTCAGCCGCGCCGCCTGGTCTGGAGCCAGGCCTCCGAAGGCAACTCGCGGGCTCGTTTGCAGGCCCTGCTGGCGGGTGCAAGTCAGGAAATCCTCATCGAAAACCCCAAGCTGGTCGACTCACAAATCGTGGAGTGCCTGCTGGCCGCCCTGGCTCGCGGCGTGCGCGTGTGCTTCCTGAGCAGCGGCTTGAAGGGTCTGTCCGAGTGGGACATCGCCGAGAATTCCGCCAACCTGCGCCAGTTGCTGGCCCAGGGAGCTGAAGTCCGCGAAATCAAGAAGCCGGCCATGCACGCCAAGCTGGTGGTGGTAGACCGCAAGCAGGCCCTGGTCGGCTCGATGAATCTGGACCGCAGCTGCTTTGAACTGCGTCGCGAACTGGGCGTGGTAGTCAGCCACCCGGTACCGCTGGCCGACTTGCTCGATACTTTCCAGTGCGATTGGGCCGCCTCCAAGCCTTCCCACCTGGCAATTGTCTGACCGACCCTCTCTGGGGGCCATCTGTGTTTCCTTCACGCGCATTTCGCTGCTGTCCGTGGGTGGCGCCACTATGGCCTGGATCCGCGAGGAAACGGTGCGCCGGCGCGGCTGGCTGAGCGAGGACGAATTCGCCCAGGCAGTGGCCGTCTGTCAGTTGCTGCCTGGAGCCAACACTCTGAACATGTCGGTTTTTCTGGGCTCGGAAATGGCCGGAGCGCCGGGGGCCGCCGCCGCTCTACTGGGCCTGATCACCCTGCCCTTTTTTCTGGTATTGGGACTGGGAGTGGCTTACGGCCGGCTGGAGCAAGGGCCGCTGCTGCAGGCTACCTTCGCCGGACTGGGCGCGGGAGCGGCCGGGGTGGCCCTGGGCACGGCTATCCAGATGGGTCGCAAGCACTTGAGCGACGGCTGGCTGCTGTTTCTAGCCCTGCTTGTGTTCGGCTTGCTGGCCGGTCTGCGCCTGCACATGCCGGCCGTGGTCGGGCTGGTGCTGCTGCTTTCCTTGCTGCTGGACCGCAAGCCGTGATCTGGAAGGTGCTGCTGTTTTTCGCCTCGTTGTCGTTGCTGGCGCTGGGCGGCGGCTCGGCCTGGGCCGGGGCGCTCCCGGAGCTGCGCCCCTCGGGCAACGTCACCGCGGCCGATGTCGCGCGGCCCGATTTCGTTGCGCGCTTCCTCGATCATGTCGCGGAAAGCGGTATCGCGCGCGCGCGCGTCACCGCCGAGATCACCGAGACGGGGCTGATCGGCGACCTCGACGTGGCCGCCGCCGCGCTGGGGGCGTTGCGCGAGCAGGAGGTGCGCGTCGCGATCGACGATTTCGGCACCGGTTATTCGAGCCTCGCCTATCTCAAGGCGCTGCCGCTCGATTACCTCAAGATCGACCGCAGCCTGACGCGCGACATCGCCGGATCGGCGCGCGACCGGGTGATCGTCCGCGGGGTGATCGCGATGGCGCATGCGCTGGGGCTCGCGACGATCGCCGAGGGAGTGGAAACCGCGATGGAGCGCGATCTGCTCGCGGGCGAGGGATGCGATCTCTACCAGGGCTATCTCTGCGCCGGCGCGCTCGACAGCGCGGGGCTCGCCGCGCTGGTCGCGGGCTGGACGCTCAACCCGCGGCCTTCGCCAGCCCTTTCGACAATTGCAGCGCACCGTTGAGCCGCGCATCGGCGTCAGCCCATGAACGCGTCAGCGCGAATTTCGAGTCCGGCCTGAGCTTGGCGATCGCCCCCAGCCGCTGAACATAAGCGAGCAGCCCCTCGACATTGGGCGGACGATCGTCGTGGAAGGTGACCAGCGCGCCCTTCGGCCCGATATCCATCTTCGCGACGCACGCCTTTTTGGCGTTCATCTTGATCTCGATCACGCGGATGAGATTTTCGGTTGCGTCGGGAAGCGCGCCGAAACGGTCGATCATCTCGGCGGCGAACGCCTCCAGCGCCTGTTTGTCGTCGAGCTCGTTGAGCCGGCGATAGAGCCCCATGCGCAGATCGAGATCGGGGACATAGTCCTCGGGGATCAGGATCGGCGCGTCGACGGTGATCTGCGGCGAGAAATCGCGCTTGCGTTCGGCGAGCCCGCCCGCCTTGGCGTCGAGGATCGCCTCCTCCAGCATCGACTGGTAAAGTTCGTAGCCGACTTCCTTGATATGCCCTGATTGTTCGTCGCCGAGCAGATTGCCCGCGCCGCGGATATCGAGATCGTGGCTGGCGAGCTGGAAACCGGCGCCGAGCGAATCGAGATCGGACAATACCTTGAGACGCTTTTCCGCCGCATCGGTCATCTGCCGTTCGGGCGGGGTGACGAGATAGGCATAGGCGCGCGTCTTGGAGCGCCCCACGCGGCCGCGCAGCTGATAGAGCTGCGCCAGCCCGAAGCGATCTGCGCGGTTGACGATCATCGTATTGGCGGAAGGGATGTCGATCCCGCTCTCGATGATCGAGGTGGAGACAAGCACCTCGAACTTCTTGTCGTAGAACGCTGACATGCGCTCCTCGACCTCGCCCGCCGCCATCTGGCCGTGCGCGATGACATAGCGGATCTCGGGCACCTCGTTGCGCAGATACTCCTCGATATCGGGGAGATCGGCGATGCGCGGGGTGACGAGGAAGCTCTGCCCGCCGCGATAATGTTCGCGCAGCAACGCCTCGCGCAGCACCACCGGATCCCACGGCATGACATAGGTGCGCACTGCGAGGCGGTCGACCGGCGGGGTCTGGATCACCGACAATTCGCGCAGGCCCGACATCGCCATCTGCAAGGTGCGCGGGATCGGGGTGGCGGTGAGGGTGAGGACGTGGACGTCGCTCTTGAGCGCCTTCAACCGCTCCTTGTGGGTGACGCCGAAACGCTGCTCCTCGTCGACGATGACGAGCCCGAGCCGCTTGAACTCCACCCCCTTCGCCAGCACCGCATGCGTGCCGATGATGATATCGAGATCGCCCGAGGCGAGCCGCTCGCGGGTCGTTTTCGCCTCATTGGCCGAGACGAGGCGGGAGAGGCGCCCGATATTGATCGGGAAGCCCTCGAAGCGCGCGACGAAATTCTGGTAATGCTGGCGCGCGAGCAATGTGGTGGGGCACACGACCGCGACCTGCATCCCGGCCATTGCCGCGACGAACGCCGCGCGCAGCGCCACCTCGGTCTTGCCGAAGCCGACATCGCCGACGATCAGCCGATCCATCGGCTTGCCGGCGGAAAGATCGGCCAGCACATCCTCGATCGCGCGATCCTGATCGTCGGTTTCCTCATAAGGGAAGCGATCGACGAAGGTCGGGAAGCCGTTGCTGTCGGGTTCGGCCACCTCGCCGGTGCGCAGCGCACGTTCGGCGGCGACCGCGATCAGCTCGCCGGCGATCTCGCGGATGCGCTCCTTCATCCGCGCCTTGCGGCGCTGCCACGCCTCGCCGCCGAGCTTGTCGAGCGCAGCGCCTTCCTCGCTTGACCCGTAGCGCGACAGGACTTCGAGATTTTCGACCGGAACGTAGAGCTTGTCGCCGCCGGCATAGGTCAGCGCGACGCAATCGTGCGGCGCGTTGCCGACCGGGATCGAGGTCAGCCCCTCATAGCGGCCGATGCCGTGATCGACGTGGACGACGAGATCGCCCGGCGAGAGCGTCGCCAGCTCGGCGAGAAAGGCATCGGCGGACTTGCGGCGCTTCTGGCGACGGACGAGGCGGTCGCCGAGCATGTCCTGCTCGGTGAGCAACCCGACGCGCGGCGCGGTGAAGCCATGATCGAGCGGCAGGACGATCAGCGCGACCTGCGTCTCGCCGACCCCCAAAGCTTCCTGCCACGTTTCGACCGGCTTGGCGCCGTTCAGCCCGTGATCCTTGAGCAGATTGCCGAGCCGGTCGCGCGCGCCGACCGAATAGCTTGCCAGCACCGGGGTCCGGCCGTCCTTGCGCAGCTTGGCAAGGTGCGCGACCACCGCCTCATAGACATTGGTGCCGGCGGCGCGCTCCGGGGCGAAATCGCGTGCGCCATCGACCCCGAAATCGACCACGCTGGCGGATTCGGGCTCGTGAAAGGAGGTGGTGAGATGCGCGGTCGCCGCGTCGAGCCCCGCGCGCCATTCGGTATCGTCGAGATAGAGCGTCTTGGCGGTCAGCGCGCGATAACTGCCGGGCTGGGCGGCCTCGGCGCGTTTGCGGTTCTCGTAATAATCGGCGATCGCCTCAAGTCGCGCCTCGGCGGCGGCGGTGACCCCGCTGTCGCGGATCACCAGCGCATCCTCGCCGAGATGATCGAAGATGCTCGCCAGCTTCTCCTCGAACAAGGGCAGCCAATGTTCCATCCCGGCGAGCCGTCGCCCGTCGCTCACCGCCTGATAAAGCGGATCGCCGGTCGCGGTCGCGCCGAAGGTCTCGCGATAGCGGGTGCGGAAGCGCTTGATGCTCTCGTCATCGAGCAAGGCTTCGGAGGCGGGGAGCAGGGTGAAGCCGTCGATCCGCCCGGTGGTACGCTGGTCGGCGGGGTCGAAGGTGCGGACGCTCTCGATCTCGTCGCCGAAGAAATCGAGCCGCAACGCCTGTTCCTCGCCGCTCGGGAACAGATCGACGATCCCGCCGCGAATCGCATATTCGCCCGCGTCATGCACCGTGTCGGTGCGGACATAGCCATTGGCCTGCAGCAGCGCGGCAAGCCGTTCGCGGCTGATCCGCTCGCCCGGCTTGAGATTGGCGACGAGCTGGCGGATGCGGAACGGGGTGAGCGTGCGCTGGGTCGCGGCATTGGCGGTGGTGAGGACGAGCTGCGCGCCGCGCGGTTTCTGCTGCAGCCGGTGGAGCGCGCCGATCCGCTCGGCCATCACGCGCAGGGTGGGGGAGGCGCGGTCGTAGGGCAGGCAATCCCACGCCGGGAATTCCACCACCTCCAGCTCGGGCGCGAAGAACGGCGCGGTGGCGGCGATCGCGCGCATCGCCGCCTCGTCGGGCGCGATGAACACCGCCCGCCGCGGCGCCGCACGCGCGAGATCGGCGAGCAGCGACGGCAGGAAACCCGCAGGGACGCCCGCAAGCGTCAGCGGGGAGGTGGCGGCGAGGATCTGCTTGAGTTCGGGCATCTATTTCCTGCCCTCGCGCGGGAGGGCTAACTTGTTCCCCTCCCTGGAAGGGAGGGGTTAGGGGTGGGTTGGTGTGGGGGGCACCGGTCCGCATCCTCGCGGGCCAACCCACCCCCGCCCCCTCCCTTCCAGGGAGGGGAGGAACGTCACTTCGGCACCTGCACGTAATTCAGCGCGCGCATCGCGTGCATCATCGCGCCATCCCATTGCGGCGGGCAGGGGATTGAGCCGATCGCCCAACCCATGATGTCGACATCCTGTTCCTCGAGCAGAGTTTCGAACCAGTCGAGTTCTGCCGCGCTCCAGCCGGCGTGATGCGCGTCGAAAAAACCGCCGATCATCAGATCGGCTTCGCGCGTGCCGCGATGCCAGGCGCGGAACCTCAGGCGTTTGAGGCGGATTTCGTGGTCCATCCGGACTCCAATGACAAAATGGCCGGCAGCATCGAAATGCCGTCGGCTTTCTGGAAAAGTCGTTCCTTCCGTGGGCTTCGCAAGCTCGACCCGAACGGTTAGGGCTGTGCACAGATAACCATGCGACCCGATATCCTCAATCCGTTGTTCGCCGAGGTGACCGCGTTGAAGGGCGTGGGGCCGGCGCTCGCCAAGCCGCTCGAGCGGCTGGGGATCGCGCGCGTCGTCGATCTGCTATTCCATTTGCCGACCGGGTGGATCGATCGCCTGCCGCGCACTAGGCTCGATGCGAGCGACGCGGGGCGGACGATCGCGATCACGCTCACCCCGCGCGATATCCGCAGCACCGGCTCGGCGCGCGCGCCGACGCGGGTGCAGGCGGCCGATGCGGCGGGGAATATCGTCAGCCTGGTCTATTTCGGCGGCTCCTCCGGTTGGGTGAAGAAGCTCTATCCGCTCGGCACCTCGGTGCGGATTTCGGGCAAGCTCGAAACCTATGGCCAGGAGCTTCAGATCATCCACCCCGATATCGAGGGCGACGAGGGATTCCGCGAGCGCGAGCCGATCTATCCTTTGTCCGAAGGGATCACCTCGCGCCGGCTCGCCGGGCTGGTCGAGCAGGCGCTGGCGCGGGCGCCCGATCTCCCCGAGTGGATCGACGCGGGGCTGAAGGCCAAGCGCCAATGGCCCGGCTGGAAGGAGGCAATCACCCGCATCCACACCGATCCGGCCGATCAGGCGGCGCGGACCCGGCTTGGCTATGACGAGGTGTTCGCCAACCAGCTCGCGCTGATGCTGGTGCGCGCCGATACGCGGCGGCGGCGCGGGCGCGCGTTGAAAGGCGACGGGCGGCTGCGCGACCAGCTCAAGCTGCCTTATGCGCTGACGGGGGCACAGGCGCGGACCGCCGCCGAAATCGAGGGCGATCTGGTGCAGGAGGCGCCGATGCTGCGCTTGCTGCAGGGCGACGTCGGCTCGGGCAAGACATTGGTCGCCGCGCTGGCCTTGCTGATCGCGGTCGAGGCGGGCGCGCAGGGGGCGATGCTCGCGCCGACCGAAATCCTCGCGCGGCAGCATTATGAGACGTTGCGTCGCACGCTCGCCGGGTTGCCGGTGGAGATTGCCGTGCTCACCGGGCGCGACAAAGGGCGCGCGCGCGAGGCGACCTTGATGGGGCTGGCGGACGGCTCGATCGATATCCTCGTCGGCACGCATGCGATCTTCCAGGAAGCGGTGGGGTATCGCGATCTCGCGCTGGTGGTGGTCGACGAGCAGCACCGCTTCGGGGTCGCCGAGCGGATGGCCTTGTCGGCGAAGGGCCGCGTCACCCCGCATCTGCTGGCGATGACCGCGACCCCGATCCCGCGCACGCTGACGCTCGCGCAATATGGCGAGATGGATCAGAGCCGGCTCGACGAAATGCCCCCCGGCCGCGAGCCGGTCGAAACGCGGGTGATCAGCGAGGAGCGGGTCGACGAAGTGGTCGCCGCGCTCGGCCGGCATCTTGCCGAGGGGAAGCAGGCCTATTGGGTTTGTCCGTTGGTCGAGGAGAGCGAGAAGGTCGATCTCGCCGCCGCCGAGGCGCGCGCCGCGGCGCTCGCCGCGCATTTCGGCGATCGCGTCGGGCTGGTCCACGGCAAGATGCGCGGCCCCGAAAAGGACGCGGTGATGGCCGCCTTCGCCGCGGGCCGCCACGGCGTGCTGGTCGCGACGACGGTGATCGAGGTGGGGGTCGACGTGCCCAATGCCACCTTGATCGTGATCGAACATGCCGATCGCTTCGGGCTGGCGCAGCTCCACCAGTTGCGCGGGCGGGTCGGGCGCGGCGGGGGGCATTCGATGTGCCTGTTGCTGCGCGGTAATGCCTTGTCCGAAACCTCGCGCGCGCGGCTCGCGCTGATGCGCGAGACCAATGACGGTTTCCGCATCGCCGAAGAGGATCTGAGGCTGCGCGGCGGGGGCGAGTTGCTCGGCACGCGCCAGTCGGGGGAGGCGGGGTTCCGGCTCGTCGCGCCCGAGCAGCTCGGCGCCTTGCTCCCGCCCGCGACCGACGATGCGCGGCTGCTGATCGACCGCGACGGCGGGCTCGACGCCGACCGCGGGCAGGCCGCCCGCACCGCGCTCTATCTGTTCGAGCGCGATGCCGGGGTGGCGTTATTGCGGTCCGGGTGAGCCGGCGGGGGGCAGGTCGCCCTCCCATTTCGCGACCACCGCGCTAGCCACCGCATTGCCGATCACGTTGGTCGCCGTCCGCCCCATGTCGAGGAAGTGGTCGACCGCGAGGATCAGCAACAGCCCCGCCTCGGGGATATGGAACATCGGCAAGGTCGCCGCGATCACGACGAGGCTCGCACGCGGCACCCCGGCGATCCCCTTCGAGGTGACCATCAGCACCAGCAGCATCGTGATCTGCGTTTCGATCGGCAGATGGATGCCATAGGCCTGCGCGATGAACAGAGAGGCGAACCCCATATAGATCATCGAGCCGTCGAGGTTGAACGAATAGCCGAGCGGCAGCACGAAGCTCGCGACGCGCGGCGGGACGCCGAACCGCTCGAGCGCCTCGAGCATCCGCGGATAGGCGGCCTCGGATGAAGCGGTGGAGAAAGCGACCAGCAACGGCTCGCGCACCTGCCGCGTCAGGTCGACGATCCGCCGCCCGATGAACAAGGCGCCGATCCCGAGCAGGATCGCCCAGAGGATCAACAGCGAGAGATAGAAGCTGCCCATGAAATAGGCGAGCTGGCCGATCACCTTCGGCCCGCGCTCGGTGAGTGTCCCGGCGACCGCGGCGAACACCGCGAAGGGGGCGAAGCGCATCACATAATCGGTGATCTGGAGCATCACATGCACCAGCGCGTCGATCGCGCGGACCAGGGGCTCGGCCTTTTCCCCGACCGCGGTGATCGCCACCCCGACGAAGATCGAGAGGATCACGATCTGCAGGATCTCATTCTTCGCCATCGCGTCGACCATCGAGGTCGGGAAGATATGCGAGATGAAATCCTTGAGGTTGAACGCGCCGGTTTCGACCCCCGTCGCCGCGCTCGCCGCCGGGAGCGTCAGATGCACCCCGACCCCCGGCTGGAACAGATTGACCAGCAGGAGCCCGAGTCCGAGCGACAACAGGCTGGCGCCGATGAACCACCCGAGGCTGCGGATACCGATCCGGCCCAGCGCCTTGGTATCCCCCATCTGCGCGATCCCCGCGACGAGCGTGGAGAAAACCAGCGGGGCGATGATCATCTTGATCAGCCGCAGGAAGATCGCGGTGACGATCGAGAAATAGCCCGCGATCTCCTCGAGCCGGGCCTGCGCCGGCGCCGAGCCGTCGCCGATCGCCATATTGAGCGCCAGCCCGACCACCAGGCCCAGCAACAACGCGATGAAGATATAGGTGGTCAGCCTCTTGCCCATATGCCCTCCCGATATGTGCCGCGGAGGCAAAGGGGATTGCTGCCGCGCGGTCAAGCGCCGTATCGCTTCGTCATGACGATCCATCGTTTTCTGCCGACGCGCCGTGGCCTGCTCGGGGCCGCTGCTTTGCTGCCGCTCGCGAGCTTTGCGGGGGTGCTCCGCGCCGCCGAGCCGGATCTGGCCGGGCTGGGCGACATGACCCGCGCGGTGAAGCCGGTCGACGCCGCGGAGCGCGCGGCGCGGCTCGCCCGCGCACAAGCGCTGATGCAACGCCACGGCATCGGCGCGGTGCTGATCGAGCCCGGATCGAGCATGATCTATTTCACCGGGGTGATGTGGCATCGCAGCGAGCGGCTGACCGCGGCGATCATCCCGGCGGAGGGCGAGCCGTGCATCGTCGCCCCGTTCTTCGAGGAACCGTCGGTGCGCGAGACGCTCGCCGTCCCGGCCGAGGTGCGGGTGTGGCAGGAGGATCAGAACCCGCTCGCGGTGGTCGCCGGGTTCCTCAAGGATCGCAAGCTCGCTGGCCGGCCGGTCGGCATAGAGGAAACCGCGCGTTTCTTCGCCTTCGACGGGTTGGCCCGGGCGTTGCCTGGGGTGAAGCTCGTCTCCGCCAATCCGATCGTGCGCGGCTGCCGGATGATCAAGACCCCGGCGGAGATCGCGCTGATGCAGGCAGCGACCGACGTGACGATCGCCGCGTACCGCTGGGTCCACCCGCGGGTCGAAAAGGGCATGACCGGCGGCGAGATCGGCGCGCTGATGACTGCGGCGACGCGCCGGCTGGGCGGCGATGTCGAATTCTCGATGGCGCTGGTCGGCGAAGCCTCGGCCTATCCGCACGGCAGCCGCGAGGTGCATCGCGTCGCCGAAGGCGAAGTGGTGCTGATGGATTGCGGCTGCACGGTGCAGGGCTATCAGTCCGACGTGTCGCGTACCTGGGTTCACGGCAGCGCGAGCGCGGCGCAGCGCAAGGTGTGGGATCAGGTCGCGCAAGGGCAGCGCATTGCGCTCGCCGCGGCGCGGATCGGCGCGCCGGCGGGGTCGGTCGACGACGCGGTGCGCGCGCTTTACGAGAAATATGGCTATGGCCCGGGGTATAAGCTCCCCGGCCTGTCGCATCGCACCGGGCACGGCATCGGGCTCGATGGGCATGAGCCGGTCAATCTGGTCCACGGCGAGACGACCCCGCTCGCCGCGGGCATGTGCTTCTCGAACGAGCCGGGGCTCTATCTGCCCGGCAAATTCGGGGTGCGGCTGGAGGATTGCTTCCATATGACCCCGGAAGGCCCGCGCTGGTTCAGCACGCCGCCCGCCTCGATCGAGACGCCCGTCTAGGTAGTTCGTCATACCGGGCTGGACCCGGCATCCAGAGCCAAGAACCTCATCGCCCGTTGCTCTGGATGCCGGATCAAGCCCGGCATGACGATAATAGGTGATGGGAATCGCTTTAGAGCGAATGTCGATCCGACCTAGACAGTTAAGTCGTGTTCCGATTATGTTCCGGCGATGATTGAAGTCGCTGCCATCGCGCTTGTCGCGCTCGTCGTCGGTCTGGCGATCGGCTGGTTCGTCGCGCGCCGCGAGGTTGCGGCGCTGCAGGCAGAGCGCGACCAGCGCACCGAGGAATTCAAGCGCGCAATCGTCGATCTCGCCGCCGCGAGCGAACGTGCCAAGGCGGCCGAGGGACTGCGCGCGGAACTGGAGACGATGCGCCGCGAGCGCGACGAGGCGCGTACCGAAGTCACCCGGCGCGAGACCGAGGCGGCGGCGTTTGAGACGCGGCTCGCCGAGTTCAAGGCGGCGAAGGATGATCTGGCCGGCCGTTTCCGTGAGGTCGCGGGCAATCTGCTCGGCGAGGCGCAGAAGGCGTTCCTCGAACGCGCCGACGAACGCTTCCGCCAGTCGGAGGAAAGCGCGGGGCAGGGGCTGCGCGCCTTGCTCCAGCCGGTCACCGAGCGGTTGCAGCGCTACGAGGAGGGCGTGGCCAAGGTCGAGGCCGAGCGGCGCGACGCGTTCGGCACCCTCTACGGCCAGATCGAGGCGATGCGCGTCGGGCAGGAATCGGTGCGCGCGGAGGCGCAGAAGCTGGTCAACGCGCTGCGCGCCGCGCCCAAGGCGCGCGGACGCTGGGGCGAGCAGCAATTGCGCAACGTGCTCGAGACCTGCGGGCTCGCCGAACATACCGATTTCGCGCTCGAGGTGAGCGTCACCGGCGACGACGGCGAGCGGCTGCGCCCCGATGCGGTGGTGCGCGTGCCGGGCGGCAAATCTTTGGTGATCGATGCCAAAGTGTCGCTCAACGCCTATCAGGACGCATTCGCCGCGGTCGACGAGCAGGAGCGCCAGATCGGGCTGACCGCGCATGCCAACGCGATGCGCGCGCACGTCAACACCTTGGGCGCGAAAGCTTATTGGAGCCAGTTCCCCGATGCGCCGGATTACGTCATCATGTTCGTGCCGGGCGAGCATTTCCTCTCCGCCGCGCTCGAACACGATCCGACCCTATGGGATGCGGCGTTCGACAAGCGCGTGCTGCTGGCGACCCCGACCAATCTGATCGCGATCGCGCGCACCGTCTCGGCGGTGTGGCGGCAGGAGCGGCTGGCGACCGAGGCGCGGCAGATCGGTGCGCTGGGCAAGGAATTGTACGACCGGCTCGCCAAGGCGGTCGGCGATCTGCGCGTCGTCGGGAGCGGGCTCAACACAGCGGTGAAGAATTACAACGGCTTCGTCGCGAGCTTCGAATCGCGCGCGCTGGTGAGCGCGCGCAAGCTGCGCGACCTCAATATCGAGCCCGGCGCGCGCGAGATCGAGACGATCTCCCCGGTCGAGTTGCTCGCGGGGCATGCCGAGGACGAGAGCGAGCGGCCGCTGATCGCGGAGTGAGCCCGCCCGTCATCCCGCCTTGAGCCGGGATCCATTGTGCCTCGGGCGTTTCGGCCAGAACCTCTTGCTTCGCGCCTGCCTCCCGATGGATCCCGGCTCAAGGCCGGGGTGACGGGAAGGGAATGCCGCGCCAGATATGAACCGTTCGCCCTGAACGGAGGATAGGTGATCCTGTTCTTCGGACGGGGCGTTAATTCCCACGCCGCGCCGAGGCACGGGCATCGAGCAATTCCCACAGCCCGCGATGCTGCGCGAGCAATTGTTGCGCGCCGAAAGTGACCGCTCGCTGGGTACCGCTGGCGTCGCCCAATGCCGCGAGCGCCGCGATCACCGCGCTCGCGCGCGGCAGCGGGCTCGGCGGGAGGCGGGTTCCGACGCGATCGCCGGCCAGCGCGAGGATGCGGCGGATCGCGCTCCAGTCGAGCAGGAAGGCCGCCGCCGCGCCTGCCGCGCATCCGACGCGATCCGACACCGCAAGCATCGCCAGCGCATGACGTTGCGCCAGCACCGTCGCCTCCGATTGCGCCTGACCCGGGGTCGAGGGCAGCGGGCCGACCGCGGCGACCAGCGCGGCGAGCAGAGTCCGTTCCTCGTCGAAAGCAATGGCCGTCGTCCGCAACCACGCGCGCAGTTCGTCGGGGCCAGGCGCTTCGCTCGCCTGTTCGACGATGCTCGGCGCCATGCCGTGCAGCGCACAGATATTATGCACCGCATCGGCGAGATCACGCAGCGGCGCCCCCGGATAAGCGAGCGCGGTCGGCCAGCCGGTGTTGCCGGTGCCGTCGGCGTCGACGAGCGTCGCCACGGATTCGCCGAGCGAAATGGTTGCGGGGTCAGTTACACTTGCCACGATCGTCCCTCGTCCAGCGCACAATACACGCGCGCGTTGGTTAGGGGGCACGCCCGAACGGTACTTGCCGTGTCGAGTCGGGCCCTGCGCAAGCCATTTGCCTAACCCAACGACGTAAAGAGGGGGTTTATGCGATACGACGAACGATGGTGGCGACCAGTTCCTCGATCCGGCCGTCGATCGCCGCCGCGGCAAGCCCGAGCGTGACGGAAATGGCGGTGGCGCCGTCGACCAGGCATTCGGCGTCGACCCGGCGCGCGATGCCGTCACCGGCGACGGCTTCGATCGCCTCGCCGACCGCCACCCGGCTCGCCACCGCCAGCAGCGAGGCGAACCGCGCGGTCGCCAGGGCCTCCCGGGACACCCCGGTTAGCGCAGCGAGCGCGGCGCCGGGCGCGACGACATAGCCGCGCAGGCTCAGCCGCACCGCGATCGCCCCGGCCGATTCGCCGGCGGCATGAACGGCGCGCGCGCGTGCCTGCGCCGCCGCCAGCGCCTGTTCGGCGGTCATGTCGGTGGCGCGCAACAGGCAACCGTCGGGAAAGGGGGAGAGCCGGCAGCGCAGGCGGCGCGAGGGAAAGGCGTCGGGCATGATCTCGATCGTTTCGGCGATGCCGCTCGCGATGACGCGCGCCGCCGCGGCGTCGAGTAGCTCGCCGCCGGTTCTATCCAAGGCCCCCGGGTGTGCGCCGCGCCGCAGCGTCTCCCCGAAACGCGCACGCGCGGCTGCGCTCGCCAACAGGATATCGCCCTCGCGATCGAGGATCAGTGCGATCGATCCGTCGGCATCGAGCAAGGTGGCGAGCGCAGAATCATCCGCCCGAGGCGCCACATGCGGCGTGCACAACGCATCCATCAGGTCGATCGAGGTGAGCACCAGCCGCGGGCGTCCGCGGTGGAGAACATAGACCGGGCCGCGTGCCGCCCGTTCCTGCCACAGGCCGAAATTCCGCACGAGCTGCGAAGCGGTGACGCGCTGATCGCCGCGCTGCCGGAGCTGATCGGGAATCGGCATGTCGCGATTCTGCGCGCGGCGCGCGGGGAGCGGCAATGGATTGGCGTCAGATCGGGCCGGGTTGCCCGGCAAATTGCGCGGTTCGCCCCCGATGTGGAGGTAAAATCGGGCAAGGCGATCTCATCTGAATGTGCTCCACGACTGCGGGAGTCCAGACCAGGTGCGGGACACCGGGATACGCATTTCGCGCGGAATAGGCGCGTGATCCGTCGACCGGGCGGCAATCGTCCGGCGGGTAGAACAAGCCTGTCGACGGCGGCTCCCCTCCTTGAAAGCCGATCGGCAGGATGACGGTGAAGGTTCGGTCCCGATTCACCGCATCCGGTGCAAGCCGCACGGCCCCGCTCCGGGCTTTGTGCGGCCCCCGGCGGCATCGCACCCCCGTGCCGCCGGGGGATTCCCGTCTCGGCAAAAGCGAAGGGCGGCCCTTTCGGACCGCCCTTGCTCTGTTTCACGGTGTCAGCGCCGCGTTATTGATCGAGGAACGACCGCATCTTGCGGCTGCGGCTCGGGTGCTTGAGCTTGCGCAGCGCCTTGGCCTCGATCTGGCGGATACGCTCGCGCGTCACGCTGAACTGCTGGCCGACCTCTTCAAGGGTATGGTCGGTGTTCATGCCGATGCCGAAGCGCATGCGGAGAACACGCTCTTCACGCGGCGTAAGCGAGGCCAAAACGCGCGTAACCGTTTCCTTGAGGTTCGACTGCACCGCGGCGTCGACCGGGATGACCGCGTTCTTGTCCTCGATGAAATCGCCGAGATGGCTGTCTTCCTCGTCGCCGATCGGCGTTTCGAGGCTGATCGGCTCCTTGGCGATCTTCATCACCTTGCGCACCTTTTCGAGCGGCATCGACAGACGCTCGGCCATTTCCTCCGGGGTCGGCTCGCGGCCCTGCTCGTGGAGGAACTGGCGGCTGGTGCGGACCAGCTTGTTGATCGTCTCGATCATATGCACCGGGATACGGATCGTCCGCGCCTGATCGGCGATCGAGCGGGTGATCGCCTGGCGGATCCACCAGGTGGCATAGGTCGAGAATTTGTAACCGCGGCGATATTCGAACTTATCGACCGCCTTCATCAGGCCGATATTGCCCTCCTGGATGAGATCCAGGAACTGCAGCCCGCGGTTGGTATATTTCTTGGCGATCGAGATGACGAGGCGCAGATTGGCCTCGACCATTTCCTTCTTGGCGATCCGCGCCTCGCGCTCGCCCTTCTGGACCATGTTGACGATGCGGCGGAACTCGCCGAGCGCCATCCCGGTCTGCTGCGCGATCTCGGCGATTTCGGTGCGGATGCGCTCGACCGCGCCCGCCTCGTTGGTGGCGAAGGCGGTCCACTTCTTGTCGAGCCCGTTGACCGACTGGAGGAAGGTGTCGTCCAGCTCGTGGCCCATATAGCGATCGAGGAAGTCCTTGCGGCTCACCTTGTGGCGCTCGGCCAGACGCAGCATCTGCCCGCCGAGCGCGGTGAGGCGCCGGTTGAAGCTGTAGAGCTGGTCGACGAGATATTCGATCTTGGCGTTGTGGAACTGGACGCTCTCCACCTCGGCGGTGAGCTCCTCGCGCAATTTCTGATATTTGCGCTCCTCGACCACCGCGAGCTCGCCGCCGGCGCCCATCGCCTCCAGCCGCTGGAGCTGCATCTTGGAGAATTTCTTGTAGATCGCGGTGATATTGGCGAACTTCTCCAGCGCCTGCGGCTTGAGCGTCTCCTCCATCTGCGCGAGCGACAAGGTATTGTCCTCGTCCTCTTCCTCGGCCGGACGGCGCGCACGACGTTCGGTCAGCTCGTCATCCTCGTCGGACGACGCTTCTTCCTCGGGCTCTTCCTCCTCCTTGTAGGAGGGGCCGGCGCTCGATTCGCTGATCTCGCCCGACGTGTCGTCCTCGGCGCCCTCGACCTGCTCGGCCGACGGACCCTTGGAGAGCATCGCGTCGAGATCGAGGATCTCGCGCAACTGCATCGTGCCTTCGTTGAGCTGGGTCGACCAGTCGATGATCGCGTTGAAGGTGATCGGGCTTTCGCACAGCCCCAGGATCATCGTGTCGCGACCTGCCTCGATGCGCTTGGCGATGGCGATCTCGCCTTCGCGGCTCAAGAGCTCGACCGCCCCCATCTCGCGCAGGTACATGCGCACGGGGTCGTCGGTGCGATCGACCGTTTCCTTTTTCTTCTCGATGACGGGCGCGTTTTCCTGATCGGAATCGACCGAATCGATCTCGTCGTCGGCTTCCTGCTCCTCGCCGTCCTCGCCCTGCTCTTCGTTCTCGACGATGTTCACGCCCATTTCGTTGAGCGCGGACATGATGTCCTCGAGCTGGTCGGAGGACATCTGGTCCTGCGGCAGCGCCTCGTTGAGCTGGTCATAGGTGATGTAGCCGCGCTTTTTGGCGCGGGCGATCAGCTTCTTGACGTTGGCATCGTTCAAATCGATCAGCGGGGCATCGGCCACATCCGTCGCATCGTCGCCACCGCTACCGTTCACTTTCACCATCAATCGTCCTCGGAACCAAAAGCGCGGGCGTCTTCGTTCGACTGCACGAGATTTGCAAGCCGAAGCTCCAACGCCTGCTTTTCCTTCACCAATGCTACCTGTCGCTCGAACGCCTCGTCGGTGAAACGCGCCTGCATCGCGGCAGTTGCCTCCGCGAGCGCCGCATTCACCTCCGGGCCGGCCACCAGGATCGCGATCGCCTCATCGAGGTCGGCGCGCGCCTGGTTTTCATCCCCCGTCCGCTGCGTGAAACTATATGGCATCGTATCGGCCCGCAGCAGGTCTGAAGCCACTGTTTCGAAACCCGACCGCGCCAATATGGTAACGAGCCGCCCGCTATCAAGCGCGCGATCCTCCAGCGCGACATCGACCACGGCCTCGAACAATCGCCCGAGCGCGCCATCGACGAAGCGCAGGCTACCCAGCACCTCCATATGCCGCGCGATCTCCGCCGGGTGACGGATCAGACCGGCGAGCACCGCCTTGGCGAGCACGCGATCGATCCCGCCCGCGGCGCGGACCGCCTTGGCATCCTCGGTGATCGGCAGCGGCGGGGGCGCCCAGCGCTGACCGGGACGACCCGCGGCGCGCGGCGTGAAGTTGCCACGCGCGGCAGGCGCGCGCGCGAAGGCGGTGTCGAAACGGTGGCGGAATTCGTTCTGATATTCGCTGCGTACCGAAGGGTCGGCGATCGCCTGCGCCAGTTCGGTGAGGCGGCGGCGCAGTCCGGCGCGCTGTTCGGGGGTGTTGAGCGGCTCGGCGGCGAATTCGTGCTTCCACAGCCGATCGACCAAAGGCTCGGCATCGCGCACCAACGCCTCGAACGCAGCGGCGCCCTTCGCCTTGACCAGATCGTCGGGGTCCTGCCCGTCGGGGAGGGTGACGAAGGCGAGGCTGCACCCCGGCGCGAGCATCGGCAGTGCGCGATGTGCGGCGCGGATCGCGGCTTTCTGCCCGGCGGCGTCGCCGTCGAAGCACAGGATTGGCACGTCGACCATCCGCCACAGGCGCTCAAGCTGATGTTCGGTCAGCGCGGTGCCGAGCGGGGCGACCGCTTCGGCCACTCCGGCCTGCGCCAGCGCGATCACGTCCATATAGCCCTCGACCACGAACACGCGCCCCGCCTTGCGCGCGGCCGGCGCGGCGCGATCGAGGTTGTAGAGCGTGCGCCCCTTGTCGAAGAGCGGCGTATCGGGGGAGTTGAGGTACTTCGGTTCGCCGTCACCGATCACGCGGCCGCCGAACGCGATCACCCGCCCGCGCGGATCGCGGATCGGGATCATCAGCCGGCCGCGGAAGCGATCATAGGGCTCCTTATTCTCGACGCTGATCAGCAACCCGGCCTCGATCAGCGCGGCGTCGCCATAATCCTTGAGCGCGGTGCGCAATTTGCCGCGCGCGTCGGGGGCGAAGCCGAGACCGAAGTCGCGCGCCGTCTCGGTGGTCAGCCCGCGCCGCTCGATCAGCGCACGCGCCTCGCCGCCCGAGATGCCGGAAAGTTGGGTGACGAACCAGGCCTGCGCCTCGGCCATCGCGTCGTGGAGCCCCTTCTGCCGCTCGGCACGCTGCGCGGCGCGCGGGTCGGGGGCGGGGACGTCGAGCCCGGCGGCGGCGGCGAGGTCCTTCACCGCATCGATGAACGGCAGCCCGCGCTGATCGGTCATCCAGCGAATCGCATCGCCGTGCGCCGAGCAGCCGAAGCAATGATAGAAGCCCTTCTCGTCGTTGACGTAGAAGCTCGGCGTCTTTTCGTTGTGGAAGGGGCAGCAGCCCTTGTACTCGCGCCCGGCCTTGGTGAGCTTCACCGTCTTGCCGATCAGCGTCGACAGCGAGGTGCGGGCACGCAACTCGTCGAGAAAGGCGGGGGAGAGACTCACCCGCGCATTATACCCTATGCGCCGGGAGCTCTCCGCCCGCAATGAAATTTAACGCGGTCGCCCGCTCTCTACCCGTCATTCCCGCCTGCGCGGGAATGACGAGCGGGTGATTCAGCTCAGCGCCGCCTTCACCAGCCCGCTCGCCTTGGACATGTCGAGCACGCTGGCGTGGCGCGCCTTGAGCTCGGCCATCACGCGGCCCATGTCCTTCATGCCGCTCGCGCCGAGCTCGGCCTTGATCGTCTCGATCGCCGCGCGGGTCTCGTCCTCGCTCATCTGCTGCGGCAGGAAGCGCTCGATCACCGCGACTTCGTTTTCCTCGGCCTTGGCCAGCTCCTCGCGGCCGCCCTTGCGATACATGTCGATCGATTCGCGGCGCTGCTTGACCATTTTCTGCAGCACCTCGACCACCAAAGCGTCGTCGTCGGCAGGGGCGGGGCCGGTGCGCGCCTCGATGTCGCGATTCTTGATCGCGGCCTGGATCAGGCTGACCGCGCTGCGGGTTTCCTTGTCGCCGGCCTTCATCGCGGCGATCTGGGCTTGCTTGATGTCGTCTCGAATCATGTGAGCGAGATAGCGCCCGCGGACGGTTGACGCGAGGGGGGCAAATCCCTAGCGGACGGGGCTTAGCGACATCGCGAATTTTAACGAACGGAGTGCCCGCCGATCATGGCCGACGCCAAGCCTTTTGCCGTGCCCGAAGGAGCCACCGGCGTCCTTGTCCTCGCGTCCGGCGAGGTTGCCTGGGGGCGAGGCTTCGGCGCCGAGGGCGAAGTGGTGGGGGAAGTCTGCTTCCACACCGCGATGACCGGCTATCAGGAGATCATGACCGACCCGAGCTTCGCCGGTCAGATCATCACCTTCACTTTCCCGCACATCGGCAACGTCGGCACCAATGCCGACGATGTCGAGGCGGACGAGCCGCACGCGCTCGGCATGATCGTCCGCGAGGACGTCACCGCGCCGTCCAACTTCCGCAACGTCGAGCAGCTCGACACGTGGATGAGGCGCCACGCCCGCGTCGGCCTCGCCGGGATCGACACCCGCGCGCTGACTCGCCGCATCCGCACCGGCGGCGCCCCCAACGGGGTGATCGCGCATTCGGCGTCGGGCAAGTTCGATATCCCGCTGCTGCTGGAGATGGCGCGCGCCTGGCCGGGGTTGGAGGGGATGGACCTCGCCAAGGCGGTGACCACCGAAACCCATTTCGGCTGGGGCGACAATCGTGAGGGCGGCATCTGGCGGCTCGGCTTCGGCTATCAGGGCAAAGTTCACGAAGTTCACACGAGTGACGATGATCGCCCGCATGTTGTCGCGGTCGATTATGGCAGCAAACACAATATCTTCCGCAACCTTGTTGAGGCGGGTGCGAAAGTGTCGGTGGTGCCGGCGACCGCGAGCTATGACGAGATCATGGCGCTCGGCCCCGACGGCATCTTCCTGTCGAACGGCCCCGGCGACCCCGCGGCGACGGGCGAATATGCCGTGCCGGTGATCCGGCAATTGCTCGACACCAAGCTGCCGATGTTCGGCATCTGCCTCGGCCACCAGCTGATCGGCATCGCAGTCGGCGGCAAGACGACCAAGATGTTCCAGGGCCACCGCGGCGCCAACCACCCGGTCAAGCGGCTGAGCGACGGCGCGGTCGAGATCACCAGCATGAACCACGGCTTCGCGGTCGACCGCGACAGCCTGCCGGCCAACGCGCGCGAGACGCATGTGTCGCTGTTCGACGGCTCCAATTGCGGGATCGAGCTGACCGACCGCCCGGCGTTCAGCGTGCAATATCACCCCGAGGCATCGCCCGGGCCGCAGGACAGCCTGTATCTGTTCGAGAAGTTCGTCGGGATGCTGCGGTGAGGCCAAGCCTCCCTACATCCGAATCCGCCAATTACCGCGTCATGCCCGCCGAGAAGAAATAACATGCCAAAACGCACCGACATCTCCTCCATCCTCGTCATCGGCGCGGGGCCGATCGTCATCGGCCAGGCGTGCGAGTTCGATTATTCGGGCACGCAGGCGATCAAGGCGCTCAAGGAAGAGGGCTATCGCATCGTCCTGGTCAATTCGAACCCGGCGACGATCATGACCGATCCCGAGCTGGCCGACGCCACCTATGTCGAGCCGATCACCCCGGCGGTGGTCGCGCGGATCATCGAGAAGGAGCGCCCCGATGCGGTGCTGCCGACGATGGGCGGGCAGACCGCGCTCAACACCGCGCTGGCGCTGTTCCGCGACGGCACGCTGGAGAAGTTCGGCGTGACGATGATCGGCGCCGATGCCGAGGCGATCGACAAGGCCGAGGACCGGCTCAAGTTCCGCGACGCGATGGACAAGATCGGGCTCGAATCCGCGCGCAGCCATATCGCGCATAGCGAGGCCGAAGCGCTGGAGGGGCTGGAAAAGGTCGGGCTGCCCGCGATCATCCGCCCGAGTTTCACGCTCGGCGGCACCGGCGGCGGGGTCGCTTATAATCGCGAGGAATTCATCGAGGTCGTCCGCAAGGGCCTCGATGCCTCGCCGACCACCGAGGTGCTGATCGAGGAATCGCTGCTCGGCTGGAAGGAATATGAGATGGAGGTGGTCCGCGACCGCGCGGACAATGCCATCATCATCTGCTCGATCGAGAATGTCGACCCGATGGGGGTCCACACCGGCGATTCGATCACCGTCGCGCCGGCGCTGACGCTGACCGACAAGGAATATCAGATCATGCGCAACGCGTCGATCGCGGTGCTGCGTGAAATCGGCGTGGAAACAGGCGGTTCGAACGTACAGTTCGCAGTCAATCCGAAGGACGGCCGGCTGGTCGTGATCGAGATGAACCCGCGCGTCAGCCGCTCCTCGGCGCTCGCCTCCAAGGCGACCGGCTTCCCGATCGCCAAGGTCGCGGCGAAGCTGGCGGTGGGCTATACGCTCGACGAGATCGAGAATGACATCACCGGGGCGACCCCGGCGTCGTTCGAGCCGACGATCGATTATGTCGTCACCAAGATCCCGCGCTTCGCGTTCGAGAAGTTCAAGGGTGCCGAGCCGATCCTGTCGACCGCGATGAAATCGGTCGGCGAGGTGATGGCGATCGGGCGCAACATCCACGAATCGATGCAGAAGGCGTTGCGCGGGCTGGAGACGGGGCTCTCCGGCTTCAACCAGGTCGACCATCTCGTCGGCGCGCCGCGCGCCGAGATCGAGGCGGCGTTGGCGGTGGCGACTCCCGACCGGCTGCTCGTCGCGGCGCAGGCGCTGCGGGAGGGCTTCACCGTCGCCGAGGTGCACGCGATCGCCAAATATGATCCGTGGTTCCTCGAGCGGATCGCCGAGATCATCGCCGCCGAGCGCGAGGTGATGGAACATGGCCTGCCGATCGAGGCGGCCGGGATGCGCCGGTTGAAGGCGATGGGCTTCTCCGACAAGCGGCTCGCGTGGCTGGCGCTGCAATCGGCCAATCTGCGCGGGATGGAACGCGGGATCGCGCGCGGCTCGGGGCTGGTCCACGAGGCGGTGGTGGCGATGACCGGCGGGGTCACCGAGGACGAGGTGCGCGCGCTGCGCCATCGGCTCGGGGTGCGCCCGGTGTTCAAGCGGATCGACACCTGCGCCGCGGAGTTCGATGCGCGCACGCCCTATATGTATTCGACCTATGAGGCCCCGTCGTTCGGCGAGCCGGAGAATGAGGCGCAGCCCAGCGACCGGAAGAAGATCGTCATCCTCGGCGGCGGACCGAACCGGATCGGGCAGGGGATCGAATTCGATTATTGCTGCTGCCATGCGTGTTTCGCGCTGGCCGACGCCGGGTTCGAGACGATCATGGTCAATTGCAACCCGGAGACGGTGTCGACCGACTACGACACCTCGGACCGGCTCTATTTCGAGCCGCTGACCGCCGAGGACGT